>Ga0208375_1002151_pt1 | contig 19340 bp, 26 predicted proteins | sample RifOxyD1_FD_184038 | JGI IMG/M metagenome (GOLD analysis project Ga0208375, IMG submission 184038) | Soil microbial communities from Rifle, Colorado - Rifle Oxygen_injection D1 (SPAdes) | ecosystem: Environmental > Terrestrial > Deep subsurface > Rock core/Sediment | place: Rifle, Colorado... | reverse complement strand
TGGGTCCATATATGTATCCTTTATATTAAGTGAATTTGTGAATGTATAAAATAATGAATTAGTATTTATCTACAACTAAATTTGGAAATGTATTGCAATTCATTTTATATGGAATAAAATATCGTGTAAAATTGACCATTATAATATACTGTGTATTCAAAGAATACATCTTCTGTTGTATTATTAAATCTACCTTTGAAGTATACACCACCGATGTACACTACATTTGTAATTTCGAAAGTTTTAGTTAGGAATGAATCACATCTAATAATTTCATATTCGTTTAATTGAGTTTCCATATTAAGTCCCTTTTATTAAGAATTATATTGAGAGTTTTAATTATTTTGGAAGTGTCGATTTTACTACAATTTCGCTACTATGCTTCAGACCTTTGTTTTTGTAACGTCTGTACAGCAATTTTATCGCTCTGAAGCCATACTCTGCTAAGCTAAAATAGAATAAGAATAGTCCAACAGCTATACCAATGTGCATACAGAGCTTATAAATTGTAGGTTCAGTATCCATATTATATACCCATTCCGTTATTAGTGTAATCAAATTTTTCTTTTAGTGCATAATTTATATTTGTATCGAACGGTTTAATTGTACAATATTTAGTTAATTTGTACATTGTATATTTTACAATGCGTAAATTATCCAAATCTATACCGTCAATTATACCAAATTTTGGTATATATTCTTCTTTTACTTCTGTAGGTTCAAACCTTTGTTCTTTTATTCGTACAGAAGTTTGTAAGGATAGACGCAATTCTTTTTGCATATCTTTGTATCCAAATATAACGGTTACATTTCGTTTAGTATCTTTGAACCAATATTTTATTATACCTAATTGCCCACTTTTTACTTTTGCTACAAATTCGTAGTGTGGATATTTACTTAACAAAGCAGTTACAAATAATCTGTAATCTTTTGCTTGCTTATCTACACGTAAAGTATTTGGCTTTACATCTACTATAAGTCCAGGATTTTGTAAAGGCTTTACGTGTCCTAACTTTTTTACTTCATTTACATACTTTACAGACTTTTGTGCTACATTTACTACACTTGCTACACTACTTGTACTATATCGCTTTGTATTTTGTAAAACGTCTAATAGAGACATATGCAACCTTTATTTTAAGAGTGAACATAGCACAAGGCAAGCGTATTTTGTACGCTCACCTTATGCAATTTTTGTACGTTACTTTTTTGCTTTTTCTTGCTGTACTTTTGCGATAAAGTGTAGCATCGCATCGAATATTGCCGATCCGTTCTCTTCTAAAATATCCGATTTTGTACAGGTATATCCTATCGCATTGCAAATTTCTGTAATAATTGTACGTCCTTCTTGCATTGCTTCAATCGTAGACTTTTTAGCAAAAAAGTCTTTTTGCGATTGCTCGGACAGTTCCGCAAATTTTGCGGGCTTAGCAATACCGAAGTATTGTCCTATGTACAATTGCGATTTTTTATCGCTTGTACCTGTTACCGATGTTCCCGAAAGTTTATCTATTAGCATAAATTGTACCCTTTATATTAAGTTACTTTGTACGATATGCACAAAGGTATAACTAATTATATAACGTATAATAACTTATTACTATAAACTTTCCTTGTACAATATTCGCATAACTAATTAGAATACAATTTTTATAGATTATTATCCTCTTAAACTTAGAGGAAATTTGTAATATATCTTCTTTGCAAGTTAGCATATTAACTCCCTTTGTACGTTGTACGTTTGCCGTATATCTTGCGGCACTTATATTTTACGGATATTCTATTTTATACGCAAGTTATTTTATACTTATTCCTTATATTTATTTTCGTATAAAATAAGATTTTGCTTGCATCTTAATTATATTCTATTGCTGTATATATATCCGTTATAGATAAATTTGTGTCCGTTATAGGAAGGACGGCAGGGCTTATTTCGTTTGCAACGCCAGGCTGTTACCTCTATTCCCAACTCCAGCGAATTTTCATAAAACTTTCTCTCAGACATCCAATTCTTTAACTTGTTCTTCATAATACATCTTTTCCACAACATTTCTTTGCTTTTCTGTCAATTTACCATGAACTCTAAACCAATAATAGACACTTTGTATAAATGTATGTTCAACATATTTGGGATGTAATCTTAAATACTCAACCATATCAAACTCATTAACATGTTTATTCATTTAATTAGTATCTATCCTTTCCTTTATTCCAATCCATTGGAAAATCTGGTAGTTCTAAATTTTCATTTTTATGAGAATGTGTACAATCATTTTGAAATGCAATATAACCATTAGTTATAAAACTATGACAAATTCGCTCATCTCTTTCATCAGTATATTTCCAACTACACATTAAACTTGGTCTAAATGTTGGATGTTTAATATCTCCATTAAATTCCCAACGATTATCAATTAAATGATAATCTCCACATCCAGGACATTTAATTACCCATGAATTATGTGTTGTTCCATCTGAATTATATACTTCTTTTATCTTAATTCCTTCAATTTCGCCACTCATAATATACTCTCACCTTCTAAATAAATACATGAGCCATTAAAATCAGCTTTCCATATCAAATAAATAACATATGCCACATCCTTATCTAAATTATACACCATAGCTACTTCTGTACAACTTAACCCTTGTCTTAATAAATTCCATATATCAAGATACAATGTATTCATTATTTCTTTATATCTAATTTCAGATAATTTACTCATACAATTGGCTCCAAATTTAATAATGTTGAATTGTCAATAAATTCTTTATAATTTTGTTTTAACACAATTCTATCATCCCTATTTGATTCACCAATCCTTCTAATAACAGTTACCAACAACATATGCTCTCTCACTTTATCTGGATGAAATTTACCTGAAGGACGTATTATTCGTATACAATTTAAACCTTGTTCAGGAAACCATTCAATTAATCCCCAATTTATTGGCAACTCATCTATTGGAATTACTCCAGATAACGCAAAGAAGAAACGTGTATCACCCATTCCATACGCAGGATTGGCTCTATGGTCTTTCAATTTATCTTGCCTGAAATCTTGATAGCTTTTTTTACATTCTACGACAATAGATTTGTATGATTGAAAACCTATAACATCAGGACTTTCGATTTGATTTTGGACCTTAACTTCTGTCAGTGTAATATAACATATCTTTGAAATAAATTGTTTTGCACATTCTACAAGTTCTGAATGAGTGATATTATTCCATTCGGATGTGGTTATTGGTTTTGGCTTCTTGAAAGCTACATCTAATAAACTCATATAAATTTGCTCTCGTTGATTTTCCCTATACTTTTTAAAATATGCTTATATTCGGACGTTTAAGGCAGTTTAAAACGAAATAAATACGGAAAAACGATACACTGACTACTGTAAATCCTTATCTATAATACGCAAATAAACACGAAAAAGCAAGTGCTTCTATAAGTCCTTGTCACATATAGACTTACGGCTAAATCTGCAATTTTCTTCACGATTTTGTTATTGTTCGTACATAGAATTAATAGGGAACAATTGAACATTCGCTGGAAATAAACTTCATCTAAAATCTGGACTAAATAAATTTAATTATGGATTGGATAGCACTTGGAGCAACAACGGCAATGGGTATAATTGGGACATTGATGGTTGGTTGGAAAAATAATATTGAAAAACGTCAAGATTCCATTGGTAGTCAAATGGAAGAAATTAAAACCAATTATATTGCTAAGTTTGATGATGTCAAAGATAAAATAAATCAAACTGAAGTTGTAATGAAAGATAAGATTAATGAAACAGAGAAAAACATTTTACACGAAATTTCCAAAATAAATGTTTCAATTGCACAAGGCAATAAAGATACACGTGAATACAGACGGAAAACAAAATAAATAAATTTATGAACAATTTAGCTGGTTCTGATTTTTATAGAACTCATTTGCCTATAAGATACAAATCTTTTTTGAATCAAAGCCTTAATTTTACAATAGGTGATGGCTCATTTTCATTATTGAAATTAGACGGTACAACTGCAACTGTAAGAACTGCAACAAAAATGTGTTTATCATCATTAGATGGTGCTACACAATATGCTTTTAAATCATCTCCAAGTAATTGCGATTTTGGGACATCAACTAATTTTAGTATAGCAGTATGGATTAAAACTACATTTTCTGGTTCATCAAATTATATACTTTCAAAATATAGAACTTCAGCAACAGCAGGTGGTTTTTATGTTGTAGAATCAACAGCTGGTTATGCAAATTTTTTAATTCGTGATGATATTAATTCTCAAGGATGTACTAATAATAATACATTAATTAACGATGGGAATTGGCATCTAATAACCGTAACTGTTAATAGAACAACTTCAATAGTTACTATATATGTAGACAATAATACTGGAGTTGAAACTTCTATATCAACAATAACTGGTTCAATAGATGGTTCTGTAACACCTAATCTTGAAATTGGACGAGCAGGACAAACATCAACGATACCATTTTCTGGCTCAATTGGAGAAACTCAAATTATTTCAGGATTAGTATTAACACAAGAACAAATTGAATATATTTATTTATATGGTATCCCTGATTCTTATGCTGATGGAACAGGAATAGTTGTCGCTCATTACAAATGGGATTCAAATGGAACTGATGAATCAGCATCAGCAAATACATTAACATTACAAGGTTCGCCAACAATTTCCGCATCAACTTATACACAATATTCTACTTATCAATTAGATGGTGCAATAAGATTATGGGGTGTATATTTAAATTATTCAAATTCTGGAATAACTGGTAATTATTCAATGATGTTACAAGCAAATTTGTTATGTAATTATAACACTGCCTCTCAACAAGTGGTAATGTTATTAGGTGGTTCAGTTAATAACTATATAGCTTATTATCATACGGCAGATAAAATTAGTCATTATGTTGGTTCTGTCCCAACATTAAATCAAGGGCTTGCATATACATCAAATTCGCAATTGAATACTAAAAAGTTTTTTATTGCATCAGCTGATTATACAAATAATATATATGAATTGTATATTAATTCAGAAAAAGTTGCAAGTAGTTATTCATCACTAACACAACAGACATATTCAAATGTACATCGTATTGGTTGGCCAACAAATATTGCTCCAATGGATATATATAAGTTTGCATTTTTCAACATACCATTAAATCGTATGCAGGTTATAAATTTAACATCAGCATACACATACGCAATACGTTAATTTTAAGGTAAATTAGTATGCCACGTATAAAAGTAAATTCTCAAGAACTACTTGAACATCGAACAAATTCTACTCCAATTTTAATGATGGAACCAGAAGGTTTAAAACAGTATCCAATTAAACCTGTTGAAATTCCTTTACAAAAAGTTAAAGAAGAATCAAATGTGCCAATAAGTGTTAATGTTGGTTGGTTTGATTTAATCAAATTATGGATAAAAGAAAATTTAATTAACGATATATTAAATTCCAAATCACCAAACACAGGAGTATACATGTCAAAAGCATGGTATTTATCTAAAACATTGTGGGTCAATGCACTAACATTAATATGGCAGTTTGCTGGTCCAGGGTTGGGTTTACCAGTTTTAGATGCAACATTGATGGTTACATTGTTAGGAATAATTAACTTTATTCTTCGTTTAATCACAAAATCAGAAGTAACTGTCTCATAAAAATGCTTACGTAGTGATATATGTATTCTGGGAAACATATATAGAAGTCGTAAGATAAGTGATAAGTGATTATCACTTATTTTCTAATCAATAAAATTATGAGTATAAACATATTTAAAGAAAATGAATTGATTGATTTACGTTCAGTAAACAAAATCAATTCTAAAAAGAAAATACTTACTCGTACATCCGAAAAAATTAAGAGAATAGTATTTCATTGTACAGATGCAGATGGATGGACTCCTGAGCGTCTGAATAGGTTTTTTTTGGAAGAACGTAAATTTCCTACATGTGGATATCATTATTATGTAACCAAAGAAAATGTTTACCAAATGGTGAGTCCATTAGTTATTGCTTATCACGCTTCAGGTCATAATTCTAATTCAATTTCATTTTCAATAGATTTTCCTGCCTCATTTTATGAACGTTTAAATATCTCAATTGACCCTACACTGTATATGCAAGCGGTGAAGACATGTGCTTATCTTTGTTTGACACATAAAATTTACCCTTCAAAAAATACAGTGTTGGGTCATAGAGAACTTCTTGGCTCTGGATTTATATGGGTTAATGCTGACCATACAAAACGTGCATTAATGAAAACATGTCCTGGTCTTACAATTGATTTAGATGAATTTCGTTTAAATGTTGTTAAATTTATACAATCATTTTTCAATTTATCTGAAGATGGTATATTTGGTCCAAAAAGTAAAGAAGCATTTGATAATTACATTTTATTAAATAAGTAAAATTATGCCCAGAATTGGTGGTCCACGTATTGTTGCTGGTATACGTCCTGGTGTAACTCCAAGACTTAATAAATTCATTGAGAGTGGAGAAGAAAGAACTCCACCACCAAGTGCGTTAGTTAATCAACCTTCTGAAACAAAAGCATTGACTGCTAAAGCAATTATTGCTTCAGTATTAGGAGAAGATTTTGGAAAAGGTGCTCACAGACGCTTAGGTGAACGTATAAATGATTTTGAAGATATCAACAATTTAATGGTTGCTACATTGTTGAAATATCGAACATCAGAAGCAAAACGGTTTGTTAACACAGAACGAATAAGACGTGGATTACAACCAATAGAAATTGACAAACGTGATATATATAACTTTAAACGTGTATACGCAGGTGCTATTGATAAAGCGTATGTAGCTGTTGGAACTTATATTGGTGATTTACATCCGTTTGCTGATAAAATACATAGAATTGGAATATTAAATTCTATTGTTGAAAACTTAGAACACGTTAAAGATGAATTATTATTAGCTGATGACTTTGCTTTGAAAAAAGCTAATTTACTTATTAAAGCATTGGATAGAATGAATGTTGAAATGGGTTCTGTAACGATGGAGAAATTCTTAACTCCACGTAATGTTTTAAATGACCCAGATTTGGAAGAAGAAAAACCAATGTCAAAACAAGATATTGAAAAGTTTTTTGAAATGAAATACACAGACCAACTTCCTATAAATGAAGCTGAGATTTTAAGTCCAATAGAAAATGAGAAAATTACAGAAGAGCAGAGTCCAAACCAAGATTGATGAATTAGTATTAAGAGAATTTAAATTCTTTTTATTTGATAAATGGAAAATATCATCTGGTGAATTCAAAGGAGATAAATTTAGTTGTAAAGACACTCCTTGTTTAATGGAATTAATAACAGATGAGTTTCCTTTTCAAGTAACTTTAAAAAGTGCCCAATCAAGAATAAGTGAATTACATGTTGCTAAAGCAATTTTTCGTGTTATCAGCCGTAAAGGAAATATACTTTATGCTTTCCCAGCTGGCGAACAAATGGAGCAATTTGTTGATGCTCGTGTGCGTCCTGCTGTTGTTGATAATGAATTTCTTTTTAAATATGTCACTGGTTCATTAAATTTAAAAAAGTTCAGTTTAAATAATAATTCACTATATTTTCGTGGTGCTCAAAAACGTAGACAGATGATTTCTGTTGACGTATCGGTTGTGTATGCAGATGAGATAGCAGAATATGAAGAAGGTGTAATTTATACATTAGATAAACGTCTTGGTGGTGTTGCAAATCCTGAACGTTATTATTATTCAACTCCAAAATTTACTGGTAATGATATTGCATTATATTATTATGGGGATGATGCACAGAAAGAACGTGGAAGCGACCAACGTGTTTGGTGTATTAAATGTACAAAATGTAATAAATGGAATGAAGATTTAGTTTGGGAAGAAAATGTAATTGACCTAAATTATGATATCCGTAAATTTTCTCATTATGAACCAAATACAATTGTTATATGTCGTCATTGTAAAGAGCCATTAAATCGTTTATCAAATGGTGAGTGGGTTGCAAAAGTTCCAAAAAATAGTTCTTATTGTCACGGACGCCATATAAGTAAATTGTTTTTTCCAACATCTAATTTAAATAAGATGATGGAAGATTCCATAAATCCTGTAAAAGAACAGGAATTTTGGAATTCAGATATGGGTCTTCCATATGAAGTAAAAGGTGCACGCCTTACTGATTCAGTAATTGATAATTGTCGTGGAGTGCATTTATTAACTCATAAATCTCAAGAAGATTGTTATATTGGAACTGATATAGGAAACAAAATTCATTCTGTAATATCAATTCTTGGACCAAATAATATACCAAAAGTAATTAGTGTCCAAGAATTAAATAGTTGGCATAATCTTCGATATTTACATAAATTATATAATGTAAAATCTCATGTAATTGATATGAATCCTGATAAGGATGAGGCTATTGAGTTTCAAAAAGAATTTCCAAATACGTATTTATCTTACTTTAAAACTGCATTGGAGAATACAAGTGAGTTATTTGAAATAGATGATGATAACCATATAATTCCTACTCATCGTACATTATTGATGAGTAGATTATTAGATATGTTTCATGAACAACAAATAATTCTTCCAATAGATATTAAAACTGTTCGTGATTTTTATCCGCATTTAACTTCAATTGTTAAAGCATTAAAACAAGACAATATGAATAATTGGGTGGCATTTTATCCAAAGATGGGTAAACCTGACCATTACTTTTTTGCATTAATGTACAATTTAATCGCAACACAATTGCGACCAAAACCTTCAATATTCAGAATACTCAGAACTACATTGATATAAGACAAATTATATGGCTGATATTACCACAGTTGTCCAAAGAATGACAATGTTATCTAAAAACAGAATGTTGAACGGCTGGGATGCTATTTCAAATTTAGATGCTGTTTTTAGCACACATTCTCAAATGGTTATTGAAAATTGGTATATGTATTATGGATTACATAACCTATTTTTAAAGAAGTTTGAAGCAGAAGATGATAATGAATTTGCTCATCGTGTAGCTAACTCTACTATTGAAAATCATGTTAAAATGGTTATCAACTTAATGTCCGCTTATTTGTATCCTAAAAAGGATTCAATTAAAAGATGGATTAAAAGAGATGGTAAAGTTGATGATAAACTCATGAAATTCATGAAAGAGAATGTATGGAATCATAACAGGTTCTATGGATTGGATTATGCAAAAGGTTTAAATGCTCACGTAACAGGTTATACAGTAGTTGGTCGTTCATTATGTGATATACGAACAATGAAAGCATTTAAACCATATACTTCAGCACAAGAAAAACAAAAGTATGGTTTTGTAAAGAAAGATATTAATGATTCATCAAAAGCTATGCCTGTGCCATATGTTGATGAAAATGGTATAACTCATGATGGGGTGCTGGGTGGTATTGTATTTTATACCAAATCTGATAATTTCATCGGTATGCCTACATTGATGGATTTACTTAATAGGACAAAAAAGGGAACAGAGAAACTTGAGTATGTTGATGATAAAGTTTGGTTACGTTGGGTAAGACCTGCAAATTCCAAAGATTGGACGCAAGTTGAAGTAAATCCTGGAACATTATATGTAAATAAAAATCCTTTTGGTGATATCAATATTCCATTCACAGTATATAAAAATACTGGTGACCCATTCCAATTAATTGGTGTTTCAGAAGTTGATAGTATTAAATCAATTAATTTATCAATTAATAATCTTGGAAGTGGTGATGAGTCAACAATTACTTATCATTCATATCCTATTTTAATGGCGTTAGGTGGTGCCACATTACCAAGCAACTTTGTAAGAACAAAAAATGCTTCATTAGAAGCATCTAAAGGTGAATATAAATATCTTACTTGGGATAATAAACTTGAAGCATCAAAAGATAGACAAGAAACTTTAAGACGTGTTATTTCAAGCGTAACTGGTATTTCATTAATTTCACGTGGATTTTTAAAAGATATTGGGCAAATTCGTTCTGGACCACCATTGAAAGCATTGTTTAATTCAGACAGAACTACAATGAACACTAAATTTGCTTGTTTTGGTGATTCTGAAATTGATGAGATGCGTGCAGATATATTGTATTTTGATAAATCTACCGAACAAATTGATGAAAAGTTAGATAAAACAATTACATTTCATGTTGAATTTGACGAAGACTTTTTACAGATTGATGAATTACTTAATGCAGAAATAAATCAAATCAAAGTTGCATATGGTGAAACATTAAAAGAAGTTTTAATTGATGAACATCCAGATTGGTCTGAAGAAAAAATTAATCAAATGGTAAAAGAAAAAGAAGATGCTAAACTTAAAGAAGCTGAAAATCAAGCTAAAGTAAAACAACAATCTTTTACAAAGAAATCACAACAGCAACAATAACATCAAGGACAAATGGATATGAGTAAAAAAGAAGAATTTGGGAAAGATTACGAAGGAGAAATTCTTTGGTGGTCTGATAAATTAGGATATGGTTTTATTGAATGTAAAAGTTTTGCATCAAATATATTTGTTCATTATACACGCGTAATGACTGATGAATCATTTAAAACTATGTCAAAAGGACAGCTTGTTGTTTTCTCAGTAGCTGAAGTTAATAAGAAAGGGAAAATAACTTTACAAGCTGTTAATGTGAGAGAAAAGAAAGTTCTTAAAGCTGAATCAAATGTAGTTAACAATTAATAAATAAACAAATAGCCACAAGAAAGGATTATACGTATTATGGGACTTGTCAAATTCAACAATACAACTCTTAATGTTGATGGATTGCCTGATGGTGCAGTTGTTATAACTGGTGAGCAATTATCAAGTTATACACAGGTGCAGAACGCATATACAATTCTGAAGTCAAAACTTCCGATTGGTATTAGTGAAGACCAACTTGCAAATTTAACAGAGAAAGGTCAAAGATTTGACCCAGTATCAAATGAGTTAGCACAACTGAAAATTTCTGCGACTGAATTAAAAACTCAAGTAGAAAGTTTCAAGAATATCCCGCAAGGGTTTACACCTGAAAAATGGAATCAACTTGTTGCAAAAGAACAGAATGAGATTAAATTAGGTAAGATTACTGGTCTTACTAAGTCAATTGCTGAGAAATTGCAAAAAGAATCAAAAACTTTGCCTAAAGTCAATGAACGATTTTTACCGCAAGACAAAGTCAAGTCCTTTGACCCAGATGCTCCAGATGCTGAAGCTAAATGGGCACAGATTTTAAGCGAAGGATTCCAAGAACAAACGAAATTTGCACAAGAGTTATCAGCTGAACAATTTCCTAATCCAAAATTAGGTGGTTCTGATGGGCCATTTGTTCTTGATGGTAGCGATAACAACAATGGCGATATGCCAAGAATTCCACGTCTTTAAACTTTAGGATATTTTTATGAGCGACATGTTAAATCCTGGTGGCGGGTATGGGAATCTTTTTGGTTATAATGTAACTGATGTTCGTGCCGATGGTTTTGAAGTTAAACACTTTGGACCACAAATTCTTCGATATGCAATTCCAAGTCTTGTATTTGGTATGGGTTTGAATGAATCCAGAGATGCATTTGGAGTTGGTAAAGGTGGCACGTTCAGTATTCCAATCATGAATGATTGGGCTATGCCTACATCGGTGACTCCATTGGTGTCTGGAACTTCAATTGGTCTTGGAACACAAAAGACTGATAAAGTTCAGATGTCGATGTACGAATACGGTACAGGCGTTGGTTACGAAACATTAACTGATTGGATGACTAATCTCAAATTCCAGACCGAAATCCAAATTACACTTGGACGCTATATTGCACGAATGATTAACTGGTTGGATTATGATGTGTTAGTTAACACAATATTCTCAATTGAAGTTGTAGCTGCTGGCAGTTACACAAATCTTTTGGGAACTAATCGAAAACTTCCAGGCTCAGGCACACTTGGTCAAGCAGCTTATGGCGAGCTTGGTTATGGTGGTGTAGCTTTGGCTTACGACACAATGAAGGCAAATTTGGTTGCACCTATAAATGCACGTAATATGTATTTATGGTTTGCCAATGGTGCTACATTGCGTAATCTAAAAGCTGGCTCTGTATTCCAGAACCAATTCCTTTACAACAAAATAAGTTCACCCACTTACAACATTCTTGGTGAGTTTGAGAACTTCATTTTCGTTGAAACGGAAGAACAACTGTCAAAAGGAACAAGCATTGTAACAGGTGCAAATGCTGGTGGATATGGTTTTGGATTAAATCCCAGAACATTCTTCTATCCAGACTTTGGTAACGATGCTGAACGTTTGAAAGTGTTCAAGACTCTCTTTTATCGTGGTCAAGATGCCATTATGAGAGATAAAGGAACAACGACAATCGTTGTACGTTCCAAATCAACATCCTTCTCCTATGGTGGATTAGGGTAGCAACAAAGTTGGTAGCTATTTGGTTAGCTACCAATTTCTAATAAATTTGTATAACTGAACAATTAAATAACAAAAGCATAGGAGAACAAAAGCATATGATTAATGGTAAATCTGTATCTCTCTGTATGGTCGTCTACAATTCAAGCGACTTATGTGAGAATGCGATAAAAAGTGTACAACATGTAGTTGATGAAATTGTGATAGTTGACCAAGGTTCTGATGTAATTCATGCTGAAAAATTAAAAAAGTTAGCAAATATATATTATCATACAACCAATAAAGGTAATGGTGACTATGATAGACAGTATTGCTACGCATTAGCAACAAAAGATTATGTATTAGCTTTAGATGCTGATGAATCATTTACACAAGAAGAACTTGATAAATTTGCTGATTTAAAAGATTATAATTTTGATATTGTTTGGTTCTTATTTAATAATTTAATTTATCGTCAAGATAAAGAAGTTGATATCAAAGACTTATTAGGTGATGACCCACATCCAAGATTTTGGAAGCGAAGAGTGAATTTAGGCGGTAGAGAATCATCACCAATTATGTGGCCACATACAGCACATACTTTTCCTCAAATTGGTTCAGAGCATCAAATATTTTCAAATATATTTGTAACACATAGACGTGAATTAGGTGATGTAGTAAAAACACATATTCATCGTAAAAAGAATATTGATAAACGTAACCAAGATATTGAAAAGAATTTTGTTCGTGCAGTATTACAAAAATTTCCAAAGGAAACAGTGATTGAGATTAATAAACAATTTCCCGAATTAAAATCTTATTTGAAAGATTAGTATATGAGTACAATTGAACAAATTGAATTAAAGGATGAGCTAAAAATTAACAAAATACAACCATCTGTTGAAATTGTTACTGAGATTACAGAAGAAGAACTTGTAAATTCTTTAAAACCTATTAAACAAAAAAAGGTATTGATTGTTCGTGTTGGTGGTATTGGTGATTCAGTTATTTTAACAGTAGTTGCTAAACAACTACATAAAAAAGGTTATTTGGTAGATTTTTTTACTGGCTCTCCAAATGGTGATATATCTCAATTATTCAATGGTTTAGATTATTTAAATGAAGTTAAAAGTGTTGTTAGAATAAATGGAATTGATTGTGTTAAAGATATAAATGAGCACAATATTCCTGTTGAAATTTTAAAATCTAATTATGATGAGGTATATGACTACAAACTCTCTATTGAACATAATAAATCAGGAGTCAATTCATCCGAAGGTTGGAGAGAAAGTCTCAATAGTAATTATATCAATTGGGTTGACCTTTCTCTTGCTTGGGCTAACATTGATTACACATTGTTAAGTGATGAAGAAAAAATACCTGATGTAAAATGTAAAGATGTTGAATTATATCAAAAATGGTATGAAACAACAGGCTTATCTTTAAAAAATGTAGAGCACAATTATCGTTTAATTGGTATCCAATTATCTGCTTCAAGTTTAGTTAGAACATTTTACAAAGCAAATGAGTTACCTGAATTATTACATAAACAATATCCTGATGATATAATTGTAATATTTGAAGGTAATTCTTGGTATGCTCTTACAAAGTTTGGTAAACGTAAAATTGAATTTGATGAAGATTTAAATCCAATGGTTCAATCTATTGAGATTGTAAAGAATTTGGACGTTTTTCTTTCAGCTGACTCAGGATTTAGTCATATTGCAAGTGCGTTGCGTGTTAAATGTGTAACTGTATACACAACAGTTCCTTCTTGGACACGTGCAAAATATTATATAAATCAAATCAATATTGATGCTCAAGCACCTTGCAGACCATGCTTCACTTTAGGCGGTACATGTCCATTAAGAGAAAAACAGGCATTTGAAGCATTAACTGATAGAGAAAAAGATTTAATACAGTCAAATAATGCTGGAATAAATATATTTGATATGGCTAAAAAATATCAAACTATACCAAACGCATTAAATGATGAATTTAAATCTGCTGTTGGAAAGTTAAAAGCGTTATCAGCAAAAGTCCCTGAATGTGTTGAATCAATATCTACTGATAGAATTTTAGAATCAATCCAGGAGATACTGAAATGAAACCAACTATCTATTTAGATACCTGTCATAACTCAAACATAGGTGGTGGTGAAAATTATTTGATGAGGTTTGGTATTGCATTATCTAAATTTGCTGATGTATACATCAATCAAAACTTCCACCAAGACTTTATAAAATTTAATGGATTTATAAATACATTTAAAGAATACAATTGGGATTTTCAACCAGATATTCATATACAATGTAACTATAATTTCTTAACTGATAAAATTGGAAAAAAGAATGTGTTAGTAACTTTTTTTCCAAAGGAAGATTTGAAACCAACTAAATTTGATAATATTATTACAATATGTGATTATTCAGCAAAATATGTAAAAGAATATTGGAATAGTGATTCATCAATTATTTATCCTGCTATTGATGAATCAAAATATATTACAGATGGAATAAAGAAAAACCAGATAATTTCAATTGGACATTTCTTTCAAGAAGCAGATGGACATTCAAAGAATCAGCATATACTAATTGAAGCATTTCGTAAGTTGGATTTACCTGATTGGAAATTAGTTTTAATTGGTAATGTAAATTCTGAATCAGATTTTGCTTACGCTCAAGGATTATTTGATGATTCATTAGATTTAAATGTTGAATTTCATTTTAACGCAACTAATGAATTGGTAAAAGAAGAATTGGCAAAATCAAAAATTCTTTGGCACGCAAATGGATTTGGAAGAACTAATCCTGCACAAACTGAACATTTTGGAATCATAGTATTGGAAGCTATTGCTTCAAATTGTATTCCTATTGTACATAATAGTGGTGGTGCTAAAGATATTGAATCTGTATTAACGTATGAGACTATTGATGAATTAGTAAATTTAACCAATGAATTTATTAATGAAACAATAATGACAATACATTTACCATTATATCGTCAATACACTTTGCAAGGTTTTGAGGAAGGAGTTGAATCATGGCTAAACACTATGCTTTAAACATCGGATGTGGTAATGATTACCGTGAATCAACTGAAGATATTGAATGGGTTAATCTTGATAAAGGTGATTGTAAAAAAGATATAAGTCAAGATATTGAGTTACCACCATATCGTTTTTCAGATAATTATTTTGATTCAATACACGCAATTCAAGTTTTAGAACACATTGAAAAACATAATTTTATTCCAGTTATTCGTGAATTGTATCGTATATCAAAAGATGGTTGTATATGGGATATTCAAGTTCCTCACGCCTTTAGTGATAACTTCATAACTGACCCAACTCATAAGATGCCATATTCTGTAAGGACATTTGATTATTTCATTAATGGAACACCGTTACGAGAAAATGGATTGATATATGGTTGGGGAGATATTTCATTAATTCATTCAGAAGAACCACAAATTGATGGTAATCATTCAATCAAATTCTTATTAATGGTTAAAAAATGAATATGATAACTGAACAATCATTAAAAGAATATTTTCCAATAGATTATTGGACTAAATTTGAAGAACAATTCCAACATAATTTCTTTGCTGAACATTTAATGAGAACAATGCAATATGGACTTATATTTGAACAGTTCAAAGGAAAGAATGTTTTAGAAATTGGTGGATTTCCTGGTCTTGAAGTTGCCTTATTACATCAATTAGGCTGTGATGTTGAATGTATTGATAGTCCAAAATATCGACCTGATTATTATTTAAATTGGTGTAGAGATAATGAAATATCAAGTATTTCTCACGATATAATTGAAGGTGGATTGAATTTAGAAGAGTTTTATGATGTAGCGATAATGAGTGATGTATTGTTGCACATAAATGGTTTTCCTTCTGAATTTATTAAATCAATTATAAAACAATGTGATAAATTTGTAATGATTAATTATTCTAACACTTCAGGAATAATTAGAAAAGCAGTTGGACATGATTTAACAACTGGAAATGAAGTTGCAAGTAAATTTGAAATAACTAATTTCTTTTTATTAAACGATTGTGTGTTGGAAAATGAATACTATATTGATTCGCCAAACGGTAAAAGAGATGTATTAATTTTTAAATGTAATTAATAATTTATGGAGAACAAATGAATATAGGTATAGCTATTGTACATTATGGTGATTTTAGTCATCTTGAAAAATGTTTAAAAAGTTTAAAAGTTATTGATACAGAAATTGGACATGCTAAAGCATTCTTTGAAAGAACAAAAGAAAGTGACAATTTAACTTATACATTAACACATCTTGATGGATTTGTAATTAAAATATATGATTGCAATCAAAACAATATTGGTTTTTCAAAAGCAAACAATAAGTTAATTAAACAATTTTTAAATATAGATGACATTGAATGGATTTGGCTATTAAATAATGATACAGAAGTTCCTGAATTAACTTTAACACAAATAAAAAATCAACTTGATGGTTATGATACATATCAAGAAGGTGTTGGAGTTATTGGTTTCCAAATTCGTTCTATAAATGACCCAGATTTTATACATCATGCAGGAACTGCTGATTGTTATCCTGCTGGACAGCATAAAAGTGGAAGTGTAAAGTTAGGACAGTATAAGACAAAAACATATGAAAAATGGGTTACATTCGCATCTGTAATTATTCATCGAGATGCTTTTGTAGAATGTGGTTTACTTGATTCAAACATGTTTAACTATTTTTCTGATTCAGATTTTTGTTTTAGAATTAGAATGAATGGATTTAAAGTTGTGTATGAACCTACATTTATTGTATATCATCGTATAGGTTCATCGCAAAATCCTAATCCAGAACAAATAGTTATGTTGCAATCAGACTCAATGGTTTTCGAGAATAAATGGTTAAATGGAAAACTGTTCTTTGACCTTGACAAAGAAATTTTTTAAACATATATAGGAGACACACAAATGCCCGTAGGAACTTGGCAAAAATTCGAACCATTTGTACAAGCGGTTCACCATAAATTACATAATTTAGAAACAGATATAATTTATGGACAACTATTAAATGTTGCTCCATCTGGAACATGTGCAGTTGAAACTGATTTACCTGCTGATATTGCTGGGACAAATCTTTATACTACTGGTGGTTTTAGTCTTGGAAGTGCATCTATTTCTGCACAAACAGCTGGTTCATATAAATTTGGATTAACTGATAAAATATTTACAGCTGGCACAGGACAAGTTGGAACATTTAGGTATGTTGTATTATTAAATAATACAGCAACCAATAAAGATTTAATTGGATTTTATGATTATGGTCAGGGTGTTGTTTTACAGTCTGGTGAAACATTAACTATTGATTTTGATGGTTCTAATGGTATTTTTCAATCAATATAATTGAGGTTATTATGCGTATTGATATGCCATGGTCCATTATGACAACAGCACATCGTGGTGCATCACAAGATTGTCCATTTATACAAACAAATGGCTCCACTGTATATGCTATAATTGGACAAAGTGATGATAATGATAGTGCTTACATGAAAAGTATTAATAAAGGTATGTCTTGGGGGAAACCAGTTGTAATTGATTCACATAATGGTGCTGGCGAATCTGTATGGTATGATGAATGGAATGTAGGTGATACAGGAAGTTATATCCATATTGCTTGGTTTCAAACTCCATTAAATGTTCTTTATTATGCAAAATTAGATACATCAAATGGTAGTGTATCTACGAAAGTTGCTCTTGGAACTTATGTAAGTTTTATCGTTGGAAATGGATTAATTTCAATGACAAAAGCAAGGGGAACTCATTTATATGTTGCTTTTGATGGAGATGGTGGTTCAGAAACAGACACATATAAATCTACTGATAATGGTAGTACATGGGGTTCAATAGCTAATATAAATGAATCAGCGTCAACAGATTGGTATAAGTTACGACCAGGAAATTATGCTGATGCAAATGATATTGATGCAATATTTTGGGATAGGTCTGCTAATGAATTATCATTAAAAACATATGACCAATCCGCTGGAACATGGAGCGAGGCTTTAATAGCAGGAACAATGGTTGATACATCAGGTGCATGCCAATATGATTGTGTAGTTAATCAAAGCACAGGACATTTATTAGTGTGTGCTTGGGATAAACATTATGGAACAAATGCAAAATTAAGATACTGGGACATAAATGGAGCAAGTGCTATAAATGAATTAACAAATATTGTTGGGGTTGGTAGTACAAATCAAGGATTTTCTAATTTATCTATTGATACAGTAAATGGATGTATATATGCACAATATTTTGGTAATGGAACCGAAACATCTGCTTCATGGAATTGTTATCAAAAAGTATCTACTGATAATGGCACTACTTGGAATCAAGAAACTCAAATATCTGTTAATCCAAGAGCTTTTTTATGGATAACTGGAAGTAAGTATTTTACAAATAACAATTGTATTGTTTCTTGGTGTGCATTGCAAGCGACAACACTTAATTTATTTTATCTGTCTATTGATATACCAAATAAAAATAGTTCACACCAAGTAGGAATGTAATCATGGCTAATGCGAATCCACCTAAAAAAAATCAAGCGTGGTCAACACGAATATCACTTGAAGATTATTCAACTGGAGAACTTTATGTTGACCCACCAATTGCTGCAGGTGATTTTAAAATTGATATTGATGGTGCAGGATTAAATAATTTTGCAACATTACCAACAGTATCTCCAGCAGGTGGAAGAGCTGTATTGATTACTTTTAGTGCCTCAGAATTTAATGGTGATATAATCTTTTTACAAGGAATAGACCAAACAGTTCCAAAACAATGGAAAGATTGGTCTCTCACAATAAATACAACGGCATAATATGGCTTGGAGAATATTTTTTGGTAATAGAACAACATCTGTCA
>Ga0208375_1002150_pt1 | contig 19342 bp, 16 predicted proteins | sample RifOxyD1_FD_184038 | JGI IMG/M metagenome (GOLD analysis project Ga0208375, IMG submission 184038) | Soil microbial communities from Rifle, Colorado - Rifle Oxygen_injection D1 (SPAdes) | ecosystem: Environmental > Terrestrial > Deep subsurface > Rock core/Sediment | place: Rifle, Colorado... | reverse complement strand
CTTCTTCTGAAAACATTGTACCTTCCTTTTGGGTTGCTCAAAGACTAGGTGGAAAATTTAAAACCCTTATTATTGCCCAATTAATTGTTATTCCCGTGGGTGCCCTTTTAACACCTTTAGTGTTTCAGATGCTTCAACAAACCTACGGCGTCGGATTAAATCCTGGACAACTTTCAGCTCCCACCGGACTCAAGATTGCGACTCTTGCCATTGTCATGGAGAAGGGACTAAGTTATCTACCTTACGGTGCCTTGAACGCTTCAATAATTGCTATTTTTGTCGGCATTTTATTTGAACTCTTACTGGCCGTTAGAAAACCTGATACAAATGGAAACATGTTAAGTCGATTCTGGTGGATTCCTATTCCAGCAGCATTTGGTTTTGCTTTAATACTTCCTCCTTCTTTGAATATCGCGATTGCGATTGGAAGTGTAACTGCAGCTGTTTGGCGCAAGTTTTCTCCCAAAGTAAATGGTGTCTATGATTTATTTGCTGCGCCAATGGCCTCAGGTCTTATTGCCGGAGAAGCCATGGTTGGGTCAATTCTACTTCCAGTGATTGCTTTGTTGATGGAGTTTGTGAAATAAAAAAAGGTTACTTTTTAAAAAAGACTTATCATGGATAAAACAACAGTCTTAAAAAGATTATATGGCCAAAGTTTGTCTTTTATAAAAGAGCGTCCGTTAATAACTGCTATCCTATCGGGTATCATTGCTGGACTATTATTGATAATTATCCATGTTTCAAATATTTTTTCCTATCTTTCCGATCGACCAGAAACTTGTATGAATTGTCATATTATGGGTACTCAATATGCGACTTGGATGCATAGTGCTCATCGGGAAGTTACCAATTGTAATGATTGTCATGTTCCCCAAGATAATATAATTAAGAAATATATGTTTAAGGCCATGGATGGCCTTCGTCATTCTTATGTTTTTACTCTTAGGGCAGAACCCCAGGCCATTATAATAAAAAAACAGGGTGAACGAGCGGTTTCTGATAATTGCAAAAGATGTCACGAATCCCTTTTCTTAAGTCCTGCGCTTAAAAATGAAAACCTCTATAACGTTAGCGCCAGTGAAGGTAGATTATGTTGGCACTGCCATCGGGAAACTCCTCATGGGTTACTGCGAAGTTTATCTTCCAATCCCTATGCGAGAGTACCCACTACGGATAGTATGATTCCAACGTGGCTAGATGATATTATGAAAAAAGAACAAACCAAGAATTTAAATAAAAAAATGAAATAAGAAAAATAGGGGGCGACCGTGACTAATATAAATGATGAAATAAGAAAAAAACCTTGGATAGGCTGGAGCATCTTTTTTGCCTCCATGATTATTGTGTTTGTCCTGGGATTGTTTGCCGCCTCAATTATGGAACGCAGAACTGAAGCACTCGTGGCCTATACTCCTGCCAAGCCTATACCTGATTTTGAACCTCGTATAAAAGTGTGGGGGGAAAATTTTCCAAGAGAGTATGCGACTTACCTGCAAACTAAAGAAACTAATTTTGTGTCCAAATATAACGGCAACGATTTTAAAGATGCATTGGAAGAAGATCCATTATTGGTGGTGTTATGGGCCGGGTATTTATTTTCTCAAGATTATAATCGACCCCGCGGACACCTTTACGCCATTGAAGATATCAGAAAAACCCTACGCACTGGAGCACCTAAGGATAACAACGATGGCCCTCAACCAAGTACCTGTTGGAGTTGTAAAAGTCCTGATGTAGTCAGACTTATGAAACAGATGGGGCCTTTGGAATTTTATAAGGGTAAATGGGCCTCCAAAGGACATGAAGTAGTCAACGATATAGGTTGCCTTGATTGTCATGATCCTAAAACCATGAATTTAACGATTACCCGTCCAGCTTTGGTAGAAGCTTTTCAAAGACAGGGGATAGACATTACTAAGGCAACTCACTCAGAAAAAAGAAGCTTGGTATGTGCTCAGTGCCATGTGGAATATTATTTTAAAGGTGATGATAAATATTTAACCTTTCCCTGGGATAAAGGAATTTCCGTCGAAGATATTGAGAAATATTATGACAATATTAACTTTGTGGATTGGACCCATGCTCTCAGTCGGGCCCCAATGTTAAAGGCCCAACACCCAGAATATGAAACTTGGAAAATGGGCATTCACTCGCGCAGGGGAGTTTCCTGTGCCGATTGTCATATGCCCTATATCAGTGAGGGGGGAATAAAGTTTACCGATCATCACATCACGACTCCTCTTAAAACTATCAATCGTTCATGTCAGGTTTGCCACCGGGAAAGTGAAGATGAATTAAAACAAAATGTTTATACTCAGCAAGATAGAGTGATGGAACTGAGAATGAAAGCCGAAGAATCCCTTGCGAAGGCCCATATAGAGGCCAAGCTTGCTTGGGATAAAGGAGCTTCAAAAGATGAAATGCAACCAGTGTTAACTCTTATTCGTCATGCTGGCTGGCGCTGGGATTTTGCGGTGGCTTCCCATGGGGCCTCTTTTCACGCTTCTGCCGAAATGAGCAGAGTGCTTGGAACTTCTATTGATAAATCTGGTAAAGCACGGGTTATATTGGCCCGTATACTTGCTAAGCATGGAGTGAATGAAGAAGTGATCATGCCTGATCTTTCTACTAAAGCAAAGGCCCAAAAATTCATAGGCCTAGACATGAATACTTTAAAAAATAAAAAAGACGCATTTTTAAAGGACATCGTTCCTAAGTGGGATGATGAAGCCAAAAAACGCGAAGAGAAATATTGAATTCATGAGTGATGGTAATCGGCTCAAAAAAGAGTTGAGTTCATTTTGGAATTATCCATTTGGATATGAGCAAAATTTACTGATTCTATTTTCACTTTGGTTTGTTGGCATTCAACTTGAGTTTTTGACAGGCCCTGTGAGCAAAAATATTTTACAATTCCCTCATAATTTCTATTTCATTGTGTTCTGGCATTTTATTTTACTGATCATTTATTTCAAATTTCCCCAAATATTAAAAACTAGTCTTTCCAAAGAATTTATTTTTACTTCTATGGGTGGACTAGTTTTTTTAATTACTATTGCAGGGGTTGTTCCCCTGAATATTGTAAACAGCTGGCCTTATCTGTTTACTTTGATTTTACTCACCTCCACTTTATTTTTAACGATTATAAAAAGGTTAGCTAAATTTTCGCCTGGCGATAGCGTTTTTTTACTCAATCATCTTGGCCTGTGGGTACTTTTAATAGCGACAACTTTTGGAAGCAATGACCGTCTTTCATTAAAGATGAATCTGTATGAAGGAAAGGCCGTTTGGGAAGCTTATGATCAAAACTCGAAGTTGTACCCACTACCATTTGCAATTTATTTAAGTGATTTTATATTAGAAGAATATCCACCCGAGATTGCGCTTTTCAATGAATCGGGAAAACTTATTATAAAGAAAAAGACCAGTGGTAAAAAACACGAACGGATTCAACTGAAAAACTATGAAGTATACATTAATGAAGTAAGTGACAATGGCGTTTATTTTAATGAAAATTGGAAAAACGCTAAACATCCGGGAAGTGTTTGGCATGCAAATATAAAAGTTTATGACAAGAAAAATCAAAAATTTCAAAGCGGTGGTGATATAGCTACAGGAAGTTTTATGCAGACTGAACAAATATTATCGCTGGAAAATAAAATGATGATTAGATATCTTCCGGCCCGCCCACAAAAATTTTCTTCTCTGGTGAAGGTTTTTACTCCCGCTCAAATAGAGTTAGAAACCAGTATTGAAGTAAATAAGCCGCTTAAGTTTGATCGTTATCAGATTTATCAACATTCTTATGATAATAAGCTGGGGAAATGGTCGGAGTTAAGTGTTCTTGAGTTGGTGTATGATCCGTGGATCAAAATTGTATACGGTGGAATGGTTTTTCTGTTAATCGGAACAATCGGGCTTGTGCTTTTTCCTAAAAAGAGGAAGGTTATCCATGGTTAATTTCCTTCTTTTAACTTCCTTAGCGATGTTTGTTTTATCTTTGGTCATAGGTATTCTAAGTGGTTTTAAAGATTATAAGATAAAAAGCTTCCGATGGATGAGTAATTTCTTAAATATTTCAGGCATGCTGGCATTACTTATTTTGATTTTGTATTTATGGATAACACATAAACGCCCACCACTTCAAACCCTGGGAGACACTCGATTATGGTACTCACTGTTATTAACCATATGCGGGTTGGTGATTAATCACCAATTAAAGATTTTATGGCCATTATGGTTCTGCCAAGTCTTTGCTCTTTTATTTATTACTATAGATTTTTTTAATCAATCAGCATTTGAAACACTTTTGCCTCCGGCGCTGTTATCAATTTATTTTATCCCCCATGTGGTGGTGTATATTATTGCTTATGCCTTGCTTACTTCAGCTACCTTCATTGGCGCGAAAAATATTTTATTTAAATTAAAAATAAATAAACCGCTTGAGATCAATGAGAATGACATACTCATAAGATCAGTTGATGGGATCATATCTATGGGGTATGCCTTTTTAACTTTGGGGCTACTTTTTGGGGCATTATGGGCAAAACAAGCGTGGGGTCACTATTGGACTTGGGATCCCAAAGAAACTTGGGCCTTTATTACTTGGATGATTTATTTGATCTATCTTCACTTGCGATATTTTTATTATCAAAAAACCAAGCTGGCCCAGCTTTATTTGCTGGGAGCTTTGATGATGCTATTCATTTGTTGGTTCGGCGTTAATTATCTGCCAACGGCAAGTCAGAGCATTCATACTTACTAGTTTTTATTTTACCATATCGCGAAAATTCTAAATTCTGGGCCATGTCTAAGCATACCAGTTGTGGCATCATAACCGAGCTCCGTGGAAGTTTCTGCTGCTCCACTCAGAGGCATTATGGAATTAAAAAATAAATTATATCCAACGGCCATGATGGCCTTTCCCTTTAAAAAAGATGGTATCCATGATGCCCCTATCGAAGTGTTATTTTCCAAATAGGCGAGAGTAGCTTTCCTATCTACAAAAGTTTTTCCGGGGTTTAATTCTTCTGCGTACCTGACGGCTTCGTCGCTCACTGTACCTTTACCAAACCCGATACGATCGTAACAAGAAAAATAGGGTTGGATAGTTCCAGGAACAATTCCATCGGCCAGGATAGTTCCGGTTATGGTGTCAAATCCAAATAAAAAAGAGACCGCGGAAAAAGCATAGTCTTTATCATAGACAAATTTCCCGTATTTTTGATTAACTTTCCCACCAGTGGTGATGAGGGTTCTGATAGTGGCAGGGACCTCACCTTTAGTAAGACCAATACCTAAGTATGCGCCCATATACATAAGTGGGGCGGCGTTGGGATTTCCTACTTGAGCGGATTGTTGGGCGTTTTGTGGGTTGTAATCACTAAAAGAATAGAGGGCATCATAACTAGAGATGGAACTATCAAAATTAAAATTTTGGGGCATGTCTGTAGCCAGTGTATTATTCCAAACACCACTTCCAGCTACCTTACCTCTCATTAATCGAAAATACATTTTCTTAAGTCCAATGTAACCAGAGAAACGGTGAATTTTTCCGGAGAGAGTATTTTCGTCGGTTATAGCACTTAAACCTAAAACGGTTTGAATTTTGTTAAAGCGGACATTCGCATCATAAGTTGTGAAGCTATTTTTTTCAATAGTTAGTGCTAAGGAATCTTTTTCGTAGTTGAGAAATTTTGGATAGGTCCAAGTAGCTTTGGGAATATAAGTTACTCCAATGAAGGAATCTATTAAACTTTCTTTAATGATTTTTGCGGGGATTGTTTCAACCGGTTTTTCTATTTCAGTAACCGCTGGGGTTGCTTCAGGAGTAGTCGTAGGCGAAGAAGTAAGAGTGACATCAGTTTCTTGAGAGTAGAGGTTGAGAGAATAAAATGACATTAACAAGAAAATAGTAGGAAAATAGCGACAAAATTTCAGCGAGAACATAAAAGACATCCTTGTTTTCAATTTTAACTGTAATTTGATACTTAATTTATCCTGCTACCTGCCATCAGTTGTCAAATATTTTCGTTTTATGCCCATATAATATTTTTTATATTTTGTTGTTGCTTATTTTAAAATAGAATTGGTCAAAGGTTTAATTCAATATGAATACCCATATACTTGAAGCAGAAATACTGAAAAATTTTAAAAATGATAAACAGGCCAGACGTTTATTTCATGGTAGGGGAGGATGTTTTGATGGTTATAAGGATTTAGTAATAGATTTTATTCCTCCGTACCTTTTATTGGAATTTTATGAGGAATACGAAGAATCATTGATACTAAATTTAAAAAACTTATTGCTTGAACGTTTTGGGGATTGCATAGAAGGTGTTTTTTGGCGAAATCGCAAAAAGTCCTTGGTTTATAAAAGTTTGAAAGGAGAGTTACCGGAAAAACATCTACTCTGGGAAAATGAGCTTTGTTATGAGGTTTCTTTTAAAAATAATCAAAATATGGGTTTTTTTATGGATATGCGACTCGGACGAGAGCTTTTGCAATCCATTTGTGGTGGTAAAAATGTTTTAAATTTATTTGCGTATACCTGTTCGTTTTCGGTGGTAGCTATCAAAGCGGGTGCTACTAGGGTAATCAATGTAGATATGAAAAAAAATTTTCTTAACCAAGGCATAAAAAACCACTTGCTCAATAATCTAAGTGTTAAAAATGTATCTTGTATGCCTCATGATATTATGAAATCCCTGGGGGCCATTAAAAGAAAAGGGCCTTTCGATATTATTATAATTGATCCCCCCTCCAATCAAAAAATGCATTTTCAAATTGAAAGGGACTATCGCAAATTATTTGGGAGACTCCCTGAATGGTTAAAGGAAGGGGGAGAGGTGATTGCTTGTTTGAATTCTCCTTTTTGGGATCATAATTTTTTAATTAATCTAAAAAATGAATGTTATCCTAATTTGAAGGTAAAAAAGATCCTTGGAGCTGCCCCAGAATTTAAAGAACAAGATCCTCGCCAAGGTCTCAAAATTATCTGGTTTTCTTTGTGATTTTGACGGCGAAAAAAAGATCCTTAGATGTTTGACTAAAATTATTTGCTATTAAAGGCTTAGGAAGTTTGTTCCAGATCTAAAGCCACTTTTAAAATGGGTTTATAATTATAATTAAGTAATTACTTGTTCAAGAGAAGGATTGATTGAGAATCTGTACTATTTTAGTTTTATTGTTAGGGGTATTCATATCTAAGACATTGGCTGATACAATCCATGTTCCGAAATCAGCATTATCAAGCGAAATTAAAACCATGAATTTTTTAATTGATAATTATTTTAAAGAGAGAGATATTGAAAATCCAAAAGTCAGACGAGTTATTGAACAAAAGATTAAAAGATTAAATCCACATATTGTTGATTGGAATTATTTACAAGATTCCACGATGATTATATATGAAAAAAAATCACCTGATTATGAGCTATCTGTAGGCGGTGGATCCAATTTCTTTGAAGATGATTATATCGCCTCCACCAGCAATTATTTCGATATGATGTTAAGTATAAACTACCATTTCAAATATCGCTATTTTGCATTTTTAAATTTAAAATATAACGAATATACACATCAAACTGATCAGAACCCAGAATACACTTTTGATAAATCTCAAACTATGGGATATGAATTAGGCGTAACTAGTATATTTCCAGACCCCAATTGGCAAATGTCTTTCGCGGTCCAAAAAGAGAGTGTTGGCACTTTGAGTTCCATTCTGGCAGAACCAGGGGTTAATTATTCTCCCCAAGCACTCTATAGTGAAGTGATCAAAAACTCACAGCTGAATTTCATATGGTTAAACGCAGGACTTGAATATTTTTTTACGTTATTTAAAACCAACAAAACCGGTTCGCTACAAGGAGTTTACGGCTATTCATTAAGTGGCAACCTAACGGCAGAAGGATATGATAAGACAGAAACTATCGCCGCTCATAAATTTGATTTAAATTATAAACAATATTTTTACCGACAGATTTGGGCCAAATTAAACTTACATCACACGATCCTATATAGTACTCTTAACCTCTCATTTTTATCGTTTGAACTTAGTATGGGGTTAAGTTTTTAAGTGTGCTTTCATTTATTATTTGTTACCATTGTTAAAAATTAATTATATGAAAAAGCTTAAGATTATACTTTATATATTTTTTAGTTTGTTTATTTGTTCCCCTTATTTGGTGGACAAATATTTACAAGGTGTGTTTAATTGGGCCTTTTATCTTGATATCATTTTTAATTTGTTACTTATTGTGGGGTTAATCTGGATTCCCTTTCTTAACACTCGCCGAATATATATTCTTCTATTTCCATTTTATTTAATATCTTGGCTGGTATGGCCTTATCTGCTTGAGTATAAAAATGTCTTTACCCCTAATGCCGTTGCCCATTATCTAGTTATGAATTCAAAGAATTGGGTTCAGATACTTTGGGACTATGTAAGTTCTCATTCCTTATGGGGCTTAATGGTTATCACCATGTTGGTGCTATTCATTATGATTAGACCGATAACTACAGACAAAAAAGTTGTGCCGCTAATTGCTACTACGATGGTAATGTTTATAATTTTATTGTTAAAATATTATGAAGTGAGTGAACAAGGATATCCAAAGCAATACCTCCTGACTAACGTTTTGACGAGACCTTTTCAGATAGCCATGGAGGCATGGGAAGAAACAAATAGATTTAATCTGGCTAAACAAAGTGCTGTAGAATTTACTCATCCGTACCTAAAAAAATTTGATTCACTCCAAAAATCTATTCATGTCTTAATTTTAGGAGGAGAGCAAAATAAAAATCACTGGTCCCTATATGGGTTTACTAAGGATACTAATTTACGTTTGGATTCTAGACCGGATCTCTTAGTGCTTAAAGATGTTCTCGCGGTATCAATTGACCATGATAAAAATCTTTTTTATACCATGTCCCTAGACATAAATAAGATGTCGGGAAATATCTTCAAGATGATCACTCAGTCGGGAATTAATATTTTATATATCAGTAATCGACCTTTGATGGGCGAGCCAGAAGTGTATACTCAACTTGCCAGTTTCGCATATAAAAGCATCGTTTTAAATTATGATAAGGACAATGTCTCTTTTGATGGTCAAGTTTTAACTGCATTAAAGCAGGAAATAGAGGCCCTTCCCAATACCCAAACTTTGATTGTCATTAATTTAATAGGTGCCCAAAAAAAATACTATAGGAGGTATCCTCACGAATTTGGTCAATATCCAGATGAAGCAGATTCTGTCGAAAATCAATATTACAACTTATTACAGTATAACGATTATGTGGTTGATCAAATTATTACCTTAATTCAAAAACAAAACGCTCACTCCTTTGTCTGGTATCTTTCTACACCGCTTGACTATGACAATCAGGAAATGATGGCGAATGAAAATATGATCAAACACTATGAAATCCCCATGTTTGTGTGGTGTTCAGATACTTATAAAAAAAACAATAATCTCCTCTATAGTAAAATTACTAAAATTCAAGACAAACCTTTGTCGATAATCGATTTCTCTCAAAGCTTTTTAGAAATGCTTGGACTGGAAGTGGATAAATTGTCCTATTTCAGTAATCCTCAATCTCCCAAGCGATATATTCTAGATAGAGAGGGAAATATTTTGAAAGAACCAGATTCAAGGTAAGGATACCTCGTTATATGAAAATTAGCAGATTCATTGTAGTCTTTATTACATTTTTATTATGGGTAAAAGTCACTTACGCCAAAGAAGAAGGACCTCAATTTGAAGGTTGGTACACTCGCATCGTTGATACTGAAAATCAATTATCCGTCGCCATAATTGGCGGTTCATTTTTAGCAAAGAATGAAATCTTTTCACCGCTAATTCCACTCCCTGGGTATTTGGCGATTATATTTAATGATGAAAAAAATCATAAAATAGATATTTATGAAGAATTTCCGAACCAAACTAAAATTTTGTCTGATGGCTTACCAGTACTCGGACATAATCAATATTCCGCTGACTCCACCTATTCATGGACTGCTGCGGGGTACGGAGAAATTACCCATAACTTCATTGATATAGAAATTCCTGGGGGTATTGAAATTAGCGCTCAGATCGAAAAATTTGATCCATTCTCTGAGTTATTTTATAAATCTAATCGTTTCTTAAAACTAAAGGAACCTATTCGTTGGTACGTCTATAGTATGGGATCAAAAACTAATTATGAAATAAAAATTAAAAATGCAAATACAAAGCAGATCTATCAAGGCAATGGTATATCACATCAGGAAAAAAATTGGGGTATGGCCTTCCCCCAGAAATGGATATGGATGCAAGCGATTAGTGCAGATTATACCAAGAAGCTGGCACTTTCCGGTGGAGTAGTCAGTCTTTTTGATTTTATCCCAATTAAAGCTTCCACTGTGGGAATTAAGACAAAGAAAATTAATTGGTATTTTGCGCCGATGTCTCTGGCAAACCGGATCACCTATAAAGTTTATCCGTGTCAAAAAAAAATGGACCTAACTGCTCGATCTGCCAAAAGAAAATTGCAGATATCCGCATGGGCAGCTCCAGATTCGTTTGTTCCGGTATCTATACCTACGAAAGATGGTTTTAAAAAAAATGGTGGTATTGAATCCTTCAGTGCCAATATATCCGTTGCGGCCTTTGAAAAGAATGTTTTGCAAGAAAGGATTCTTTTTAAAAATGCCGCCCTTGAGTTTGGTGGCGATTATATGAATTGTGTCACCAAATAGATCCAAAAATTCTGGATCTATTTGCACCTTGTCTTGCATCATCTTGGTGGAATTTATAAATTCTTACATGGAATAGTACTTGCAGATAAGCAATTTGCAAATGATTATTACAAGGGAGCTTCCTATGGATAAAATGTTGAGACAATTACTGATTATAACCATAACCATAACTGTTTTTAATTTCCAAAATTTATTAGCATCCACTATCGTCGAACATATCTGTCCGTTTAATGATTTAGATCAAGATTTTACTTATGAAGTTGAAGTAAGTAGTAATCTTATTAAAAAAGATCTCTGTATGCTTGATGAACTTGATTTGGATATTATTAAGCGGCTTTTAAATCAAGAGGTAATAAGCAAATTAATTAAAAGTGATATTAAGCAAAACGTACAATTTGTAATGATGGCCTTTATACCAGCAGAACCCAATTTAATTGCGGACATTCTGTTTAATACTGAAAGTCTAGACCAGTTATTAAAAAGCACAAATAACCTTCGCGAACTGGATATCCATAATATGGATGCATTGAGAAATGCCTATCCTGAATTTGCTTCAATTTATAGTGATATTGATTTCATTCATTCCAAAATCTATAAAGCCAAATCGACATACGGAACTGGACTCCTTAGAATTGAAGACCAGATCGTTAAGCACGCACTGCTTTTGAAATATGATGATTCTATAAATCTTTATGTAAACTTGATTGAGTCGGATAAAATATTTCAAAGCTCATACGGTATGTTTAAACTAATCCCTTACGCGGATGGTACCATCTTGATTAGTTACTCTGATGATAACATTAAACATAAACAAGCCTTGTTATTTATGGATAAAATTAAGTCCAGCGCTCATCAATCTTTTATACAGTTTGTACTTGATTTAAAAAAAATGCTGGGAGTAAAAAAAGCTTTACGCTAAGTTGAGTTTATTCATACTTGTATCGTACTTCTGCCGATGACATATTTAAAATTTGCAGGCTTTTCATAGGCGCAAAACCCGATTTTTTAAAAATTTTATAATGGCCAATCATTTTTTTGTCCCAATAAATTTTGGTTTCATCTTTAGATATTTTATATTCAATTCTAAGCAAATGATCTCCGGTTTTAAAGTTTCCCCCAGTAACTTGAGACCAATGATCCTCTTCTATAGGGTAGCGGTTGTGTTCAATGATTCCAGCATAGGGTTCCATAAACCAGATCTTTTTGTTATAGAGTCGCCATGCTAAACTACTGGATCCTTCATACCATACATCTAAATATCCATCTCCTTCCTTAATTAATCTTTGACGGTAACCTACGTTAATACCTTTCATATCTACTTCAAATATCCAATCCTTATCGTAATCCAGCCCTTTTAGAGCTATAGTTTGCCCACCAGCTGCCTTAATGACTTCAAACCAATCTCCATCGGTGGTTTGAGGCGAGGTATTATTACCTGAATTAGATTCGTCTGAAGAAGATGAAGTACTGTTGTCTTTTTTCTTGTCTTTGGAAAAACCAAAAGCATATATTCCAAGGGCCACTGAACTAATAAGTGCCAAGGTGACCCAATCGGATTTTTCAAAAGCTTCGCTGGTATTAGAGCTGATCCCTATTGGGGATTGAGATGAAATTTGGAAGGAGAAAAAAAACAAAACAATAATAAGGTTAAATAATAATTTCATAAATATTTCTCCAGCATCGTTTATTCCGTACATTTGTTACTAGTATTTATATATTTTACATCCAATAGGCTTTTATTTCGGCAAGAATAATTTAAAAAATGAACAAGTCATTGATTTTTTAAATATGTAGAAACAGTTTTTGCCTTTTAATTCACAAAATACTGCCCACAATATCAGGCAGTTTACAGGTAAGTGTTGGAAAATATTAAATTGTTTCGATTGCATAAACAATCATGATATTATATTTTGATGATAAAATGAATTTGTGTTGCGGTGAGGTTATCCATTGAAAAATAGTTTTTTTAATCCCGTAGAATATATTGATGGTCATCTTAAATTTGATCAACTTGATGTTGTTAAACTTGCTAAAAAATTTAAAACCCCATTTTATTTATATAGTGAAAATGCCTTTGTATACAATTATGACTTATACCATTTAGCTGCTAAAGCGCTTCACCTAAATGATCTGTTGATCTGCTATGCTCTCAAAGCAAACCCCAATCTTCATTTGTTAAAAAGCATAGCTAAAAAAGGTGCTGGTGCAGACATCGTTTCCAAGGGAGAATTGGTCAATGCTTTGAAATCAGGAATCAAACCAGATAAAATTATTTTTTCCGGGGTAGGTAAAACTGATCAGGAGATTTTTGAGGCCCTCAATTGCTCAAAAGATGGCATATATTCATTTAATGTAGAATCCGAAGATGAATTGTTTTTGATTAATAACATTGCGGGCGCTTTGAACAAAGTTGCGAGAGTGGCATTTAGATTTAATCCAAACATAATTGCTAAAACTCATCGAAATATTCAAACTGGTGGTAAATATCATAAATTTGGAATTTTAGAAGATGATATTTATCGGCTAAGCGAAAAAATGACCTTATGTCGAAATGTTAAACTGGTAGGACTTAGTATCCATATCGGAAGCCAGTTGACTGAATTTAGTGCCTTAAAACAATCTATAAAAAAATTACTTAAATTGAAAAATATCCTTAATAAAGAAATTGAATTCATTGATTTTGGTGGAGGACTTGGGGTTGATTATCTGGGAAAAAACCTCCGGCCTAATCCTTCTGATTATTTAAAAGAGGTGCTTTTTAGTTTGGATGAAAAGTCCAAGGCACTCAGGCTGGTTTTTGAACCTGGGAGAAGCATTTCCGCAACTTCTGGTATTTTAGTTACTAAAGTGATTAGAAACAAACAATCGGCTGAATTTAATTTTACTGTGGTGGATGCGGGATTAAATGATTTTATTCGACCAGGATTATATCATTCCTACCATCAAATCCTACCTTGCAAACTGGTGAAAGGAGTGAAGAAAATCAGAACTAATGTAGTTGGTCCTGTGTGTGAAACTACCGATCAATTTGCGGCTAATCTTTTAATCCACCGGCCGGTCAAAGAAGATGTTTTAATCATTAAAGATACAGGTGCTTACGGGCAAATTATGTCGTCTAACTACAATTTAAGGTCAAAACCATGTGAATATGTTATTTCAAAAGGTAAAATCCTGCGCTAGTTAGGGGTTGTGCCAACTTTTCTGGGAATGAATAAAATACACAGAGACTTCCATTATATCTAGTATATGTGGATAATAAGATATCTATGAGACAGACTTTAAGTTTAAAAAGAATCATTTGTTTGGCAGCGGTATTTTTATGCTTTACCGTGAAGGCGGCGTTTGTCGATCCTGACAATTATTCAACCATTCGCAGTGGAACGTTGCCAGTGAGAGATATTTTCTTATTTATTAAAAATAGCTACGTAAAGAAAAATGTTTATGGGGAGCATACCTATTGGCAAAGATTTTATGATGGTGAGAGAAAAAAGGATGAAAAAAATGGCATTCTCTACACATGCAGGGGAGGATTTCTAGATCTGGCCCATGTGCGAAATGCGATGGATTGGGTTGGATATATTGCTTCTAATCTCTATCCACAACTAATAAATAATACCAAAATCTATCTGCATAAAGGTGAAGAACCAACCCTTTATACCCTAAAATTTAATTATCCTAAGGAATACTTAGAATTGTCACCAGAGCAAAAAAAAGTTGTTGCTCGAAAACTAAGCGTTATCATAGCTCAGCAGATTGCCTATTACTCACTGGTTTGGCATGAAATTGTGTCTTGGAGTGGATATATTCAATCGTTGTATAGTGAAAGGCCATCGGGATTTAGTTTCGAAGATAATTATTCAAATCTTTTAGGCATAATCATTGGTGGATTGGCAGTGAATGCGAATTTCCCTTTTAATGAAGCAGCTGATTATCATTTAAAATATTACCTTAATATGCTTGAACCAATTGAAAAGCACGAGGCAATTGAGGTAACAGAAAGTCTTGCCAACAAATGGTGGAGTACTAAATATTTTCTGACCAGTAATAAAAAAATACTTAAAAGGCATCTGGATTATGGGCAGTTTGATAATATAGTGAAACCTTGGCAGGTTCCAAATGTGTTGGCGTGTAACGAAAAACCAAGCGATAGGGTGGAACTTACCATACCGCAATTAGAGGTTATTGATGAGATCAATTTTGACCGATTTATGGACATTACATTAAAGTCTAATTTAGACTGGCAAGATAAGAAAATTACATATTATTTTAAGGAATATCCCGAAATAATTAATCATTTAATACCTGAGCAACATTTTCCCCAAATTATCGAGATCATAAGGGACGATTTAAAAATTATTATGAACGATCCCTTGGCCGACCAAAGCGGCATAAATTTCCATTAACGCAAGCGGTGACGTTTTAATTTTCCCTTCTTTGTAAAATAATAACAAAGGGGAAAACATGAAATTAAGCACCATCTCAAGTTTAGCTATAACTATTATTTTATCAATGCAAGCTTCTGCGTTCTTTCCATGGGCAGAAGGTCCAATGAAGGAAGGAAAAAGTTATTCGGGGATAGAGGGAATTAGCTATACCAAAATTGTGGAGGCATTAAAAAAATTAGAAATTAAATTTCCTAATCTTGTGACTTTGGCTAATCTGGGAAAAACTGCCAATAATCAAAACATGTATGGCGTGATTATTCGTAAAAAAAATATAGATACTAAAAAAATGATTTATATCTCTGGTGCTACTCATGGTGATGAATATCTCAATATTGCTGATCGTTTGATTGATGCATTTCTTGATTATACCAATGAAGAATTTCAAGCGTTTTATGAAAGAGGTGGAGCTTTTATGGTGATTCCCATTTTCAATCCTTACGGGTACACCAAAAAAATAAGATATAATTCTGCTAATAAGGATTTAAATCGAGATTATTCAAATCCCTTAACTGGGGTAAACCGATTTACCCAAAAAGAAACCCAGCTTTCAGTCAATTGGATCGATAATTTTTTATTAGAAACTAATGCCCAATTTGTTTTATCGATGGATTATCACTGCTGTTACAATGGATCGTTATTGCAACCATGGTCCCATACCGCAACTCCCATAGCACCTCCTGATCGCTTAAAACAGGATATGTTAGGTGAGTTGTTAAAAAAACAATTCCCTGATGCTGTTTATGGCCCAGTAACTGATATTTTATGGTATGCCCCGGATGGTTCAAGTATGGATTATTTCTATGGTAAATACGGTACGATCGCCGGAGCTTATGAGGGACGCAACACTATCGAAGCAAGTTATTTTAATCAACATGTGCAATGGTTTAAAGATATTGTGGAAGAATTTGGTAATGAATAAAGTATTTAATTATGATTGGCAATTAGTCCTTTGATGGCCTTCAAGGCCTTACCAAACAACAATGTTTTGATTTCGCTGGAATCAACTAAAAGAGATACATCGATATCATCAATAGTGTAGACATTAACTAAGCCAATTTGAAATATTCTTCTTTCAATAATATCGTCTGCATCAACTTGAAGTAACTTTTTAAATTCCTTATAGAGGTTGACCTCAATTTTAATATCATGGTGGTTAGAAACATTAACTGCTCCTATTTGCACCAGAAAAAGTGTGTTTTTTCTATTTTTTTCTTGTGCTAAAGCATCTTGAACGGCGGAAATTTTGGCCAGAGAGATTTCTTGAAAAAGGTTTTCGTCTTTCAGGTAAGATTGGTAGATTTGGATTATTCGTTTTTTATAGTTTTCACCATATGGATTACTTTGCAAATCAGCATAAGCATCCTGGAGTTCATTCGGAAGTTTTTCTAGATCAATATCCTCGGTTATTTTATCAAATAACGAAAGTTGATCAAGAGATTTTTGTTCTTTCATTTTTTCGCTCAGTCGTAAACGATACTCATGAATAATTTTTCTTAAACTAGTGCGAAATAACCCGTAGGGGTTAAGCAGTTGCCAAGTATTGTTAGCTTTTAATTCTGCTATTTTTTCAAGTATGGATTCTTTTTTTAATTTATTATCTGATTCAGGAAAGATTAGCCCTTTATTCCAAGTTTCTTGGAGATCTGCCATCGTGAGATAATCAGTTGTAAAGAATTGCGAATGAGCGTGGGCCTGTTTCTTTCGCAAATTTATTTGGGTTTTAAAAAAGAGATCATTGTTGATGTAAAGAGTATCGTTGTGTTCATAAGTGATAAATGAATTCTTATATTGAGTTGAGCAAATGACAAAATTTCTAAGCGTAAAAGTAGCATACCGATGACCAAGCGTTGATTTATGTAGCAAAGTGATATATTTGGCCACTTCATAAATTTGTCTTTTGAGAGATTTCATAAATATTTGGGGCTTTTGTTTGTATTGGGTTGAATCAGCACATCCTTTATCAATTTTTATAATATAGCGTTTGGAAAGCAAATCAATTTGATCAAGATCCAAACCTAGGTATTCAAACTCCGAATTGATTTCATCTTGAAGGGATTGTCCAATTGGATGATCCGGTTTTAAAATATTTCTGGAAAGTTCGGTAAGCGTAGAATCATCAAGAATTTGCTCTATCGAAAAGAGTTCGTCAAAGTTTGGTTCATCAGAGGCATTGGCTTCACTATTAAAAGAGGTGAGTCCAAGTAAGAATGCTAGAGTAAGAAAAAAAATAATAGGTTTCATAATGCCTCCGAAAATACTAAGAATAGCTATAGTAATTAAAAATAGCGCAATGCACAATAACCTTGTATTTATTACAAAAAAGCCCATCTTCTTGGGATTTTGGCAATCAGATTGCAACTAATCCAAATAGAAAAAGAAAAACCAAATTATAAAGAGTTGTACGTTTTAAATTGTATAGAATTTGCATAAGTGTATTTTTTTTATACATGGAGATTTTATGAAGAAGATGGGCATAATTACTTTTTTACTTTTAACTATTATGGCAAATGGGTATACCAAAACAACGAAACCTAAGTTCGTCATGGGTGATATCACGGGTGCGGAGAGGGGCCTTAATTGTGGTTATTATTTAAAATCAGAAACTGAAGTGCCATATGCGAAAAAAGTTGAAGGATTAAAAAAATTTATAATGAATGATGAAGAGTGTACCTTGAATATTGTTAATTATATGAAACAATTAAATTCACAAGATACCCAAGTTCAACTTTATAAGATATTCATGATGAATAATTTAAAAAATGACTATAAAGAAAAACAATTAGTAGTGAAAGCGATATCCAAAATGGATTATTCAGACATCCCCAATAGTTATCCACTTTTGGTAGAAGCTATGTTGCAAATATTTGACGAAGACATTAATCATGAGAGGCATTTAGTGGAGGTATATTCTTCTATTTATAACGAAAAAATAGAAGCATTTTTTGAGCTTCGCAAAGAAGTGGCACAGACCATAGCCGTGCTATCTGACAAGTATCCAGATTTTATGAGTCAATATACACAAGAAATTGAAAAGGGATTAAAACATCCGGTGTACGTGGACAGTAATGAAGAAAGTGTTATTGACCTTTCCCCATATACTCGTGATATAGAAATGGACCTTCGAGAAGCGTTAGAAAAGCTCAAAAAATGATGCTTAGTTAAAAGGCTTCGAGCTTTTCTTTACTCTTGATGTATCTACTGGAGATAATATCCCACAATGTCACATCTTCGTTTACCACAATATCATTTTGTAAAACAGAAAGATTCTTGTCGGTAAATTCCTCGTATTCAATTCCTTCGGTGGCATTATTAGTTATCTGTGCTGTTTTCGGTGATGGTTTTTTTTGCTCTTTAATTGAAGTATAAAAAACACTTTCATCAGTTTGAATGACTTTTTCTGCTCGAACTATTTTTTCTTTAGCATATGCAACCTTTGTATCTTGAGTTAAAGCTTTTAAAAGATCATTTTTAATTGCGACTAACTTTGATTTATTTTGAGAATTTTCTCCAGATGAGTTGACTGCTTGTAAAGTCAGGCGACTCTTACCAATAGCATCTCCCAACTCCTTCAAGTTGGACATTTTTGCTTGGATACCTTTAGTTATTTTTTTATCGTTAAATAGAGTGTCTCCAATAGAGGAAACAATGCCGGAGGCTTTCAGTGTTGATTTGTCTGCATCATTGACTTCCTGGCCAGAGTTTTTAAGTACTGATATGGAAGCTGATATATTTTTGGAAACTTGACTACAATCAGCTTGATTACAGATGATATCAAGAAAACCTTTGATATCGGCATCCCGTTTATAATCAACTTTTTCGGTGATAGCTGCGGAAATAATAGGTAGAGTAGCAATGGGGTTGGTTTTTTCAAGGGTTGACTTAATTTGGTTTAATTCAACCAGTCTGGTTTCAACTTTTTGGATACTTTTTTTAGTGTTGGTTAGAGAAAGATCAATAAGATCTCTGGCAATTTGATAAGCAATTATTCGTTTATTGTAAGTTGACAATAAAGGATCGAAAGTATTAATTAAATTTCTCTGGTTCATAAATAAAATTTTCATCCAATCTCCACCTAATCCAATAGCTCCGCCCACAGTGGCGGTCATGCTTTTAGCGTGAGCACTGGGGGTGATGAGATCCATTCCATAAG
>Ga0208375_1002149_pt1 | contig 19367 bp, 16 predicted proteins | sample RifOxyD1_FD_184038 | JGI IMG/M metagenome (GOLD analysis project Ga0208375, IMG submission 184038) | Soil microbial communities from Rifle, Colorado - Rifle Oxygen_injection D1 (SPAdes) | ecosystem: Environmental > Terrestrial > Deep subsurface > Rock core/Sediment | place: Rifle, Colorado... | reverse complement strand
AGATTAAAAACCTTTCTTTTTCTGATAAATGTTTGTAGTTTGCCATAATACACTTAATACTACTTTGTAATGTTAAGTGTTGCACTTAGAGTTAGAACTTGGGAAGATTTTGGTTTTGTTGAAAATGATAATTTTGATAAAAAGTTTATCTGGAATGATAAAGAAGGAAAAGTCGAAGCCACTAGTGATTCATTGTTTGATAGTAAAACTTTCATTGGGTCTGAGTCCGGCATAAAGGATAATAAAATGAGATTTTTCTTTGTAATTGCATTTAATAAGAATTTTAAATTTAAAGATAAAACAGTATCATCTTTTATAAATATTTTAGATAATGCATCAAACAGCTTTAATGTCGAAATAGAAAGTTGTGAATCTTTTATGGATTATATGTTATTAACGACTCTTATTCCTTTTGATGTACCACCAGCACAATTTATAGAATCCGTAATAGATTTATCTAATAAAATAAACAAGAAACCAATATTTATAGAAAAATATTTTGTTAGCAATATGAACAAGCCAACAATAGAAGAAGTTATGGATTTTCTAAAAGAATTTAATTAATAGAGTTTGTGTAGGGTTGTATAACAAAAATAGCCCACAATGGGACTCATTTTTGTAGATGTGAGGGTTCAACAGATAGAGACTAGTAGGTTCCTTACCCGGAAAGGTTTGTTTGGTGATTTTTAGTATACATTTTTAGCCCTTCTCGTGCGACTACTATTTTTCTTCCAAAGAAAAAACATTATCAACTAAATCCTGTTCTTCTTTTGTCAAAGGTTCTTTATCTTTCATCATTTTTTCCATCACTCTTGGTAACTTCATTATTCTTTCCTTCTCCGTATTATCAACAGAAATAACATTTAATATAGAATCGATGCTATCATTTAATTCTTTTCTATTGACCCAGCTACCAGAGGAATAAACACTTAACTTACTTAAAAGTTTTACTAAACCAAGTGTGGTTTTTTCTATTTCTTTTTTTATATCTTGATTCTTTTCCAAAACAACTTTCATTTCTTTTAAGTTAAATTCTTTTATAGAATCTTTAAAGTAGATAAGAAAACCTGTAAAAACTAGTAGGGTTAAGAGTGCTGCGTAAATGGTATCACTTACTAAATTAAAAAGTAAAAGACAGGTAAAAAAAGATACTAATACTAGAACTAATACTGAAGATAAAAAATATTTTACGTATCCCATAACTAAAGTATACACTTTCTCATGCATGCTAAGTTTAGTTAGATTCCCAAGACTTTAAATGATCTTCATAGGTTTGTATAGCTTCTTGCTGTGACAAGTTGGCCTCACCTACTTTACGGGAACAATTACTTGATCCATCACGACAATCCCAGCACTCAAAATTAAACCCATTTCCTTCTTCATAAACAAAATATATTCTATAGTTTCCATTACTATCTCTAAGAGTTGTATGCTGTTTGATTGAATTTGCTGGAATCATAATTTTGATTCAATTAGTTGTTATTCACAAGGAGTACTTCTGCAAGTCTTAAAAGAACCTTTTTTAATAGCGTATAGATTCTTATCAGGCATTTCGTACCGTAATTCATAATTATATTCTGTATCTGATTTTAGAGTTCCTGGTTCAGGTCCGAAAGAATAATCTCTATACTTCCCGTTAACTCGATCAACAATAAATGTAAAAGGAGAAAATCCATTTATGGTTAAAATAAACTTTTCTCCCGGATTGATATTGCTACAATAAAAACTATGATATGTTTCTCTGTTTTGTTGCCCACACCATCCGTAAGGAGTATCAAAATTTACTTCTTTCCATATAGGAGATGAAGAGGTTTGTGTAGAAGGTAGATTTGGTGTGGAATTAGTTTGAGTATTTGAAACTGTTCCTGTATTAGAATTTGTAACTTGTGTTACTGGTTGTGGATTTGTGGTTTGAGAAAAACAACTTCCTAAATTATCAAGAAACATTCCTGATGGAGCGTTTGTCTGGATACCCTCAATATTTTTACAAACATCTAATGTCGTGATTAGTTTAGTCTGCTCTATAGTCCCAGTCTCTTTTATTTCTGCCTCGTTAGAGCTTGCAAGCTCTAAAGCAATTTCATTATTTATTTTTTCTCTTGTTAATACACCAACAAAACCAGTAGGAGAAACCCCCGTGTTTGCTTGATATGATTTGACAGCTTTAAGGGTCAAAAGTCCAAAAAAGTTTGTTGGTGTTGTTTTGAGAAATCCTTTATCTATTAAGAACTCTTGCAGTTCCATAACTTCATTATTCCTTTGTCCATATTTTAGGTTTTTGTCTATGGATGCAAAAGTAAAATAAGTAGAACCAAAAATAGAAAGCAAAACAATTCCTAAAATTTTTATAGTGTTCATAATAAATATATTGTAACGCTTATTTGCTTTTTATTAAAGCTATTTTAATGCTTCTCGCGCTAGCACTAATTGGTGAGCGTTTTAGTGATAGAACCCAAAGGGGTTCATTACCGAACAAAGGTTGTCTGTTGGTTTTTGGTGTATCATTTTAACCCTTCTCGTGGGTACTTAGGTTATTTTATTAGACTTTAATTGTCTCTAATTTTATTTCGTAAATCATTCAACAAATTAATAATAGATTCTCCGATTATCACAACTTTTTTTGCTTCCAAATCTATTTTATTTATAGTTTTATATTTTGAAAACATGTTATGTGTAATATTATTTCTTAATTTTATATATTCAGCTATTTTAGTTTTTATCTTAGGGGAAGATTTAAGGTATGGGTATAAAATATTTGCTAACCCTCCTAATGTTGGAACTTTATTTTCAAAAATATCTAAATCAAAATTTAGTATAATAGAAGTATTTTTAGAGTTTATATAAAATGCAATTGTATGTAAGGTTGCAACAACAGAATGAGCAACAAGGTTTTCTTGGAAAAGAAGTTTACCATAAGAAGTCCTTTCATTTTTTACTCTTCCACAGAGCTGTAACATTAAAATATATTTATCTTTCTCATTTTTTGACATTTTTAATAAAAAATAAAATTAAAAGACCATTTTATAATAGCTAAAATTACTAATAATAAAATACAAAATATTATTAGAAAAATAATTATAGATACTATAAATTTTGCCCAATCCCAAAACTCCCAGTAGCTACTCTCATATTTAAAAGTTTTTATAAATTCATTCATAACTACTATTAGTATAACAAACAATCATTAGTTATTAGAACGATAAATTTGACAGCAGATATAGTTACCTTCTCGTGCTAGCACTAAATGGTGACCTTACGGAGAATCGAACTCCGCTTCCATCCTTGAGAAGGATGTGTCCTAACCGATAGACGATAAGGCCGGGGATAGTTATTAGCCAATAGCCAATAGTTTTTAGCAAAATGCTGAAAACCTAATAAAAATATCACTAAATTAGAAACTAGCTCATTTTAACACATTTTTGTCCTTTTGCAAATAATCCTTATAAATAAGGCTTTTTGTGATGATTTTTATTGACAAATAGACTATTTTCATGGTAAAATCCTTGACAAAGGCCTCTGGAAGTGCTACAATGACCACATAATAGTGAACGTGTAAATACCTCAAGTTTTCGAGAGTAAAAATCCCAAAAACCTAAGGTATTTTAATTTTCACTCACTATTTTTCCAGACATCTCACGTTTCCGAAGCGTAATCGGAAAACTATGACAAAATACTTATACAAGGTGAGCCAAGTACTTGCGTTTGTGCCATTCATGGCCATCCCAAGTACCGCAATATCCTCACATATCGGTTCTCTATCTTCTACTCCTATAACTCAGGTGGTAGTAAGTGTAGATGACGTGCGCGAAAAGAAGGCAGAAGCAATCGACACTTATTTTAAGGATCGTTCAATGCCTTTAGAAGGAACAGGTCTGACTTTCGTTTTAGTTGCTGAAAAATATGGTATAGATTGGAGATTACTTCCTGCTATTGCTATACGTGAATCTTCTGGTGGAAAAGCTGCTTGTGGAAATAATCCATTCGGTTGGGGATCATGTAAATTACATAACTTTAAAAGTTATGGCGATGCTATCGAATCTCTTGGTAAAAACTTAGGAGGTGCGAACGCTAAGACTGCTCGTTATTATGCCGGAAAAAATACCGCAGAAAAACTTTATCACTATAACGGAACAGTTGTAGAAAGTTATCCTGACGAAGTTATGGCGATTATGGAAAGAATTAGTTCTAATAATGGAAACGAGATAGCTATGAAGTAATTCATAACTTCTCGTACCTTACCTTACTGTGAATTACGAAACCCCAAATCCCAACTTTTATACTAAACTAACAAAAGGCACTCTAAGGTGCCTTTTGTTATGAAAACTATAATTCCTACTTACAAGGACATAGTAACAAAAGTTTCGTTTTTCATCAAACAATTAAACTTGAAAATTAGAAAAAGTACTGGTCGACCATTAGCAATCAACCCAGAAGAAACGATAGCTCTTTCACTTTGGAAACAAGAAACAGGAATACCAACAAAGAAGAAAATCTTTGAGACCTTTAAAGGAAATCTAAAATGTAGTTACAAGACACTTGTAGTAAACATGAATGATGTGATTCCTTACATAGTAGTTATTCTTGAAGCAATCCTGAAATGGAATCAAAAGAAGGCTCACATAATCAAACACACTGACTCTACAGATATACCAGTATGTCTTAACAAGAACGCTACACATCACAAGACGATGAAAGGCCAGGCTTCTTGGGGACATTCCGGAAAAGGCTTCTATTATGGTATTAAAATGAGTATTACTACTGACCTTAAACGTAACTTACTTGCTGTTAGATTTGGAACTGGTAACAGTAATGACAGAGACACATTCAAAGAGATGAACAAAGATATTTACGGTATCTTTGTAGCAGATAGTGGATATATATCTAAAGATTTAGAACATGAATTCTTTATTGAAAACAAGAGAATGCTATTTGCTAAACCAAAAGCAAATATGAAGAAGTTAATTACAGAATTCCAGTATCAACTCTACAATACGAGAATGTTAATTGAACTTAACTTCCGTTCTCTTAAAATGTTCCACAATCTCATCACCTCACTCCCTCGTTCTATTGATGGATACCTTGGTAACTATGCGTGTTCACTTCTAGCTTTTGTACTTAGCTAGAGTTAATTGTTGAATGAAAAAACTAATCTTTTGAAGAATTACAGAAAACTGTAGTGTGTTTGGTGTTGTTTAGGAAAGTGGATAAATTGGAGTTTCGTAATTCAAAGTAAATTAGATAAACTAAAAGCCCGCTCTTGCGAGCGGGCTTTTAGAACATCTAATTTGCTTAGATATTCACTAACTTAATAGTTTCTAGGTTAACACTGGATTCCAATTTTCATTGGAATGACACAGTGATTAACTTAAATTCATATCAAGATAGACAGAATATTGGACGCAGATTAGTGCTTTGATGTAAAGCTTGATGTTGGGAAGTTATAGATAGCAGCTCCAGTTTGCTGTGAGTTACCACCGATAATATCCATCCATTGGAATGATGCAGAACTTGTCATACGTGATGTTACGTATGGTGTAACTGTACCACTTGTCTGATCTCCTGCAACAACACCGTAAACTGAGAAGGTCTTTGATTGACCAGCTCCGATTTCGTATGATGAAGGAGATGTTGCTGTGTCGAATGATACAAGAACTGTTGATGAGCCAGTTACGACTGCACCTGTGATTGTTGTATTTCCGTCAGCAACACGAGCAGCTGAGATTTCTGGATTTGTAATACCCTGAGTTGAGATAGCAAGAGATGTAGAAGCTACACCAATCTTTCCATTCGCATCAGCGGTTACAGTGAATTCACCGATCTTGTTTTCAGCTCCAAGAACGATATAGTCTGTTCCACCAGCTCCAACTGTTACAGTTGGCTTTGAAGCTACAAGCTTCATAGTGTTTGAAGGAACTTGAGTAGCGCTTGTGATAACTGCGCCACTTCCTGAAGTTGCCTCTACATAACTAAGTGAAAGTGAAACTGAAGCAATACTTGCTGTAAGTGAACCACCTGAAACTGTGTTCTGGAAACCTGAGAACTTAACTGTTACAGGGATATCAGTTCCTGTTGATCCAACAGGAATGTTAAGACCTGAAACTGTTGTTGTCGCTACAGAACCTGAACCAAGAACAGTTGATGTTACGCCTCCTACAGTAATGCTCTGGATAGCATCTGTTCCTGTAGTACCGAAACGCATTTCACGAACGATTGCCTGTGTACCTGCAGCCGCTGTACTAACCTTAAATGTTGCAAGACCAAACGTTGAACCTCCAACCACAAATTGTGCGACTGGTGATGATGACGTTAGAGTTGTAGCAGCTAAAGTAGAAGCAGCTGATGTGATAGTAATACCAACAACTGATGAAACAGAAGATGTATTACTTACAGCACCACGAGTAGTAACAGCCATATCAGTTAGAAGTGTCGCATCTGCGTCACCACCGATATCAGCATATACATCGAATGTTACTGTTCCGTTTGCAGGAACTACAATCTCATTAAATGAGAATGTTGTTGTTCCAGCTGTTGGATTTCCTGCTGGAGTTCCAAGAACTGTTGAACCATTCTTTAATGTAAGATTACTGTAGTTCGAAATTGTAGCATTTCCAATTGTTGGAAGAACTCCAATACTGTTTACTTTGATAGCTTCTGCTGAGTTAGCCTGAAGTGTAAATGAACCAACCTTTACATTTGATGTATTAGGAGCAACTGTTATTCCTGTGAATCCTGATGTACGAGCGAAAGCTCCAACACCTGAAGAAACAGTAAGAACATTTCCTGATACTGCAGAGTTTGCAACGTTGACTAGTTCATATGAACTTTGTCCCTGTGCATTTCCTGTAGCACCACTGATTGATGCAGCTATTGTTCCTGATGTATACGCAGCACTGTTTGTGTCTACGATATCAGCCTTAACTGTAAGAGTTACAGTCTGGCCTGCAGGAATAATAAGTGCTGAACCAAGAGTGTATGTAAGGTAACCTGTCTGTTGTGTAACAACAGTGTAATTCTGTGAAGTACCGATTTGACCACCGTTTACATATAGAGATACATTGTTTAATGTAGTCAATGATGCGTTAGTAGTTGTAGCGATAGCAACACGGAGTGTACTTACCTTAACGTCTTCACCGTACGCCTTCATTGTGAACTGTCCAACTGGAACATTTGTTGCTCCACCTGTTACTTTGTTCGCACTGAAAGCTGGGTCGACGTTTACAGTAACTGAACCCTTATTAACAGTGATTGTTCCAAAAGTAGCGTTACTTTGTGTGAAAGCAACAGCGTTAAATGTAGAAGCAATGTTAACTCCGGCTAGGTTTGAATCTTCGAACATCAAGTCTGACACGTTTTCAACACTCATAGTGATTGTACGGAATGAACCTTTTACAATATCACCACGAACATCAAATGTGTGAGTACCTGTTGTAAGACGCATTGGTGTAGCACCAAGATCAAACGTTACCTTGTTGTTGTTTGCAGCGTTAATCATTGATGGACCTGCAACCTTAGCTCCATCTACATAGAGTGAAAGGTTTGCAAGTGAATCAACAGGAGCTGAACCAACGAACTTGAAAGTTGCAGCGTGGAAGATAACGGCACGTGTACTTACTGTTGCTGATCCTGACCATACATTGTATGCAAGAACACCAGCATCTGGAGTAAGCGCAGTTCCATCAACATCCGCGAAAGCAACTGTAGCTACTGTAACTGAAGCTCCCTGGAAAGTGTTTCCTACTACATTTGTATATGTAGATACTGAACCACCTGCAGTTACGCTGTTAAGTTTTACACCAACTGATTGGCCTGAAACGTCACTTGCTAAGTCAGCACGGACAGTGATTACACGTGATCCGTTAACTGTGAAGAGACCGTTTGAAGCATTGAAGTTGATGTAACCACCTGTTACAACAGAAGCAGAATCAGTGATTCTTGTGTTTCCATCATAAAGGTAAACATTTGTAAGAGCTGTGTCAGCTGATACACCAATTCTCTGTAGCTGAACAGATGTAACTGTTCCGTTTCCAGTGAAAGTGATGTCAGCAAGACGAGCACCTGATTGACTATTCACAACCATGCCTGTTGGCTGATTAGGTGAAAGTGTAGCTACTACTGGGCCAGATACTACTGTACCTGGATTTGTAACTGTACCAGTTGCACATGATGCACCTGTTACAGGACTGAAACCAGAAGTTGATGTACAACCTGCTGGTAGAGTCGAGCCTGGGTTTGTAACTACAGAACCATTGCAAGCTCCATTTAGAAGCCCACGTGTTCCTGCAAATACATTACCTGTAGGAGCTGTAATTCCAAGCTCTGTTAAATGTAGAGCTTGGAACTTGTTAACAGCCGCACGAGTAGCTGGACCGAAGTAAGTTGTCTCCATTCCTGAAGACCCTACTCCTGATGATGCTACCTGTGTTTGTGACCATCCGTTAAGAACAACTTGTAGGTTCTTAACATCAGCGCCACGAGAGCCTAACTTCATGTTCGTATTGAACATAGCGTTACAGCTCTGTGTTGGAAGGTTGAGAGCCGCTGATGCAGAAACTGTACCAGCGATCATACCTCCGATTACTGTTGCAATTGCAACAGCCTTCATTGAGTGTTTAATCATAAACGTAATAGTTTATAAGATTTTGAATGGTTGTTATACCATCGTAGCGCGTTTATTTAGTTTCGACATAACTAAACGCATTACTTCTAATGACAGACGATCGCAGAACGACCGAATGGCGATTTTGAATATTTCAAAAATTAAAAAATAAAATTTACATTGGACCCGCCTTGTCGGCGAGACAGGTTCCAACTTTCGTTGGAATAACATTGCAAATAATAATTCCTTAATTAAAGATTTAATCTGCGTCACTATTCTGTTGTCAACGATCTTAATCTGTCTTCAAGATACCTTATAAATGTATCTCAAATACCAGAGGACGCTCTCAAACAGAGACGTCTGCAAACAGTATATAGTGTATACCCTATAAAACGCAATTATTTAGAGAGCGAAATATGTGGATAGTACTTATATATTGCTTGAAGTACATTACCTGTACTTATAGGGAAGTCTCGCATATTTTGCAAGAAAAAGCAAGAAAAAGTCCATAAAGTCGAAAGTCCATAAAGACTGTAAAGTAGGTACGAGAGGCCACTTTTATCTGGTATTTGTGTCATCCTCGTGAACACGGGGATCCAGTATTTAAACCTGGATTCCCGCCTTCGCGGGAATGACATGCGAGTTCGTATTTGCATCCACTTTTGACTTTATGGACTTTATGGACCCGCCTTGCCGGCGAGGCAGACTTTCGACTTAATATGTTGCTAGCGCAACATATATCGGCTCCATCTTTTTTCGCCAATTCTTTCAATTATATTGTCTAATACCAGAGCGTTTAATTCTCGCTGTATTGTCTTTTCGCTACAACCTTTTATACGTGCAGCAATGTCCTTTATACTAACGTCTACCCCTTTTACAAATAAAGAAATTATTTGCTCTCGCCTTGTTTGCTTACGATTTTGAAAAGATGAGGCTAGTGTAGGAGATTGACTGTGTGCATGCTGAATTAGGACACTGTGTACCGAATCTGATTTATTAGAAATTATTTGTCCTTTATGTAAAGGTAACTCTTGTCTTTTAGACTCTGGGACAGATACTTCTGTCCTTTTAACTTGGTGCGCGTCTTTTTCATTTCCCCTATTTAACTCACTCAATGTTAGCGCGTCATAAGAAGTGGAAACAATGCCTGAGTATGCATCTGTTTTATCAAACATAGTATCTTCACTATCTACTGATATCATTTCTTTTGTAAGTATTGGTTGTTTCTTCTCAAGGACAGATTGCAACATTCTAAAACCATCTATTAAAAGATTACCATTCATTTCTGAGACAAGACCAATAGCTGAAGCAACATGTAAAAGTGATATGATTTCCATTACGGACTTAAGTGCTGTCGCAAACTCTGCTGTTCGGTCTTTTACATCATATTGCATGAGAGCATTCATAGAAGACAGAAGAGCTACAGAGTTCTTTCTTAAGCCGTTTTTTATTGGCTCACTTCCATCTATCAAATCAGTTACAATATAAAGAGCTGTAACCAGTCTTTCGGACTTTTTTGCAATCATTATTCCATATCCATCTTTGTTATTATCTTGCATAATGTCTTTTGTATGTTTTTTATAAAAATGACGTTTATCTTTATCTTAGTCTCTTATATTTTGATAAAGTCAGTATTCTGTCCTTACTATTTTTGTCTCTATATAACTTGTTTGTGATGTCTATTCTATGCCTTTTATATTAGATGTAAAGACTTGTCTAATACAAAATTCATGTTAGAAGTTAGGGGTTAGAAGTTAGAAGCAAATACAAAAATACAGAAGCATGCCGTAGGCATGCTTCTGTATTAAACCCCTAACTTCTAACGTCTAACTACCAATACTTATCCCTTATCCTAAAACACTTTTTCTGTTACACTTTATTTATATAAGTGAACACTATTAAAATACATGGCTAAAGATACTATTACTAAAACAATTGAACCGACTACCGTAAGAACACGTCGCAGGAGAACTAAAGATCCAATTCTAACAGAAACAATTTTGGGAGTACTTGCGGTCATTTCTGTAATGATTGCAGTCCTACTTATTTTCTCCACTGTTGGTGCAGGTGGTACTGGAGGAAATGATTTATTTCTTGGACTACAATCTCTTATCGGAGTATTTACATATTTATCTCCTCTTCTTTTTCTTTATGTTGCTTTTTATTTATGGAAAGAAGAAATCCCTGACTTAGGATTTCTTTCATCATTAGGAACAATACTTTTATTTATCGGTGTCGCTGGATTAGGCACTATGTTTTCTGGTCCAACTTTTGGTGGTTATATCGGGGTACATTTAACAAATCCTCTGGTGCAATATTTTGCTGTTTATCCAACTTATGTATTATTGCTTGGTGTAACTTTTATCGGAGCGTTAATTATTTCTAATAGAAAACCATCACTCTCCCCTCTCTTGGATGCTTTACTTTTCCCTTTCAAAAAACTTCGCGACTTAATAATGATGCGAAAGAAAATTTCTTTTGATGATGAAGACAATCTACCAACTGATGCGGACTTAATAGAGACGAATGAAGAAGAAATACCAATGACGGTTATAGATAATTTTGATACTACAGAATCCTCCGGGTTACATGATGAACTTTTTGGAAGAATAACTCCGGAAGATATTATTCCTGCTTCAAAAAAAGAAATGAAGGCAAAGCCAATTATTTTGACTCCAGACTTTGTTCCCCCTCCACTTGATTTGTTAAATATAGACAGCGGTAAATCTGGCGCGGGAGACAGTAAAGCAAAAATGACTACGATACAACGTACGCTTGAGCATTTCCGCATTAATGTAGAAATGGGAGAGGTTACTGTTGGACCAACTGTTACACAATTTACTCTTAAACCAGCGCAAGGTGTGAACCTTTCAAAAATTGTGGCGCTTCATGATAATCTCGCCATGGAATTAGGCTCCGAATTTTTGCGTATTGAAGCTCCAATCCCAGGAAAGACTTTGGTGGGTATTGAAATACCAAATGAAAGAAAAGCTTTGCTTGGACTTCGTTCTATGCTTGAGTTAGATGAATTTAAAGAGTCAGGCCCACTTACAATGGCTATTGGTAAAAGTATTGTTGGTAAGCCGATATTTGGCGACCTTGAAAAAATGCCTCACTTGCTTGTGGCTGGAGCAACACGTACTGGTAAATCAATCACACTTCAAAATCTTTTGATGTCTTTGTTATACAAAAACTCACCTTATGATTTGAAACTGATTATTCTTGACCCAAAGCGTGTTGAATTTACCGCATACAATAATATCCCTCACCTTTACACGCCAATAATTAAAGAACCAAAGGGTGCAATCAAAGCACTTAACTGGGCTATACAAGAATTGGAAAGACGTTATGAAATATTGGCAGAGCAAGGCCAAGTGAATGTAACAGATTATAATAAGAAAGTTTTATTCCCTGCTCTTGAAAAGGCTCGCAAGCATGGACGTATTGGAGATGAATTAACTGGACTTCCACCAAAGATGCCTTATATTGTTATTATTTTTGATGAATATAATGACTTCATGCTTTCTTATCCAAAAGAAATTTCTCCACTTATTACTGCTATTTCTCAGAAGGGTCGCGCGGCTGGCGTTCACTTAATTCTCTCAACACAAAGACCGGACGTGAAAGTTATTACTGGAACAATTAAAGCAAACATCCCAGCTCGTATTGCTCTAAAAACTACTTCACAAATTGACTCACGCACAATTCTTGATGCCTCTGGTGCTGAAGATTTGCTTGGAAATGGAGACATGCTTTATATGGCGTCAGATAATCCTCGCCTTGTTCGTTTGCAAGCACCTTTTATTTCAATGGAGGAAATTAAAGCTGTTGTCTCTCATATTAAACAAGATAATCTTGAATTTATTCCTGATCAAATAGATATTTCAAAAGTTAAAGTTTCTGTTGCTAGTGGAAATATAGAAAGTAATGACACAAATAGTAATGAGGAACCAACTGGTGATGAGGATTATATGTCAGCAAAAGATTATGTTGTCTCAACTGAGAAAGCTTCAACTTCTTCATTACAGACTGCTTTTAGATGGGGATATAATAAGGCAGCGAGAATAATGAATGACTTGGAGAGATTTAATGTAATTGGTCCAGCTCGCCAAGGTGAAAGATATCGTGAAATATTGGTTGGTACTGTAACTACGGAAACTGGTGAGGAAATTACTTCAAGAGATACAACGACAGACGATATATTTAGGAACTGAAAATGTTAGGAGTTAGAGGTTAGGAGTTTAATACTACAAATGATATAAAACATCATACGCTATCTTGGAAACTGGGTTTGTTTAAATACCAAACATTAGATGCTAAACTGTTAGACAGATTTAGGCATGAATTTGTATTAACCCCCAACTTCTAACTCCTAACTCCTAACTATTCATCCTATGACTGAATTTAACGACTTACGTCGGCAAGTGGAGACTGTTTTAATAGTAATACTGCTATTCTTGGCCTTATCTTATGGAATATTTAGAGCCTATCCCCTTTTAACTGGCCCAAGTATTAAAATATTGAATTTAATAGATGGCTCAACCGTTGCCAATACTACATTTCAAATTTCTGGAATAGCAACCCGTGCTAAAGAAATAACTTTACAAGGAAAACCTATCACAATAGATAATAAAGGAAACTTCACAGAAACCTTGGTGGCAACGTATCCATATACTATACTTGTATTAGTAGCAACGGATAAATACGGTGCGGTGGAAACAAAAACACTTAGAGTCATACCGAGGTAGTCAAAAGTCTATAAAGTCCTTAAAGTCGAAAGTAAATACAGCCGTATTTACTTTATGGACTTTATAGACTTTAAGGACTTTATGGACTAAAACTATAAACTAATTACAAATAACTAATAACTATCAAAATTATGATGAAGAAAAAAGTAGTGAAGCCACTAAAAACAGTTGGGGTAAGAGAAGTTACAGATAAAGGAAATCGCTCAGGAAATTCTGATGCCCTACTTCGTGAAATACAAAATAAATTTGGTGAAGGAGCGATGATGAAATTAGGAAGCGCACCAAGAGTTGATGTTGGTGTTGTTCCAACTGGCTCTATCGGACTAGATGCCGCACTCGGCGTGGGTGGTCTTCCTCGTGGTCGTATTGTAGAAATATATGGACCAGAGTCATCAGGAAAAACAACTCTCACCTTGCACGTAATTGCTGAGGCTCAAAAAATGGGAGGCATCTGTGCTTTCATTGATGCAGAACATGCAATGGATCCAGAATATGCGAAGAAGCTTGGTGTAAATATAAATGAACTTTTAATTTCTCAACCGGATAATGGTGAGCAAGCTCTTGAAATTACAGAATCAATTGTTAGAAGTGGAAAAGTTGATGTTGTTGTTATCGACTCAGTGGCAGCTCTTACTCCAAAAGATGAAATTGAGGGTGATATGGGTGCACAACATGTCGGCAAGCAAGCACGTTTAATGTCTCAAGCGCTTCGTAAATTAACAGCTATCGCTCACAAGTCTCAGACTGTTATTGTTTTCATCAATCAGATTCGTATGCAAATTGGTGTGATGTTCGGTAATCCAGAAACAACTCCAGGTGGAAAAGCTTTGAAGTTTTATTCTTCTGTTCGTATTGATATTCGTAAAATCGCTCAAATTAAAAAAGGAGAAGATGTTGTAGGCGCGCGTACAAAAGTAAAAATTGTAAAAAATAAAGTTGCGGCCCCTTTCAAGACAACAGAATTCGATATTATGTATAACGAAGGTATTTCTCGTGAAGGAGAATTACTTGCTCTTGGTGAGAAATTTAAATTAGTAACAAAATCCGGTACAAGTTATTTATACGGTGAAGAAAAATTGGGTCGTGGATATGATGCGGCTCGCACATATTTGCGTGAGAATAAAAAAATTGGTAACGCTCTTGAAAAAGCAATTCGTAAAGAATTAGAATCCGGCGCGCTTTCTTATGCTGGCTCAGTTGACCCAGAGGAGAATGAAGCTCCTGGGGAGTAAATATTCAATGACTTAATATTCAATATTCAAACTAGATACACGCATTTTAATTGATTATTGGATATTGTTTCATTGAATATTGTGCGGAGTTGCCTACATACCTATTTTTTTGATATGATGGTAGCTATATGTATTAGTAATTTTGTATTTATTTTACTAATAACTAATTACTAATAACTAATTACTACCCTTATGGCAACACTTGATTATGATGAAATAAAACCTCGCAAGTTTATACTTGTCGATGATGTCCCTTACGAAGTACTTGAATCCCACGTAGCTCGTACCCAAAAACGTAAACCACAAAATCAAGTGCGTATGCGAAATGTCCTTAATGGAAAAGTTATTCCTGGGACTTTTCACGCGTCTGATACTGCTGAAGAGGCTGATATTTCAAAGCGTGAAGCATTATTTTTATTTGCAAATAAAGGAGAATATTGGTTCTGTGATCCAAATGATAGAGCTAAACGTTTTCAAATTGATGAAGAAACAATCGGTGAACAAACAAAATTTTTAAAGGACAATACTCTTGTTGATGTAAAAATATTTACATTAGATGACGAAGAAAAATATGTTGGTGTTACTCTTCCAATCAAAATGACTTTCGTTGTGAAAGATGCTCCACCTTCCATGAAGGGAAATACCGCGGCTGGTGGAGGTAAGTTAGTAACTATTGAGACAGGTGCACAAATCACAACTCCATTGTTTATTGAAGCAGGAGAAACTATTGTGGTCAATACTGATACCGGTGAATATGTGGAAAGATTGAAGAAATAAATGTATTTAAAAGTTAGACGTTAGGGGTTAGAAGTTAGGAGTTTTAATACAAATACGACGCAGCCTTCGGCCGCGTCGTATTTTCTTCTAACCTCTAACTCCTAACACCCAGCATTTGAATCTCCTAAACGCCACTAGCTACCTGCTGTTCTCCTCCATTCCCCTGCGCTTTATCTCTCAATTCCATAATTCTATGTGCGCAACCTTCGACATCGCGTACATTTTCTATAGTAAACTCTTGTTCTGTTCCTGCACTTTGTACTTTCAATTGTCCATAACCTAAAAGTGTTGCTAAAAAACCATTATGTTCGAAAAAAACATCTTGTATACGAACAAGTTCCATGAAAGCTTCATCTCTTTCAAAAATATCTTTTTGATTAATAGCAATTATATGTTCATTCGTAACATACCAAACATCAAAATAATTTTTTGTCCAAGCGTAGAAAAAACTAGTCCAAAATAAAAGTACAAATGAAACTAATATCATAGCTCCATAATCTCCATAAAAAAGACCGTTAACTGCTGAGTTACCACGGGATGCTAAAAAACTTGCTATGGTAATAAAAAAGAAACATCCAAAAGCATGCAATAGAAAATCATTAACATAAACAATCCAATGCTTACGGACTTTCTCTATCATTTCCTCGCCCTCTTCTAATAAATGTTCTTGTTCCATTATCATATAATTATCATTAACCAAAAAAGAAAGAAGGAGCCTAGTAGAAAAACTATTCTTGCAATAGAAACTTTTATTTCTCCTTTGCTATATTTCCACCAAACATATAAAAGTGAGCCGGCAAGTGGAAGATAAACTATTAAAGCTATTGCAAAAATAATTGTGGGGATCATAAAGATAGTATACAGTGGGTAGAAGGTAGTGGGTAGTGGGTAGTGGGTAGTGGGATATACACAGGGCATCAAATTTCCAATTTTCAATTTACAATTTCCAAAGAATACGGACACTGGATTCCAACTTTCGTTGGAATGACACATGTGTTTTGTGTCCATTTGAAAAACAAGATTTTCTATACTTACTTTAAGTAAGAAATTGCTTTAGCTGCGAGGCGGGAAGAATTTTTATAAGGAGATGTACGAAGTAGTACATTGACGAAATAAAAATTATTCCTAACGAAGCAGATGAAGTAATTTATTACTTAAAGCTGGTACTTTCGGAGAATCTCGGCATTAACCTCCTCCGCGTCTCTTCCATAAGTCAGGTAACTCAATTCTTTTAATAAATTAATTTTTGATGCGTCTCCCTTTTCTGCTGTAAGAGTAACTATATCAAAAGGTTTTTTCGGTTCACCATTTACTAGCATTTTCAAATAGGCATGACGATTTTCTATTTTCATAATATCAGTCGCAGTGAAAGTCGGAGCAAATTGCGATTCAAGATATTTTGCATCATCAGCACCAACGCGGAATATTGCCATTGAACCCACGTTTCCAAAAACAGCATTTTTAATATCATCTTCTAGCTGAGCTATATATTGATGCGCAATTGTGAGTGATAAACGATATTTACGAGCTTCAGACAAAATAGTAGCAATAGCTGGTGTAGTTATATTTTGGAATTCATCAATGTAAAGATAAAAGTCTGGCCTGACATTTATATCGACTCTTGAGAGTGCTGCCTGTAAAAACTTCCCAACGATAATAAGTCCGAGCAAGTTTGAATTGAGGTCGCCTAATCTTCCTTTTGAAAGATTAACTAAAAATATTTTCTTAGAGTCCATAATCTCGCGGAAATTAAATGCTGACTTTTCTTGTACAATAATTGGTCGCATAACATCATTAGTCATGAATATATCGAATTTACTTGTAACATATTGAGTCCAGTTTTGTAGCCCCTGCTCGCCTGTTGTCTTTTCTGCATTCTGCCAAAATTGTGTTAGAAGTGGATTTTTTGTTTTTGATAATTTATAATCACGAAAATCTTTATCAGAAAATACACGACCAATTTCCATTAAAGTGTTTCCACTTTCTGGATGTTCCATCACAAGAGCTGTCGCATTACGAAAATATTGTTCAAATCCTGGACCGCCGGTTGATTTCATATCGAACAATTTATTGAAAATACCCAAAAGCTCGTTAATTACGAATGTCTTCTGCTCAGGGTGATCCTTGTCATATTCCAGCATATTTAGCCCCATAGGGCGTGCTATATAGCTTGGGTCGAAGTAAATGACGTCATCCTTACGTTCATCTGGAATATTGGCCAATATGTCCTCTATATCACTTCCGTGAGGGTCTATAAAGCAACAACCATCACCATTTTTTATATCTTGAATTATCAAATTTTTCAAAATACCAGTCTTTCCAGTACCGGTCTGACCGATAACATAAAGATGACGCATGCGGTCTTCTCTACTCATGTGTATCATTTGCTCTTGATCACGAAAACGATTAGCACCAATGATTACTCCTTCAGTTGGTAAGTCGAGTGGTGCTTGAGCCTGCGCTGCTTTTGCATCTTTAACATTTCCAACGTCTTTATTTTGCATTGGGAAGTGAAAAATAGTAGCGAGTTCACTTATATTCAACGGATAATTTTCATCATCATTCCAAAGACGATATGAAAATCTGTGAAGCATAGCTTTTTGTTTACGGCCTTCGACTTCTTTCCACGTAAAACTATTCCCGCCAACTTCTGAGAATTGCATAAAGGCTGACTCTAAATCTTTTCTTATTGCCTGCACGCGTGGAAGAGTCTCTGCTGTTGCTATGATACGAATATTTGTTTCGATAATTGTTTTCTCTAATTTTGCTTGAACAAGTTTCATTGCAGTCTCATCAACATGAGATTTACTTTTCTCTTTGTCCTCTTCAGATTTCGAGGAAAAATTGTCTCCAATAAACATAAAAATTTCTTTAAGAACATTTTGTTTTGCAATGGCACGCTTCATTGTTTCCCCTCTCCTTAAATCATCCAACATAATTCCATAACGCTTTGCAAAAAATTCCCCAGCCGGACGAACTAATATTTGAAGAGCTAATCCTTCATTTTCTTTTGCTATTTTTGTAAAAGAAGAAAGTAAAAGTGCCATTGGGTCGGCTTCCATTTCTTTATAAGTTTTTATTGGAAGCGCTGGAGAGGTAACGGATGTCGCATATGAAGCAGCGGAAATGGCATGATTATGAAATATATTATAATCATCTTTTTGCTCACGAACTTGTGCTGTAGGGAATACTCCAAGAACAACTTTTTCAAATAATGCAGAATAATCAATATGCACCGCACAATAAAATGATACAGCGGTTGTACCATTTGATACTGCAAGCTCGAGAGAATAATAATTTTTCTCTTTATTCATAGCATCACTAGCGAGCGCCTGCATAGATGTATACCATTGCTCCATCAACCCCATCATTTCTTTTAATTGTTTTGCCTGCCCCTCACCAGCGTCAGGTAAAATAATTTCAAATAACTTCATGTGAAGTGCTTTCCAAGTATCTTTATTTAAACTATTTTTTATTTCATGATGAGACAAAAGATATTGCACCAAAAATCTTTCAAAATCATCTTCGACTTCTGGGTCATTTAATTTCTCTGTCATAGAAAGAGCATTTTTTATGCCTTTATCTGCCATGACTTTAGCAAGCATATGTACTTTTTCATCTGTTTCTCTAGGGGAAAGCCATTCGATAAGTCTGTGGGCCTCAGCACTAGGAATTTGTGCTTCTTCGGGTACAATTTCTGCAATTGGTGCCTGTCTATATTCACGAATGGCTTCGCGTGCATGATCTTCTGGTTTAAAGTGATTTTCAAAACCTTTAGATTCAGCTTTTTTCTTTTCTATTTGCGCACGCAAATAAATAGCCTCTTCTTCGGGTGTAGTTAACTGTTCGTTCATGGGTACAGTATAGCAGTGGTGGCTATAAGCCACAATTTTTAATTTACAATTTTGAGTTAATTAACATTTAGTGTTGGTGCCCATCCCAAAAAAGCAAGGTATTTCCTTGCTCTTTTTCGTATTTCGTTCACAATCATTAGATATGTCTAGTAATCACACA
>Ga0208375_1002148_pt1 | contig 19370 bp, 13 predicted proteins | sample RifOxyD1_FD_184038 | JGI IMG/M metagenome (GOLD analysis project Ga0208375, IMG submission 184038) | Soil microbial communities from Rifle, Colorado - Rifle Oxygen_injection D1 (SPAdes) | ecosystem: Environmental > Terrestrial > Deep subsurface > Rock core/Sediment | place: Rifle, Colorado... | reverse complement strand
CACCAGGTCGGGTGCATAGGCCTGGGCGGCGGCGCGCGGCAGGATCGCCTGCATCATCTCGCGCAGTTCGCGTGCCATCGCCTGCACAAGATCATTGGAAGTGAGCTCAATCGTGCGTGGAAGGCCGCTCACCATATCTCGCCCCTTTACCGACATCGTGAGCTCTTCAGTAAGCGGCACGGCTGTACCGATCTTCATTTTTGCTTCCTCGGCAGTCTTATCGCCAATCGAAAGATTGTGCTGCTTTTTTACATAGTCGATGATCGCGCGATCAAGGCGATCGCCGGCGCACTTCACGCTTGTCGAGGCGACGATGCCGCCAAGAGAAATCACCGCCACGTCAATAGTGCCGCCACCGATATCTACGACCATGCGGCCCATCGGTTCATGAATCGGAATACCGGCACCGATAGCCGCCAAAATCGGCTCTTTCACTACATACGCATTCTTCGCGCCCGCTTTTATCGCAGCTTCAATGACTGCGCGCTTCTCAGTCGACGTCACTCCGGCTGGGACCGATATAAGCATCGTCGGCTTGAACGGGTTCCTGCCGAGCGCTTTGCGCATAAAATACTTGAGCATCGCTTCAGTCACGCGATAGTTCGCAATTACCCCGTCTTTCATCGGGCGATACGCAACGATGTCGTCCGGCGTGCGACCCACCATACGCTTGGCTTCTGCGCCGATAGCAAGAATCTTATTACTTCCCCGCTTCCCATGCTCCCTGCCGACCGCAACGACCGATGGCTCATTGATGACGACTCCCTTCCCAGGCACAAATACCAGCACATTAGTTGTCCCTAGATCGATGCCGAGCTTTGGAGAAAAGAAAGACATTGTTCGCATACTACCAAATGCTAGAATACTTCGCATGCAAAGCGGAATGAACTTCAAAATCGAGGGCGGAAAAAAACTAAAAGGACGCGTTGAAACAAGCCGCTCAAAAAATGGTGCTGTCGCCCTCCTCGCGGCGTCTCTCCTCAATAAAGGACGCACCACGCTTGAGCACATGCCGAAGATCGAGGAGGTCAATCGCCTCATCGAAGTACTCCGCTCAATCGGCGTCTCGGTCGAATGGCAGGGTTCAAATGTCGTGATCCAGCCTCCGAAGAAAATTTCACTGAAGACGATCGACCGCGCTGCTGCCACTCGCACGCGCAGCATCTTGATGTTCATCGGTCCTTTGGTCCATGTATTCAAAAAATTTGACCTTCCCCAGTCAGGCGGCTGCACACTCGGTCTCCGATCCGCTCGCCCGCACCTCATGGCGCTCGAGAAATTTGGTGTCAACATTGAAGCGCATTCTGAATCGTTCACTATCACCTGCGAAAAATCCGTACCGGCCGACGTCATACTCTATGAGTCGAGCGACACGGCGACTATCAATGCTCTCTATGCGGCCGCGCGCACCGATGGGGTCAGCACCATCAGATATGCATCTGCAAATTATCAGGTGCAAGAAGTCTGCGGATTTCTGCAAGCGCTTGGCGTTTCAATCGAAGGAATCGGATCGACATCGCTCACAGTCCACGGCGTAGCGGATATCAATCGAGATATTTCCTACAGCATCGCCGAGGACCCGACCGACGCGATGTTCTTCATCGCGACTGCTGTCGTGACCAGCTCTGCGATCACTATTGTCGGCGCGCCGATTGAATTTCTCGAAGTCGAACTGCTGCTGCTTGAAAAGATGGGCCTTGCATTTACCCTCTCAAAACCTCGCTTGTCTGAAAACGGCATTACAAAACTAGTCGACATTTCCATCAAGCCATCGAAGCTCATTGCCTTTCCGGAAAAAATTCATGCACGCCCATACCCAGGTCTTAATATCGACAACCTCCCCTTCTTCGCCGTCATCGCTACGCAAGCTGACGGGACCACGCTCATTCACGACTGGGTCTACGAAAAGCGCGCGATCTACTACACGGAGCTTGATCGTCTTGGTGCATCCACGATACTCCACGACCCGCACCGTATTTCGATCAAGGGCATTTCGAGACTGAGGGCGGCTGAAGTCATTTGCCCGCCGGCACTTCGCCCCGCCACCATTATTCTTGTCGCTATGCTTGCAGCAAAGGGCAGCTCTCTGCTTCGTAATGTGTACAGCATCAATCGCGGATACGAAGATATCGTGGCACGCCTGCAAAAACTCGGAGCATCGATCGAGACACATACTGACTAGCCAATGAAATCAATTAAAGACATTCTCCCCGATATTCAGAAAAAGGCGGCCGAAGCGCCAAAGGGAAAGAAGCGTCAAACTGAACGTGGCGAACTTATGCGCTTCTTCCTGCGGCACTTGAATCATGCGCGCACCCATGACGGCCTTAGGCCCATGACCATGGCGCATCTTGGCACCGTACTTGAGCAAATTCCCACCGCAGACCTCTACTACTTGAAAAGCGTGTGTAGTCAGGCGAAAAATTTCAGCAAGAAATTCTGGTGGGAGCTCGACCCCGCGAAGCACCCGGCTCGCTGATTTTTTGCTATAGTTCGCCGCATGAAAGAGATCGTGCAAGATGGTGCGCCCGTACTGCGCAAAGTCGCAGAGCAAATCCCCGAAACACTCTTCGGTACTCCTGAGCTTGCGCGCATGATTAAAGATATGGAGGTGGCTCTTGATAAGGAGCTCGACGGTGTCGCGCTCGCCGCTCCGCAGATTGGCCTTTCCTACCAGATATTTATCGTACGAAAAGACCGCACCCTTCCTCCGCTTCCCAAGGGCAGCCAAGAGACTCCCCCATCCCCGGAAATAGAGGTGTATATCAACCCAAAAATTGTGCGCACTTCTCGCAAGCGCGCAAAGAGGGATGAAGGCTGCCTCTCTGTGCGCGGTGTGTACGGCACCACCAATCGCCACGAACGCGTCACAATCAAAGCACGTCGACCAGACGGTTCTCATGTCGAGCGCGGTGCGGGCGGGCTCATGGCACAGATATTCGAGCACGAGACCGATCACCTGAACGGCATTCTATTTATTGATCACGCCACTGATCTCGTACGCGCTGTTCGCGGATCAGAACGCCGCTTCGCATACTTTGGCACGCCAAAAGTCGCGAGCGACACACTCTCCATCCTTATTGAAAATGGTTTTACGCCCACGGTCGTCATCACCTCTCCAGACGCTCCGCGCGGCCGCGGCCTCACACTCACGCCTTCAGAAACAAAGTCTGTGGCGCTTGCACACGACATCCCCGTACTCACTCCTGAAAAACTAGATGCGGCCGCCATTGCCGAAATTCAGACATACGAATGTGAGTATGCTCTCGTGGTCGCCTATGGAAAGATATTCCCTGAGGCACTCATTACATCGTTCCCACACGGAGTTCTTAATGTGCACTATTCCCTGCTTCCGAAGTATCGCGGAGCGACGCCGATGGAGGCGGCTCTTCTTGCTGGCGACCCTACGACCGGCGTGACCATTCAGAAGATGGTGAAAGAACTTGATGCCGGAGACATCATCGCCCAGCAAGAAACGAAAATAGCACCTGAAGAAACCGCCCGAGAACTCCGCCCGCGACTCATCGAAATGGGTGCCGGACTACTTGTCGCAACGCTCCCTGACTATCTAAGCGACGCTACCATCCTCCTACCGCAAGATCATGCAAAAGCTACGCGTTCTCGAAAAATCAAAAAAGAAGAAGGCCAGCTTTTACTCGACGCACCCGCACTCGAAAATTGGAATAAGTATCGTGCATACGCCGACACCATCGGTACTTATTTCTTTGCAGACGGAAAACGAATCAAGATAACTTCGGCGGCATTCAAGAACGGGACATTCATCATCGAGAGAGTCATTCCCGAGGGAAAGAAAGAAATGCCATACAGTAACTTTTCTAAAAAATAAAACCCGCACTGTGCGGGTTTTATTTTTTAATTTCAGCGTCCGAAACGAAGAAGATTTTTCAGAACTGCTCCGCCGCGTCGGAAAAGCTTGCGAGCGCGCCCGCGCGAGCGGCGTATCTCTGCTTCCAGATCGCCACGAGCTCTATCAGCTGCAGTTGCCGCTGTCGGCTTCACCACTTCAGCGCGATACACCTCGTTATCTACCTTGATGCGCGCGACAAGGCGGCACGGCTCCGCGGAGCGGCCTTCTGCCGGTGCATTCTCTATTTCTATTTCAAGCAGCGCTGTTTCTGCCTTATCTCCAAGAAGGCGCAGTGGCGCCGACAACTTCTCTTTAAGAAGCGCTTCTGTCTCGGGAGTGAGGTTGTATCTCGTCGCTCTGATGGTGATATTCATGGTGAGGATTATCAGCTTATAATACTGATCATTTTACCGCGAGAACGATGCCCTGTCAGGATGCGCACTTTCCCCAACGGCTTCCCGAGCCGCAGCGCGACGAGCTCGCGCACACGGTCATTTGCCCTATTTTGAGCCGCTGGTTCTTTGACCGAAATTAGGAGCGTCTCCCCTTTCTCTTCGACCTTCTCCTTCTTCGCATCAGGCGTGACGAATACTTTTATGTACATCACCAAAAGTATACTCCTCTGAAAAGACTTTGCGGCTAAGGCGGTTTAAGCTAGAATGCCTTTTGACGCTTGCAGAAGCGTACAGAACCATTCCTCGGTAGCTCAATGGTAGAGCAGCGCCCTGTTAAGGCGTTGGTTGTAGGTTCGAGTCCTACCCGAGGAGCCCAGTAGGACGAGAGGGCACGAAAGTGCCTTTTTGTCTTTCTACAGAAGGACTTTTAGAGGTTCGAGCGGAAGATTCTTCGAGTGCTAGAGATTCCTTGTTTTCAAAGATGTTCAAGAAGAAAGGATGAAGCTCTACATTGATTTTCTGGTCTTTCAGTACGAGGTTCGAGCCGAGACACGCCAAGATGCTGCGCTTCGTGGCATTGTCGCCTTTCTCAAACCAAACACGGGCATAGCGGGCAAAATTGAACGTTCTCTCACTCAGTTCCAGCCATTGTTCCATTTCCTTACCCTTGTCGGTCAGTTCGCTCTCAAGGGCATTTTTACGCTCCAGAAGCCGCTTCTTGAACGCTTGATACTCGTCAGATGAGATGATACTTCCATCAGTGTTCTCTGGTGCCGTGTATTTCAAAAGCAAAGCGTCCAGCTGGTCATTCACTGCCTCAAGCTCTTTATGTTTGTTCTTGAAAACTACCTCTCTGGTTTCGGCTTCATCTTTGCGAACCTCATGCAAATTCCTGATAGCCCAATCTTTGAAACGCTCAGAAATCTCAAGCCCATTCAGAATTTCAGAAACCTGACGGTTGAGTTCTTTCAATTCGATAGAGCGCTCTGTGCATTCTGGATTCTTTTTCTTGGTGCAGTGGTAGTACACGTAGTGATGCACGTTGCCATTTTTGTTACGCTTCACTTTTGGCTCGGCAGTAATACTGCTACTGCATGACGCGCATCGCATCAAGCTACCAGTAAAAGCCATATCGTGGTGAGTTTTTGGACGAGCAGCATCCTTTCTTCCGATGAATTCCTGTACACGGTCAAATTCCCACTTCTCAATCATCGGCTCATGTTCACCTTTCTGCCAAACCATTTCGCCCGTGTCTTTATCTTTGTATTGAAACCAGCCGTAGTAGAAAGCATTACTAAATACGTTTGTGTACAGGTAACTACGACTAAGCGGCTTACCCCCGATTCTGTTGTGCTTGGGTGTAGTCAGCCCCATCTTCTTACTCTCGGCAAGAACCTGCGGCACTGTGTAATTACCTGTAAGCATCAAATCCCATAACCTACGAACCAGTACAAAGCGCTCAGGGTCACGTTCAATCGTTTTGAACCCTTTTGCTTTGTCAGGGGTATTCAGATACCCAACGGGTGCGCCAGAGGGTCGCCAACCCATCTTTGCTTTAGTGTTCAATCCACGCTTTACGTCACGCCCTTTCTTTGCGCTTTCATACTGAGACTGTGACAGTGCCATTTGAAGCGCCCAGATACCTTCAGGGCTGTTCTCAAAATGAGAAGTGGCAAATCTCAATTCCTTGATAGCATCTGTACGTACTCGATAGGTAATGGTGCTTGCATCAACCTCATTTCTTGAAAGACGGTCAGGGGCGTAAGCAATCAGTCCTCCACGTTCACCGTTATCTATTCGTTCTAATGTCTTTGAAAACACGGGTCGGATGTATGGCTTGAATGCACTTTTTTCTTCCTCAACAAACTCAATATCGAGTTCTGGGAACATATCCCGAATTTTCTCTTTTTGAGAAGCAATAGAAAGTGCCTGACGCTCCTTGTTCTCAGATGACTTCCTAACGTAAGCGAAGTATTTTATTTTTCTTTCAGGATTTTTCGACATGATTGTAATTCCATTCTACCAATCTTGACATAACATGACAATAGCTCGGCTTCTACCCCTGAAGACCTCCAACGGGCAGCTTATGAAGCTATGTATCAGATGACGTGGATATACCATCCGAACCCCCTACGAAGTCACTCAGCGCCCAGCATTTACTCGTGACTCCCTTCCAGTTCGATGCATATCCTGAGCACATACGACACTCTTCAGACAGCTGGGCGAGAAGCCGAACACTCGTTTTCCCAGCTTTCGCAAGAATGCCTTATGCACCCTTTGAGGTTTGCCCATAACTTGCTGAAGGTTATAGGTTTTGTAAGAGCTTTTTATACTGGTTACTCTTACCCAGTTGTGTCATCTGAATTGTCGGATTCGTTCAGCCAATCCTTTTTTATCGGGCGGTAGATGTTGTCAAAAAGCACTAGGAGGTTACTCCCGTTTTCAAGCGCAAATTCGTCAGAGATTTCTTCTTGATACTCCTCTTTCCAAATCTGTTTGAATTCTTGTAGTGCTTTCGGAGACAACATAAAAGCCCAGCTATTGGCTTGGCAGGTATCCACTTGCTTGGCGACCTGCAAACCCAGCAGATGGGCTTACATACTGCGCAAGTGGATTACCGCCATGGATAGACGGGCTAAACAAAAACTGCCCGTAGAATCACAAACAGCTTCTGTGACGTGATTTCGTCGCAGAGAATCTGGATATGATTCTATTGGGCAGCTACTTTTGAAATGGTAGGCGTCGTTTTCTCTCGACGGCTATGTAACTGGTAGTCCTATTTTATCAAGCCCCATCTCTCTGGGTCAACAAATTGAGCTAAGACAAAATGGCACTAAATAGCACTAAATGGAAACAATGTGTACTGGAATTATGGGAGTTATCCACACAAGAAAATCAAACCTGACATAAATTGATATTTCGACCTCAAGTTGATACACTTCATTTATCCATGAAGAAAGAGTTTCTGACACTACAAGAGGCGGCAAAAAAGCTTGGCGTAGTTGAGCGCACAATGTATCGCTTTATTCATGAAAAGCAGCTTCGTGCGACAAAAATTCGATATTGGAGAATCGACAAAAAAGACCTCCAGCGCTTCATTGAATCGCGCGCAAACATCAAGGAGCAAAAGAAAAAATGAGCATGTCGGAACAAGAAATGAAAAAACAGATTGCGGACTTACAGTCCCAGATTCGTAAACTCAAGAAAAACAATCTGGGGCTTGTTTTTGAGGATAAAACCGAAGACGTTGTTGAACAATCTAAAACTCAAATACCTATACTCAAAGAGGTTGCAAAAAGGCATCTCGATTTGGATGAGGAGTATCCCAACAATCTGATGATTGAAGGCGATAATTATCTTTCACTTTCTGTTCTCAATTACACTCACAAAAAGAATATAGACCTCATATACATAGACCCTCCGTACAACACAGGTGCAAAAAACTGGAAATATAACAACGACTACGTAGACAAGGATGATGAGTATAGACACAGTAAGTGGCTATCTTTCATGCGTCACCGTCTAAATCTGGCAAAGAATCTACTGAAAGATGATGGCGTCCTTATCTGCGCTATTGATGACAACGAACAAGCTCATCTGAGCGTATTGATTGAGCAGTTGTTCCCCACACACGACCAACACATCATTACAGTTGTCCATAATCCCAAAGGTGTGCAGGGTACAAATTTTTCTTACACCCATGAATATGCGATTTTTGTCGTTCCTAAAAATAAGAAAACTATCGGTGACAGGTCTCTTTCAGAAGATGAAATATACGTTTCCAATCTACGAAACTGGGGTAACGAATCTGAACGAACGGACGCAAGGAATTGTTTTTACCCAATCATAATCTCTGATAACAAAATTGTAGGTTTCGGAAATGTCTCTCCTGATGATTTTCATCCTAAATCTGCAAATGAAAAACAAAAAGATGGGTCTATTCACGTGTACCCAATAGATGAAAAAGGCATCGAAAGAAAATGGAGATACGCACGCCAAAGCGTTGAAGATATAAAAGATATACTTCAAATCAAAGAGTCACGTGGCGGCACTATACAGATAATGATTGCTAAGGATTACGGAACGTATAAGACAGTTTGGACGGACAAAAAATATGATGCGAGTGAGTATGGAACGAAGTTATTGCGTGAGATTTTACCTAAATGTGATTTTGATTTTCCAAAATCTCTATACACCGTCTATGACTGCCTCTTTGCGATTGTAGGTCAACGTCCCCATGCAACAATTCTCGACTTTTTTGCTGGTTCTGGGACAACAGGACACGCTGTCTTGGAGATGAATAAGATTGATGGTGGAAGTCGTAAATTCATTCTCTGCACCAATAATGAGAACAATAACGAGGGTAATGGAGGAATTGCTGAGTCAGTTTGCTACCCAAGAATAAAGGCGGTCATCAATGGGTATAAGAACAAAAAGAACGAAAAGGTTGTGGGAATACCAAGCAATCTTTTCTACTACCAAACCGACCTTGTAGATATTGAGCAAATCCACAAAGTCCCTGACGATGCAAAAATCAAGATTACCTACCAAGCTGGTGAAATGATAGCCGTCCGTGAAGATGCTCTAAAAGAGGTTGAGAAAAACGATTGGTGGCAAATCTTCGAGGGTAAGGACAAGCAAGTAGCAATATACTTCAAAGAAGATAAAACCAAGCTCTCAGAGCTTATTGCTAAGCTAGAAAAGAAAAATATACCAACCGTCTTGTATATCTTTAGCTGGGGCAAAAATGAATACAAGGGCGAATACACCACCGAGAATATCAGGGTCGAAGATATTCCTGAACCGATTATCGAAGTGTACAAAGAGATAAACCGACTATAAAACCATGTTTGCACTAAAACCATTTCAAGAGACCGCAATATCACAGCTCAAAGATGAGTTTTTGAATTTGTGGAAGTTGCCAAACCAAAACATCCCATTGGTTTTCAAGTCACCAACAGGTTCAGGAAAAACCATAATGATGGCGCAGTTTTTGCGTGACATTGTGAGTGACCCAAGATTTGAAGGCAATGACGTTGCGTTCGTCTGGTTTTCTTTTAGCGAGGACTCATACGAGCAGAGTAAGAAGAAACTCTTTGACTACTATGGAGGTGCAAGCGAATTGGATTTGATTGACCTAAATGACTTGTCGCGTGAGAAACTTCACAAGAATGATGTCTTTTTCATAAACTGGCAAAAAATCAAAGGACGAAGCAAGGAAAGCAGAAAGCTAAGACGCGACAACGAACAAGGTCTAACGTTTGATAATTTCATAAACGAAACTCACGAAACGGGACGCAAGATTGTTGTGGTTATTGATGAGGAACACATAGGTGCTGATACCGACCTTGCTCTTGAAGTGGTAGAGGGACTTATCAAGCCCAAAATTACTATGCGAATCTCTGCAACGCCGAAATACATTCCTACTCGTGCTGATATTGCGGGATATGTGGAGGCAAAGCGAAATGATGTTGTTGAGGCAGGGCTGATAAAAGAAAAAATCATTTTCCAGACGGAGGAAGATTTGAAAAATAAATCTTCTAAGAAGCTTGACCAAGATGAGCTGCTTTTAGAGCTTGCGTATAACAAGCGATTGGAGTTAGTGAATCTATACAAACAGCTTGGTGTAGAGGTCAATCCTCTTGTATTGATACAGCTCCCCAACGACGACCAGATAAGTAAAGAAACCAGCGATACAAACAAGCAGACAATCGTTTTGGAATATCTAAAACGTAAAGGTGTATCAAACGAAGAAATTGCTATCTGGCTTTCTAAAGAAAAAGAGAACCTTGAAGATTTAGAGAAGCACACCTCTCCAGTATCATTTCTGCTGTTCAAACAAGCTGCTGCGACTGGCTGGGACTGTCCACGAGCAGGAGTGTTGGTAATGTTCCGAGAAATAAAGAATCCCACTTTCGCCATACAAACCGTCGGACGCATATTGCGTATGCCCTTTGGAACACACTTCGCAAACCCAGAGCTAAATCGTGGGTACCTATACACAAACTATAAGCGAAACGAGGTCTTGGCTGAATATGCAAAGTCAAACACCGAGAATCGTCCTGCAATCAACGGAAGCTATCGCAAGAAAGGCATTGAACCACTGACACTTGAATCTGTGTTTATGGCTCGAACGGACTATAACGATTTGGGTGATACATTCCAAACAACATTCAAGCAAGTAGCGAACAAGAAATTAGATACTAAGAAACTGGACTTGAAAGCGAAAGTCACCAACGGTTTGATAGTTGGTGTAGAGATTGATGACTACGACAATTTCACAAAAGAATTGCTTGATGAAGGTGGGAGTTACGATGAGGAAATGTCCCGCCATGACCTTGAGCGGTTGTATAACCTGCTCTGTTTCAAAACGATAGCTGGGCAGACCGACGAGAATCGCAAGTTCGCGCCAGAACGCTCATGGGGTAAGCTCAAGACCGCACTCAATATCTATTTGATGGAAAAGCTGAAGCTCTCCCGTATAGATGCCTACAAAGTGATTGTGAGCGATTTGATTAGCTCTGCAAGCGTTCTTGCGCCCGTCATTGGAGACGCCCTTCTTGAGTACCGTCCAATCCGAGAACAAGAGGTGCAGAAGCGGTCTATTCGTGCAAAACGCATTGAGAAGATACAGCTACCTCCCGAAGCTCTGTTCTTCACTGACCAATACGAGATGCTCGATACGAAGAAATCTGCAATGGAGCCATTTTGGATTGAAAAAGAATCTCTGGGCTCTACAAACGAAAAAGCTTTCATTGATTTTCTTGAATCTACTAAGAACAAAGGTGTCGTATGGTGGCACAAGAATGGTGATGCTGGTAGCGAATACTTTTCAATTTCTTATTTCAATCCTGATGAGAATAAAGAAAAACTCTTTTACCCTGATTGGATAATCAAAACGAAAGATAAGGTTTGGATTGTTGATACTAAAGCAGGGTTCACCGCAGAATCAAATGACACAAAATACAAAGCCGAAGCCCTTCAAGAGTGGCTAAAGGGAAAGAAAGATTTTGCAGGTGGCATCGTGGTAAAAGACCCAAATGGCTGGAAAATCAACATGAATAAAAAATACTCCTACGATTCCTCAATGAAAGGATGGGATGTTCTTGATTTGAAATAAGCATGATGAAAGATTTTGTATGTATAGCAATAGATTTTCTTGAATACCCTCCTCTTCCTGAGCTAATGCAAGGTGCGGGTATTGCCGTACTTACTCTTTTGATTTCTTTTGCTATCGGCATTTTTATTCACCACTTAGGTGATGGTGAACGGAAAGGAAACTTCTTAGATTTGCACGTTGCTCTTGACCATGTCTGGCTATTCAAACCATCTCTGTTGGTGCTCTTGGTGGTGGTTGTCAGCCCGTTCTTTATGGGCGTAAAAAACTTTGAGATAAAGGTGGTTGTTTTCTTATTGTGGGCTGTATCTTTATTCCTACTCTTTTGGATACTTCTCCGTCTGTACGTTTGGGTCAAAGGTGATAAGGATGATTTTAGATTGAGTTACTTCACAAAACCACTGCTACCGCTTTCACCGCAAGACAAGGTTGTTTCTTGGAGTAATTTCTGGGGCACGGATTGGAATAAAAGTAAGCGATTCGTTGAGAAAGATTTTTTTACATCTTTTTCCAATCAGATTGATTCCATTTTGGAGTCAGATGATAAAAAAGATTGGGACATTCTCCCTAAACTTCTTGAAGGTTTTTCAAGCAACATTCAGAACCGAAACAAGATATTCATACTTGTTTTCCCAGAATTCTTTCCAAAGGTTTTGGAGTGGCATTATCAATTTTGGAAGATACAGTTTTCAAAGTTTGCCAAAGACAAGGAAGAAAGAAAAGAAACAGACATAGACATCAAAACTTTTGAATCTGACCATATCATTGACCAGATAATTAGGCACGTAACAAAAGAAGCTCTGACAGGAAATACGGGTAACGCCTTCTCTTATTTTGAACATCTAAAAAAGCATATTGATAAGTATGAGACGGAACAGATTGTTGGAGATAAACACACATACGTTTATGTCGAACATTTACCAATCTACAACGACATACTTGAGCAATTACCGAAGTCACAAGAAGCTTACAGTATATGGGAACACTACTTTCCTTCTGAATGGAAAATCACTGTCTCAAACCTAAAGAATCATATCGAGGCAAGGATATGGCTAAATAGATTTCTTGAATGGTCTCGTTCCCGTATGTGGAGCGGAGGCACGGAGTGGGACAAAGAATTAGACGAGGTATCAAAAGAGCTTTTCCCATCTGTAGACCCAATTATCTGGGCAAAAATCATTGCTTTTACATTGCGTCCTTGGTCTGGGTCGCGAATCAAAGAAATCATTGAGAAAGAGCAGAATTTTGGTTACGTAGGACGTATATTCACAGGATGGGGTGATGATGTTGAATCAAACTTTGCTCAACAACATGAGGAGCAGCTAAAAGAAACTATCCGCACAGCCGTTTTCATATTTGGTGGAATCTTTACCAAAGAGAATCTGACTCAATGGCTGGGTGAAATCAATAACCTAAACTACCCAGATGGTTCTGATGAGAATCAGAAAAAGGAACAATGGAAAGAGATACTTTCAGCAATGAAAGCCGAGCGAGAAAAAAGTAGCAGCTAAAAAATTGTCTTGCATAGGGCTTCCCCCGCCGAAAAAAGATGCTGAAAAGGAAAACTCCCACCACCAATTTTCATTCTCCACAAAATCACCCAAGATGAATTGGGAGACACCCGTATAGTGCCATTGAGTTCCTTTTAGTGCCCACACGTATACAAAAGTGCACAATGGTACAGGTTTGTGACAGATATGCCTAACAAGAAGCAGTGCGTATACATTACTCTCGGATACGACACAGACAAAAGTTAGTAATGGCAGAGGAATGCCATGGATACATCCGTGTCCCGACATCCCTATCAGCACACCTCCTGCATCCACACCCCCCGTATCTCCGCATCTATCGCCCAACCACAGCCAATAGTGGTGTTCTGGTCATACTATACTTGCTGATTCAGGTGTCAGTTTCGGTATAAAGAAATACTCTGAGTTGTCTTGAAAGAAGGTTCTAACGTCCGTAACTATGCGGAGCAAAGTTTGTAAACGAGGTGCAGAAACCTGGAAAGACTCTTGTTTATCAAGGGTCTTTTTAGGTTCTAACCTTTCAGCAAGTTGATGCTGGGCGCGAAGTTCGTTTTCGATGAGCAAGAAGGGATGGAGCCTTTCAATGCTCGCGCGACGAATGATAGGAGTACGAGGAAAGAAGATTGAGGAATTTGAAAAGGCGGAGATATCGATGAAGACGATTCAGTTGCGCGGCGACGGGATGCCTAAGGAAGATATGTCATTCCCGACCTTCAAATTCCTCGAGGTCATCGAAGAAGATTGGGAAGCTACTGCGGACGACGATAGAGCCGAGAGTTCCTTCAAGACCCAGCTTCAAAGACGGTTCCTTTTTGTTGTCTACCAGTGCGAGGGAGACTGTAAGCCCGGTGATTCAAAACGTCTCCTTAAGGCGTTCTTCTGGACGATGCCGCACGATGTGCTCGAGGGTGAGGTTCACCGTGTATGGAACGAAGCCATAGAAGCAATCAGACAAAGTAATACGGACCGATTGCCTAAAAAATCAGAAAGTCCTGTCGCGCATGTCCGACCTCATGGAGCGAACGCTGCCGATACGAACCCACTTCCAAACGGAACTGAGGCGACCAAGCGCTGTTTCTGGCTGGATAAAAAATTTATCGCAAAAGTGATTCGTACTGCATGATGAGTTAAGCTGGATAATGTCCGCCTGATGGAACGGTAAGCATCTTTTTTGTCTGAATCTGATTAATTCGGATGTTCTGCAAAAAGAGAGTTGAAAGGCTATATAGAGGTTCAATCCCCCCTGTCGGGTACAAAGCTATCCCAGAACCCTCCTTTGAATCCGCATAGAAAGAGGTAATAATGAGTTCGTATGAGCAGACTTCCTGTTTCAACTAAACCAGAAGTTCTGAAGTGGGCGCGTGAAAGTATCAACAAATCTCCAGAGGAGGTCGCAAAAGCCATGCAGACCTCCGAAAAAAGGATACATGAATTCGAGAGTGGGTCGGCAAGACCGACTTTCAGCCAACTATTATCCCTCGCGAAAATATATAAAAGGACTGCTGCGACCCTTTTACTTCTTAGTGTGCCCGCAGATGCGAAGCCACCGAGAGCATTTCGGAAGATTTATGGTGTCGAGGAGTTTGATTATTCTAGCGAGACTATAGTTGCCATCCGCCGCGCACGATGGGTCCAGGAAAAGATAGCTGAGTTTTCTCAGTCCGAATTCAAGTATCCCTTTAGAAGGATTACTCTCGATGCAGACATAGACTCTTCGGCTGCGCATCTGAGAAATGTGCTAGGGATTACCTTAAAGAATCAGTTTGGGTGGAGTGGAAGCTCTGCGGCACTCTCGGCATGGAAACAGAGTATCGAGCAGTATGGTGTTTATATAGTGCAGCAAAAGATGCCTGTGAAAGAGGCTCGTGCTTTCTCCTTTGTCGATAAGAAGCCCTATATAATAGTTCTCAATTCTTCGGATGCGGACGTCGGAAGAATCTTCTCGTTGATGCACGAGATGGCACACATAAGCCTGAATCTATCCGGCATTTGTCATTATGATGACTTGCCGAGCGGTTCTTTTTTGTCGGCGCGCATAGAGAAATTCTGCAATGCGTTCGCAGGTAGCTTCCTGGTCCCGGGAGATGCACTACTTGAACAGTCAAAGGCACAAAGGCTTATTTCACTCGGAGAGATGGATTGGGATGACGACCTGAATATTTCTCTGGCTCGCAAGTTTAAGGTGAGCAAGCAAGTCATTCTGCGACGTTTCCTCGATCTCGGGCATATCAAATCAAACTTCTATAAAGGAAAGGTCGCACAATGGGACAGAGAACGAGAAGAACTCGAAAGGACCGCAGAAAAGGTCGAGCTAAGAATTCCTTATCCAATAAGAGTAGTTTCTGCAAACGGCAGAGCCTATTCGAATTTTGTTTTCGAACAGCTTTACAATAATCGCTTAACTTATAGTGAGGCATCAGCGTATCTGGGTACTTCGCCGAAAAGCCTAGACGGTGTTGAGAAGTTATTACGATGATTAATGAGTTATTCCCACGCGCAAAATACTGCTTCGACACGAGCGCACTAGTCGATAGTTGGAGACGATACTACTGGCTCACCAACTTCCCAGGATTCTGGAAGTCAATTGGCGAGATGATGGATGCTGGAGAGATAATTTGCTGTGAAATGGCGTGGAGGGAAATCCAAGATGGTAATGATGAGCTGACAAAATGGATTGAGTCCCATCCTGTAGCAAAAATAGAAATGGAAGAGGAACAGCTCAGTAAAGTACAGGAGCTGCTTGGAGAGTTTCCCAAAATGGCAGATTATAACCGACCTCGAGTACATCATGCTGACCCATTTGTCATAGCATTGGCTTCGCTGAAAGGAATCAAGGTCGTAAGTATGGAAGGCGGAGGGGATCAGAATAATCCGAAAATTCCTTTTGTTTGTGGTAAAAAATCGGTGCCGTGCTTGAGTGTCTCTGGATTTATAAATGAAATCGGATGGGTGTTCGATAATAAGTGATGGTTGAAAAAATTCGGGAATTTTTTAGGATTTGGGGAAACGACTTCTTGAGAAACCGGGCAATGGACCTCTTTTTGGCATGGGAGTCCCATGTCGGTACTGTTCCACCCCACGGGGGGTCACTTCCTGGGCTATGGGGGTGGGTACTACCGAGTTGATATTAAGTCAGTACTAAGCAAATCTGGGACGTAGTAGTCATCGATGTTCTCCTGAATCCAGGTTCTTACAAGCCCAACAGTTCGGAGCTTGATATCGACAAGCCCACCCTTGCGGTGGGTTTTGTCGTATCACACTTACACGAGAGCTAGGATTCAAACCGAAGGCGCCAAAAATAAGGAGAGGAGCGACTATATTTTTGGAGTGTTTCGAGGCCTTGCGAGAAGCGAGTCCTACCCGAGGAGCTAGCGTATTACGTTTGCTTGACGAAAATAAAAATTTCTGGTATTTTTATAGGGTCGACTACAGCTGATCCATAACGGATGTGAGGATTTACTCCATCTACAGCTTCCCTAATTTGACATATTAGCCAGGTTTTTCTCTAACAACCACTTTTATGACTAACACCATAACTCGTTTTAGTTTTATCGCGCTTTCGTTTGCAGCGGTATTGAGCATCGGCGCACAGAACGCAATCGCCGCTGTCACCACTACCCTCGATTTCGGTTCTTCAGGTTCCCAAGTTACTGAACTTCAGACCTATCTCGCGACAAGTGCGAGTATCTACCCTGAAGGACTGATCACTGGTTATTACGGCCCCCTCACTCAAGCCGCTGTACAACGTTTCCAGGCGGCACAGGGTATCGTTTCCTCAGGATCGCCAACAACCACAGGTTACGGCCGCGTAGGTCCCATGACGATCGCACGCCTCAACATTCTCATGGGTGGAGTGGCGAGCAACATTACTTGGGATACTGTCCCAGTCCAAAGTAACATCTCGCTTCAGTACACCAATACGACTGCGACCTATAGCTGGACGACCAACGAACAGACCCGAGGACAGGTTTACTGGAGCACCCAACCTATTCAGTCTGACGAAGCCACTGGTCCACATCAGACTCCGTACGTAAGCGGCACGCTTGCAGTTGATGCGGGAGGTCTTCAGACCAATCACTCGGTGACGGTCTCGAATCTCCAGACAAATACGACGTATTATTATCTCGTGCGCAGTATAGACAGTGTTGGCAACATCACGATGATTTGGCCGAGAAGCTTCACGACTAGCAACTAGGTATCTCATTACTCGACAAAACCGCCGGAATCACCGGCGGTTTTTGTTTTACACAAGCAGCTGAGTTATTTCTTCCAGAGGGAGAAATGGGGACAGATTGGGTACGTAAAAAGTATCGACACTCTCTCCAATCCGCGTTCGGACAAACTCAACGGTTTGGAACCCAATGTAACTAGAGCGAGAAATTCGATGTTCTATAATTAACAACATGGGTATTTCAAGAAAAAAATTCGTTATTCTCTTCTTCATTTGCGGGTTTGCCTTTCTTTTTGTCACTACCACACTTTTGGGAACAACAGGCCCCCGAGGATTTCCTAAGGCCCCCGACTCTGTCCTCACAACTGGTAGCGACTCACCAATAGCTTGGAAGCGTGCTATGTCCAAAATTATAGTACCTATCAAAATTGTTTTGATAGGCCCCTTGGCTCTGCCACAGATTAATTTTTTAAAAGATGATCCGCCACCTCCATTTATTTCCATCTACCTGATTTTTTACTGGACTATCCTTGCCTCAATTCTTCACCATCTTCTTGGTAAACTAAAACGCTCTTAGCTCATCTGGCAACTTCTCATCTTCCTTGCTGGTTATCCCATGTAATGACCGAATGCATAACACTAAAAATATTCTGGACGATGATGCTATTGTGCGCGGCGTCTGCACTGACAATCATCTGGATGGGCAATGTTATTCCAGAAAAACTTATCCCGACCTTCTTTATATTGGGTTTCGCAAACTTCCTCATTTGGGCGCCTCTTGTTACCTATCGGTTCCTAGCTAAACCCTGACGACAAGCAGCGCCCGCCAACAACCATTGATTGCATAATTAATTATTTGTGCTCTAATGGCGTGAGAAAAGCTCTCCAACAATTCTCAGCATAGGAGGATTCAATGACCATTCCCCTTGAGGTTCTCAGGTGCTGTGCGCTGTACTGGAAAAAACACGATGAAATCGCTCGAGAATTCGACAGAAGATATCCGCCTCGCTGGTATTCAATTGCCAGACACGTCAGACTTCTGATACGACCGGGCCGCCCGTCTGTCGACCTTCACTTTCTGCTCGAACTAGCAGTTCGGGAAGGAAAACTTGAGCGTAAGCAGCGACATACTAGCCACTTGATCATTGTACGAGGCACGGACTCTAGACCGGAGTACTTGTATCGCCTGAAAGGAGTGAGGGAAGGTGGTCCCGATACACACAAGAGAACATTTTCATTACTCTTTCCGTGCGCGGCCTAAAGCCGCGCGCTCAAAAAGAGACATGAGTGGCCCAGGTTTTTTCTACTAATATGCACCCCGCCCACTCCACTTGGAGCTGGGCGGTTTCTATTTTTATCTTACAAAAACCTGGGCCATCCACGGTATACTCGAGAACATGACATCTAAACACAAGGAATCGGCGTGGCACATGCCTCTTGCGCAGCAGCTCACCATTGCGGGCTTTGTGTTAGTAATCTCCCTCATAGGCATTGCATCCTGGTACGGATACATGCGCCTCACTACCCTTTCAGAACAAGTCTCGCAGCTCGATACAAAACTTGATATTCAGATTGCATCGACCACAGCCAGCTTGACGGACACACTTGCTGAAGCGACCACTTCGCTCAGAAACGCATTTCAACGGGAGAATCAAAATGTTCAGGAGCAGTTAGGCGGGGTTAGAAATCAAGTCGGCTCGATCACGGGCGTCGTAACTGACCTGCAGAAGTTAAGTAAGATCGACCCTGAACTCCTTGCTAAATACTCAAAGGTATTCTTCCTCAGCGATACATATGCTCCTGCACGACTCGTCGAGATACCTCCCCAATATGCCTATTCAGAAACAAAACAACTCCAAGTGGTCCCCGAAGTCCTTCCCTACTTAGAGAAGATGCTTATTCAGGCCCAGACAGACGGCATCGAACTCTATGTCGATTCGGCATACCGTTCGTTTGCGAGCCAGAAGTCGCTCAAGGGACAGTACTCAGTCGTCTATGGTTCCGGTACGGCAAACCAGTTCTCTGCGGATCAGGGATACTCTGAGCACCAGCTCGGGACCACGATAGACTTCATCACAACTGGAACTGGCGGCATGCTCGCCGGATTTGATGCAACTCCCGCTTATTCCTGGATGACCGCAAATGCCTATCGATACGGATTCGTACTTTCATACCCGAAAAACAATGCCTACTACATCTTCGAGCCGTGGCACTGGCGCTTTGTCGGTGTGAAGCTCGCAACCAACCTGCACGCATCGAACACACCCTTCTACACACTGGATCAGCGCGA
>Ga0208375_1002147_pt1 | contig 19374 bp, 18 predicted proteins | sample RifOxyD1_FD_184038 | JGI IMG/M metagenome (GOLD analysis project Ga0208375, IMG submission 184038) | Soil microbial communities from Rifle, Colorado - Rifle Oxygen_injection D1 (SPAdes) | ecosystem: Environmental > Terrestrial > Deep subsurface > Rock core/Sediment | place: Rifle, Colorado... | reverse complement strand
AGGGTGAAGTAAAGGCATGGGCGGATCAGGGCTGGCAGGGAGTAACGCAGACGACCTACGAGCTTTTAGCGTATTGGTTTAACCGTGGCGAGGAAACGGACGAGAAATTTCACGACTGCCAGCGACGCGCGATTGAGACGATTATTTATTGCCACGAGGTCTTGGGGATTGAAACGCTAAAAGATGCATTTGAAAGATTTGCTCCCGAAGCATTGGCGGCAAGCGCCGCACTTTCGGAAGAAGTGCAAAATCTACCGTTTGCCAAATATTGCCTCAAAATGGCAACCGGCACCGGCAAAACATGGATTTTAGCCGCGCTTTTGGTCTGGCAGTATTTCAACGCCTTAAACAGCGAGCGGCCGGGTAAATACTCCACGCATTTTTTGCTCGTCGCGCCCGGACACGAGGTATTGAACCGATTGCTGGATATGTTTTTGGGAAAGCACGACCCGAAAACCGGCAACCGCGACAAATCCAAATCTGATTTTGAGCGGCCGCTTTTTATGCCGGAGGGCGAGCGGTTTCGCAACCGCTTTAATTTGCGGATACTGGAGCCGTCCGACATTCGGCCCAACCTTACACCACCGGACGAACCATTCGTGTATATCACCAATTGGCAGCAATTCCGGCTGAACGAATCGAGCAACTTGTGGGACCAGCTGACCGGCGCCGATGTGGAAGAACAGCCGCGCGGCGAAATTATTGCCGACTTTCTCTCCGAATATCCGGATTTGATCATTTTCAATGACGAAGCGCACCATGTCCACGGCGCCAAAACCGCCAAGGGCGAAGAATTAGTCTGGCGGAAATTCTTGACTGCTCTGTATAACCGAATGGCGGAGAAGCGCGGCGGAGAAAAAGGCGTATTTTTACAAATTGATTTTTCTGCTACACCATTTTACGGAAGCGCGGAGAAAAAAGAGTATTTTCCGCACATCGTCTATGATTTTGATTTAGTGGAAGCGATGCGGGCGATGCTCGTGAAGCAGATATTTTTGGAAGAACGGCAAGGAATGATGGGCGAGAAAATGGATGACCTTGATGTGCGCGCAGAACGAGCCGAAGCCGACGAGGAACATCGAAGGGGGCAAGTTATCGGCGTTTCCGTGAGCCAAAAACTGCTTTTGGACATCGGCAGAAAAAAGATGGAGCAGATAGCCGTGGAATTTCGAGAGAAGGGGTTGGATAAAAAACCGGTACTTTTTGTGCTTGCGGAAAACACTGAAGTGGCGGATTTAGTTGCCGAGCATGTGGCGAATTTGACTGATGAACGGGGCAGAAATTATCGTAATCAGATTCTCGTAATCCACTCGGACAAAAAAGGCGAAATGAGCGACAAGGATTGGGAGAAGTACCGCCAGCAATTGGAAACACTGGACGAGTCGGAGGAAATAAATCCGATTCGTGTCGTAGTGAGCGTTTTGATGTTGCGCGAGGGCTTTGACACGCAAAATGTGGCGGTGGTCGTGGTATTACGAAGCGCGAAAGCCGACCTCCTCTTGGAGCAGATAGTCGGGCGCGGAGTGCGGCTGATGTTTCCGGAATATAAATATCCCGAACTTGCCGACTTGAAGCGAGAGGCGCGAGAAGACGTGATGCGCAAGCGCGCTCCGAAAAATTCCTTGGATTTTCTTTTTGTTGTTGAACATCCAAAGTTTCGAAGTTTTTACGAGGAACTGCAGAAGCAGGGATATGCTATTGGCATTGGTGATTCTTCCGGCACGGAAACGACCGGCGACTTGGTTCTGTCGGAAGCCACGCCGGAGAGAATTAAGAACTATAATCTTTCTTGGCCGATACAAGTATACGAACAATCGCCGAAGTTTGATTTTTCCGCCATAGATATTGCGAAATTGCCAAAATACACCACATCGTTTGAGAGTTTAAAAAAAGTTCTTTCTACGATTGCCATCACTTCAATCAATGCCGAAACAGGCATAAAAATAAAAACATGGAAACTGGACAATCAGTATTTTGATTACGCCCATTTCTTGCGCCAAGCGACAATGGCGGTGGCTTCCGAAAAAGGCGCGCACATTCTCACCGGCAAGATGGCCGAGATTACGGGAATAATTGACGAGTATGTCAGCAATTATTTATTCGGCAGTGAGATTGATTTTCAGAAGGCGGAAAATTATACGGTGCTCAACTACGCGCCACTCTTTGATTTTGTCGTCGGAAGCGTCAAGCGAGTTTTGCTGGACGGCTTGGGCGCGATTCAATACGAAGTGAAAGCCGGAAAGATCGGCAAATTAAGCGATGTAAAAAAGATTTATGTGCGCGAGTCGCTTTCCGTGCCGGTAGAGCGGTGTATCTATCCGCTTTCTGCGTATTCGCGCCGTGGAGAAGGATTTGAGAAAAAATTTATGGAGGAAACTTTGGACAAGTCCGGCGAGGTGGAGGCGTTTGGTAAAATTCAGCAGAGAAAACACCCCCTCAACATTTCATATCGGGATAAAGACGGAATCAAGCGCGACTATTTCCCCGACTTTATCATCAAAACGAAAGATAAAATGTATATCGTGGAAACGAAGGCAGAGGACGAAATACAAAAAGCGGAAGGCAATGAAAAGAATTTGATTGTTTTGAAAGCACATGCGGCGGTGAGTTGGTGTAAAACAGCAAGCCAAGTATCGTTATCAAACCAGCCGCAGGAATGGGAATACTTTATGCTTTCCGAAAAAACATTCAACGAAAACCGGCAATTGGGCTTTGACTCATTGGCGGGCTTAGGCAGGTTGGACTTGGAGCGGCTTTTGTTGAGTGAGGCAGGGAAGCTGTTTTAGGCCTGTGTATAACTTCTTTACATTGCTATTGACAAGAAATCCTGCATCGCCTATACTGGCAATATAGTCGTATTAACCATAACTTTTTCAATTACTATGGCCATGCAAAAATTCAGTAAAACCGCGCGGATTACCAACGCAAACCTTGAGAACGTTCCAGGCGATAAGCCGGGCGTGTACCGGATTAAAAACGCAGAGGGTGACGTTCTCTATGTTGGCAAAGCGAAAGGGGGACGTTTGGACGATCGTATCGCGGAACATAAAGGCGAGTTCGATGGTGGTACACAATTTCAGTACCGCACGACTCCAAGCAAGGAAGCAGCCGAGCGCTTGGAGCAAAAAGAGATCAAAAAATTCGACCCGCCATCAAATCAAGCGTAATAACAACCATGCTTGCTAAATTTATTCAAGAACAACGCAAAAAGCGCAATCTGACGCAAGAATTTTTAGCGTCCGCGCTTAAAATTTCCCGCCCGACCTATATGCAAATTGAGCAGGGCGAGCGAGATTTAACTATTACCGAAGCCAAGAAATTGGCGGAGGTTTTTGATATTCCGTTTGAGATTTTTTTAGAGGAAAAGGAAGAAGCGAAAACGGTTGTAAAGATTGAGGGCAAAAAGAAACAGAAGCAAGAAGCCGAAGATGAAATCCGCATCAGTGTCCCGCAAGAGAAAGCCGACAAGTTCCGGCAGGTCCTGCTTTATATTTTGAAGAAAGTGGGTGGCAAGCCGAATGTCGGCATGACGGTGCTGTATAAATTACTTTACTTTATTGATTTTGATTACTACGAAAAGTACGAAGATCAACTGATGGGTTTGGTGTATCTCAAAAATCATCGAGGGCCGACGCCGCTTTTGTTTGAAAGTCTTATCGGCGATATGGTAAAAAACGGCGAAGTGGAAATCATCAAAAGCAAGTTTTATCAGTACCCCCAGACGAAATACTTGGTGAATCCAGAAGTTGAGCCGGATTTAAGCATTCTGAACGGAAAAGAGCAGGAACATATTGATTGGGAATTACAACGGCTTTCCGACATGACGGCGAGTCAGCTTTCCGATTTATCACATAAAGATGTGCCGTGGGTAAGCGCAGAGAACAACAAACCGCTTGATTACGAGTCGGTTTTCTACCGCACGCCCGAAACATCAGTACGCGAATATGGCAATACCGACGAAGATTGAATATGACACGACTGATGTCTTTCAAAAAGACCTCAAACGACTCCTCAAGAAATTCCAAACACTTGAGGAGGATTTAGAAACTGCCAAACGCAACGCGATAGAACTTTACCACCTCAAAAATATAAACAACCGCAGCGTCTTTCCTATTCCCGATTTCTGCAACGAGACGATACTGATATGCAAAATCAAAAAGTTTGCTTGCAAAGCCCTCAAGGGGCGAGGTGTGATGAGTGGTATTCGCGTTATTTATGCTTATCATGTCGCCGCTTCAAAAGTTGAGTTTATTGAGATATACTTCAAAGGCGAAAAAGAGAATGAGGATCGCGAGCGAATTAAAGAGTATTTGAAAAATCAAAATCCCACCCACCACCCAAGTTGAAGTCCCGCCATCCGAAAAATCCGCTGGGGGTTTCCAGCAGGCGGGCAAAAAGGAAGGGGGTCTGGGGGAAGGAATTTTTGCCCGCCTGCCATCCCGCGAAGCGGGACTGGGGTGGGAACGGCTCCGCTCTCTTGCTCCGTCAAGAGAAGCAAAGCAAAACATTTTTCAATTCCTTTTAGAAGAAAAAGGGTCGCGCGCCAAAATTGAAAAAAGAGAAAAATGTTTTGCTTTGCACCGCCATCAGGCGGGCGGAGCCGCGGGGCGGGTCAATTCCGTTCAAAGTAGGTTCGCACTGCGTTCAGTAATTGCGACCAATCAAACTTGAACTCTTGTTTATTTTTTTATTACCATTAAACAATTCATAAAACCGTTTGTATTCGTAAATGGCCTCGCTTCATCCCCAATTAAAAAAGAAAGAGTTCGCTTATAAGGATATCACTCTTATCCCTCATCGTTTGCCTGATTTGGAAAGAGACGAAGTTGATTTGACGACTCAATTTACGAAGCGGATTAAATTGAAAACTCCCTTTGTAAGTTCGCCGATGGACACCGTAACTGAAGCGCCTATGGCAATCTTGATGGCTCTTTTTGGCGGCATCGGAGTGATCCACTACAATTTTCCGGAGATCGAAGGTCAATTAGCCGAAATTAAAAAAGTGAAAGGGTTCGAAGCCGCTTTTGTGAGAAATCCGATCTGTTTGGGTCCGGATAATACCGTGGGCGACATCTATAAAATAAATGAGGAGTATGGATTTTTCAGTACGCCCATAACCGAAGGCGGTACCTTGAAATCGAAACTGATCGGCATTGTTACTCGTCGCGATGTCCGCTATTTGGAAAAAATGGACACGCCCTTAGGGAAAATTATGACCCCGAAAGCGAAACTCGTGACAGCCAATCGGAAAACCACTCTTGACAAGCATGATATCTCCGAAGCCAATAAAATAATTAAAGCCCATAATTTAGACACTCTGCCCATCGTTGATAACAAGTTCAGATTAGTGGCATTGGTCACTGATAGTGATTTAAGAAAAAACGCGTCCTATCCATTGGCCATCAAAGACAAAAATAAACAGCTTAAAGTTTTTGCCGCGGTTGAATCGCGCTTGAGCCTGGCTAAAGAAAGAATTAGGCAGGTGGTTCAAGCTGGCGTATCGGGCATCGTGGTTGACGCCGGCATTGTTTACAAAGAGCAAATTGAAATCGCCAAATTCAGCAAAAAGAATTTTCCCGAAATCGAAGTTGTCTTGGGTAATGCTTGTTCCGGCCAAATGGTGAGATCGGTTTTGAAAGAAGGGAGTTGGTTAATCGACGGCTTAAGAGTCGGTGTTGGTCCTGGAGCCGCTTGCATCACTCAACAAGAATTAGGCACTGGTCGGAGCCAGGCCGCGGCTATTTATGATACGAGCCAGGCGGCAAAACGATTAAAAAGTAAATACGGCTTTATGCCCTTAATCGCTGACGGCGGTATCAAAGTGTTAGACACCGATTTATCAAAACCCGGAGACATCACAAAAGCCTTGGCTCTTGGAGCGCAAACCGTAATGATGGGCAGTCTTTTTGCCGGACTTGATGAGTCGCCCGGAGAAAAAGAATTTGACTATGATTCCGAGCGAATGGTCAAAAAATATCGCGGCATGGGATCTTTGGCGGCAATGAAATTCAGGCCATCGGCTATTCGCTACGGCATTGATAAGACCAAAGTGAAAGTCGCGGAAGGCAGAGAAATTAAAGTTCCGTATCGCGGCTCGGGTTACAATTTTTTACCCAAGCTGATCGCTGGTGTAAAACAAAGTTTTCAAAAACAAGGATTTCGAAACATCGCGGAACTCCAGAGAAAGGCTGACATCAGATTAATGTCACGGTGAAGGTCACGGGGTTTGACCCCGTACCTTTGAACCAACACAAATCAACATCTCCAATTGCTGATCTGTCTCACGTTGTCGGGATAGTATCTGAATTTTAATGCCTAAAAGCGTTTGTAACGCGTTGATTTTTACAATATTTGACAACCCTTAGAAGAAATGATATAAGTTTTCAAGAGTATGCTTCTCGTGAGAAATCCTTACGAAAGGCAAATGCAACTTGAAAGGAGCATTGTGCTCCAAACCCAGTCGTTCACGTACGAAACAAAAACGGAACGGAGTGTTCCAGGGGGCTGGCATGATTGAGTTTGAGTGGCCAATCAAAAACACTCGAATCGAGCGAAACATCCGGGTGCGATCCCACAACGACATACATCTCGATGAACGAGCCGCCCTTTGGCTTGTGCATAAATTCGCATCAGAGCAGTTCCTGCAAAAGTATTGCTCTGACGGAATACTTTACTTGGGCGTTGAAGAGGGGCCGTTTGACGACCACCGCTCGTCAAACAACAAAACGGAAGGGCATGAGGAATGTTGTACCACGCTCGTTGCCAAAGCTCTTGGCGTGCTGGGCAAGCCGGAGCTGGCGGACATTATTGAAGAGGTGAGGCGTTGTGATACGAAACGCGGCGTTCGGCCTCTTGAACTGGCCAGCATAGTCAAAGCCTTCAATTTGCCGTTCGTCCAAGGAAAGAGACAACAAGAGCAAATCACCCGATTCGTGTTCTTTGCGTTGGAGACGAAATACTGCGAACAGCGGCATTTTCACCAAAAAACCGCGAAAGAATACGAAAAGCGCCGTGTCGAAAAAGTAAAGACGGGACTTGATGGAGGTAAAACACTCAAGATAGTAACGGTTGAAAGCAGCGACCCTCTTATTCAGAAATTCTGCCGATCACCGTTTGGCGACCGAGCCGCAGTGCTTATCCAACGCTGGCCTGATACCGGCAATGTCCAGATCTTTACCGACATGGACCGCCAAAGAGTGTACTTGGACGACGTAGCGAGAATGATCAGACAGGAAGAGCGAGAGGCCAGAAATTCGGCAAAGGAAATCCTTCCGTGGAGCATGCTGGTAAATCCAGTTGTTCCGGGAGCAGGGAACTGGTACTACCACAAAGGAACACTCCTTAACGGTTCTCTGTCCCATCCAAACGTGAAGCCGACCAGGCTCTCGCTCAATCGCATTCAGCAGATAGTTCGGGTCGGCATCAATCCATCCTCTTTCCATCGTGACTTTGAAGGGGATTGCAGAAGAGGAATATGCGCTTCAACGGTTGCAAACCCCTGTCCACTGTACATTTTCGGGCTTTACCGCTGCCGCGAAATTCGCTTTAAATCAAAACAGCGAGAGCAGAAACTCCGAGAACACAGAGAAAGCGGCGAGGACCGGAACAAAGTACACCGAGACGGAAACCGCCACGGGGTACGCGACACGCGCGATATACGCAGATAGATTGAAAAGCCCCGCTCCAGCACATACATGCTTGGGCGGGGCTCTCTTTTTATGCGCGAATTTATGGGAAGTGTTTCTTTGTTTCCTCTCGCAGTTTTTTGATAATTTTTTCCTTCTCCTTTACCAATTCATCCTAAAAGACCTTTATACCAAAAAGAAAACGCCCCGATACTGTTAAGCATCGGAGCGAATGATTTTTGGTCCTACTGCCCCTTACAGGTACTCGGACCTTCTGTTGCCAAGCCGGTCATCACTCCGGCTCCGGAGATCATGGATCTGTAAGGAGATCTTCAAGAGCGGCTGCCCAGTCCTTGTCATCCAAGATTTTCGAATCCCGAATCCTTGGGAGCGCTCGAATGATCATGAAGATTGACCCATTCAGATCCATGCGACGTGACGGTTTGCCAAACTCTCTTCCTCGTCCGAACCAGTCCAGTTGAGCCGAGATGGGGTCGCCGTGGTGATTGTCGCGAGTGACAATCGCCACGTACTTCGCCCCCTCGAGCGTCGCCCGAATGGCGAAACTGAACCCAACTGGGAGGTCCTGGCCAACCCAGGACTTGCTGAAGTTGACGAGAGTGCCCTGCTCCTTCCCGAACGGGTAGCTAAAGGTAGCCCCTTCGAAGGCAGGAGTCTTGTCGGCGGGCATAAAGAGGTCTGTCAGAACAACATCGTATTGTCCGCTTGCGATCTGCTTCGCCGCCTCCACCGTCGAACCAACAATGGTGACATCGTGCTGGGCCTTCAGTTCCTCAGCAGACGCACGGTTCTCATGGCGGTCATCTATCACTAGAATACGCATGTCCTTCTCCTTCAAAGAACGTTTGGGCTCTATTGCCCGACAGGATAGAAATAACTCTATTTCTATCCTTCTTGATTCTGCCAGGAGTATAGCAGATCCTGATTAGAATGTCAATAGTAATTATTGTATCAACATATACTTTTCTCAAAAATACTTGATTTAATAGGTTTAAAATGATATATTTATTATTGACAAATATATGGAGTTAGGACAAGAACTCAAAAAGGCAGGGCTTAATAGTTCTGAAATAACTGTTTACCTCTTTCTTCTTACAAAAGGCTTCACCTCGCCGCCAGAGATTGCTCGAGGCACGGGTATCGCCCGGACCAACTGCTACAATGTTCTCAAAAGTCTAGAGGGCAAAAATCTTGTTGAGCGGCAAATACAGGGCAAACGACATGTCTATCTGTCTACAGATCCGCAAGCGTTAGTGGGAATACTTGAACGACGGGCGCGAGCTCTTTCTTCGGCGCTACCCGATTTGCGGGCACTCCACAAAGTGTCAAAAAATAAGCCAAGTATTCGATTTTTTGACGGCTTCGAGCAGCTTAAGGAACTCTACTATACAACCGCCTCCGCAGATGAAATAGTGGCTATTGGCTCAACAAAAAAGCTTGCTGAAGCATCCACTGATTTTTTTGAGGAATATCAAAAGAAACTAAAGAAAAACAGCGTTGTCTTTCGGGATATTTTAAGTTATGTTTCAAAAGACGCTATCCCTATTACGCGCGGGATTTTGGGGGGGCTCTATGAATATAGATTACTCCCGGAAGCACGTGGAGAAATCCCAACAGATATCCTTATCTGGGACGACAATGTCGCGCTCATCAGTCTTGACCAGCCGATATTTGGAACTATGATCACTAGTCCTTCGCTTGCACTCACATTCCGCGTGGTCTTTAACATTATATGGAACGCGCTTCCCCAAAACCATTCGGGAAATCTTTAGTCTAATTTGGGAAAAAGAAATAAAGTAACTCCAAAAACTTTCTTTTATTCTTCCCCAGAAAACCGACAATTCCATTTTGTGCCGAAGGCACCGTATGATTTGGTTGCCGAGGCGGCGCAAGCGGCCGAGGCGAACTTGACTTCTCTTAATTATTCGGAGTGGGGAGAATCGAACTCCCGCTACAGACTCCCGAAGCCTGCGTACTACCACTATACGACACTCCGTTGGGTTTCAGTGCTGGCAAAAACGCCGCCGTTGTTAGCCTGATTGTACCTCCCAAAATACTCAAACACAACGCTTGCATAAAAAACAGAACTCTTTTATCTTTCTTAAGGCGTTATATAATATATAGAAAAATCTATGACCATAAAACAAGAAGGCCAAAAACAAGTACAACATCTTGCAATAATTATGGATGGCAACCGCCGTTGGGCCAAGCAACAATCACTTCCTATCATAAAAGGACATGAAAAAGGAGCAGAAAAAATCAAACAGCTGGGAGAGTGGTGCCTTAAAAAAGGCATACGGACTGTTACGGTTTATGCTCTTTCAACAGAAAACCTCAAAAGGACAAAGGAAGAGGTGAGTTATCTTTTTAAACTGCTCAAAAAAGTGCTTAAAGAAGAACTCATATCCCTTCACAAACAAGGATACAAGCTTCGGGTGCTTGGCCGCTGGAGAGAATTACCCCAAGACATCGTAAAATGCTGTGAAGAAGCGATGAGCAAAACGGCCAGAAACACAAATGGCGTGCTCAATGTCGCAATTAATTATAACGGAAGAAATGAAATTGTGGACGCGGCCCGCCTGGCTATAAAGGAAAACGGCGGAGTCGTCACAGAAAAGGATATATCGGAATGGCTCGGCACGAATGGCTCTCCAGATCCTGATTTGCTTATAAGGACATCGGGCGAACAGCGCCTTTCGGGGTTTCTCCTTTGGCAGCTTGCGTACAGCGAACTATATTTTACGCCGACGCTTTGGCCGGACTTCAGCGAGCGCGATCTTGACCGCGCTCTTTTATGGTACGCGGCAAGAAACCGCCGCTACGGGCAGTAGCAACCTCGTAACCAAACAAGTACAAGGCCTCTCCTTGTACAGTGATCAATGGGTTATTTTACGTAATGACGCTTCTTGATGTTCTGCACTTGCTCTTCCTCAAGCGCAGAAGATTTTTGCTTTGCGCTATCCGCAAGCTTTTTTAGCTCACTGGCAGGAAGAACGCTGAGCGCTTGAATGCGTTTCAGAAGCAATTCCCTTTTATTCTTTTTAGGATCATCAAGCACTTCTTCCAATAAAATATTTAACAGAAACCCCACCTTTGGCCCGGAAGGAATACCTCCAACCTCCATCACATCTTTGCCGCTTGCCTGAAGCATGCGTACCGTGATGGGATCCCTCATAAGCTTTTCCACCATAAAACGGAAGTGGCGAAGTTTATAGGGTTCAGCTTTGGGAACTCCCGAACCAATGCGGTCGCACATGCGAACACGAATAAGATCTTCCATGTCCTCAGGGCCGACTTTCCTCATAAGCCGTCGGACCGATGAATCGGTTACCTCGTCAACGTTGTAGTAAAAAAGATGATAACGGACAAGCTTCGCCACCTTTTCACAAAACCGCTTCGGATACCGAAGCCGCGCAAGGAGCTCAAACGCCATTTTTGCGCCAACGACGTCGTGGTTGTAAAACGTGGAATCCGGCCCCTCACCTTCTTTCGTGCGAGGCTTTGCCACATCGTGCAAAAGCGCCGCCATCCGCACTTCCAAGCTCCACTTATTTTCAGCCGCATGCTGAACAGCCCGCAAGTTATGCTCCCAAACAGTATAGATATGATGTTTGTTCTGCGTAACTCCAAAACCCTCCTCTATTTCAGGGGCAATAAATAAAAGGAGTCCGAGGTCCCACAAAAGCTCCAGACCATATGAGGGTTTATCACTCGTCAAGAGTTTTGAAAACTCATCTTTTATACGCTCTTTCGCGATAAAACGAAGCAGTCCTGCTTCGCGCTTTACAGACTCTTGTGTTTTCTTTTCGATTTTAAAGTCAAGCTGGGCGGCAAACCGTACCGCACGCATCAGCCGAAGGGCGTCTTCAGTGAAACGTTCCTTAGAAGAACCAACGGCACGAATGCTGTTCTCTTGGAGATCTTTTTGTCCATCAAACCTATCAATCACTTCAATCACCCCATTCGCTGCGATTTTGGCAGCCATGGCATTTATCGTAAAGTCTCTGCGTTTCAGATCCTCTTGTAAGGTTGTTGCGGGATTTACGACATCGGGGTGGCGCTTGTCTGTATATTTTGCTTCGGCCCGATAGGTTGTCACCTCAATGACATCTGCGGGGGCTTCTTTTGCATCCTTTTCGGATATAGATTCCTTCATCCGCACAACACCAACGGTCAAAAACTCATTTTCATAAAATGTTTTAAACCCTGCTTTTTGCATGACTTGCTGGATTTCATCCGGTTTTGCGTTCGTCGTTACATCCCAATCAGCAGGTTTCACACCGCGCAAAAGATCGCGCACACAACCTCCCACGATATACGCCTCAAAACCAGCCCTTTCCAAGGATTGCGTGATGGTCTGCACTTCCTGCGGAATATGATATTTCATAATGTTTGTGTTTGAATAAATGTCCGCCCAGTAGGACTTGAACCTACAACCAACGGATTAAGAGTCCGCTGCTCTGCCAATTGAGCTATGGGCGGGGATTAAATACTGTTTAGTATAAAGCGAAAAATGAGATTTTTCAATTCATGAGATGCCTTCCAAAAAAGGCGTTTTTGTTCAATACTATCTTTGTTTGCTTATGAATAAAGAAAAAAACAATTTAGGCAAATTTGCCGCTCTCACAGATCCATTACTGAAGAATTTTTTCAATGAACAAAAAGCTGCGGTGCCCCGATCGCTTGCTTATGCCCGGCGCATGATTGATGTTGTTGAAGACTTTTGCATGCGCGGCGGAAAACGGCTAAGGCCCGCGCTTGTTTATTATGGCTACAAACTAGTCGGCGGGAAAAAAGAAAAAGATATCCTTAAAGCATCACTCGCAATGGAACTGGTGCACGCATTTCTCCTTATTCACGACGACATCATGGACGAGGACGAAATGCGCAGAGGCAAAGCCACCGTCCACAAACTCTACGAGAACGAGTACAAAACACGCCGCCAAAAACATACAAACCCAAAACACTCCAAGCATTTTGGAGAAACGATGGCGATTCTGGCAGGAGACCTGGCGTCGCAGCTGGCAACAACGCTCATTCTTTCTACAACGTTTGATGCTGAAATGAAAATACGGGCAATCAGTAAGCTTTCCGAAACGGTCAAAAACACCATTTTCGGACAAGAGCTGGATATTCGACTGGAAACGTCGCCTGCCCCGACACCCGCTGAAATCCTCAACGTATATCGCTTAAAAACCGCTCAATACACATTTGAAAGTCCATTGCATATTGGTCTTATATTGGCAAAAGCAACTCCAAAAAACATACAGGATATCTCCCGCTACGCAGTTCCAGGGGGGATTGCTTTTCAAATTCAGGACGACATTTTGGGAATATTCGGAAATGAAAAAAAACTCGGGAAACCTATTCTGTCTGATATAAAACAAGGAAAACAAACTCTGCTTGTTGCCAAAGCGCTTGAAATGGGTAATAGCTCCCACCGAAAGCAAATACTATCCGCGCTCGGAAGAAAACAAATCTCCAAAAGACAAGCAGAAGAAGTGCGCTTGGCGCTCAAAAACAGTGGCGCGCTTGCATATTGTAAAGATCTCGCAAAAAAATATGCCGAGCAAGCGAAGGATTCTCTCAAACAATTCAATCGTAAAAAATATAACCAAGAAGTTATAGAAACATTGAGCGGTTTGGCAGATCTCATTATTAAGAGAGAGGCGTAAGCAATCCAAAAAGCCGCCATGCGCCGCACAAAGCCCCCGGAGGGATTCCATCACTTCGCCACGTCACAGATGCGGCTTCGTCCCTAGAACCCGTCGTCCCTCGATAAACTCGGGACTCCTAAAAAACCACTCGGTTTCTTGCCTCACTCATTACATTCGCTCTTATTTTCCTCCACGGGGAAAACTGTAGTTTTCCCCGACCCCCTTTCGTGGGTTCGAATCCATTAAAGAACACCAGAACCATACTTTTCGGTGGCAGCAAAACCCCCTGCGATTCTGCGCAGGGGGTTTTAGATTGCTAAATAACTTTTTACACCCCGGCCGAGGGGAATATGCGCGGATTGCTCCGTCCTTACCAAAGATCACCGCAATTGTACTCTTGTTCTTGACCGTGTTTGTACTTATGGGTGGACGACAGCAATCGTGGAGGCGTCTTCAATGCTGGGGAGGCGCCATTTTGAATTTTCAATAACCGATCTATACCAACAGTTCCGCCGCGATCCAACAATGACTAAAAATCAAGGAACCAGACTTGTCCTTTATATTTCAAAAGAAATCGTTTTCGCCCACCACGACGAAATCTGGGCTGAGTCTGAAGGTCCGGGCAAAGGCAGTTCGTTTTTTGTGCGGCTGAAAAAGACACGTTGATTACTATAGGCTATTGATTTCGTATTGGATCAGATTTTCGAGTTTGCGCTGTTCTTTATTTGTCCTCCGGAATTGCCAATCGTCATTTTTGGTTAGTTTTTTTGCAAAGTACGTAGAATTCTTTTTTCTGTCTTTGAAGATGTTTAGCCCGACTTTCGCAAGCTATCTCTTCTGCGAAATCAAAAACGATGTCAGGTTTTTCAATTGCCTACCTTCTTTATCTTTCTGGAAGGCAGTTGATTGTTTCTCTTCCCACTCCAAGACATTCCAATCTTTGTAAGTCTCTTTTAGCTGACCGGGTGCGGGATAAAAATACTTCCGATTCCTCTGTAATTTATAAAAATCCCCTTCGGTAGTAAAGGCTGCAACAACATTCAATCCATAGAGGGCCGTGTGCCCGTTAATCTTTTCTAGTAACACAGGCACATCGTCTTTTATCAGATGTTGGAGCGCAAAAAGAACGACGATAACATCATATTGCTTTTCAAATTTAAAACCGTTGATATCGGCAATCTCCGTTTCAACGCTTAAACCATCTCTCGCAACACTTTCTTGGATTTTTTTAATACCTTCTGCAGACGTATCAATCGCCGTAACCTCAAAACCGTTCTTCGCAAGAAATAAACTATTTCTCCCCTGTCCGGCGCCGATATCCAGAACCGTGCCGGATTTTTTGTATTTCAGAATTTTCCGCACAAGCCAGTGCGGCTCGGTGCCAAATAGATTTTTATTTTTGTAAATACTATTGTAATCCATGCTTTCAATAAGAAGATAAAAGGTTTAGGGGTGGATAGACAAACTTCTATCCACCCCTTTAGCGACACTACTAGGCGTCACCGCCGCTGTTGCAGTCGCCCTCGCCGCAGTCGGGCGGACCGGAGTCGCAAGAAGCGTAATTCGCGGGTCACAGCTCCTCATTGAAGATGAGGCCGCGTCTCTGCATAAAAGAGACTGTCGCCTGCACGGTCACCTTCACCGGCTTGTCGTCGTCGCTCGGCGCGTGATGGATGAAACGTCCAGCCACACGCTGACAGAACTCGGCGTACTCCCTCGTATACATAAGGAAGGCGTGCCAACCGATGTCCACCCCCCTCGAAGGCGCGAAACGCTCCTTCGGGAAGTCCGCGCAGAGCTTGAGGAAGCAGAGCGCCTCGTCCATGATGGACTCGGCTTTCTCGCGCGTCTTCCCCTCGTCCTTCATAACGCGCCCGACGAGACGCTTCCAGAGCTTCTCGTCGACAAGCTTCTTATGCCGGAGATCCGGCAAGGTGCTGGCCTGCATTTCAACTTCTCCTTTCCAAAGGGCAATAAAACGTTTTGAGGTGACAACCGGAACACCCGGCTGTATTCTTGTCTGCCAACCTACCCCAGCTCCATATTGTTGTCAATTTTTTGTATGCGTCCACACCCTGAACGAAATCCGAACGCATTTTCGGGAAACCCCCGACGAATGAAGCCGCCCCGCCGCCGCTCGCTGACACTCGCCGCCAAGCAAAACATTCTTTGCTTTTCCTAATGTGTGCGCGCCGAACTTTTTCTTCTAAAAGGAAAAGAATGTTTTGTTTGGCTCTGCTCTGAACGAGCAGGCGGCGGGGCTGGCCTCTTTTTGTATTCGCTCGGACGGCTCGACATTCCTCCCCCCAACCCCCTCCTGCCGAGCCGTCCTCGCGTGGGCAGACGGATTTTTTGGCGGCGATAAAATTTATGAATATAGTATATCCCATTTTGGGATTATACCACAATAGGATATATGATACAAACAAGTATGAGCAAGTCGGTTTACTCAAAAGATTATAAGGAAATCATAGAACGCTTGAAAAAAGCGCGTATTGAGGCCAACTTATCCCAGCAGGCGGTAGCTGATAAACTTGGCAAACCACAATCCTACATCTCAAAAATCGAATCCGGTGAAAGACGACTTGATGTGGCCGAAATGAAGAAATTTGCAGCAATTTATAAAAAGCCAGTTGATTACTTTTTGAAATAATATGACTTCACGAATACAAGAAATGCTGGCCGGTAGAGATGATGTTATAGATTACTCCGCTGTAATCAAAAAATTTCCTTGGCTAGTTCAAAAAGATCAAAATTGCGTACTAAGTCCCGATAGCGACGGACTGCTTTGTGGGTTGTTTGTATCTCACTATCTAAACTGGAAAATACGCGGTTTTTACGATGGGAAAATTATAGTTTTAGAAAAAGGATTTAAGCCCAAAGATTGTATATTCCTAGATATGGAAGTTTTTAGGAAAGGAATAAGAAGTGTTGGACAGCATATGGTTATGTTTAACAAAGGACAATTGCCCGAGAACTGGAAAAACTTTGATGACTGCGCCTCTATCAATAATATTCGCGGTCATGATGGGTATCATGATTTCCGACTAAAATATCCATTTGGCACAATCCACTTTTTAATTGGCGTTCTTGGAACAAGGCAAAAAATCGAAATACCAAAAAGCGCGATAGCTCCGCTTCTATTCACGGATGGGACATGGATGAATTTGCTTGGTTATACGGAAAACTCTTTGAGTTGGCTAAAGTATTTACGGGCCGATGAAGAAGGCACTCCGCTTAATGAGGTTTTTCTGAATAAGCACTATTCTCTACACGAATTGATGTTGACTATGAACGATTTTTTGCGAGAACGAGATGCGATTAGCATCCCCCGCGAACGTGGTGATAGAGTTACCATTACTCTCAGAGGAGGAGAGGGCACGCCGCACAACCTTACCATTGAGGAAGAGAATTTTTACCTCTTGAATGAGGATGCAAAAAGGCGAGCCGAAAGGTTTTTGAGACTTTTATCAAGATTGACTGGATGGAAATATGAAGAAAAAAGTTGGTCGTGGAGTAGGTGGCAATTATCTCAATTTACAAAGGGAGATTTTGTCGGGGCAAAAATTCGTTTGAGTAATAGAACCTTTGACGAGTTTATCGCAAAAAATCCACTCTCGTTTGCTATGACAAGTACTCAAAACATCGAATATACCCTTGAGGGACCTGATAAAATGCTTTAGTTAAAGAGCGAGCTTGGTATTGATTTAATGCGTTCTTCCGTCAGCTTGCAATATTCTTTTGAAATATCAATGCCAATATAATTTCGGCCGAGTTGTTTGGCAGCGACCGCAGTTGATCCACATCCAATAAACGGATCAAGAACAATTCCTTTGGGTGGGCAAAAACATTGAATAAAATCGGTTGGGATTTTGTCGGGAAATGTTGCCGGATGTTTTCTTTTTAATGGATTTTTATCTCCAGCATTTAGATAATCCCACACAGTGCCTCGGCATTTCATTCCGTTTATTTCTCTTGTGATAGTTTTAGTTGTCGTTCCATCAGTGCGGCGATTACCGCTCCCTGTCATTGTCTTTCCGCCATGTTTTGATGGCACCTTCAACGGCTCTTTATTAAAATAAGCAGGACGATCTCCTTTCAGAAAAATGGGCATATACTCATGGTCTACACGGAATCGTTTTGTCCACCATGCTCCCTCCGTTCCGTATTTTCTGTAAATTACGGTTTCAAAAAGCTTAAAACCAGCATTGTCACACCAATCTATAATTGTCTTGAATGACGTGAGGGTTTTTCCAAAATTTCGGGTCGCGTCCTGAATAACCATTGCGGCGATACCTCCATCTTTTAAAATACGATTAAGCTCTTTACCGATAGCTGGTAAATTGAGTGAAAAGCCATTGTAGGTTCTAATATCGTCATAGGGCGGGGATGTTACGACTAAATCTATGGAATTTGACGGAATTTTTTTCAAAACTTCCACCGCATCACCACAAAGAATTTTATTTAATGGTAATTCGTTATATTTTTGAGTTTCTTTGTATTCGGGAAATTGTATCGGCGATCTTACTTCTTCGCGAATAACGTCGAGTACAATTCCTTGTATTGAAACATCCCGTCCATTTCTGAAAATAAGCGGCTCCATGTTTTTGTTCGCTGGTTGTAAGCGAATATGCCCCCGCTCTTTATAAAATTTCTTTAGGGTTGCTTCGTGATTATCTATCAGAGCTACCACTTTTTGTCCGTTCTCAGCCGTTTCTTGTTGTCGGACTAAAACAACATCACCATCATTTATATTTTCGTCAATCATACTGCTTCCGACTACGCGGAGAGCATAAACTTCTGACGAGGATGGAATTTTACTTTTGGGAACAGCAATCATTTCTTTAGTTTGTATTGCTTCTATTGGCTGACCGGCAGCAATAATCCCCAAAAGAGGAATTTTTACCATTGTCTCGCGACCAAACGCCTCAATAGAGCGCGGCTTGTTTTCTTCTTTGGATAAAAGTCCCAAATCGCGAAGTTTAGAAACGTGAAAATGAGCCGTTGAAACTGACGAGAGTTTTAATTTCTTGCGTATTTCGTCAAGAGAGGGGGCATATCCTTTCCGCCCTTGATAATCGGTTATAAAATCGAGGGTTTGTTTTTGCCTTTTTGTTACCATAGTGATATTATAGAAAATAAATCGAAAGTGTAAAAGAGCTAGTTATCCACAGCAATATGAAAGGAGAGAATAAATTGGAGTTGGCAGGGCCAAAACCTTACGAAGTAGTAGGGATAAAATTTGATGTTTTTGGGAAGGTACCAAAATCATGGTTGTCTTATGGAAAATATGGATTTGGCATGGATTGGATGGATGTTAACGGTAATGACCTCCCCATGAGCGGTCCATCTGCAGAAGTCGTACCAGGTCTTCTTTTTAAGTTCAAAAAGAAATTAAGATTTTATGGGCACGTTGATTTAAGCTACTTTCAAACATCGGAGCATCCCCGGGGGTTAGTTATTGAAATAAGCGGGGACAACAAGCACTGGTTTCTTCTGCCACTTATTATTGGGGGAACGAATCAAATTTATGATTCCGAGCATGAGGAATTGAGGAAAAAACTTTCAGTCACAGTAAAGAAGGTACTGAAAAGGAAAGAAGATTGGAAGAATTATAATAAAGAGTTATCACAGATTAGAAAGGGTATCGTTTTCGACATAGAAATTTTGGAAGGGGTATTCGAGATACTAAAAAACTCAGAAGAGAGGTTTGAAGAATTTTCAGAATCAGAGGAAGATAAGCAGGAAAAAGATCTAGAAGAAAAATACAAAGACGTTATTGCATGGAGAGGTCCGCTATTACGCGGCATAGTCGGTAGAATGGACGGCTATGAGTTCCGTGTCTATAGTGGAGACCATAACCCGAAACACTTTCATGTAATTCACAAAGGGCGTGGCATTGACGCTCGATTTTCTTATCCGCAAATTCAACTGATAGACTACAAAGGAAGTTCAAGCATAATTGGTAGTAAGGAAAGTGCAAAAATTCGCGAGTTTTTTGAGGTGGCTAAAAATTTACAAAAACTCAATAGTGAGTTTCAAAAACAGTTATCGTAGATTATGGAATCGCC
>Ga0208375_1002146_pt1 | contig 19379 bp, 12 predicted proteins | sample RifOxyD1_FD_184038 | JGI IMG/M metagenome (GOLD analysis project Ga0208375, IMG submission 184038) | Soil microbial communities from Rifle, Colorado - Rifle Oxygen_injection D1 (SPAdes) | ecosystem: Environmental > Terrestrial > Deep subsurface > Rock core/Sediment | place: Rifle, Colorado... | reverse complement strand
GCTAAAAAATGATTTTCATTATCTTGGTGCCAAAGAAGTGATTAGTTATCCAAGTTTCAATCAAAACTTTTTTTATATTGATTTCTTTATTAAAAATTACAAAAAACACAAGTACAATATATTTAAAGCATATAAGAAGACTAACAAACACATTCAATGGAAAATGCGACATAAACCTCTCTACATAATGATGATGAAAAAAATGGGGATAAGTTTTGATGAATATTTTTCAATTGCCCCTAATCCGGATTACTCAGTGAAGTAAGTAAGATTAAAAAAACGAACTTACGGATTTAAACGATAAGGGGATAAATTTAGCTTATGAGAAACTCTAAAACTCTTTCTAGATCCGAAACAATTCTTTGTTTTGAACAATAATTTTAATAATTTGTTTTTGATGCTTAGGAGATAAATTATAAATTTTTGCAATCACTAAATCATTAAGCCAAACCTTCATTTCACCACCATGACCAATAAGTGCATGGTCGAACAAATAATAAAAATGGCGGAGACGGTGAGATTCGAACTCACGGAACAGTTGCCCGTTCCACGCCTTAGCAAGGCGCTCCCTTCGACCACTCGGGCACGTCTCCTTAACAAGGTATAGGAAATCATGGCGGAGGACACAGGATTCGAACCTGCGGACCCTTACGGATCAACGGTTTTCAAAACCGCCGCTATCGACCACTCAGCCAATCCTCCATATGATTACCAAAAAATAATATATTCGTTTGTTAACTTATTGACAATAATAATTAACCCTTACCAATAATTTTCATTCCTCCCATATATGGGATTAAAACTTCTGGTACCGTAATCGTACCATCTTCGTTTTGGTAATTCTCAAGTATGGCAACCAAGGTCCGACCTACTGCCAGCCCAGACCCATTAAGGGTATGCGCAAATTGTGGCTTGCCATCATTATCCCTATAACGAATCTTCGCTCTTCTGGCCTGAAAATCCCAGCAATTTGAAATTGAAGAAATTTCTCTAAATTTATTCTGGCCGGGAAGCCATACTTCCAAGTCAACTGTTTTGGTAGCCCCAAACCCCATATCGCCAGAGCAAAGCAACATCGCCTGATAGGGTAACTGGAGGGCCTCTAAAATACTGCAAGCACGGTTTATCATATCTTCGAGCGCTTTTTCGGAATCTTCTTTTGCTACAATATTAACCAATTCAACTTTATTAAACTGGTGAAGACGAATAAGGCCTCGGGTATCTTTACCATAAGATCCCGCTTCACTTCTAAAGCATGGACTATAGCCACAAAACTTTAATGGTAATTCAGTTTTTGGGAATAATTCATCTCTTTTTATATTGGTAAGCGGTACCTCGGCAGTAGGAATTAAATACCAATCAGTATCTTTCAGTTTAAAGAGGTCTTCTTCAAATTTAGGCAATTGCCCAGTACCATACATTGTCTCAGCATTAACAATAAAGGGGGGAATAATTTCTTCATAGCCATTTTGAGTGTGTTGATCCAACATGAAACTTATAAGTGATCGTTCAAGTCGAGCTAAGGCTCCTCTGTAAAAAACAAAACGTGATCCGGTAACTTTGGCCCCCGTTTTAAAATCCAACATACCCAGGGCCTCCCCTAAATCTACATGATCTTTAGGAGTAAAGTTAAAATTCCGCTTAGTACCCCATTGCTTAATATTTTTATTACAAGACTCGTCCTTACCAATAGGAACATCTTTAAAGGGCAGATTGGGAATAATTGCCAATAAATTTGTTTGTTTTTTTTCAACTTGTTCAAGCTCTAAAGTCTTTTCTTCAATTTGTTTCTTTGACTCTGCTACTTGATTCATTAAATCATTAGCATCCTTGCCTGCTTTTTTCAAAGGACCTATTTCATTTGATAGTTTTTTAACCTGAGCCCTGCAATTTTCCACTAGTTGTATCAAAGTTTTTCTTTCTTCGTTTAATTTAACAATGTCATCGATAATTTTAGTATCGACAAATTTGGTACTTAACTTGGCCTTAAAATCTGAGATGTTTTCTACTATTGTTTTTAAATCATGCATACAAACTCCAATATTATCTTAGTACATTTATTTCTTCTTCTATCATCGCCCGATCTGGTGCATCTTTACGTAAATCCAGATAATTTTGAAAATATTCAACCGCTAGATCTCCCTGACCTATTTGCTTATAAATATATCCGAGTTGCTTGTTAGCTTCTGGATCAGCTTTATCAATATTCCAAACTCGTAAATAATATTCTCTGGCAATATCGTATTGTCCCTGCCTATATTTAAGTTGCCCCAGGTTTTTTAGAGCTTCAAACGAATCCCTGTTTCTGGAAATCGCATTTTCAAAAAACTTGGTGCTATCATTAAGCATTTTAGCTTTAATATTCAAATCATTTTCTTGATTTGCCATTTCCTGTACCGCCATGCCTTGAATTAAAAATCCAAACTCGCTATTGGGAAAATAAAGAGATTCACTGGCACCACTGGTTAAAGCTCCTTGAAAATCCCCCTGGTTAAATAGCAGTTTTGCCCTATAGTAATTTGCCATTTTATATGTGGGCATTCTTTCCAACACATCATTAATAATCACATGTCCTTCAGGAAATCTTTTTAATTCCAAATAGGTTTTAGCCAGATTGATTTTATTATCTATATCACCTGGTTCTAATATTGATACTTTCTTGGCATACTCTACAACACCTTTTAAATTTCCATCCAACTCTGCAGTTTTTAGTAAAAATTTGTACAATGATGGATCTTCACTGGTTCCCAAAGAAGTTATTTTATTTTTAGTTTTTTCAAATAGTTTGTTTTGTCCACTCTTGTAATAAAAAATTGCAATTTGACTAAGAAGCTTTACGTCTTCTCCTCTGCTGCGAATTTCGTTTCTTAAAAAACCAATTGCAACATCCGCTCCGTCGGACTCATAAAGCAGCTCTGAATAAAAACATATATATTCCAAATTATCCGACTGCAGGGACAAGGCAGTACTTATTCTTTTTTTGCTCTCACTTACTTGACCAAATTGTAAAAACAGTTTTGCTAGAAAATAATAATCATCATCATTAAGATTGTGGATATTTAGCCCTTTTTTAATATATCTTATACCAATCGATATTTTACCGTGTTTGACATAGGCCCTTCCCAGTAAGGAATAAAAAGCTGGATCATTTGATATTTGCGATTCTCTAGATAAAATGGACAGTTTTTGCAATGCTTTATCAATCAGATTAGCTTCCACATAGGCTGAGATTAGATTTATATTTACTGTACTATTAGTAGGATATATTTTTGCAAGTTTTTCTAATATATCGATAGCCTGGGTGAAATATCCTTTTTTGAGTTGAATTTTGGCAAGCCAGATATGAGAAGGTATATAGGTAGGACTAGCATCTGCAGCTTCCACTGCATATTTAAAAGCATTTTCCCATTGATTAGCACTTGCCATTTTTTGAGAATTTTTTATCAGATCCTTTATTTTACTTTCCAGGATCAAAAACTTTTCAAATTCACTACCCTTGAGTTCAAGTTCCGCTAATTTTGATCTTAATTCATCACTTTCTTGAATTTTTAAAGACTTATTAAAATATTTCGCTGCTAAATCAAACTTTTTTTGTGCAATTATGTAAATACCTTTGTACTCAAGATATTTGGCATAATATTCCGGACAATTTTCAAGTTTCAGAGCCTCGAGTGTTTTTAAATTATGGTTTATTTGTTTTATGTCCTTATTTCTCAAAGCATATTCTGTATATTTCAAAATTAACCACACTGAATCTTTATAAAGTTTACTAGCCTTTAACAATATATTTTTTGCATCTTCAAACTTTTGATTAAATTCCAAATATTCTGCACAAAAAATATACATTTCTAGCGGTCCACTTGACTGCTTCAAGAGATATTTGAATGTTTCTTCAGCATCATCTCGCCCTGTTATCGGGTCAACACCAAGCAAACCAGCTTTGGTTAAAAAATGTAATCGATATGCCAAAATCTTGTTGGATAGTTGTTTCTTTTTTTCTCCGGTTGTAGCCATTAAAACATATCTTTCAATAAAATGAGCTGCGGTTTTAAATTTGCCTATTTTTGCATAAAAAATACCTGCAGCAAGTGCTGCTTTTTCTTCAGTAATGGTTTTGGTGTTGGCTATTTGGAGCAGCCGGAAAATGATATTACTATCTTCACTTTTATTTTTTGAATTATTCAAAACTTCAGCATATATAATTGCCAACCAATATATAGCCGGCGATAAAACCTCCTTAACAATCACATTGGCGTTACTTTTGTCATCTTTATTATCATCTGTTTCTACCACCTCCGCTTTTGTCAAAGTAATGATTTTCCGATCCCTAAACATGTGCTTGAGTGACGTTTCAAAATATTTGGCAGCTTTAATTTTACTGACATAAGTATTTTTTGCATATTCTTTTTTACCAAGCTCAAACGCTTCCACCGCCTTGGGTTTATCTAAATAGGTATTTACCACAGGAAAACTAATAACTGGATGGATTAACTTAATATCTCCACTGGAGTTTTCTTCGGGAAAAAGTAACACATAAAAAACCACAATAAAGGCAAGGGCGGTTATCCATCTGGTTTTTTTTCCTTTTGGTATTTTTTTGATAATGGTTTGAATTTTAGTCAACTCATGTGTGGGCATTTCTTCATCATTTTCCTCTTCTAGAAGTAAAGCCTTCTTTTCAAATTCCTTTTCGGCTTCCTTGAGTTCCTTTTTTAGGGATGGCAGGATGCTTTTCAAACTTACTATTTCGGTTTTATCATAAACATTGGCTTGATTTTTTAAAGGTAGTTCTTCTTTTTCTTTTAATTGTTCATCTGAGGTCAAAAGATTGTTTTCGTCTGCAAAAGGCACCTGAAGTTTGGCAACCTTGGTTTCATCCGTGATGGTTATCTTGGGATTTACATCTCTGCGTAAGACGGTTTTCTCAAGGAAAGCCTGGTTGTTGCCAACCAATTTTATTCTTGTTGACTCACCTTCTTCATCCTTTTTAAATTTAAATTCTTGAAAAAGCTTTTTGGTCTTATCAATTTCTGGAAGAGGTTTTTCCAAAACCTGGGTAACATCATCTAATATCTTTTTCAAAATATCTTTTTCTTTATTCGAAATTAAACTTTCCTCGGTGATTTTGCCATCAATGATTTCCTCAATCAACTCTAACAGCTCTGGATAAGATGTTATGCTACCCCAATCACCCTCATCAATTTTGTGGTAGTGTTCGTTCCCGCAAATATGACCATATATGTATAAGACGCCTATTTGTTTTTTTGTTAGAGGACCGACAATATGACCATCATCGAATTTAATTTTATATTTTTTTTTCATTTTAGAATCAAGTCAATACCTTTCGGAATTACTCCCCTGGCCAATATAAAAAAACAAAAAACTCCCAAAATGAGCAAATAGCGATTAGGTAGATCAACTTTATATTGGGACTGATGGTGGTTTTTCAGGAAAAATGGAAAAAATGTTTTAAACAAACTGGTTGCCCCAAGTATCATCGATATTAACGATATCCCCATAAGAAAATGATGCTTGTGTTGCGCTAGCTCTAAGAAAAGTGAGAATTTGCTGTAAGCTCCTGCTGTAAATGGTGCGCCCATCAAGGAAAGAAGCATTACCAGAACTATTACACCTAGAAATTTTTGATCATAAATAAACCCGTACGCTTCTCTACCAAAAACTATGTTTCTATTATTATGCTTGATGCTGTTAATAATAATTAAAATAGAGGCAAAAACAATGCCGTGATAAATAAAATATTCCAAAAGAAGCCCACTGATTTTTTGATCAAAAAAAAGATTCACTGTCAGCATTGCATATCCAGCATGAGTCATAAAGAGGCAAGCCATGACTTCCTTCATTTCCTTTTTATAAATGGAAATCAAGCTGGGAATTACTATCACCATGGCAACAAAAAAATTAAAAACAACAAAGATTTTATTATCTGGTTGTAATAAAACATTAAATATTTTAAATAAATTATGAAGAACCCCGTAACCGATGAGACTCCAAATCAAGAGTACGTCTGAGGCATAATTTTTACTGTATTCGCTGTTGGTTATTTTAAAAATACCTGTATAGGTAGGAAAGGTGCCTGTAAAAAAAGCCGTGGTCATAAAAAACAATGCAATTGCCAATAGACCAATTTCGGAAATTTGTTTGAATTTCCCCTCTAATAAAACTGATCCAGTTTCGGCATAATAAAGACCCACTGCAAACAAAAACATTCCGATCATAATCATGTTAATATACGTCGCAGTCAAAGCAATTTTTTTTGAGTCACTATTCACTGCAACCAGTACAGATGTAAGTAATATAGGAATAAGAATTGACAAGAAAAAGGTTATTAAGTCGGTCGACCCTAAAATAGAAAAAGTTACAATCAGGGTCAAGGTGTTAATTAGAGTGTTTCCAATGTTGTTGAGAGTGTCATATCCGTTTACCACTAACATGCAAAAGCATATGATTGAAAAAACAAATATGTACTGGAGTTTGAATTTATCCAGAAAAACCAGATCAGATATAGCTACTTCTTCTAATAAATAAGAATAACCCGCAATTGTTAATATGATTATTATATTGAAAATATACGAAAGAAAAATTCCTCGACGTCCTAAAAACGCAAATATAATAGAAAGAATTAGTGAAAAAATAATGAATGTAAATATTGAGGTTATATTATAATATATCATGGTTAAATCTAAAGCTGTTGTCCCCCAACACCCAATACCAGTTCAGCTGTAATCAGCAGGGAAATAATACTAAACTCATAAATATTTATATCAGAAAATTTTTCGAGTACTTCCTTGCTTGTTTCACCTTTTTTTACACTTAGTATGAATGGTATAAAAAATAATAAAAACGTAAACACAAAGATACCCCAAAAATATATAGCAAAGGGTGGTTGGCTGGCAAGTTTACTTATATAAAACATTTTTACGATATTTCCGCCTGACCAGGGAAATCCGCATGTAACCACCAGCCACACCACCAGCAAAAGGAAAAATCTTGGCATGGTTTTTTTTAAACCCAGCGGTACCCAACGTGCCTGACAACCAAATCGTTCTTTTAAAATTTCATTAATAACATTTATTAACGCAAACGATATCAGGAAATGTGCTGTAAACAACCCAACCATTTTACTGTTTATTGGGGCAATAAGAATTATACCTGAAATAAATATTACATTATAAATAAAAAGAATGCTTTTAAAATAATTATCATTTGTTTTACTTCGAATAACAAAAAAACTTCCAGTGAGAATTAACATCCATGGCAGGGTGGCATGAATCCAAGCAAAATCCAAAAGAATTTTATTTAAATGATTTTTGAAAAAATGAGTTAAAACATATACTGTCAACACTGTGTTGACTGCAACTTGGATATTAAAAATATACGACTGCAGCTTTTTTTGATGAGAATCCAGTTGGGCTGCATAAAATATTGGAAATAATGTTTTTAGAATTAAAACCCCAATTAGGACATACACCAATAAATCAATGCTTATTTCCGATGGTTTTATGTTTTCCATATTCGCCAGTGTTTGGGCGCTTAAATTAAAAAAGGATTGTTTGGGTGTTATCCAGCTTGATAGTGATAAAATACAAAAAATATTAAACAAGGTGGATCCAAACAAAATATTAATCAAAACCCGGTAAGTATTTCCCTTTTCTCGATAGAGAAGCAATCCGAGCAAAAACATTAATAACAGCCAGGCTAACTCATAGAAAAAATAAAACATTAAAAGACTATCAAACAAAACTGCTCCGCTGGCAAAAAGAAGAATATAATTTCCAACCACTGTGGCGGTTGAGATTTGCACCTGGTCTTGCTTTTTTTCGAAGACATTTAAAAATAAAAAAAACAAGGAGATAGTTAACAGGGAAACTTTCCCCGCCAAAGTCACGGAATTGTCTAGCAAAAATATATTTTCCAGGGGCCATGCAAGCGTTATTTTGGCGACCATATTCGTCACAAATAAAAACGAAATGATACTTAAAAAAAGTGTGCCAAACAAATTAATCTTCCGTCTTTGTTTTATATAAAACAATGAAAGGCTTGCGTAACTTACTAAAACACAAAAAAACAAAGTCACCATAAATTAAATCACCACTTAATATAAATACCCAACAACATGAACAAAAGCATCCACAAGTAAACACCAAGCTGCCCTGTGGGCGTGCGTAATTCAAAAACTGTGATTAACCCAAGATTCCTATTCATTTCTTTACTTACGATCACAATCCAATCACAACTTTGTTCCCTTAAAGACATTCCTGCTTTAAAAAATATTTTTATTATTGTTAGAATAAATAATCCGATATTTTTAAGTAACAAATTATGTGCATATATAATAAATTCTTTAATTGGTTTAGTTTTTTGCTTAAGGCGTTTGTCTAAATTAATATCCTCTTTTTTGGCATAATAAACAATATAAGCGCCCATGATAACCAATAAAAAAAACAAGCTCCACAATATCATAAACCATATATTGACTGGGATAGTGGCGTGGTTATTCATATAAAATTTATCATACCAAAGTAAAAAAATATTTTTTCCAATTGCCCCTAAATCAAACGAAAGATTTAACAAAACCACTAAACCCATCAATAGGGCATATAAAACCAATATCGCTTTATACGACAAACCTTCTCTGGGAACGTTTTTCTCCCTTCTACTGGTCAATTGCAAAAAAAACATTCTTGCAAAAAACCATATTAACACCGACTGTAGGCAAAGTGTGTAAAAGAATCCTATAAAAATCATTTCATTTGAATGCATTTGATTCCATAAAATGTTCGTAACTGCACCGATTATCCCGCTCCCCGGTGGTAAAAACATCACCACTATAAATATAATTAAATAAGCCCTATGCCATGGTCCCATAAGCACCATTTTTGAACTATCTAGATTATTTTGACTAGACTTTGATTCAATATATTTAAAATGTACCAACAATCCCATAGTCGTCATAAGCGATGCCAAGACCAAATAAAATGAAGCCCCCGCAGATTGAATAATTATGGCCATTATTGCGTTTAAAAAAAATCCAACGGCAACACTAACTAGAATTTTATTAATGTTCTCTTCTTGTATCAATATCCAGGTGACATAAGCCACCAAAGGGAGCGTACCAAAAAGTATTATGGTTTTTAACCCACTCGCTAGATTGATCACAAATACAAAGCGTGCCAGAACAAATATTAATACCAAAAACCCCGCATTTATTTCGACAAAAATCCTTTCAATGGATAAATGTTTAGACAATAGCAGTACATCCAAAATCTGAATTACTGACTTAAATATTAACATAAGTATTATCCAAAACCCTGATGGGTGTTCTAAAAAATTTCTATAAGGAATGAGTGTAAAATGGCCCAACTCCACACTTTCAAAATTTGTTTTATTTAACATTAAAACCAGCAATATAAGAATCACCGTATCCAAAATACGCTGAAAAATAAAAATCAGAACACCTTTATTTTGCAAAATTTCTTCCGGTTGTAAAATATCATCTATTAAAAAACAAAAAGATAGAGTGGTCATTGCAAAAAGCAAGGCTAGCACATTACCAGATAAAATAACTGCGGTGACCGCTGACATGCCTAGCGGGAACCATTTAAGCGTAGTACTATTTTTATAAAGAAGATTAATCACGATCGGATGTAAAAAAACACCAATATTGGCAAAAATAAAAAACAAAACCATGCGGTCAATCTTAAAAGAAATAGGTATTTTAAAATCACCTATTTCCACCTTGAAAAAGCTTGTCAGTAATATCGGTTCAAAATTTAAGGAATGCACGGCCAGAATGACCCAAATAAAAAGGCTAGAGAGAGTTAGAATCAAAATAAAGATCGATTTATTGTCTTTTTTAACGTTATTGAAAATTGGCAATTCACCAATATAATATAAAAGTGGCAAAAGAGTTGCGATAGGCACTAAAACACTAAACATCAGTCACTTTCCTTTCCTTGTTCCTGGTTAAAGCAATCTTGAATAAGCTTCACCAGTATTACAACAAAAATATTAATCAACACTAACGCAAGATAACCAATATAAACCATTTCATGGTTATCCTTTTGTAACCCAATCATTAATAAATAAGAAACAACCGACAGAAATAAAAGAATGATCCCCTGAATTAATTTTATTTTTTCCCTGCTTGAAAAAATGGCTACCCAGCCTACTAAAAAGAGTACGCCGATTACAATTATATTAAATAAAACACTATTCATTTGGTATCCCTTTTTTATGACTGTTTATAAGCCCGATAACGATAGATATTCCAGTTATAAACAGAAAAAACAAGACAAAAAAAGTAGTGTATTTTTTGTCCAGACTCGTAAAAGCTTGGTAATCAAGATGCAGCATGCTGTCTCCCATTTTACTTGAGGTATTTCTGGCCAGTATGAAAACAATCAGCGCTGTTAAAAGCAAGGGGGCTGACCAAAATGGCAAAATCTTGTTGTATCGCTTAATTATCACGGGTTCATTTTGTAATAATTTTTTATAGGTTGAAAAATAAAGCATGAGAAGAATGATAATCCACATAATTGAAGAAATAAGTAAAATAATTGAAATTATTTGATACCCCATATTCATCCAGTTAATGGCAACCAGTAAAATAAACAATAAAAACCCTGTGAAGTTACGCAGAACTGATTTATTAAACAAGAATAAATAAGAAGCGGATAATAGTAATATAAAGTTAACAATCAACATGCTTCAATACCTGCTATATACAACCACTAGGGTGGTGATCAAATCCATGGTTGCCAGTGGCAACAATATATACCAATTATTTTCCCAAAAAAATCGATTTTTAAATGAGTAGAAAAACCATTTTATAAAGTAAATTAAAGACAATATAAGACTGAATTTTAACAACAAGGAAACAAATAACACCCCTTTGTATAGCACAATACTTATCAGTTTTAATTGAACTAATCCGGGAAATGAGGGAACTCCGCCCATATAAAATAAAATAATTAATATAATCCATATAATTGCATATATTTTTACCGAGGATTCATAAAAAAACTTATCTGTCCCGGCTAGGCAATTTTTTTGGGTTTTAATCACGAAATCAAGGGTAGTTTCAGAAGAGAATATTTCAATAAAAAAAAGTGCATACAAAAAAAACACTATTGCCCCCAGGGGTTGCCGCACCAACCCCCAGCTTCCGGCTTTAATATCTGTAAACGCCTGTTGTCCATTAACTATCTGCTCAATACAGGCACTTTGAGTGCTGATAATCAAAGAAATAAACACAAGAAGCAAAGGAAGAATTTGAAAAAGCAGCTTAGGTAGCATGTTAACTCCGTTAAATACAACATGCTTATCTTGGCTGGCTAAATCCATTAAAATGATAAACAGCGGAAAACCTATCAAATAAAAAAACACCCACAAAAGACCATATTCATGGTTTTGATAAAAATTGTAATATTCATGTGATTCCAAAAATGAAGTTGTAAGCGGCAAAACAAGCATAACTGACATTGATAAAATAAACAGAAAGCGACATCCCAACCAGCTGATAAACCTAGCATCCTTGTAGTGATAGGTCCGCCTTTGCGCCAACAAAAACAGGGTGTGTGAAAATAAATATTCATTTATTACTTGAAAGGATATTCTTTTACATTTTATTTTCCCTGTCACCAGATTATAAACTGTTTCAAATGAATTCAAAATATATAACATCCCTCCAACCATTAAGCTGAAAAAAAATATTTCAAAAAATAAAAAATATACGTCAAATTTCATTATACTACTTTTTCCTTTTTTGTTTAAGCATCAAGAGAAAAAGACCAAGCCAGACTCCTAAAAACGCAGCTATCCCTATCATCAATAAACTCAACCCATTCAAGTTTTTATTATATGCGATAACCCAGGGGAAGACAGATAGGTTTATGCTGATTATAATCACCACAAAAACCACTTTATCCATGTTTTTAAAGTAAAAACGATGAATCGCATTTCCGAAAACCTGACTTCCTGATTCAAAAACCTTAACTTTTCTTGTTTTTGGAGATTTTCCTAAAAAAAACCAGGAAATTAAAGTTATCAATAATAAATAACAGATAAGGAGAATAATCATATTGAAAATTGGCAACATTAAACAATCCATTGTTCTTTTTTGCCCCAATTTTACCTGATTAAACATAATAAAGGAAATATTTGTATGGTTTTGTGGTTGTTTACTGTTTTTAAAAAATATATTATTCACAACAGACACTCTTCCGGGCTAAAAAAATGAGCTTTTTCCACAATCACATGACCAAAATCAGAAATTGGTTTTCCTGCGAGGGGGCGGATTTAATTGTTGCTGGAGTCACCCCAGAGCATTGGTGTCATCTTTTTCTAAATTATTTCATTCCTGTTACCGACAACCCTTACCATCGCATTGTTTTGGTATGCCACGATAGTGAAACCGCAGAATTTATATTTGGACTATGTAAACATCAACACCCTTTTTATCAAACCATGTATTTTCCAGGACTCGAAGTGTCTCCATATGGAAATATCCTTCCTTCGTATTCCAATTTGCTTCATCGCTTTTCGGTACTTCATACCCTGGCTACCTCGGATAAGCCCACTATACTGGTATGTACTGCTGAATCATTGGCCTTAAAAATTCCATGTAAAAAATTTTTTATTGAAAATAATCACCGATTGACCAAAGAGGATATTATTTCCCCCATCAATCTTTCTTCCCTCTTGGTTTCTCTTGGCTATTTTTCCACTGCCACCGTAGAAGAACCCGGAACGTTTACCTCAAAAGGTGAAATATTTGATATTTTTCCCATATCCGGTCAGCCATGTCGACTGACATACTTTGATGATATGGTGGAAAATATATATTTAATAGACAAAGAGACCAACAAAACAAACAAAAATATTGAAATAATGGATCTAAATATTGGTCCATCTCCTGCGATAATTACATCCAAGCCTTATCTGGAAAATTTTAGATCCATGGTTCCCATTCCGGGCCCCCAGTTTAAGGAAAAATTTGAGAAAAGGAAAACAATTATTAATAATCTTTCCGATGGTATTTTATTTAATGAATTTCCATATTATCTACCTTTGTTTTTCCCTGATTCCGTTTCTCTAAAGGATTATTTCACCCAGACAAACACTGCTTTTATATTTTTAGAAAGCGATAAGAATAGCAACTCTTTTACTGAACTTGTTGAACAATGCACACAAGATTACGAAAAGCACAAAAGCGATAAGGAGAGTGATTTGCTTTTAGGGGGTCCGGGGAATATCTATGAAATCAACAACCCTTTTAATTTTAAAAAAATATCCGTTAATACGATTAATGTAAATATAGATCTGGATAAAAACCTAGGAAACATTCTTGATATTCCACTTGAAAAAGCGGAAACCTGGATTGCCCGGAATATCAATAAGTCCCTGCACAAATCAGCCTATATCAGAGAGTTTTTCACTTTTTTAAAGCAAAAATTCCAACTTGATGGAAACATAATTTTCACTTATTCCAGCGAGTCCAGCAAAAAGGAAATCACTTACCTTTTGGATCTGTATGAGTTTCCCCAAAGTATCTATTCTCGAATTACCTTTAAACAATCCAATTTGCAAAGTGGCTATTTTTATTCAGCAGAGAAAATATTAACCATCTCTGAGGGAGACTTGTTTACCAAAAAACAAAATAAGGCCCATAAGAATTATAAGAACGTGGTTGATTTGTTTGCGGAGAGACTTTCATCTATTAAACCTGGTGACTTTGTCATACATAGTAGTCATGGGTTGGGCAAATATTTAGGTCTGGAATCGATTACTATTAACGAAAACAAGACCGATTATTTGATTATTGAATATGCTGAAAAAGATAAAATATACGTCCCTATTTATAAAATAAATCTTATTCAAAAACATGCCGACTCTACGGCTTCGCTCAATCCTGCAAACCTGCGTACAAACAAATTTACTCAGGCTAAAAAGCGAGCCCGGGAATCTGCCTCCAAGCTTGCCTTCGATTTATTAGAACTACAGGCTCAAAGACAAACCAATCCGGCTTTTGCCTTCAGTCCTCCCGATCATGCATTCAAGGAGTTTGAACTGGAATTTCCGTTCATCGAAACTTACGACCAACGCAAAGCTATTGATTCAATTTTAGAGTCCATGCAAAAACCAGTTCCCATGGATCATTTAGTTTGTGGAGATGTCGGTTTTGGTAAAACGGAAATAGCCATGCGAGCTGCTTTTAAGGCAATTTCTGATAACAAACAAGTCGCTGTTTTGGTGCCTACCACTATTTTAGCCTTGCAACACTATCAATCTTTTACTGAAAGATTTAAAAAATTTCCCGTTAACATTGAATATATTTCCCGTTTTAAAAGTCCTTTGGAAGTGGTTGAAATTATCGACAAGTTGAAAATGGGACAAATTGACATTATTATTGGAACCCATAAGTTGTTAAACGATTCTATTGAATTCAAATCCCTGGGGCTGGTGATTATTGACGAAGAACATAAGTTCGGAGTCAAGCACAAGGAAAAGTTAAAAATATACAAATCCACCACAGACTTCATGACCCTTACAGCTACTCCCATTCCCCGCACACTACAACTGGCATTTTTAGGATTGCGGGATTTATCTCTGATTCAAACTCCTCCTCCCAAGAGACAATCCATAAAAACATATATTATAAAGCAAGATGATTTGACAATTCAAAGCGCAATTAAAAAGGAAATCGGCAGAGGGGGACAAGTCTTTTTTGTCCATAACCGGGTAATGGACATTGAGAAAATTCATTTTTACCTAAAAGAGCTTGTTCCCGAGGCATCTATAGTTATTGGTCATGGCCAGCTTCCTGAAAGCCAGTTAGAGAAACGCATTACTGATTTTTACCTTGGAAAATACCAAATTCTTCTTTGCACTACCATCATCGAATCCGGTCTTGATATCCCAAACGCCAATACCATGATTATCAATCGGGCTGACCGTTTTGGACTTGCCCAGCTTCACCAATTAAGGGGTCGCATTGGGCGATCTGACAAAAAAGCTTATGCCTATTTTGTAATTCCCAATGATCGGAATTTGAATATTGATGCCGAAAACCGTTTAAGAGCTTTACAAACATATGCTGACATGGGATCTGGTTTTTCCCTGGCTTCATGTGATTTGGAATTTCGGGGAGCCGGGGATATTTTAGGTGCCGAGCAATCCGGTCACATTGAATCCATCGGATTAGAGCTCTATATGGAGCTATTGCAAGAAGCCATTAATGAAATCAAGGGAAAACAAAAGATTATCAAAAAAGATATCGAAATCGTAATTCCATATAATGCCTACATCCCCAATAACTTTATCGCTGACCCATCTTCCCGGTTAAAGTATTATAAAAAACTATCAAATTGTTATGACTTGGAAAAATTAACCAATCTAGCAGAAGAAATTGAAGATATTTTTGGTCTAATCCCCCATGAATTTGGTAATCTAATAATTATTATTAAAACCAGAATACTTCTGCAAAATCTAGCAATAAAAAGCATACAGGTGGCGGGCAATCAAATTTCTATGAATTTCGATTCAAATCTTTTGTCTCTAAACCCAAACTTGCGTGATAAAATAGTTGACTATTTTCTTTCTCACAAAAAACAATTCCAGTTAACTCCGGCCCATCAGGTATATTATGTGCATAAATCCCCGGTTACACCCGAAGTTATGCTTGAGTTTGTAAGTCAGTTATTAGAAAATATTAAAATTGAAAATGGGTAGTTATTTTTGTTTAATATTTTTTGTAGGTGGGATAAAATCAAGATATGCATATAACTATTAATATCAGGACGTTATTAATGAAAAAAAACATTTTATTTTTTTGTTTTATATCTTTTTTGTCAACCTCGCTGGTGGCACAAACCAAACGACCAATGGTTGCTGAAATAAATGGAGATCCCATCTACCGGGATATTTTTGAACAGGAATGGAAGCAACAATCTCTTTTTGTTGGAAACGAAAAGCTCAGTCAGAAAAAAGTTTTATATGATCTAATCGACCGACAAATAGGAATACAAAAAGCACTTAAAACTCAGTTGGATAAAAACGAAGTGGTGCTTAGAAAAATGCAAGATGTTCTCTTCCATGCACAAGTATCAAAAGATTTAGAGGATAAATTCAAAACAATCAAAGTTACCGATGCTGATGTGAAAGATTACTACACCAATTTCCCTGAATATCGTACCGCTCACATACTTTTTAGAATCCCCGCCGAATCTTCCGAGACTGACAGAAATTTAGCACTGACACAGGCCGTAAAGGTTTACAGTCAACTTCAAAAGGACCCCTCTTTGTTTTCTGCTCTGGCTAACGAATATTCCCAAACTGATGCAGCTAAAAATGGAGGAGATGTGGGATTTCAACTTGCAGACAGATATGCCCCTGAGTATTTTAAGGAAATTCATGGAAAAAAAATCGGTTATGTATCAAGTCCAATTAGAACTCAATTTGGCTATCATATCGTAAAGCTAATTGCTAAAAAAGAATTCAATGAAATAGACAAACAAGTTTATCAGGACATTGTCTATAAGATAAAACGCAATAGGTTACTGGGCCAATATTTTAGCTCTGCGCGCAAGTCGGCAACAATTGTTATCTTGGATAACTCTCTAAAATAGCCCTCATTTAACAGTTGTGCTATATTTTCTGGAAAGTAACATTTTCATTGGGTTTTTTATGAAATTTTTTGCCTTTTTGGTTATCTTATCTTTTAGTCTACATGCCAAGGTTTTAGATAAAATTTTAGCTATTGTTGACGACAACATGATCACTTTGTCTGAAATTCAAAGAGTGCAAGACAACTTAAATGCACGAAAGACAATTTCCCCCATTCTCTATGCGAAAAATAAATATTCTCAACAGGAATTAACTGAACTACATGTTCAAAAATTTTTAATTCGGGCAAATTTAACCGAATCGGGGTATGTGGTTTCCGATGATCAGGTTGAATTACAAATAAAGGATACTGAAAAAAATTTAGGGGTTAACCGCGATCATCTTCTTAAGTTTTTAAGTTCAAACAGTTTAACATTTGATGAATATTTTGAAATCATCCGGGGGACTCTCGAATTTAATATTTTTCATACCAAGGTTATTCATCCCCTTATTTCTATAACTGAGCAGGAAATCAAAAATTACTTCTACCGGGAAAATTCCTCTAATAAGTCCCTGGCTTTTCGATATACTTTGGTTGATTTTTTTCTTCCAGTTAAGGCCGTTACCAAGGAAATGCTAAATTCGTTTTCAAGTGTTATGACCAAATTCAACAAAGACGGCATTCTCCCCCATAACTTTAAAAATATTGAAACCAAGGCTATAGAGGACATTACCGATGAAGGACTTGAGGCAAACTTAAAAAAGTTACTTAAAAACACGGATGAGGGCGGTTTCTCTGCACCAATATTGATGGTTCATCAATACCACGTTTTCTATGTTAAAAGCAAAAACCTGGTTGAATCAGAGGAATTCCAAAAATCGAAAGATTTAATCCGGGCAAAACTCTTTCAGACTCATTCTGATAATATGATAAGTTTGTGGTTTAAGCGAGTTCAAAACAAACACTATATAAAATACTTTTTATAACCAATGACACTTAAGAAAATAGTCATTGTAAATTCCCGGGTTCACAATTTAAAAAACGTATCCTGCGAAATTCCCAAAAATGCTTTTACGGTTGTAACCGGTCCGTCGGGATCTGGTAAATCTTCTTTAGTTTTTGACACCATTTATAAGGAAAGCCAGCGAAGGTTTATTGATTCACTTTCATCTTACTCTAGATATTTTCTGGGACAATTTCAAGCCCCCGATGTTGATTCGAAGGTTTGTCCCCCTCTATTGCCATTGAACAAAAATCCTCTCTTAAAAATCCTCGTTCCACCGTTGGGACCTTAACAGATATTTATGATTATTTAAAAATACTTTTTGCTAAAATGGGCACGGTTTATTGTCCCGACTCCAGTGAAAAAATTATTTCCTATACTTTTTCCCAGATCATAAGAGAAATTGAAAAATTAGGATTGAACCAAAAAATCATAATTACAGCTCCTGTCCCCATAAAAAATATCACTCATCTGGGGCAGACCATGAGCAAATTTCAAAGCATGGGGTTGATGAGAGGAGTGATTGAAAATAAAATTTTTGATTTTGCCACTGAAGATAATTTCACCAATCGAGATCTTAATACTTTTGGGGTTGTTATTGACCGGGTAACTATAAAAAGTGATATTCATCAACGCTTAAGCGATTCAGTAGAACTGGCCCTTCGAATTGGAAATAGTGTTATTAATATCCTTACGAACAATGAAAGCCTCTTTTATAGCACTCAAAATATATCCCCGGTAACTTTGAAATTATTCCCCAAAGTTGACACCCGTACTTTTTCATTTAATTCACCCCATGGCGCCTGTCTAACTTGTAAAGGACTGGGCACATTAGAAGATTTTGACGAAAATCTTCTAATTATTGATCCTTCTTTTTCTATTGAAGATGGGGCAATCAAAGCCATAGGAAACAAAAATTCGATATTTTATAATCTGTTACTGGAATTTTTAAAAGATAATAATTTAAAAACCATCACACCCCTAAAAGACTATACTCCACAACAACTCAATGCTTTCTTTCATGGCACGCCGGCAGATATCAATATTACAAAGTCTTCAAATGCTGATATACAAAAAAACCTTTTAAAATACCCGGGTCTTATTACATGGCTTAGAAAAAAAAGAAACGAAAGTTTGTTGAAAAAAAACAAAAGTAATTTTAGCGAATATTTGATTGAAAAAACCTGTCATGTTTGCAATGGATACAAACTAAACAAGTTTGCATTATCAATTAAAATAAATGAAAAAAATATCACCGAACTTTGCGATATGTCGGTCATAGAACTTAATAAATTCATATCCAGAATTACTATTAATCCCCAATTGCTTCCCGTTGTTCAACCTGTTATTCAAAACGTTATTAAAAGATGCACTTTTTTAATAGATGTCGGTCTTGATTATTTAACTTTAAATCGTAAGGCAACCACCATGTCTGGCGGAGAATTGCAACGGATCAGAATGGCGAACCAACTAGGCTCTTCTTTATCAGGGGTACTATATATATTAGATGAACCAAGCATTGGATTACATCCCAAAGATAATGATGGCTTGCTTAAAACTTTTCAAAAACTTAAATATAACGATAATACTGTAATTGTAATTGAACATGATTTAGAAACCATTCGAAATGCCGATTATATTATTGATCTTGGGCCCAGGGCTGGAATTAATGGTGGCGAAATTATTGCTGCAGGCAGTTTAAATGCAATAAAAAACAATCCCAACTCTTTGACTGGGGCATATTTATCAAAG
>Ga0208375_1002145_pt1 | contig 19385 bp, 15 predicted proteins | sample RifOxyD1_FD_184038 | JGI IMG/M metagenome (GOLD analysis project Ga0208375, IMG submission 184038) | Soil microbial communities from Rifle, Colorado - Rifle Oxygen_injection D1 (SPAdes) | ecosystem: Environmental > Terrestrial > Deep subsurface > Rock core/Sediment | place: Rifle, Colorado... | reverse complement strand
GTCAGGATTCAGGTCAACTGCGACTGCAGTTGTAGCCCGCGAAGCGGAAAGGACCACGGCTTTAGCCGTGGGTATCTATTTATTTTTATGATGGTGTGCTTGGTGATGCTGTTGAGGCAAATAATGAAGCCGGCGTTGGCTGGTTCTCTCCAAATGGAGAGATTCTTGCGGTTCAATTTGACGAAGTTTCTGAAAGCAAAGATAATCAAATTCTCGAATTTGATAATTATCGGATCGAGATTTTTGTATCCAGCGGCAGGGTCATCTATAGGGCCGAGGAAATTAAAGGGCGCAACCGTAAAAAGTGGGTAGATATGTCGGATAAAAAAGTTGTGAATGGATGAGTGATGAGTGGATGACCAAATGTTACCGGGGTTTCATGGAAAGGAAAAATTTCCAGACAGGAACATGTGTGATGATCTGTCGCGGATTTTTTTCAAGACCACAGTCTGGAGAAAACGAAACCAACAGCGCACGATGCGGTTTTTTCTCTTCGATAAACCTGTCAAGACTTGGATGATGCGCGCTGGTGCCGGATTTGACTTCGATCGGAATCACCCCGGTTCCGGAGCTTATGACAAAATCCAGCTCTGCTTTTGCCCCTTGTTTTTCGCGATGCCAGAAAAACAGCTCGGGCTCAACGTTCGGCGGGCAGTATGACCTGATTTCCTGTGCGATGAACTGTTCCACCAGCCCCCCTTTGTTGACGGCATTGTTCCATGGGGAGGCTGTAATATCAAAATTCAGCATTCTCTGTCCGATACCGGCATCCAGTGAATATAATTTGAAATGGTGGTTTTTGGCCCCGGCGGAGAGCGGTGAGCCCAGGGCGGATGTTTGCAGGCATTTTGTGATCAGCCCGGCATCACAAAGCAGGTCAATAGCCGTTTGGAGTTCGCGCGACCTGTATTCCGGATCAAGAGAGGTGTATTTTATTTTCTGAGCCCAAAGGCGCGGTGTCTGCTCAAAAACAGAGCGCAGTGGCACGAGTTGCGCCTTTGTGGTGTATTTTGGAAAATCGGCCCTGTAATTTGCCACCAGTCGCTGCATCAAGTTCTGGCACGCGGATAAATCAGAGGTCTTCAGCCATGTGTCAACTATTTCCGGCATGCCGCCGGTCAGCAGGTAGGTGTCCAGATGCTGTTTGTAAATGTCGTCGATATCCAGATCCGGGTCGTAATCCGTATTTACGCCGTGTGCCTGCAGAAATTCTTCAAAATTCATTGGAAACATCCACATGAATTCTACACGCCCGACGGGAAAGCCGAGTTCTTTCAGCTGGAATTCAAGCAGGGACCCTGCTGCAACTACATGCAACTCCGGTATTTTTTCTTTAAAATACCTTAGACTTTTAATGGCTGCCGGGCATTCGTGTATTTCGTCAAAAAAAACAAGTGTTGATCCGGGTGTGATTTTTCTGTGATCAGTCATTGTGATGTTTTTGATTAAAATGTCAGGTGAACCAAAGTGGCGTTCAAATATTTTATGCAGATTTAAATCGGTTTCAAAATTCACTTCAACAAAATGCTTGAATGATTTTCCAAATTCGCGCACCACCCATGTTTTCCCGACTTGTCGCGCTCCCCGAAGCAACAGAGGAGCTCTTGTGGAGCTGTTTTTCCAATTCGTTAGATTTGATAGTGTTTTTCTCTCCATTTAATTATAGATATTGCCACTAAATGGTCTAAAATAGAACTAATTAAAGCATATCTTATGCTTATTTCGCTACCATTAATCTAACACGTTGAAATAATGATATAAAAAATTAATGAAAATGACGCATGCCTCTACCAAAAGGTGGTGACCACCTTTACGACGATAAGCGCCTGTACGCCTGCAAGGACATCGTCAAATATTACTCCAAAAGCGCCAATCCAGCGGGCCATGTGGCGGCCGCCAAGATGGCGCTCGGCGGCGATTTTTGACCAGCGGTCGGCCTGCCTGACGGGCGGGATCTTGATTATGTCAAACAATCTGAATGCAACAAACGCGATGGCAAGTACGCGCCAGTCGGTTGCGGTCCAGGCCGCAATGCCGATGCCGATCACTTCATCAATTACGATGTTCTGGTTGTCGTCGGTTGACATGAGGCCGTCAAAAACCTTGGCCGCCCAGGTGCCGGCAATCGCAAAGAGTAGCCAGAGGGCAAGCTTTGACCAGTCTGTCCAGCCGGATACTGCATAAGCAAGCGGCAGGGCGACAAGACTTCCGGCCGTTCCGGGTGCAAACGGGCAAAGCCCCGAACCAAGCGCGGTAGCCGTTAAAAATGCGGTCCATGCACGCGGACCGCGCAGCTTCTGCCAGTCAATGCGCCGCTTGTTTTTGAACATGCCGGTTCCCATGGAGGCTACTCTAAATCTACGATCGGGCTGATGCAAGCATCCTCTGGGGTCCGGCTGTCGAACTTGAACATAGTTCACCTTTTTCATTATGGCCAGATTCATGCGCGGGGGCTGGCGGGTGATTATGATTCTTCTGTTGATCCCTTTTTGAGACAACTTAACCGGCTTGAAGCTGCCGGTATTCTGGTTTCAAAAACCGCCGGGCGTACACGTTTGTACCAGTTCAATCCCAAATCTCCATTTGTTATTCCGATACGGAAAATCATCGAGATTGTTTACGAATCCATCCCTATTTCCGAGCGTGAAAAGATATTCCGGACAAGGCGCAGGCCCAGAAGAAAGGGTAAACCCGTTCAACATGAAAAAAGTGCGTGACTGGTGCGCAGGTGAAGGCGGGTTGACCGCATATGATGAATTTATTGCAAAAGTGAAAAAAATGAAATTTTGACGCGCATCTAAACCAAAAGGTGGTGACCACCTTTACCCCTTGAAGTTGATTCTTTTTAATGTTCTTTTCTTAAGAGGATTATGGACAGGACCAGGGCCGACGAAATCAGGCGCAAGTATCATTTCAGATGGGATATTCTTGACGTGATTGTCGGCGGCAAGTCGGCGGTTGATTTCACGACCGGGTTTCATATCACGAAACATGAAGATGCCGACAGGTTTGTCCGCAGCTACGGATATGATCTTGACAATCCGATCGAACGCGCCGAGGTGTTCGGGTATTTTCATGAGTCGCTTAATTTCATACGCAAGCATTTTCTATTTCCAGAAAACCAGGACGGGTTCAACCTGGAGATTCCAAAGCGCATTCTGGAACTGGTCGATATCCGCGAGCTTTTCTTGATGGCCAGTCTCAAGCTCTTTAATCCGCCCAACGAGGCACAGGGCATCCAGCTTCGCAACTGGGCCTGCGCGATATTAAAGGTCATGCATACGATCGCGCATATCGACCAGGACATCCGGACAACCTATTTTGCCGACATCCAAACCCAGATATTCGACCGGTATTACAAGGTGATCCACCGGGACTCCGATGGCCAGCTCTATCTGGGGGAGCGGGAGGACGACCAGTTCAGGGTTGATCTGGTCAAGTTCGAGACCAAACCCAAAAAATCCCGCAATTCAACGCTGATCAAGCTTCTTCACAAGCCTGAAAATGTAGCCGAAGACATCTTTGACCGTGTTGGCGTCAGATTTGTCACCAAGTCACGTCTTGATGCGATGTTGGTGATCAAATATCTCAAGGATTCGATGATCGTGTTGCCGCCCAACATCAAGCCAAGCCGTTCGCGCAACACGTTGATTGATGTTGATGACTTCAGGGCGCAGCTCAGCGAGCTTTTGTCGCGCGCCGAGCGCGGAGACATCGACGAATCAACTCTCATGACCCGGCTTGATGCGGCGGCGCATGCGCCGCTTGTTTCGCAGGACAACCCGCACACAAGCGAACACTATCGCGCGCTTCAGTTCACCTGCCGCCAGCTCATCAAGCTGCGCAATCCGCTTTACAGCGATCTCAAAGAGCTAAAGACAATGGTCCGTTCGCGCAACCTTGATGATGACATCCAGAAAAAAATCGAACGGATTGATCTCAAATATCTGCAAAAGGAAGTCCGCTTTTTCTATCCATACGAGATCCAGGTCATGGACCAGAAGAGCTACGAGGAAAACGAACGCGGACGCAGTGCTCACAGCGAATACAAGCGCGCACAACTTCAAACCGCCATGCGGCGGGTTCTTGGCGTTCTGGCGGATGGAGTCAGATAGCGACATTGTGCTTGTCGGGACGGGCGTCGCGCCGCTCGTGGCGGCTGCGCGGTTGCGCGCCGAGGAAAGGCGCGTTCTTGTCTTGAATCCGGATCTTGATTTTTTTCTTGAGGATTCCGAACTTCCGCTCGACCCCCTTTGGTCGGGTGGCCGGTTGGATTTTTCGACCCAAAGGTTGAAGAAAAATTTACGGAAGCGGGCTCTTTCCGAACTCCGCCCTGAATTTCCTGGCGCTATCGAGCTATGGGAGGGGGCGGCGCCCGGTGCCGCCAGGGACGGATTCAAGGATGCTCTGGCGCCGCATGTCCGCACCCGGGACCGGATGTGGATTGATGTTCCGGGATTTTCAGGCGTCTCCTGGGATCTTGTAGAAAAAATGTATGTCGAGGCAGCGGATGCCGGACTGAATCCGCAGATCATGGATGGAGCGGCGGCGCTCGGAAGATTTCCGGGCTACAGTGCGCGGCCGGACAGATTTCTGGACGCAAGGGCGGTTGTGCTTCCGAAAATGTGTGATGTTGATGTTGCCAGATACCGCAACGGACTCCTGGAATTCGTGCGTGAAAGCCTCGGACAGGAACGAGTGCTTTGTGATGTCTCCCAGATGGAGCTGATGCCCGGCGGCGTCAGATTTCACCACGGGAAAGGGCTTCGTACCGCCCGTGCAACCGGCGGCGTGATGATATTCTGGACGCCAAGGCTGACATCATGGGTTGTTGGCCAGTCCCGGAATCATGAATCCCGGCTGCCGGCCATGCCGCTCGGGATCAGGCTTTGCGAGGAGTGGTCGCTTCTTTCGCGCTTTCCGCTTGTATGTGACGTGGTGGGGGGCGTCGGCGACGTGATTTGCTGGGCGGAAGTAGAGGGGGCGCCGGAACCGGAGACAAGGCCGCTCCACAGGCTTTCGGTGCTGCGTGCCGGCTCTCTAGTTAGTGATGCGCTGTCGGCCGACGACTGGGCTTCGGCCGCATCATTCAGGTCTCTTTCATCGGTTTGTCACGATTTTTTGCAATGGGACAAGTTTTCAATCCGCTCGCTCAAAACGCGCGCGCTTCTGGAATGGGAAGACGGGATTCATCCGAAGGCCATGCGGCTTGCTCCGGGAGCCCATGTCATCAGTGGTTGCGACGGCCCCCTGGTTGATGTTGTTGCGGCCGTGCGGGAAGCCTGCAGCGCGGTTCTTTCTGCAAAAGGGGGGGGGGCGGACGCATGAGTTTTACGGTGCGGGACGGGGAGTTTGATGTTGCTGTCGTAGCCGGACCGCTTGTATCACAATGGCCCTCGCCTGGCGCAGCCATGATTTCCAGCATGTGCGCGGGAGCGGGGCTTCGTGTGGGCCTTTTCGGTGAAGATTCGATTTCAGCGAGGGGGGTGATTCCGCTTGCTGGTTCGGGGGGGCTCGTGCTCGCGGTTGATTCGCAGCAGCGCATACACAGGATCCGCGCCCGGGCGGTGGTGCGGGTCAGCGCATTGGCATTTCTGCCCGATCCCTTCAAGGGGTGGAGGGCGCCATGTCTGCTTCCGGTCCGCACGGCGGAGCTGCTTTGGAGTGACAGTCTGGTTTCCTGGGATGCGGGGGTTGCAATACTTGGCACGGGCAACAGGGCGTTCAGGTTTGGAGCAGCACTTCTTGATGCCGGCATAAAATCAGTCACCTGCATCGAACCGTTTGCGGACTGGGGGGCCAAGAGGTTTGCCGGCTGGGAGGTCGAGCGCCGGAGATTTGAAGTGGCCGGCGGAATCATGCTCGAAGCGGTTCCGGTGGAAATACGCAAAAAGGGCCCGATGCTCTGGCGGTTTGTTGTGAATGAGGGCCCGAAAGAAAAAACACTTGATGTCGCCTGGATTGTTTCGGCCGGTCCGTTCAGGGATTCGCCGGGCATCAGGGAATATCCGCCTGGTTCCATGCTTTTTGAAATCGAGCAGACCGCTGTAGAGAACCGCGAGCATGATCTGGAGGGCTGGGAACTCGAGCGCGAGCGGGGCAGATATCTTGCTTCAAAAATAATCAAGTCACTTTCGGAAAAATATGATCGTGAAGCAATTGATCGGGCCCACAAGCTGTCGCGCACCAGGCTGAAAAGATTTGTCCGCCACCGCGCCGAACCCTTCACCCCGGCGTACGACGGCAAATGGATAGCTGCGGCGGATTCAAAAAAACTCCGCTCTGCAGCGGGGGTGCCGCAAAAGGCCCAGCGCCTGAGAGTCGTGGCTTCGGTCGAATGCTTCGAATCGATTGCGTGCGATCTTTGCGCGGCGGCCTGTCAGAAGGGCACCATAAAATTCAGCGGATCAAAGGGCAGATCGCATAACGAGACTGTATGCTCGGGCTGTGGTTATTGCGTGAGCGCCTGTCCTGCGGGCGCGATTGTCCTGATGAAGGAGATCGAAGGAGCGCCGTTTGCGCAGGTCACTTTTCCCTGGCGGGGACAGCGGCCGTGGCAGACCGGAGAGCAGGCCGGGCTGGTAAACCGCCGCGGCGAGGCGCTTGGTTCGGGACGCATATCAAATGTCACGCCGTCCGGCGCGCCGGTGCAGCTCGTGCAGGTGGAGGTGCCGGCGCATCTTGCCTGGGATGCGCGCGGACTGAGGAGACTCAAAACCGATGCCGCAGCCGATGATGCGTTTATCAAGGCCGAAACCGCGGTGCCCGTTCAAAAAGTAGAGATCATGCTCAATGGCGAGAAACGGCTGGTGCGCGAAGGAATTGTGGTATCTGTCGCCCTGCTTGAAACGGGGCTTGGCCGCGCCGAGGACACGCTGCTCTGCCCGGACGGAAGCTGTAATCTTTGTACGGTGGTTGTTGACGGCGTCAACAAGCTTGCATGCAGGACCCTGGTGCATAAAGGCATGTCAATAAAACTGCCGGAGTCACCCGATCCCGAGGTTGTGCGTGACAAACCCGATGCACCCCTTTGCTCGTGCATGGGCATAACTTTCGGCCAGGTATCGGAGCGGATTTCGCAGGGCGACCTCAAGTCGCCGGGGGCGGTGCGCGGGGCGGTTCATGCTTGCGAAGGAAAATGTCACGGAATAACATGTGGAGAGGCGTTCCGTCGCGCGCTGGTGACAAGCGGGCTTGATGCCGCCGGGTGGATTGACTGGCGTTTTCCGTGGCAGGAGTGGAAGCTGACGAAATGATGAAACGGTCCGGATCATGGCATTTGTGGTCGCTTGGTGTTCTTACCGCTATCATGGCGCTGCTTGGCGCATGTTCTTCGGATTCGGGATACACCAGTGCTTCTTCTGCTTCGAGCGGCACCTTTGGTAATCTTGAATCCTTGTATGCCGACATCGTGCCAAAATCCCTGACGTATTCTTCAACGTCTCTTATGATGCCCGAGCTGATGGGAGGGGCGGCGGCCAGGATTAATCCCGGTGACCCGTGTCTTGGCTACAGCCTTTTTGAATGTCAGCCGATCATGCTCAGAATGTATATCGAGCAGGCCAAATCAGCTTTTTACATGGTGATGACGGTACTTCTCAGATCCAAAACCCTCATTACCGAACAGGACGACAATTCCAGCGGCACAGTCGTGTCTCCCGATGGATATAATGTCCTGTATCGCAAGACGAACAACGAAAATTTTGAAATGATCCTCAAAAGCGGCAGCACCGCCGTGATGTATTTCAGAGTGCAATATGGCAGCCGGTATTTGCTCAGGATGTCCAGCGCAATGGGTGGAAACGGCAACTCAGAATCCCAGATCAGCTATGATGGCAGGAATAACTGGACTGTTTCCATAATGCGCACGGGGCTTACATGCTCTGACAATAATGGCCGGACTCCGAGATCCATCAAGGTCTGGATGAATAAAAAGGATGATGTCTGGTTCGGCGCGGCGCATGTGTTTTCACCGGTATGGGCCCCCGTACCCGGCGCGGCTCCTGATTGTGCTGCGTTTGATGCCACTCCTCCGTATGATAATGCCAGGGGTGCGCATTTTGTCACCAGGTTTGCCGGCAATGACAGTGTTGCAAAGGCCGAGGTTGCCATAATGAAGAATGAGGTTGCCGCGATAAATGATTCGACCATGGACGCGTGGGCACTGTGGCTTTTTCCGGTCAATTACAGTTCCGGCGCGGCGATGCCGTCGGTCAAAAATCCTTTTTGCGTGCGAGCCTCTGATATCAACAATGCGCTTTGGGTAAATAATTGTTCGTCATATGACGGCAGGATAGCGGGATTTTCACTGGTGGCAGCAGGACTCACGGCACCAAGCGATTTTATCAATGCTGCAATCAGTTTTCCCTCATCCTATTGATTGAAGGAGCCGGGATGGTTTTGTCACTGACCCTGTTGTTTGTTTTGAGTTCCGGCGCGGATGGGCGGGTGATGCACATCAAAAGTCTTTTTGCGTCTCCGCTCTCGGAGCCGCGTGTCGGAGCGCAAAGAACAATAAATCTTTCAAGGGGCACAAAGGTATCGGTTGTGACAACACAGGACCCCTGGGTCAGGATCAGGTTTGCAGCAGGAACGGGCTGGGTTTTGAACGCTGTTCTATCGGATTCTCCTCCCGGCAAAACCTCTTCCTTGCTTGATTCCGGGGCGGATGTCTCATTGAATGCCCGGAAGCGTGTTTCGGGTTTTACAAGTGCCGCCGCAGCAAGAGGCCTCAGGGAGGGCGCGGACGATTTTTCGGGCTCGAAGTTCAGGCCTGATTTCGAATCGGTCCGGAACATGGAAGGCGGATATGTCAACCCCGATGACGGTTATGCATATATCCTGAACGGCAGGACGCGATGAAACAGCATGTTGCCGCGGCGTTTTTTGTTTTAACGGCATTACTTCCGGTTGCGGGTGCGCAGTCCGGCGCGCCTGCCTTGTCAAGAGCCAGGGCACATCAGGGCGTTATATCAACTGAAGAAGACCACGGGGACCTTACTGCCGAAATCCGTTTTGGCCGCGCACTTGCGGCCAGGATTCTGGGGCAGTATAAGCTTTCCGCCGACGACAAAACCGGCGGATATGTTTCAAGGGTGGGTGCCGGGCTTGTGGCGATGTCAGGGCGTCCAGAGATAAGGTTCCATTTTGGCGTGATTGAATCCAATGAGATCAATGCTTATGCGTGTCCCGGCGGATATGTTTTCATTACCAAAGGCGCACTCAGCCTGATGAGCGGCGAGGCCCAGCTTGCCGGCGTGATTTCGCACGAAATAGCCCACATCAATCGCAAACACGTTGTAAGGGCGCTCAAGATTCATGGCGGAGGCGGTTCTTTTGCATCAGGTATTGCCGCCATGATCGGAGGCACGTCGGATTCTTCACGGGTGATTCTTGGCAGTCTCATGGACAGGGGGATGGATCTGCTGTTCAAGGACGGTCTTTCCATTGCGGATGAATTCGATTCTGATGCGGATGCCCAGGAAAACATGGTCGCGGCCGGATATTCTCCGGCGGAATACCGGAGATATCTGCAGAAAATCAGTGATGCAGGACCCGGGAAGACAACCAGTATTCTTTCAAAGACACATCCGCCGCTTGCCGGACGGATTGAAAGATTGAAGCAGCGGGAAGGCAGGTTAGGGGAAAATGCCAGGAACTGACGGTTGGATGACAAAACGGGTGATCGCAGGATGTGCGTCTTTTCTGATTGCGGCGGGGGCTCATGCCGATATCGATCATTTCAAAAACATCCTGATAGACGGCCGCGCATCAACAATGGGTGGCGCCTATGCCGCCGTGTCGGATGATGCCGCCGGCGCATATTACAATCCCGCCGGTCTTTCGCTCGCGCAGGGCGACAGCATTTCCGGGAGCGCCAAGGTTTTCAATATTTCGATGATAAAATATTCCAATGCGATCGGAACGTATGACTGGAGCCGGGACAATAAAAATCTTCTGCCCAATTATTTCGGCATGGTGAAAAAATACGGCCCTCATGCGTTTGCAATATCCTATGCGGTTCCTGATTCAGTCATAGAGCACCAGGATCTGATAATCAAAAATATCGTCTCCGGCGTTTCAAGCACCATTGCAATATATGATTACAATCTTCACTCCGAAGATACGGTCAATCTTGCCGGGCCTTCATATTCGTATAAACCGGGCAGAAACTGGTCCTTCGGAACGACGATGTATTATCATTACAGGATTTTCAGAAAAAATCTTCATTATACAATCGAATACAATGACGGATCGGACGAGATGTATTATTCCAATTCCACCGCAAGCGAGGGTGGTCTCAGGCCGAAGCTGGGAATCATGTGGATGCCTCTTGAAAAATGGTCGTTCGGTCTCACGCTGGCGCGGACCTTCCTGTGGAACTCAAAAATCGAGGCGCAGCAGACGGCAAAAACCAAAACTACGACCAATATACAGTTTTTGAGTTCAGACAGTTCTGAAAAGAGAAAGCTTCCGGTGGAAATCACGCTCGGCTCCGCTTTCTTTCCTTCTCCAAAGCTGCTTGTGACGCTTGATCTTGATGTTTTCATCAGAACCGATTATTCCGACCGCAACGTCTGGAATTTAAGCGCAGGCTCGGAGTTCTATATAACCCCGAATCATGCCGTCCGTCTTGGTGCCTACTCCAATCACACCAAAAAGCCGCCGGTCAGCACTTCAACGGCCTGTCCCCACCAGCATATAAACATGTACGGAGGAACGACTGGTTACAGTTATTTCAACCGTGACCTGTCCATTACCATCGGCGGGGTATATTCGCAGGGATCGGGCGATGCGCAGATTTTCAGCGGAAGCGGGGATTCCCGGCCCATGAGGAAGTACTCATTGTCCCTTGTCACGGCGGCCAGTTATGGGTTTTAAGCCGAGCCATAAAATTTACAGGCGCGTGTTGACCGCCCTTTGCATTGCCACTGTTGCGACGCTTGTTTCGCTTGCTCTGGAGCAAACTGGAACGCTGGATTTTCTCGAAAATAAATTCCTGGATTTGAATGTCCGGCGTGTTTCTTCGAACGACAAGCCATCAAAGGATATTGTGGTCGTTCTGGTTGACGAAGCTTCGCTTAAATCCATGAAGCCGCTTGTGGGAAGGTGGCCCTGGCCGCGGTCGCTTTGGGCCGAGATGATCGGATTTCTCCAGGCCGCAGGTGCAAGGGCCGTTCTTTTTGATGTTCTTTTTACCGAACCCCAGATTCCGCGCGACAGCAAGGGCAGGCTTGGGGTGGATGACGGGCTGCTGGTTGGCGCGACAAAAAAGGGGGGCCGGGTATTTCATGCATTCCAGCTCGTCGAGGATACCGAGGACGAGTACAACAGGGGGCTGATCGGGCGACCGGTTCCGCAGACGTTCTCGGATGCATTTTCCCTCCGGCAGGTTGTTGCGCGGGATTCGTCAACGGACGGATTGTTCAACAACCACTATCTGCCGGTTGACGAGCTTTATATCGCATCCCATGGCGCCGGCGTGGTTGAATTCAAGCCGGACAGTGACGGACTTTACAGGTCAACCAGTTTGCTTCGTAAATACGACGGCAAATACTATCCGGTTCTTCCGGTTGCGTTTCTGGCCGATGAGTTCAAGCCCGGCCGGATATTACTTTCTAAAAACCATATGGAGTTCGGCCGGGTTCCGGTTCCGCTTGTTAACGGAAATTTTTATCCTGTCGTACGGAAGGATTTTACAAATTATTCGGCTGGCGGCATATTCGCGACAATACAGAAAATCAGAAAAGGCATGATGGACGGGTTGGTGGCGGACCCAGCCGGATTCCAGGACAAGACAGTCCTGATCGGTGCCAGTGCGGTTGGAATAGAGGACTTGAAGGCCACGGCACACGGCAGCCTTCCGGGGGTGTTTTTGCATGCCTCGATCATCAATGATTTCAGTACCGGACGGTTCATACACAAGGCTTCGATTGCATGGATTGTGTTGTCCTCTTTTGTTTTTTGTTTTGTTCTTGCAATGCTGGTGTTGACCGCAAAATCCGTATGGTTACAGAACATGGTATTTCCGGCGCTTCTCGCCGCACACGTATTTGTTGCCATGCAACTGTTCTTTTATCGTCTCCTCTGGGTTCAAGAGGTATTTTCAATCCTGTCGATGGTTCTTGGTTATCTGGGGGCGCAAGTGTTTCTTGCGTTTACAGAGGGCCGTGAAAAACGGTTTCTGAAGGCCGCGTTTGGAAACTACATATCGCCGGAGCTGATTGAGCTGATGCATCAAAGCGGCGAATCTCCAAAACTTGGCGGAGACGTCGGGATTCGCACGGCATTTTTCACGGATATCCAGGGTTTTTCGTCATTTTCTGAAAAACTCGCCGCGCAAAAGCTTGTTGAGCTGTTGAACGAGTATCTGACCGGGATGACGGACATACTTCTTGCTGCGGGTGGCACGCTGGACAAATACGAGGGTGATGCAATCATCGCTTTTTTCGGGGCTCCAATGCCGCAAACGGATCATGCCGCCAGGGCGTGCGGTACCGCGCTTGATATGCAGGCGGCCCTTCAACACCTTAGATTCAAGTGGAAAGCGGAAGGCGCGAAATGGCCGGAAGTAGTCCACAACATGCGCATGCGCATCGGGATAAATACCGGAGAGATTGTTACCGGCAACATGGGCTCGAAAAAGCGCATGAACTATACGATGATGGGCGACTCGGTCAATCTTGCGGCGAGGCTTGAATCATCGGCAAAGCAGTATGGCGTGTTTTGTCAGGTGTCGCAGCATGCAAAAGAGGCTGCTGGAGACGGATTCGTGTTCCGTGAACTGGATACGGTGAGGGTTGTCGGCAAATCAATTCCGGTCACCACATATGAGCTTCTTGCGCGGTCCGGTGATACGGGGGGCGGCGCCGGGCTGCTTGCGGAGTTGAAAAATTCATTCCATGAGGGACTCCGGCTCTACAGGGCGATGAAATGGGAGGAGGCGGCAGGTGCATTTGAAAAATCACTTGAGCTTGAACACAAACGGTTTCCTGAACTGGCAGGAAAGCCCAATCCTTCAAAACTTTATATCGAACGTTGCCGGGAATTCAGGCAGAATCCCCCGCTCGCCGGCTGGGATGGTGTGTTCACCCTGAAGTCCAAGTAAAACCCGGATCAGAACTTCCGTTTGCCTTTTCTCAGCGTCATTACTTCTTCAAATATCCCGCGCACGCCCTTGATTTCCTGCAGCGCTTCAAGTCCATATTGCAATTTGCGTTTCCAGTTGGGGCGTTCCTTCCAGGTGCCCGGGGTGTTTTGCGGAAGGGTTTCAAGCCACAGGTCCTCGGCGTTGACTTGCATCAACTTTGCCGGGCCGCCCGCCGTAAGAAGAAGCATGGCCCTGAGTACGTCAAAAAGCGTGAACCTGGGTTTAAGGAGTTTTTTCCTTTTTAAAAATGAAATCAGCACTTTTATTGATTTTTCCCGGTCCTTTTTCTTTTTTGGAAGGTCCTCCGGTTTGAAGTAACCGAGCTTCATCTTGTCTTCGATGTCGAGGCCCTGGAAAAAAGAGGCAAACGGCGGCATATCATGGGTGTTCAGGCTGCAGATGCAGTTCGGCGGGATGTCCTTGAACAGCTTTTTTGCGTCCGCGGCCGACGCGCGCCGCTGCTGGCAGTACATGCGCAAGATGCCGTGTTTTTGCATGGCGGATCTGATTTCGGGCGGCACCGTGCCGAGATCCTCGCCGATCAGCATGCATTTGTTGCGTACGGATTCAAGCGCCAGCATCGCAAAGAATTCTTCCATGTTGTACCGGACGTAAACACCCTCCTTTGCGGTCTGGCCCTTTGGTACCCAGTACAGCCGGTAAAAGCACATCACGTGGTCGAGTCTCAGCAGTCCGGTATATCGCATATGGTTTTCAAGGCACATGCGGAAGTATTTGTAGTGCGTTTCACGGCTGGTTTTGGGATTGAGCGGAAGGATGCCCCAGTTCTGTCCAAGGACATGCACCGGGTCCGGGGGACAGCCGGCTGTTGCCGAGTGGGCAAAGGCGCTGCGTTCGCGCCAGGCGTCATAGCCGCTTGCGTTTACGCTGAGCGGAAAATCAAGATACAGCCCGCGTTTTCCTTCCGTGCCGTATTTTTCCGACAGTCCGCCGAGTTGTTTGTGCACCAACCACTGTCCGTAAAGGTGATACCGTTTGTCGCGCTCGTCGTAGTCGCCGGATTGAAGAATGCCGTCGCGCATGCGATCGGGCCATTCCTGCCAGATCTTGTTTGTGTGGTCGCAGGCGGCTCTGAACTCGGAATAATCGGTTGCCGACGGCTGCACTTGAAGGAATTTTTTGAATTCTTCGCTTTCGTCGCCCCGGCCAAGAAAAAAATAATCAGCCAGAACCTGCATGGTTTCGCGTTTGAGTCTGGCAACCCCGTGGTAATCAACTTCGTGGACGGCCTGGAGGTCGCGCGAGCGGACGGCAAATGAAACGGAGTTTGCCGCATTGCGGGCGGCGTCGCACTGTGCCCATTCATCGGACCGGCGCGGATCGGCATAAAGCTCGTTCCAGAATATACGGCTTACGGGGGAGTAGGGGCTCGGCTCGACCATGGGCTTGTCCGTGTAAATGGCAAGCATCGGAAGAGTCCCGACAAAATCGCAGCCGAGCGAATATGCCCAGTTCATGGAAGCGTCCAGATCGGAAAAATCACCGATCCCCAGGCTTTCTTTTGAATGAAGGGCATAGAGCGGAGCGAACATTCCACAGGAGCGCGCAGCGACGGCCGGTGGTTGGGGGTTGTATGCTTTTCGCGGGGCGGAAATGATCATGCTGGACGCCAGCACTTCCGGTCCGATGCGCAGGGTGGCTTTATGATAGCCAAAAGGAAGCTTTTTATTGAAGGTGATATATGACAGGGAATATTCTTCAGGACCGAAGACCGCCCGCTTTTTTACCGGAAGTTTTTGAATATTGACCGGCACCTTGAATGATCCGGCGTCTTTTTCAAGATCAATCGTGAGTTCGGCTTTCTCGCGGCGCAGGGCGCCGGTCAGCCGGACCGGTATTCTTGGCGCTGATCCCTCCCAAACAACGCTGACTGGTTCGAGTATCTGCCTCCATGATTCAAGCACCTGCGCTTGCTGCAGCTCCTCGATATTTGAAAGATCCGGTTTTACTTCTACACCCATCGCGCCAAGGATGCTGACAATACCCTCGGAGGGTGATTCCACCATCGTGCCGAATGCGCTGTTGTACCCGGTTTGCAATCCATGTGCTTCTGCAAGTTTTTTCAGGGCATCAATGGATTTTTTTGAATGTGTCATTCATTCCTCTCTCAGGCCTCTCTCAGGCTTTGTTCAGGTTTCGTTGTCCAGGAGCCAGACAAGCCCGGCCAGCGGCACGCGCAGCCAGTCCGGGCGGTTATCCAGCTCGTATGACAGCTCGTAAAATGCTTTTTGGATAAGGTACATGTCAAGAAGCAACCTTGAGGCGGCATTGGTTTTTGGCAAAAAGACGGCTTTATTGCGGAGCGAAAAATATCCGCGTAAAAACGCTATGCACATCCATGCGTGCCAGTATTCAAGCCACGGTTCAAGGCGGCGGGATTTTTCTGCAGGAAGGTTTATTGCCACAAAATTAGCGGCGTAGTGAAATGACCGGAGCATTCCGGCGGTGTCCCGGAGCGGCGGATGAAGCGCGGTCCGTGAGTGTGCATCACCAAGCGGTTCGCCTTCGAAGTCTATGAACATGAAATCGCTGCCGGTCCAGAGCACCTGTCCAAGATGCAGATCGCCGTGCGTGCGTGAGGAGAGGCCCAAGTCCATCCCCTCTTTGCTTATGATGCTCGTACGAGAAAGAGTTTTTATTGCCGCGGGGTATGATTTCAGGATCTCACGGGCCGGCTCCTGCATGCCATCGGGCAGCGTGGAGAAGGATGCCCTGAGCCGTTTCACGGTTTTCAGGGCAAATGCGGAAGTTTTTCGGGCTTCGGCGGCAATAAACGGTTTTTTCAGGGCGCTCTGGTCTTTTGCCAGGGCAAGATGCAGCTCCATCGTCCGGCGGCCAAGAAGCGTGGCCATTTTGACAAAATTCCCAAGATTCTTTTCAACGTGCGGAGGCAGCGGCCTGGATGCTTCGACAACAAGCTGTTTTGGCGGCAGGGGGAAGTCAAACACACTCATTTGCAGTTTTTGCGGCAGGTCGCGCCTCAGCATGTCCGTAAAAACATACCAGGCATCGGATTTCACCCGCACCAGCTCGTGCATGCATGCCAGAGGATATTTCGCTCCTTTGGATGTTTTGAGAGTTAGCGCGGCGGCAAGTCCGGGGGCGTTTTTGAAGTGTGCACGGTCGGTCAGATACCTGCCCGTCTCGATTTCCCTGCCCGGCCCTTCGCCGAGGCGGCGGTAAATTTTCAAAATGTACCTGTTGCCGAATTTGCACGAAGAATTGCTCTGCTCGGCCCGTACCGGAGCGGGACCGGGAATGGATTTGATGCGTCTGAGTTCTTTTGCAAAGGAGCGGGTGGCCTGCGGTATCAACGAGCATTTTTTGTCCTTGAAGGGAGACGCGCCGGTGATGATCAAAAACATGTCATTCAGAAAGCGCTTGTCGCGCGAGGCTTCTTTTAGCGCAATATGGCTGCCGCGCGTGCGTCCTTTTTTAAAAGCAAGAAGGTTTTTATTGTTGCAGCGGCTCAGCGCTATTGCGGCGCGCGCGCGCACGATGGCGACGGGAACCAGATAGTCGGCGGTATTGCGTCCGGGGGCAAGTGTTACGCGCGCAAGCACGAGCCAGGCATGCGGCAGTGCTATCGTTTCCAGTATGCGCACGCCGGTTATCTTCCGCGATTTGTCTCCGAACCACCTGAAGCGCGGCAGGGCGCGCGGCAGGTTGCGTTCGAGCATGCGGCAGAGTGAAGGACTGAAAGCGCCCGGATTCATTATATATAGAGGTAATGCGGGTCGGGCCCGGGTACAAGGGGGAATATTTTCCCATTCAAATCAACCGTAAAAGTGGATATGTCAGTGTATGAATTTCAGGAAAGGCGGAATCATGACTGCTGTATCACGCAACCGGACTTGGCGAAAACCGGTGCACCTGCCCGGATTTTGCCGTCAATACGCTTGGAACATGCAAACACATTGAATTTGTCCTGGCAAAACTCAAACGAAAGCGGGCAGCGAAGCGGATAGTCGCGCACAGGTTTGTCCCAGAGTATTCCGAAGTATTTCTAAGATATGGATTCAAGCGCGCCGGTGGTGCGGCGGGATTCCAACGGCATGAAAAATCATCAAAACATTACGTTGCAGTAGAAGCCGATATAACTGTTCAGTTTGGCGCTTAAGCAAAGAAATCATCCATTGTCAGGATGTCGTCAAAATAATGTGATTGACCGAGGGACTTGTCGGCGCCGTTCGGGGTGACAAGGACCTTGTGTATCGAATATCTTTTTGCCTTGAAGAAGGCGAGCTTTTTTTCAAAATCACGTATAACCGGCTTGCCGGTTTCCGTGCCGGTGTATTTGATTTCACAAACCGTGTAAACCCTGTCCTGTCGTTCGAATACAAGATCTATCTGGCACGCAGCATCGTCTTTGGAAAAATACGCGCCGGACCGGTATGACACCGCGCCAAAACCGAGCCTGTCGGCGATCAGTGCGTTTTCTTTTCTGCAAAAGCGCTCAAAAGCATGTCCGAGCCATTTGCGGTAGCTGTCATGTTGTATTGCCCTACAGGGATTTTGCCTGAAATCACCATGTGCTATGCGGACAAGCACCGGCTCGATGAATTTGTGATAAAAATTCAGATACGGGTCGGAAATCACGAAACGGCTGCGGTACTCCGGATTTTTCTGGGTGAATGATGAGTACCTGTCGGCAAAACCGCATAAACGGAGATCCTCAAGCAGCTTCGAAACCGTTCCGCCCGAATCCGTTTTTAAATGCCCGAGAAGATCATTGCGGGAAGCGTACTTCCGGACTCCAAGAAAACGGATTATCTTTTTGTATTCGGGCCGAACCGCAAGCGAGCTGGTGAAGATCCTGTCGTATTCATGCGCAAAAAAAGAGCCAGGCAGAAAAGAATTGCGGCAAAGCCCAAGAAATATCGAGGAATCCCTTTTAATGTATTTTAAATATTCTGGAATGCCACCGACGGTCAGATATGCGTCGAGAACTTCATTGCGGGATTTGCCGACGCCAAGAAAATCATGGGTTTCCTTGAGAGAAAATGGTTGCAGCGGCATCTCATGCTGGGATCTGTTGTAAAGCGCCTTGGAGCGGACAACCGATTCGATCATGAATGAAGGGGATGATCCGCACAATATGACCAGAAGTGACGGATTGTTTTTCAGCTTGTTGTCCCAGGCATGTTTGAGTTCGGAAATGAATTCGTCATCGTGGCAGGCCAGCCACTGCAATTCCTCAAAATAAAGCGTCCATTTTCCTTTTGATACATAATCAGCGATGCAGTTGAAAAAATCCAGCCACCGGTTGAATTTCAGATGTTTTATGGATGGATCGTTTGTCGCATATTCCGACAGCTGTTTTACGCAGGTTTCGATCTGGATTTCCTTGCCGGCACCCTCGATTCCCTCGAATTTCAGGATGTTCCGGCTGCGAAACGCCCGTTCGAGCAGTGCCGTTTTGCCGACCCTTCGCCTTCCATGCATTATAATTATTGAGGGTTCACCCGCGCTGCCGATTTTTTCAAGTTGTGAAAGTTCATATTGCCTTCCGATGAACCCGGGGATTTTTTTAACCTCAAGCGGGGTGATCATGGAACCGGTTTGCATATTTGAAGACTATCATTATCCAGCCAATCTCGCCATAAAAATATCAAGATTGGCTAGTATAAATCATAAATTCCAGCCAATCTCGATATTTAATGCCCTAGATTGGCTGGCACTTTTTTCAAAATTACGCCGGATTTTTTGTCGCGTTTAGGCTAATTTTCATCGGTTGGTTTCAGGCCTAAAAAACCGACAAATCCCTGTTTGCCGAGCTCATTGCAATAAAATCGATAGGTCAGACTTTCGATCTTTTCGAGCCAGGAATTGCTTGAAAATATTCCGAAAGCCTTGTTGCAATCCTTTAGACCGGTTTTCGCGGGAAATTTATGCCGGAACTGCAGTGGATGGAAATGTCCTTGAAGTGTATCTCCATAGTCAGGGTTAAAAGAATCAAATTCCAGATCTTTACTCCCGTCGGCAGGCAACCAGACAACCCTTCGCGTTTTGAGTGGTTCTTGTGAGCCTTCTAACAATGGCTCGAACTCGATCCAGAGCCACAATAAGCGCTCAGATTCGGCGAACTTACTAAGCAGGCCGAAAGTATCTTCAGATATTACGCCGCGTAACGCGTATCAGGAGCTTGAAAAAATGACCGAATCCGCTCGGGACTTTTCTGGAGAAAGCGGAGTCTTCCAACAACCGTGCGATG
>Ga0208375_1002142_pt1 | contig 19392 bp, 23 predicted proteins | sample RifOxyD1_FD_184038 | JGI IMG/M metagenome (GOLD analysis project Ga0208375, IMG submission 184038) | Soil microbial communities from Rifle, Colorado - Rifle Oxygen_injection D1 (SPAdes) | ecosystem: Environmental > Terrestrial > Deep subsurface > Rock core/Sediment | place: Rifle, Colorado... | reverse complement strand
GCGTACTATGGTGGTTGGTTTAGGCTCTAAGGACTCGGTTATCAATACTTCTGAGGGTCCTGTTCGAGTTAAGGATTTGGAGTTAGAGGAGGAGTCTGCTCGTATAGTGTCGCGTGATGGCTCTAAGGTTACTTATGATTTATCTGGTCTTGGTGTTCCATTGATTGAGATTGGTACTCATGCTGATATTAAAAGTCCAGAGCAGGCTTATGAGGTCGCTATTGCTATTGGCGAGTTATTGCGTCTTACTGGTAATGCCCAGCGCGGTATTGGTACTATTAGGCAGGATGTTAATGTTAGTGTTAGTGGCGGTGCACGTGTTGAGATTAAGGGTTTTCAGGATGTTAGGGAGCTTGCTAAGCTTGTTAATTATGAGGTGGTTAGGCAGGAGTCGCTTATTGCTTTAAAATCTGAGCTTACTGGTTATGAGATTCGTCGTGTTAATGTTTCTGGTTTTTTTGAGAAGTCTAAGTCACGCGTTGTTGCTGGTAAGAAGTATGTTATTGGCTTAATCCTTCCTGGTTTTAAGGGGTTGCTTGCTAGTAAGTTAAACCCTGCTAAGACTCTTGGTAGTGAGCTTGCTGATTACGCTAGGTCTTTTGGCGTTAAGGGTATGATTCATGAGGATGAGGACTTAGCTAAGTATGATTTGGTTACTGAGTTCTCGTTTGCGCGTAATGAGTTTGGCTTAAAGGCTAGTGATTTGTTATTGGTGATTTCTGGTGATGATGAGGCGGTTATTAATCGCGCGCTTGATGCTGTTACTGCCCGTGTTAACTTGCTTAATGATGGCGTGCCTGAAGAGACTCGTGTGGCTGCTCCTGATGCAACGAGTGTGTATGCTAGGCCGCTTCCTGGCGGTGCGCGTATGTATCCTGAGACTGATGTGCCTGTTATTCCTATTACTGGTGAATTGCTTAAGTCAGTGCCAGTAATTGAGTCTAAAGAGGCGCGTATCTCTTGGCTTAAGAGTCTTAAGCTCCCTGATGACCTTGTTAGTGAGTTAGTGCTTAGTCCTAAGCTTGCTCTTTTTAGGGTTCTTGTTAGTAAGTTTGACCCGTTGTTTGTTGCGCGTTTGATTATTACTATTCCTAAGGATGTTAAGCGCCGTTACAGTGTTGATGTTAGCCTTATTTCTGATGATGTCTTTAGTGTTATTGCTTCTCGTGTTTCAAGTGGTGTTATTGATGTTAAGGCTGTGCCTGAGATTCTTAGTCGGGTGATTGACGCGCCTACAAGTATTGATGAGGTTATTGGCGAGTACGAGTTGCTTAGTGATGCTAAGTTAAAGGTTATTGTTAAGAAAGTTCTTAGTGCTAATAAGGGTCTTAGCGCTAAAGCGCTTATGGGTTTAGTTATGAAGGAAGTTCGTGGCAGGGCTAGTGGTGAAAAGATTAGTAAGTTAGTTAGTGAATTAGTTAAGTAATCTAATATTTCTTTTTAATGTCTTTGCAGCATGTTTTAAACATTGATGCTGTTTCAAAAAGTAATGCGCCTAGTGAGACAATATTTCCTTTTTCAAATGATATTCGATCGCTTGTGTAATCTGTGTTACCTCCTCCGCATTGTAATGGTCCCACATTCTCGCCTGACATCCAACTGTATATTTTAGATCCTAATGCTACAGTTGCATGAATTCCCATCCAGACTTTTTTACGCCAAGTGCTTTGGTTTGTCATTTTTGCTTTTTGGTATTCGATATATGTTAATATTATGTTACCTGTAGTTATGAAATCTAGCATTGATTGTGGTGCGAAGTTCATCCATGAGGACTCGTATCCGTAATCACTAAGTTGACCGCATGATGATGCAATTATTCCGTCTTTGCTTTCGAATTCTTTAGCTATTAAGTAATCGCTTAGTAGTGCTGTTGAAGCGCCTGTTAGTCCTGCTGCTAGAGCTCCTTTTGCTTTTGTTTTTATTTTTTGTTTATTTAATGTTGTTTCTAATTTTTCCATTTTTTAACAATGTTTTATTTATCTTTATAAACATTACTATTTTTTTAGAATTAGATTATTGTCTTTTTATAATTTAATTAAATGATGTTTGTTACAATTAGTGAATTGCTTAATCAGTAAGTATCTTGTCTAGTGTCATTAGGTTTCCGTTTATTTTTTTGGCAAATGTGATTATTACTTTTTGTATTTTTGAGTCTATTTTTTCTTGTTTTAGTATTTTTTTGTAGTGGTCTGCGCCTAGTGTGTTAAAATTGACTGCTATATCCCTTGCGTAATCGTATACTTCGTTTAGTATTTCGTCAAATTTTTTTGTTTTGCCTTTGAATTGTATTGCGTCAAAGTCAACGTTACTGTACTCTCGTATTAGTTGGGATTTTGTTTTATTTTCTATGAAGTACTTTGTCAGTAATTCATCAGTTATGTTGTTAATTGGCGCTATTGTCTGTTCTAGCTCGGTGTCTTGCGGGTTAAAGGCTGTTAGGAATTCATCTGCGCCTGTCGGTCCCTTGATTGTTCTTGCGTTTAGTTCTTTTCTTTTTTGTTTTTCCAGTCGTTTTTCTTCTTTTATTTCTTTTTTGGTTTTTGAGTATGCTATGTTGCTGTTTAATAGTCGGTCAATCATTTTTCCGTTGTCATCTGTTATGTTAAACATTATGTAATTCTTGTTTAGTACTGTCAGGTTGTTTTGGTCTACTAGTGTTATTACTACTTCGTTGTTTATTGTTTGGTGGTTTGCTTTGTAGTATGTTTCTTGGTCTGCGTTTACTATTTTTAGTATGTTTTCTATTGATTCATTGATTTTTTTAAAGTTGATTTTTGATTCCTTGTTTGGCTTTATTACAATCATGTCATCTATTCCTTTTAGGAATGGCATGCTTATTTTTTTTAATTCGTCTGCTGCTGTATAGTTTGTTACAACTCCTGTGTCTACATAATTGTCTTTTCCAAGTACTCTTTCGTTTTTCTTGATTTTATAGAATCTATTTTGTTTTTTTATGTACATGAATAGTGAGTAGTAGTCAGTTATGTCTTTTATTGTTGGTATTGATTTTTCGAAAGCTTCTTTGTTTGTTGCTGAATTGTAGAGCTTTACTATCTCTGACATGATACTACCAGTTAAAACACTCATTTATATACTTTATTAAAGAAAATTATAGTGTTGCTATTATTTTTGCGATTAGTCCGTAAGTTAAATCTTCGTTTCTCGTATTGCTTTCAACGAACATGTAACTGGCTTTGTCTTGGTGTTCTGGTTGTATCGCATAGCTTACTATTATACAATTCGCCTTTTTATTGATTAATTCTTTGTGGCTGTTTAGTAGGGCATCTCCTGTGTGGTTTTCTTTTAGTATCTCCGCTAAGTCATTTTTGCCGCCTAGTTTTTTGTTTAGTACTACTTCTGTTAGGAATTCTTTTTGTTTTTCTAGGTTTAATTCTATTTTATTACCATTAGTATTTCTTTTGTAGCCTTCAGTTTTTATTTTGCCTTCTTCTTCTTTTATAATCACTTGGTGTGTTATTAGTAAGTCAATTAATACCATTAGTTGTCTTTTCTCTTTGGCTGTTTATATATTTTTTTGTCTAGTCTTTGTTTTACTTCATCTAGTGTTCTAGCTGGTTTTATTATTTCGTATACGCTATTAAACTCGTTTTCGTGTTTGTAAACGCTTCTGTATTCTTCTTTATTGAATACGCCTGGCTCGTAGCCTCTTATTAAATCCATTATTTTATTGTAGTTTAGGGTCTCGTTTTTTTCTAGTTGGTGTATTATTGATGCTATGCTTAATATTGTTCGGTTGTCAATGTTGTTTGTTTCTTTGTGCCCGCATATGTCTACGCTTATCACTTTTTTATTGTTGGTGACTATTTTTATTGCTGTTAGTAATTCATCTAGTGTTATTGCCATTACTTCTGGCGCTAATTGTTGTTCGCTGTAGTCGGTTGTTGCTTCGCTTGTGCGCTCGTATGGTGTTGATACTAGGACGTCTAGGTCTATTGTTATTGCTATTTGTTCGTTTAGTTTTTTTACTGCGTTTAGTAGTTTTTCAGTTCTTTTTTGCTGGTAAGCTTCTATTCCAATTATCCTTGTTTTTATCTCGCTGTTTATGCCTCTCATAGCGCTGTAGCCGTATAGTATTCCTTTCATTTCGGGGTGTGTTTTTAGCGTGTGGTATATGTGTGTTTCCATGTTTAGTTCCCCGCTGTAAGCGTCTGTGTGGTTGTCAAAGCTTATTATTGCGTTGGCGTTTTCTGCTTTCTTGATTATCTCGTGTGAATACCAGTGTTTTTTGTTGCTTCCATATAGTGTGATTGTTGGTTTTGTTATTGTTTCATTGCTTTCTATGGTATTACTGAATAACCCGAGTTTGTTTAGTGTTTCTGCTTGTTTTTTTACGCTTTCATGAGTGTTTATTAGCCTGTTTTCCCATTTCATTAATAACCTATTTTAATTGAGCTTGCTTATAACTCTTATTATGTTTTCATCTAAGGCTCGTTTGTCGCGTGAACTGGGTAGAGTTAAGTCTTTTAGTAAGCCTAAGTTGTCGCTTAGGCAGTACATGACGCCTCCTGCAATTGCGAGTGACTTGTTATGGACTGCTTTTATGAATGGTGACCTTGAGGGTAAGACTGTTTTTGATTTGGGTGTTGGCACTGGCATGCTTGCTATTGGCGCTTCGCTGTTGGGTGCTAAGGTGACTGGTTTTGATGTTGACTCTGTGGCTATTAGCGAGACTATTCTTAACGCTAAAGAGCTTGGTGTTAGTCTTCTTGTTTTTGAGGAGGATATTAGCGGTGTTAGCGGTTCTTGTGATACTGTTATAATGAACCCGCCTTTTATGGTTAAGGGTGGTGTTAATGATAAGGTTTTTTTAGAAAAGGCTTTTACTTTAGCTAGTAGGGTGTACTCTGTTCATACTGCGCAGACTCGTGATTGGGTTAGTAAGTTTGCGCTTAGTAATGGTTTTAGCCCTGTTTTAATCAGTTCTCATGATTTTTTATTGCCTAAGGAATTCGCTCACCAGTCTAAGGAGAGGGGTTTACAAAAAGTTGACTTGTGGTTTTTTAGTAAATGACAAAGTTTAAGTAGTTGCGTGTTAGGATTAATCTTTAATGACTGATAGGCAGGTTGTGTTAAAATTTTTTAAGGAGTATATTGATTCATGGATTGCTAAGAAGTCTTTAGAAAAACCTGTTGCTAGTGAGCCGGATATATTGTTTTTTGAGTATGCTAATCTTGATAGTTTGCTTGCCAATAAGTCTATTGAGCCTGGCTCTATTGTTAATATCACTGCTGAGTCAAAGGAGCATTTGATGGAGTTATTTAATAATCGCAAGTTGTTTAGCTTAACTCTTAATTTTTTATCTGTTAGTGGCTGCCCTTTTTACGGTTCGTCTAATAAGACGTGTTTTTCTAATTGTGATTCTTTCTTTTTTTATGAGGGGCGTTCTTGCAAGTGCTTGCCTTATTTAAATGCGTTTCGTGATAAAGTTTAAAAGACTCTCTTTACTAATTTATTATCAGTTAAAGGAGTGATGATGACGTATGGATATGCCTGAAAAAATCAAGTTATTTGTTGGTGAGTGTAACACTTACTTTATTGATGATAATGTTAAAGTATTGATTGACGCTGGTTTTGATTACCCTGGCAAGGTTGATATGATTCTTTTGACTCATGGCCACCCTGACCATGTTAAGTTTTTGAAGCCTATTATGGATCGCAACCCTAAGTGTGCTGTTTTTATGAATATTAAGGAAGTTGAGTTATTGATTCGTAATAAGGTGGTTATTGATGACCGTTTCAAGGCTTTGTATGAGGGTAAGACTAAGCTTAATTCAGGTAAGTATAATTTTGAGGTTATTGACGTGCCTGCGCATACTAAGGGCAGTGTGGCGTTTTATGATGAGGCTAATAAGGTCTTGTTTTCAGGTGATACTATTTTTAAGGATGGGGTTGGCAGGACTGACTTGCCTGAGTCTATTCCTGATTTTATTGATACGGCTGTAACCCTTCTTATGGGTTTAGAGTCTGATATCGTGCTCCCTGGTCATGGTGAGCCTTTTGTTGTTGAAGCGCCATCTGAGGCGCCTGTTGCTGAGGATAAGCCTAAGAAGAAGGCTAAAAAGTAACCCTTTTAAATCGTCTTTTTCTTGATTTTATTAATGGTTGATGAATCACTTGTTCGTAAAGTGGCTGGTATTGCCCGTCTTAGTTTGTCTGATGAAGAGGTTAAGACTTTTACTCGCCAGTTTGATGATATCATTTCATGGTTTAACGAGATTAGCGAGATTGATACTAAGGGCGTGGAGCCTAGTTTTCATCCGTTAAAGACTGAGAATGTTTTTCGCGATGACGTGGTTAAGCCTTGCCTTACTCAGGAGGAGTCGCTTGTTAATACATCTCATAAGGAGGGCGGGTTCTTTAAGGGGCCTCGTGCTGTTTAATGAAAACTATTGATTGTTGTTTGAGCGAAGCGAAAACAAGGGAGCGAGGTGTATTGTTTTGATAGCGAGCGACTTTGTTAGGGATGTTAAGGCTGGTAAGATTAAGCTTGAGAAGTTTTATTCTGATTTCTTTAATGATTTGCGTAAGCTTGACAAGTCTTATGATTGTTTTATTAATATTTGCGAGGAAGACGCTTTTAAGCAGTTAGAGAATTTGCCAAAAGGCAAGTTGTACGGTCTGCCTGTTAGTGTTAAGGATGCTATTTGTACTAAGGGTATTCCTACTACTGGTGGTTCTAAGATGCTTGAGTCGTATAAGCCTACTTTTGATGCTACTGTTATTAAGCGCATTAAAGCTAGTGGTGGCGTGATTGTGGGTAAGACTTGTATGGATGAGTTTGGTCTTGGTGGTTTTAGCACTAATTGCGCTTTTAAGATTCCTAAGAACCCTAATGATGTTAACCGCGTGACTGGTGGTTCTAGTGGCGGCGCTGGTGTTGTTACTAGGGCGCTAGACTCGCCTCATATTGGTATTGCTGAGTCTACTGGTGGCAGTATTACCTGCCCTGCTGCTTTTTGCGGTGTGTATGGTCTTACGCCTACTTATGGCCGTGTGTCTCGTTATGGTCTTCTTGATTATGCTAGTAGTCTTGATAAGATTGGCGTGATGGCTAAGTCAGTTAGTGATATTAGTTTGATGATTAGTGTTATTGCTGGTCTTGATAGCAATGACTTGACTAGTCGTCCTGAGCCTGTGCCTGATTATTCTAAGAGTGTTAGCGTTAAAGGCATGACTATTGGCGTTCCTAAGGAATACTTTGGTGAGGGTGTTAGTAAGGATGTTAGTGACTCTGTCTGGCGTTCTATTAAGAAGCTTGAAAGTCAGGGCGTTTCTGTTAAGGAGGTTAGTCTTAAGATGACTAAGCACTCGCTTCCGGCTTATTATCTGGTTGCTATGAGTGAGGTCTCCACTAATCTTGCTAAGCTTTGTGGTATGCGTTATGGTTTGGAGTTGCCGTTAAATAAGGATGATGGTTTTAATGAGTACTTCTCGCGTGTTAGGGCTCTTGGTTTTGGTCCTGAGGCTAAGCGCCGTATAATACTAGGCACTTATGCTCGTATGAGCGGTTATCGCAGTCAGTATTACTTGCAGGCTATGAAGGTTAGGACTCTTATTATTAATGATTTTAAGCGCGCGCTTAAGGGTGTTGACGCTCTTGTTGCGCCGTCGATGCCTGTTGTTGCGCCTCGTTTTGATGAGGTTAGTAAGCTTACTCCGCTTGAAAATTATAAGATGGATGTTCTTACTGTTGCGCCTAACTTGGCTGGCGTGCCTCACTTGTCGGTTCCTTGTGGTGAGGTTAGGGGACTACCTGTTGGTCTTCAGTTGATTGGTGATTACTTGGAAGAGAAGAAGTTATTGGATTTAGGGGGCGCTTTGTGAAATGGTAGTTGATGTTTATGCTGAGACTGGTATGATTATTGGCTTGGAGACTCATGTTCAGCTTAACACTAAGTCTAAGATGTTTTGTTCTTGCCCTAATAGCGGGGATGACGTGCCTAATACTAGGACTTGTGAGGTTTGTATTGGCGCTCCGGGCTCTAAGCCTCTTTTGAATAAGGCTGTTATTGATAAGGCGATGAGTGTTGCTATTGCTCTTAATTGCACTGTTAATAAGCGTATGACTTTTGACCGTAAGAGTTATTTTTACCCTGACATGGGTAAGAATTATCAGATTACTCAGTTTGATACTCCGCTAGGCAGTGATGGTTACTTGCTTGTTAATGGTAAGAAAGTTCGTATTACTCGTATTCACATGGAGGAGGACCCTGCTAAGCTTGTTCACGTTGGTGGCAGTATTGTCTCGTCTGATTATGTTGATGTTGATTATAATCGTAGTGGCACTCCTCTTATTGAGATTGTCACTGAGCCTGATTTGCGCAGTCCTGAGGAGGCGCGTGAGTATTTGCGTGAGCTTGTTAGTATTTTAGAGCACCTTGGTGTTTTTGATTCTGGTGATTTCACTCTTAAGAGTGATTGTAATATTAGTATTAAGGGTGGTGAGCGTGTTGAGGTTAAGAACGTTTCTGGTCTTAAGAACGTTGAGCTTGCTCTTCGTTATGAGCTTATTCGTCAGAGGAATTTGGTTAAGCGTGGCCAGATTATTTCGCGTGAGACTCGGCAGTTTAATCCTGATGGTAATACTACTCATTTGTTAAGGACTAAGGAGAGTGAGATGGATTATGGTTATATTGTTGACCCTGATTTGCCTTGGCTGGTTCTTAATGATGGTGATGTTAAGCGTGTTTCAGTTTCTCTGCCCGAGCTTCCGGCTGGCAGGGTTAAGCGTTTTATTAAGGATTATAAGATGAATGAAGAGCAGGCTAAGACTATTGTTGGTGATAAGGCGCTTGCTGATTTTTTTGAGTCTTGCGTTAAGGGTTATAAGAAGCCTGATTACGTTGCGTCTTGGATTGATACTCAGTTGTTAAAGTGTCTTAATTTTAACAAGCAGTCTATTAGGAAGTCTAAGGTTACTCCTGAGTCTTTTATGGAGTTAATTAATTTGATGGATTCTGGTGTTATTACTGAGCGTCTTGGTAAGGAGTTAATTAAGGAGTTTGTAAGCACTGGTGTGTCACCTAAAGCGATTGTCGCTAAGCAGGGTCTTGGTTTAAAGACTGATAGTGAGTTAGCTAAAGTTATTAAGCAGGTTTTAAAGGATAACCCTATTGAGGTTAATGATAAGTCTATTAACTATCTTATTGGTCAGGTTGTCCGGGCTACTAAGGGGCAGGCTGATCCTAATAAGGTTCGCGAATTAATTAAGAAAAGTATTTAATTGATTAGTTTTATATTATTTCTGATGTCATGTGATTTTATTAAGTCAAGTGATAGTTTGGCTGATTGTTTGTTAAGTGAGTGTGAGTATATGGAGATTACTCCTGTTAGTTTTGATTCGCTTGATGATTTTAATAGCGCTTTTAGTGAGTTTACTGAGTTGTATTCTTCTATTTACGCCACTCCTAAGGGTGGTTTTATTAATTTTAATAAGTTGTTTGATTTGTTTTGCAACATTTACACGCTTCATTATAAGTCTCTTGAGGATAATATTAAAGCGCCTTTTTTTGATTTAGATTCTGGTGAGTTTATGGCTGATTTGCTTCCAGAGGGACATAGTATTGAGTCTTATGTTAATAGGAATACTTTTTCTACTTTCCTTAATCGTTTTCATGATTACTTTACTGAGCGCGTCAAGCAGTCTGATGGTTCGTATTTTGTTTCTTATTCTTATGATAAGCGTTCGCTTCAGGGTTTTATTGATGACGTGACTAGTCATTTAAACCCTACTAAAGCTCATTTCTCTATTAAAGTAGGTATTGATATTAATTAATTTTTTTTTAGATTTCTGGTTCTGGTTCTTTCTTTATTAAGTCTAGTGCTGCTTTGAATGTTTTTTCTCGGTAACCATGCTGTATTAGTTGTTCGCTAGTCATTTCTGCTAGTGTTTTTGTTTGTCCTTTTGGTATGAATACTGCATTAAACCATCCGCCCCAGTCTTCTTCTTCTGGGCTTACCCATAATGGTCCTTTAATCCATGATTCCTTGTCTGCGATTGTGCCTTCTATTATGTGTGTGAATGTTTTTTCCTCGCCTTTTTCATTAACATAAACTGTGGTGCTTTTCATTACTGCATCCCTTTTCTTCTCGCCTGCCATCATTGCTAGCAGTGCTTGCCTGCCTTTGGTTTTCACGAATGGTATTGTCTTAATGCCTGGAAAACCATTTAGTGATTTTACTTCTAGGAATGTTTCTTCGACTAGTATTGGCCTTTTTATTTTGCCGTATATTGTTCTTGCGCCTCTTAGTGCTACTTCTTCTGGTGTGTTTCCTAGTTTGTCAAATTTGCTTAGCGCGCCAAAGATGTCTCTTGCGGGGACTACTCTCACGCCTGTTTTATAATAATCTGATACGTATTGCATTTGTGCTAGTTTGAATTTATTGCTTGTTGCTAGTAGTATTCTTTTCATATTTGATACCTCAGTATTGCTCCAATTCCGCCAAACTTAATAAACCTTTTACCTGCTTCATGTTTCACTCCGATGAATTCCACTTTTGTTCCTGTGCTCTCTGCCATGTTAATAATGTGCTCTAGTTCTTTAAATGTTTTTCTTTCTCTGTGTTCGATTACTAGTTGTTCGCTTATTATTAACTCTTTGACAGCGCCTTTGTTAACTGCTTCTTTAACAGAGTTAAATCCATACTTTATAAGCTTATCTTTATTTATGAGTCTGAAGAACTCTTCTACTATCATTGTCTCCTCACTTACTTCATCTTCTTTTACTAATTCTTTTAGCGCGCCGCTACCTATTAGTTCTTTTACGCCTGACATTCCTGTTTGGTTTGTGTGGCTTTTGATGGTCTTTACTCCTTCTTTATTTAGTTCTTTTACTATTTGCTCGGCGCTAAAACCTGGTCCTGCTATTATGACGTTTTTTGCTTTGTGTTCTGTTATTAGTTCTTTTATTTGGTTAATGACTTCTTTGTGGTACTCGTTTACTCTTTTTTCGTAATCATTTTGGTCCTTTCTTGGTAATCGTGATTCGTGCGTGTATAATTCTTTTACTTCGCTTGTCACTAGGGCGTGAGTGGCGTCTTGCCTGTCGATTATTGTTATTAGTGTTTTATTGGTTTTCTTTTCTCTTTTCTTTAGTTCCTCCTTGTCATAAGTGCTCCATTCTTTTTCGATTGTTATCTCGTCGCCTTCGTTGATGTTAAATGAGTGGTAGCTTCCTTTTGGCACATCTTCTGGTCCTTCAATGATTTTTCCTAGTATTTTTAGCGTGTAGCTTGATTCCATGAACTCGATTTTTTCTGCTTTTAGTTTGATGTAGGCTTTTTTCCTTATTCCTTCGCGGTCTTCTTTTTTTATTACTCTTGTAGTCTCCCCGCTTACTGTGTCACCTTCACTTATTATTTTTCTTAGGCTCCATAAGTCCTCGTTATCATCAGCTCTTACTTTTACTATACCCTTCTTGTAGTCAGAGTGTATTATTTTCATTTATTGTTCACCTATTATTTTTTTTACGTCACTCGCTAGTGCTCGTTCCTCTAACTCGCTTAAGCTCGTCAGCATTGTAGTTCACCTATTATCTTTCTAATTTTGTTTTCTAGTTCTTCTTGTGTGCCATTATTTTCTATTGTGTAATCGTTTAGTTGTGCGTGCATTAGTTCTTTTAGTCCTGTTTGTGTTAGGTTGCTGTTGTCTTGTTTTTTGAATTCGATTAGTTCGCGCACGTCTTTCTCACTTCCCCTTATTAGGTTTCGTTCGTAGCGCGTCATTTGTTCGGCTCTTATTTCGATTAGTATGAATTTTATGTCTGTTTGGTTCTTAAAGTAGCGTGCTTCTTCGAATGTCATGATGTTTGGCACTATGTATTTTAGTTTGTCTCCTTTGTTCATTAAGGCGTGTGTTAGGAATGCTAGTGCGTCTTTTCTAAAGCTTTTTAGTGTTTTTCCTAGTTTTATGTAATTAAGTCGGTCTACTTTTACTTTCATGGTGTTTAGTATTGGTTTTAAGACATCCTCGCTTACACTTACTTTCTTGTAGCCGTCTTTTATAAAAATCTCAGCCACCGTGTCTTTGCCACTGCACATCATTCCGTATAACCCAATAACAATGTTCACGTCGCTTTGCTCCTAAAGAAAAACCCAAAAATCATTCTAATACTTCAACTCCGTCTATTTTTCCGTCGCCGTCAAAGTCGTAGCCTTTGATTACTTTTTTTAGTTCACCTTCAGTGTAGTTTTTTAGTATTTCTTCGTGTTGTTTGGTGATTGCTATTATTGCGGCTTTAGTGCCTATGACTCTTAGTCCTGCTATGATTATTATTGTCTTGTTTTTGTTTAGCGGGTTTTTCATTTTAATGATGATTCCTGTTGCGTCATCTGTGTATTCTTGTTTTCCTTTGATGCTTGTCCAGTAGTTTTCCTCGTTGAATTTTATTGGCAGGTGCTCGTTTAGTTGGGCTGTTACTAGGTTTGTGCCTGGTCCGCCAATGATTATTAAGTTCTCTTCTAGTTTTTTCTCGCTTATTACGTCTGTGTCTAGTCTTATGTTAAAATCGCTTGGTTTTAGTAGTCCTCCTATTAGCATTGCTAGTTGGCTTGCGTAGTGCCCGTCTCTTGCTGTTGCTTTGAATGGTCCGTGTGGTATTGGGTTACCCACTACTATTAGCCCGTTAAAGACTCCGTTGTTATTGTATTCTTTAAAGAAGTTTTTTAGTGTTTCGGGTTCTTCGCTTTTGATGTTTATCTTGTCATAGTTGCCTTCTAGTTCTATGCCAAATGAGTCAGCGCTTGCAGTGTAGTAGGTTGCTAGTGAGCCTTTGACTTCTTTAGTCTTTTCAATTTTTAGTAGTCCTGCGTTTTTTAGTTCGTTAATGTGGTAGTATAATTTTTGTTCGTGCATTTTTATTTTCTTAGCCAGTTGGTTAGGGTACATTGGTTCTTTTTTTAGTTCGTTTAGTATTCTTATTCTGATTTCACTGGCTGCTGCTTTTAGTTCGTCTGCGCTAAGCTCTTTAAAGCTCTTAGTTGAGTATCCTTTGTCTTTTTTTAATAGGTATTTCATTAGAGTATTATTAACAAGCAACCTTTATAACTTTTCTCATAACGGTGTTAAACTATTACAACTATTTTTGTAGTAGTTCTTAATTTGTTTATATCTACTTTTATAACTTTTATTGTAATGGTGTGTCTTTTTTTTGAATAATCCTTAATAAAGGATTTCCTATATATTTCTTCATGGTTGATGAGCTGAGTCAAGCAAAGCGGGACTTAGGGGAACAAACGAATGTGGGTGACCTGTTTGATTTAAGTGACTTTAAGTTTGCTAGTCTAGTTGACTTGCTTGGTTTTCAAGCTAAGTTAAAAGCCTTTTTTAATAATGTTCCTAAAGAGTATGTTAAAGTTACTAGCTTACCTAATGTGGTTATTGATGGCGAACTCTATGTTGGTAAAGGCGTTACTGTTAAGCCTTTTACTTACATTGAAGGCAGAGTATTACTTGATGATGGCGCGTCTCTTGGTCCTCATGCTTATATTCGCAGTGACGTGGTGGTTGGCAAGTCGTCTAAGCTAGGCAGGTGCGAGGTTAAGACTTCCTTAATTATGACTGGTGTTAACATTCATCATCATAGCTACATTGGTGATTCAATTATTGGTAATCGCGTTAATATCGCTGCTGGTTTTATTACTGCTAACTTGCGTTTTGATAAAAAGCCGGTTAATGTTAAGGGTATTGGTGTTTCTCCGACTTATAAGTTTGGCGCACTGATTGGTGATGATGTTAAGACAATGGTTAACGCTTCTTTAATGCCTGGCTCAGTTATAAAAAAAAGTGAGATTGTTTATGGCAGTAAGTGATTGTGCTGTAAGTGAGCGAAGCGACGTTTTCAAGTCTTATGATATTCGCGGTGTCTTATCTGATGATTTTGTTGTTAGCTTAGCTAGGTGTGTTGTGCATTCTTATGGCAGTGTTGTTGTTATGAGTGATGTTAAGGTTTCAAGCAGGCGTTTGGCTGAATTGTTTGCTAAGACTGTTTTTGATTGCGGTAATGAGGTTATTTGTTGCGGTGTTGGTCCTACTGATATGGCTAGTGTTGCGGGTAGGCATTACCGGCTTACTTCGGTGATGTTTACTGCGTCTCACTTGAGTGAGGGTCAGGATGGTATTAAATTTCATGAGTCTAACGGCAGGCCTTTTAGTCCTGAGATGATTCTTGGCTTAAAGTCTGGTGTTGAGGCGCTTAACTCTGTTGGTGGCAGTCTTAGGCAGGTTTCTTTTAATCGTATCTACGAGTCTCTTTTATTCAAGCGTTATAATGAATTATTCAATTATGATTTGCATGGTTTAAGGGTTCTTGTTGACTTAAAGAATGGTTGCGGGTTAAGTCATCACTTGTTATCTAAGCTTGGGGCTATTGTTGACGTTGTTCACACTAAAGGGTCTGACCCGTCTAGGATTGAGCCTGAGTTAATTGCTAAAGCTAAGAATTATGATTTGGTTATTGTTCATGATTTTGATGCTGATCGTATTGTGCTTGTTAATGAGTCTGGCGTTATTCACGGCTCGCTTGTTGCCTGTATGCTTACTAGTGTGCTAAAGGGTGTGGTTGTTGCTAGTGTTGATAGCTCTGAAGTCTTATCTAATTACACTAAAGTGGTTCACTCGCGTGTTGGCGACCCCTTTGTTAGTAGGGCTATACTTGATAATAACGCGGTGTTAGGTGTTGAGCCTAGCGGTCATTACACTGACCCTTGTTTTGCGCCAACTAGCAGTGGTTCGTTGTTTGCTTTGATACTTGCGGGCTTAGTAATTAAGAAGGGCATTAGTGAGCGTTTAAGTGCGTTTCCTAGTGTTCGTTTGATGATGGACTCTATTAAGGTTTCTGATAAGGATTCTTTTATGAGTCAGTTAGCTAGTAAAGTCTCTAATGTTATTTCTGTTATTGATGGCGTTAAATTCTCTTTTAATGGTCGTCCCGCTCTTATTAGACCTAGTGGTACTGAGCCTATTATTCGTTATCAGTTGGAAAACCCTGGTAAGGATAGTCTCAGTGAGCTTGGTGACTGGTTAAGAAAGGCGGTTGGTGTTTGATTATGCGATGTGTTATTCTTTGTGGCGGTGTTGGTAAGCGTCTTAGGCCTCTTACTGATTCAGTGCCTAAGGTGATGGTTAGGGTGCAGGGTGAGCCAATGCTTACTCATATTTTGCGTGGTTTAAAACCGTACGTGACTGAGGTTACATTGGTGGTTGGTTATCTTAAGGAAAGAATTGTTGATTATTACAGCAGTCATTTTGAGGGGATTAATATTCATTATGCTGTTCAGTCTGAGTTTAAGGGCACTGCTCACGCTTTGCTTTGCGCTGAGCAGTATGTTGATGCATCATTTATCTTGGTGTATGGTGATACTTTTTTTAATCCTAGTATTTACAAGAAGTTGTTAACTCAGAGTTCTGATGGTGTGATTGTGGCTAAGACCGTGCCTAACCCGTCTGATTTTGGCGTTCTTAATGTTGTTAATGGTTATTTAAAGAATATTTTGGAGAAAGTGCCTAACCCGCCTGGTAATCTTATTAACGCGGGCATTTACTTGTTGCCGTTTGAGATTTTTAATGCTTGTAAGCGTGTCCCACTTAGTCCGAGAAACGAATACGAGCTTACTGATGCTATTACTTTGTTAATCAGTGAGGGTTTTACTTTTAAGCCAGTGGTGATTAACGAGTGGATTGATGTGGGCACTCTTGAGCGTCTTAAACAGGCAGAGGAAATGGTCTTTTAGTGTGGGGGTGAGTAAGCCCTTAGAGAGGGGTCGCCCCTCTCTTGGGGGATTGATGTGGGTACTCCTGAGCGTTTAAAAGAAGCTGAATCGATGAGTTTTTAAATTCTCTTTTTAACCTTTTATTTATGGTTATTGTTGATAAATCACTTGATGATTTGCTGTTAGGTATTGATCAGCCTAGTGTTGTTTTTTTAATGAGACTTATTGCTTGGCTCACCCTGATTTTAGTCGTGAGGCTTATTTTGGTTTTAAGAATTTGCGAAGCACTGTTTCTGGTATAATTTCTGGTTTAAGCGGTGTTGACATTAGCCGTTTGGTTGATGATGTCTTGCTTAATTCAGCTGGTCATGGTAATAGTTGGGACGCGAGTAAGCCGTTAAGTGTTGTTATCTACTCTGGTGCTAATGGTTGGTTATTAAACGTGACTGACGCAGGCAATGGTTTTAATTATTTTAAATCAACTGGTATAAAAGTTTCTTTTAGTGATAGTGGTAAGACTATTAGTTTATCGGACAACTAATGCTTTTAATAATTTAATAACCATTAATCTTTTATTGTTGTAACCTGTTGTTATTGTTATGAAGCATTCTTTGAGGACTAATATCATTCTTGAATTATTGTTAATTATTGGTTCAGTGCCTATTTTTAGGAGTCTTTGGTATGCTCTTGATACTGTCAGTTTCTTTAATGAGTATATTGGTTTAATTGTTTCATTTATTGCTGGTCTTATTGTTTGTGTGCTAGCTTTTTACTTTTTTCAATCAAAGTAGTTTTCTCGCATCTTATACACTTGTATCGTGTGGTAGCGTTTGTTAGTTGTTGCCAACCGCATTTTGGGCATGTTACTTTTATCATTTTATCTCCTTGTTGAGCGTGCGAGTTATATCGAGCCGCGAAAAGGAGAGCTTATGATTAAGCTCGACGCAACCGCATTTTGGGCATGTTACTTTTATCATTTTTTTTGGTTTCTACTCCTAGTTATCTATATACGTTTATTGCTATAAGCATTTAGCGCACAGAGTGAGAACAAGCCAAAGCGAGTTTGAGTGTTAAAAGAATAATTGTCCTCTCTACTCGTCTACGCTGATTTCTATTATTTTTTCTCTAGAGCACTTACTACAGTAGTGTCCGCCATAAGGTCTATTAACACTCTTTTCTGTTTTTGACAGCCAGCGGGTGTTTCTTGGTAATCCGTGCAGTTCTGCTCCACACTTAGCGCAGACTTGTTTACCAGTCATTTTTCGCTCGTAGTGAGTTACTGTTTTATTGCCTGGTAATCTTCGCTGTATTTGTTTTTTCTTTTTGCCTTTATTTGCATCCATAATTAATCACTCCTTATTATTCTCCTTATTATTAAGTTTTTCACTAACTTTCGTAATTAATGGTTTTAGCGTCATGCTAAAAATCATGCTTGAAAGAATATAAGTGCCTAACCAGCTGATTGATGGCCCAAATATTGGTATGCTAAACGGGAAGCTTACTAGGTCTCCGTATGGCGTAAAATATGAGTTTAAGCCCCAAAACACCAGTAGTAATGGTATATAACTATATAGTGTTGGTTTCATCATGTGCTTCATTAATTCGCTGTTAGCGCTCATTATCTTTGTTTGCAAGTCATCTAACTCTTTTTTTGTAAGGTTAGGCGTCATTTTGGCTTGCAAGTCTTTCATTTCTTTTTTCTTGCTTTTGATGAATTTAGCGTCAGTGAACTTGTTATTAAACAATTGAATGCCTAGGCTAACCATGAATGATATTAAAATTATTGTTGGTAAAACCCACTCTGGTGCCATAAGTAATCTGAAATAATTAATTGTTTTAAAAAGGTTACTATTGCCCTTTATATTCCTTTCATGAAGTCTTTCATTTGCTTAGGCAGTTCGTTGTAGTGTTCTCTTTTTATCTGCTCATATATCTGGAATATTATCATGATTGATAATAGGATACCTGTTCCCCTGCTTAGCGCGCCAAATAAATCAGCTACTACTGCTACTGCGCCAACGCTTGCCCCACCTAGTATTGTTAAAGGCTTAATGTACCTGTCTAGCACTTTAGTTAGTATTCGCTTGTCGCGCCTAAAACCTGGTATGTTTAATCCTGAGTTTAGTATCTGGTCTGCCACGTTATCAGCGCCTTGCCCGCCTATGTTAATCCATAGTAAGCTAAATAGTACTGCGCCGATTATCATAAATAAGCTGTAGACTATTATTGAAGTGACTTGGTCGCCAGTAAATCCCTGGACTACTATTTGCCTGATTGTTGGCGGGTTAAGGTAGTAGACTAAGCCGCCGTTTGGCACTTGGCTTACTTGGCCACCGCTTGTTACTGACTCGTATGTGCCTAGTATTGGTATACCCATGTTAAACAGTGTTAGCCCCCAGAATTGCATGCTTGCTATTAGTGTTGCTACAAAGATAACTGGCATGTTACTGGTGTAAACAAACTTTAATGGGTACCTGTAACTAAAGCCTCTGAATCTGCCAAAGCTAAGTGGTATCTCCACTTTTATGCTTTGCAAGTATACGCAAATCATGAAAACTACTACTGTTATGCCAATGATGAATAATGGCCAGAAAGCTTCCTGTGGTAAGCCCTGAAATATTAGCATTATTGCTTTAGGTAAGTTACCTATTGGCAGTAATGGATTGCTAGGGTCTGGTAATGGGTTAACTGCGTTAATAAAAATCTCCCTTGATACACCTGCTGCAATGAATAATGAGATACCGCTTCCAATACCCCACTTGCTTACAACTTCGTCTAGTAACATTACTAAGAAACTGCCTATAACTAATTGAACGCTGATGATTGCAACATTGCTAGCTAAACCGCCTGCTGCTGGTAGCGCGCCGCTAACAGCATACATTATGTTTTGGATTAGTATAAACGCTATTGAGAATAATTTTTGCATTCCCTGAAATTGCTGCCTGCCTTCATGGCTTGAAGTGTCAATTTTAATCACGTCAGCGCCGACAAGTAATTGCAGTACGATACTTGCTGTTACTATTGGTCCGATACCTAAGCTAATCAGGCTTCCAAAATTAGCTGCCAGTAATACTGATAGTGTTTCAAACTGGCTTTTGTAATTAGCGTCAAGACCATATAATGGTATTAGTGATAATAAGAAGTAAATAACTAGTACTACTCCTGTCCATTTCATTTTTTCCTTGAAGTCAAGTTTTTTCTCTGGCTGGCTGACCTCAGGAAGATTTTTCAAAAACTCCTTAAAGTCCAATTCACATCACTACTGTTTTGCCTTTTGCTTTTTCGATTTTTTCTTTAGCTATTTTTGTGAAGTACTTAGCTGTTACTGTTACTCCCTTAAGAGCTTCGCCTTTGCCTAGTACTTTATCATAGCCTAGTTCAGTTGCATTAACACTGCTGCCTTTGACTTGTTTCATTAAGTCGCCAAGGTTAATTGTCTTAACACTTGTTTTGTTCTTGTTAGTGAAACCGTATTTGCCTAGCTTTAAGCCCATTGCAAGCATTTTAGTTTTCTTCTGAGCACGAGCTTTTTTACCCTGACCTGCGTTTCCAAAGCCTCCTCTGCTGCCTGAACCTCTTCTCCTTAATCCGGAGTGTGACTCAGCGCCTCTTTTCTGTCGAGTCTTTCTTTGTTTCCTAATCATATTCAAAATAGAACTATG
>Ga0208375_1002141_pt1 | contig 19393 bp, 18 predicted proteins | sample RifOxyD1_FD_184038 | JGI IMG/M metagenome (GOLD analysis project Ga0208375, IMG submission 184038) | Soil microbial communities from Rifle, Colorado - Rifle Oxygen_injection D1 (SPAdes) | ecosystem: Environmental > Terrestrial > Deep subsurface > Rock core/Sediment | place: Rifle, Colorado... | reverse complement strand
CATCCGCTCCTGAATCATTTGATGTTATCGAAAAAGAACTTCGTGAAGTCCCAAAAGAGGATGTCATTATGACGATGGGGGCAGGGGATATTTATAAGATTGCTGATAAGATCGTCGTATGAATCCTGAATCCTCAAGATCAAGGCTGTCGGTTGTGGCGACGCCGATAGGGAATCTGGAAGATATAACGCTGCGCGCACTCCGCACTCTAAAAGAGTGTGATGTTATATATGCGGAAGATACCCGAGTTATTTCAAAGCTTCTCGCGAGATATGAAATCAAGAAGCCGCTGCAGCGTCTCGATGCGGCGACGGAAATGAAGAAAGCAGAAGAGGTTGTCTCCCGCCTTGAGTCTGGGGAGCATGTTGTCTTGGTAAGTGACGCAGGTACGCCCGGAATTTCCGATCCCGGCGCCCGACTCGTGGGGCAGGTACGAGCACTTTCGCCAAGCATGAGAATCGAGACTGTGCCTGGACCATCTGCGCTTGCCGCAGCAGTTTCGATTGCCGGCATGGATTCAGATAAGTTTTCGTTCTTCGGATTTCTGCCGCACAAGAAAGGCCGCCAAACCATGCTTAAGAAAATAGCCGTGAGTGAAATCCCCGTCGTGGTATATGAGTCGCCGCACCGCATTGAGAAACTGCTTGTCGAGCTTTCCGAAATCGGGGTATCTCGTGTAGTGATTGCCCGTGAACTCACCAAGCTTCATGAGGAGATTGTGTCGGGAAGCGTTGTTGAGGTCCGGGCGCATTTTGCAGCGCATCCGGATACGGTGCGTGGAGAATTTGTAGTCATTGTGACGCCCTGATATAATCGCGCCATGTCTCGTGCAAGCATTCTTATCATCCTCGGTATCTTGAATGTGTTCGTGCCGTTCTCAGGTCTTCCGATGACGATCCGTTCATTATTTGCGGTTATTGTCGGCGCTTGTGTGTTCAGTATCGGACTCTCGTTCCGTTCACAAGAAACTCAAGCGGTGAAGCCTCGGGTGGAGACTGCGGGTTCTGACCCTGTCATTTCTGATCGGGCGGAAACCGTCTCAAAAATTCCAGAGCAGGAGCCGCACAAACTCTCCTCAATCTAAGTTTTACAGATACAACCTGATTTCGCGCGCTTCTATCGCGCAGATTTTGCTATACTTGTGAGCAATGGGAAATCCTGAGCGCGTGACGTATTTTGCCGCGACTGATGCGCGGGGCAAACACATTCCATTTGGCATCAAGGCGAAAGATCGTGATCGCCATATGTATGTCATTGGAAAGACTGGTATGGGTAAGTCGACCTTGCTCGAGAATATGGCGATCCAGGACATCCGGAATGGAGAAGGTCTCGCCTTCATTGATCCTCATGGTGGGACGGTGGAACGTTTGCTCGAATATATTCCGGAAGAGCGCATAAAGGACGTGGTCTATTTCGCGCCGTTTGATATGGAGCATCCTATCGCGTTTAACGTGATGGAGGACGTAGGCTACGACAAGCGGCATCTTGTTGTCTCAGGCCTCATGGCTACCTTTAAAAAAATCTGGCAGGACGCGTGGAGTGCGCGTATGGAATACATCCTCACGAATACGCTGCTTGCGCTTCTTGAATATCCGGACGCAACGCTGCTCAGTGTTAATCGCATGTACACCGACAAAGCGTTTCGCCAAAAAGTCGTCGATAATGTGAAAGATCCGGTTGTGAAGGATTTCTGGACAAAGGAATTCGCAAACTACGGAGATCGGTATACGCAAGAAGCTACGCCCGCTATCCAGAACAAAGTCGGTCAATTCACCGGCAATCCGCTCATTCGAAATATCATCGGGCAGTCGAAATCATCGTTTGATATTCGCACGATGATGGACGAGAAGAAGATACTCATAATCAATCTCTCGAAAGGGCTCGTGGGAGAAACCAATATGCGTCTTCTCGGATCGATGCTCACCACTCGTATCTTCCTGGCAGCGATGAGTCGCGCTGATCTTTCAGCAGACAAGCTCGCAAAACTTCCCAATTTTTATTTCTATGTCGACGAATTTCAAAACTTTGCAAACGAGACGTTTGCGGAAATTCTTTCTGAAGCTCGAAAATATAAGCTCAATCTCACTATCGCGCATCAGTATATTGAGCAGATGGAGGAGCCGGTGCGCGACGCTGTATTCGGTAACGTCGGCACGACCATAGTATTTCGCGTGGGTCCTTTTGATGCTGAAGTGTTGGAGACGATCTTTTTACCGAAATTTACAAAGGAAGACATCGTTGCTCTCGACAGGCGTCAGATATACATCACACTCATGATTGATGGCGTGGGTTCAGCCCCGTTTTCCGCCATAACCATTCCACCGATTGAGCCGCCTCCCGTTTCCCATAAAGACGAAGTTCTTTCTTCTTCAAGAATTCAGTTTGCCGTGCCACGTGCAAACGTTGAAGGATCAATTCTTGCTGAACTTGAGGCGAGTGCTGCGTCAGAAGCGCCGGCCGATGCGCGTATGCGCCGAAAGCCTGTAAGCCCAGTCCCGGCACAGCGAGAGAAAGAGTTTGTTGGTCCGGCACATTTTCCTCAGAAGGAAAGAGAACGAGCCGTGCCAGCTCCAAGCACCCCCATGCGTCCTATACAGCAAGAGCGGCCTCGACTTGATCAAGAAATGGAGCCGTACCGCAGTCATGACATCGTACGTGCAGAGCCTCAGACGCATCAACTTGAAAAACGCCCAGGGGCGTTTGTTCCTCGCCCGGCCGTTGCCGCAAAAAGTCCCGATGAGCTCAAAGCGATTTTGCGCACGATGACAGAAAAAACCAGTGCGGAAAAGGATCAGAAGAAGTCGGTGCAGCAGCAGTCCCTCAAAGGGGCATTGGCTGATGTGCTGAAGAAAAATGTACAGCAGATTCCTGAAGGTGTGCCTCAAATGCCAAAGCCCAGTGAGCCGCAAAAGCTTGTAGTCCCCGCAGCAGTATCCCCAGCTGCTTCGCAGGAAACCTCTTCAGTACACAATAATCATTCCACTCCTACGCAACTAGCAAAAGAAAATAAACCATTCGAGGTTTCGGAAGATGCTCTGCGGAAGGTGTTTAAGGGTGAAGCATGACCTCTCCAATTCGAATTCTCGGGCTGTTGATGCTGTGGGCGGCATTTCCCGTGACTGTGCATGCTGGCGTCATCTTCACTGAAATAATGTATGACTTGCCGGGAACCGATTCTGGGCGCGAGTGGGTTGAGGTGACGAATACGGAGAACGGTTCGATTGATGTGAGTGGGTACACGTTTTTTGAAGCAAATAGTAATCATGCGCTTGTACTTGTCTCGGGTGTAGGGGTTCTTGGGTCAGGCGCCTCTGCAATCATTGCGAACGATCCTACGAAGTTCAAGACAGACTGGCCGAATTATTCAGGTCCTCTTTTCGACTCATCGTTCTCTCTTTCAAATGAAGGCGAGCCTCTTGCTCTGAGGGATGGGTCTACGATTATGGATTCCGTATCTTATGATCCCTCCGCGGGAGCTGCAGGAGATGGGAACGCTCTCAAGCGAATCGGGGATTCTTTCGGTTCGACTGTACCGACGCCTGGCACCTATGCAGACATACTGTTAACCACGAACGTGCAACAATCGGCAAGCACGACTGCCACTTCGAACTCTCAAGAAGGAGACCCAACTTCTACTTCTGCAAGGAGTGCGTTTCCCTATGTGCCACCACCTACGGCGCTTTTTCTTGAAGTGCGAGGTTTGCGCAGCGCCACGCGAGAAGTGCCTTTGCGCATGTCTGCACGCGTAACTACAAAAAGCGGCGCAGTAGATTCGTCAGCGAATATTTCATGGAGTTTTGGTGATGGATCGTTCTCGACTGGCAGTGTGGCCGAAAAAACATATCACTATCCGGGTACCTATTTAGTCGTCGTGCGCGCGATCGATGGTACCGCGGAAGTTCAAGAAGAATTTCCTATTACAGTAACGTCTGCAAAGGTTCGGGTGTCTTCGGTATCGGGGGATGGTATTACAATAACAAACGATTCAAATGAACGCCTGGATCTTTCTGGGTGGCGTCTACTCTCTGACTCCAGGTCATTCCGTATTCCCGATGGGATGGCTATTTTACCAGGCGCGAGTGTTTTGCTCCCCCATGCCATTACGAATCTTCCCATCGCATCTGAAGCGGTGCTTCAATATCCGAACGGGAGTATGGCAGCGAATTTTGTGCCAAATTTTCCCGTGCCAGAAGTCGTTCCCCCTGCAATATTGTCGATAGCCGCTACGCAACCTTTGGTAGCCGCAGAGAGTTACAAAGAGGTAGGAACGAGTGGGCGTTCCATAGGCCACAATGGACAGTCGTCAGCAGTTACCACGAAAGTAACAACCCAATCTCATGATGAAGAAGTTCTTGCCCCCACAGCAGCGAAAGAACTCGCTGCTGTGGGGGCCTCATTGCCTGCAGCATCAGCTGTTGCGATAGGGAAGGATGCCAACCATCTTTCCGGTTTGCTCCGATCGCCGTGGTCGTATATCCTTCTAGGCGTTATCTTGGTTGCAGCGAGTGCGTTCGTACTCCTCTGATGCCTTATATGAAAAATAGCAAACTCATTCTTGTTACCGGTGGCGCGGGTTTCATCGGTTCGCACCTTTGTGCGCGTCTCGTGCAGGAAGGTCACAAAGTCATCTCGCTCGACAACTACTTTACTGGCAGCCGTGAAAATCATGTTCCGGGCGTTGATTATCGCGAAGGTCACACGAAGGATATTGAGAAGCATGTTCCCGAGACACCTGACCTTATCTACCATCTCGGCGAATACTCTCGGGTCGAAAAAAGTCTCCAGGAGCCTGCGCTTGTGTGGGACCTCAATAAGATCGGCACATTTGGCGTGCTCGAATTCTGGCGTAAGCACGGCGGCAAACTCGTCTATGCTGGTTCGTCCACAAAGTTTGGTGATGGAGGTCTCGGGCGCAATCAGAGCCCCTACGCTTGGACAAAGGCGACGAATACCGAGTTAGTTAGAAATTACAGTGCATGGTACGGACTGTCTCATGCCATTACCTATTTTTATAATGTATATGGTCCGGGTGAGCGTGCGGGGGCCTATGGAACCGTTATAGAGATCTTCAGGAAGAAACAGCAGGCGGGTGAACCTCTTGCAGTGACCTCTCCTGGAACTCAAAAACGAAACTTCACCCATATCGATGACATCATTGATGGATTGCTATTTGTTGGAGCAGATGGAGAAGGTGATGACTTTGGTATCGGCAATGAACAGGCGTATTCGATACTCGAGGTAGCACAGATGTTTGGCGGGGAAATTGTGATGATGCCAGGCTCGCAAGGAAACCGTATGACATCCGATATTGATACCTCGAAAACTCGGTCGCTCGGATGGCAGCCGAAAAAGAAACTTCCTGACTATATTGCCGAAGTGTGTGCGCGCAAGGCGCTATGAAACGAGTAGGTATTTTTTCGCTCGCATATCTCCCACATATCGGCGGAGCCGAGGTCGCACTTAAGGAAATTACGGACCGAATTTCCGATGTGGAATTTCATCTCTTCACAATGAACTTTGGGAAAGAAGTTCAAGAAGAAAAGGTGGGAAATGTGTTCGTGCATCGGGTGGGTACAACTTCTTCTTATTTTTCTAAAATATTGTTTGCACCTCGAGCTGCATTTGCTGCGTATAAACTCCATACCAAATCTCCTTTCGACGCGTATTGGGCAATGATGAGTTATATGCTTTTTCCGATTGTACTAATGCGTTTTATGGGCGTGCGAGAACCGTATCTTCTAACTCTTCAAGAGGGAGATCCATGGGAACATATGTTCTCTCGCTGGTTCATATTCCCATTTCGCCCACTGCTTTCGTCTGGTTTCCGGCACGCAGCGGCAGTGCAGGCGATTTCGACCTATCTTTCGCAATGGGCGAAGAGGATGGGGTATGTGGGCAGTATCGATGTAATACCGAATGGGTGCGACACGACTCGTTTCAGTGAACCGCATCTGAGGCAAGATCGGGAACTTTTTTGGAAACATAAAAATATAAATAGTGCTGACACCATACTTGTAACTACTTCGAGACTGGTTCGGAAGAATGCAGTCGATGTTGTTATTCGTGCGCTTTTGCTGCTTCCCAAAAATATCCGATTCGTCGTTCTTGGAAGTGGGGAGGAGCGGGCAATGCTTGAGGCGCTTGCAGAAAAACTTGGAGTGTCTGAGCGGACACATTTCTTAGAGGAAGTTCAACATTCCCAAACGCCACAGTATTTGCACGCATCAGATATATTTGTGCGTCCTTCGCGTACAGAGGGTATGGGGAATTCTTTTATTGAAGCGATGGCGGCTGGTGTACCGGTTATTGCGACGCAAGAGGGGGGAATCGCGGACTTCTTGTTTGATGCAAGCCGGAATCCGGAAAAGGAAGCTACGGGTTGGGCAGTAGATGTCGACTCTCCTGAACAAGTAGCCGCTGCAGTGAAGGATATCCTGGGGAAACCAGAGCAAACGGCGAGAGTAATCGCTACCGCTAAGAAGTTTGTGTCTGAAAAATATGACTGGAGGACCATTTCTCAGGATATGCGCACAGTCTTCGACCGGTTATTCGAAAGCCGGTAGACTATGGCTATGAAGCTTGTCATCGCGACACCATTGTATCCGCCTGAAATTGGCGGTCCGGCGACGTATTCAAAATTACTTGAGGAAGGGCTTCCGGCGCATGGTATAGAAGTAGAGTTGGTTAAGTTCAGTGAAGTGCGGCATGTGCCGAAGCTTATTCGGCATTTTGCATATTATCGCCGCGTATTGAAAGCAGCGCGCCATGCCGATGCAGTGCTCGCACTCGATCCAGTTTCGGTCGGCCTTCCGGCAATGCATGCGGCTCGTAAGGCAGGCAAACATTTTTTCGTAAAAATAGTTGGTGATTATGCATGGGAGCAGGGCACGCAGCGATTCGGTGTGACACAAAGGCTCGATGAGTTCGTAAAAGAGAAAAACGTGCCATTCTCAGTCCGCATGTTACGCAGTATTCAAACCCGAGTTTCCGAAGCGGCGGATCGGGTGATTGTTCCGAGCGACTATCTTAAGGGTATCGTCGCGACGTGGGGAATCCCCGAAGAAAAAATAGTTAGGATTTATAACGGAATAGCTCTTCCAGAGCATCTGCCAGTGCACCAAAAAAAAGAAGGAGAATTTCTCATCGTGTCATCCGGCAGGCGCGTGCCGTGGAAAGGGTTTGAAGCGATCGAGCGAGTCGCGACGGATCATGTACATTGGAGGGTGTTCATCGCCTCCAATCTTCCTCGGGATGAGGCACTCGGGTGGGTGAAAGCCGCTGATGTGTTTGTGCTAAATTCGCTCTACGAAGGATTCCCTCATGCACTGGTCGAAGCAATGACTCTTGGTACTCCGGTCATTGCGACAAGCATCGGAGGGAATAAGGAATTGGTTAGGCATGGAGAGACCGGCCTTCTTGTGTCTCCGGAAGACGATTCTTCTCTGTTGGAAGCTCTCACCAATGTCGCGAGTGATCCTACAGCGGCTCGGAAGCGCGCTCTTGTTGCGCAAAAGCGAATGGATGAGTTTGCGTTGCCGCATATGTTGAAGGCGACAGCACAACTTCTTAAGTCACTATGAAAGTACTTTTCATTTCCAACGACCCCTCAATTTTTGAAGAAAATAGTTCTGCGCGGGCGCGCATGCACGGATATGCTCGGATGGGAGAATTGCACGTTCTTTCTCTCGCAGGTTGGGGTGCTAAGAAAGGACAGGAAGGAAATCTGTTTCTGCATCCGGTACACCGGATCTGGAAATATTTCCGCGTGAGCGTACTTGCGCATCGTGCTCACCGGCTCATTCGGAAGTATGGAATCGAAGTTGTTTCTGCACAGGATCCTTTCGAACACGGTCTTGCTGCGCTTCGGGCGATACGCGGCACCAATGCGAAGCTACATGTGCAGGTCCATACCGATTTTTTGTCGCCATGGTTTACAAAAGGCGGTAGTTGGCGCAATCCGCGTGCGTCGATGCTTAACCGATATCGTCAAAAGATCGCTGACCGCGTGCTGCTCAGGGCGGATGGGATACGCGCTGTTTCTGAGCGAGTAAAAAAGTCTCTCATTCAGAGATATGGATCTCAAATTCCAGAACCGTCAGTCATTCCCATTACCGTCTCGGCAGAAGTTCCAGCATGTATCCCTCTTCCGAAGCATTCCTTTACGTTCTCGCTCATTGCTGTCGGTCGTCTTGAACCCGAGAAGCGTATCGAAGATATTCTTGTGGCGATGAAGAGTATCATCAGGAAGTATCCGATGATCGGACTCTTTATCGTAGGGGAAGGGCGCGAACGTCGCAGGTTGATCCAGATAGTGCGAATGCTCAATCTCGAAGGGCATGTCATTTTTCTCGGGGCACGGTCTGATGCGTGGGGTCTTATGCAGGGCGCCCAAGCATTCATTCAGGCGAGTGCATATGAAGGATATGGTCGCACGCTCATCGAGGCGGCTTTAGCGAGAGTTCCGATCATCACAACAGATGTCGGTATCATAGGAGAAGTGTTTAAGGTTCGTGAAGATGTCCTTGCGACACCAGTAGCTGACTCGAAAGCTCTTTCAGCCAGTATCGTCAATATCATCGAAGATACGTTCGTGCGGCAACAACTTCCGATGCATGCCGAAGCGACCGCTCGCGCGCATCTTGCGGCCGTCGGAGATGTGTCGGTACGCATAGCTGAAGATCTCGCGCGAACGCTCAAGCACCCATGAGACTATTGATCGTCACACAGGCCATTGACGCAGAGGATCCTGCCCTCGGATTTTTTCTGCGATGGGTAGAGAGTCTTGCTGAGCGAGTCGATCACATCGAGATTATTTGTCTTAAGGAGGGGAAGCATGCGCTTCCAAAAAACGTGAGGGTACATTCCCTTGGTAAGGAGCGCGGTGCGGAGAATCGTGTTACATATGCATTTCGATTTCTCTCGCTCGCATGGAACCTCCGTCGCCAGTACGACTCTATTTTTGTGCATATGAATGAGGAATATGTACTCCTCGCGGGGTTTTTTTGGCGCTTAGTAAACAAGCGGATTGTCCTCTGGCGAAACCATAAAATGGGTTCATGGAGAACACGCGTCGCAATGGCTTTAAGCAATGCAATTTGCCACACGTCCCCGGATGCTTTCGTGGCTCGATCAGCAAAGGCGGTCTTGATGCCTATAGGTATTGATACGGAACTGTTTCCGCTACAGGACAGAGGATCATCGGAATCAAACTCCATAGTATTCATTGGGCGGCTTGATCCGGTTAAGAAAGTCGAAGTATTCGTTGAGGCGGTCAGTAGGGTGTCAGTGCCGTGCAAGGTCGATCTCTATGGAAGTCCGACCGAGCCCGGATCTTCCTATTCACGCATGATTGCTGAGCAGTCGCAGTCGCTCATAGAGTCAAAAGTTTTGACGCGTCACTCGGCAGTGCCGCACGCGAGTACACCAGAGATCTATCGGGCGCATGCCGTATATGTCAATCTCACGCCCTCAGGAAGTTTCGATAAGACAATTGGGGAAGCGATGGCAAGCGGATGTCTCTTAGTTTGTGCCAATGATGCTGTGCGTGAAGTGGTGAGGCCAGACCTCATGGTGCAGGCCAGCGATCCTCGTGAGGTTGCTCAAGCTCTTGAACATGCCATAGGACTTTCTATGGAAGAACGGCTTATTGAGACGAGGAAACTCCGGGCATATATTGAACAGCACCATAGTCTTGATGCGCTTATACGGAAGATCGATATGCTGCTCCGGTAATTTCCTATGAATGTCTGTTATGTAAATTTCAGTCTCAATAATCCTCGAGATCAGATCACTCTACAAGCGTTACGGGCTAATGGGGTCCATATTACGGAAATTTCCGACAATACGCCTGGCTTGAAGAAATATCTGCATATTGCACGGCAGTATCGTGCAAAGGGTCGTGGTAGTGATGTTGTGATGGTCGGCTATGCAGGCAGCGTCCTTGTCATCTTTATGAGACTACTGACGCGCAAAAATATTTTCTATAACACCTTAGCGACTTTTTACGACAGCATGATCGTTTCCCGCATGGGCGGTACGCTACTTTCTCCGAAATCATTGTGGTATTACCTCGTAGATTTCGCTGCGTTTCATCTGGCCGACCGTGCATTTTTGGAATGCAAGGCACAGAAGGACATGGTGGTCAGACTATTTAAAGTTAACCCATCGAAGGTGTCGGTGCAGTTCGTTGGTACTAACGATCAGGACTTTTATTTTGATCCTGCCATCCCGAAGTTGAAGCAGTTCACAGTCGTCTTTCGAGGTATGTTCCTACCCGAGGCGGGCGCGGATGTGGTTGTTCGCGCGGCTAAGGAGCTTGAGGGAAAGAATGTCAAAGTAAGGATCATCGGTCGCGGACTTCTTCTTCCCGAAATAGAAAAGCTTATGAAAGAGCTTGCGCCTAATACTCTCGAGCTCGTGACAGAACGCCTTGAAATGAAAGATCTGCGACGTGCGATGTTGGAGTGCCATCTTTCTCTGGGGCAGCTTGCTGATCATCCGCGCGTGCATACGACTATTCCACACAAAGTGTTCGAGAGTATGAGTATGAAGTTGCCGTATCTAACTGGCGCCAATAAGGGAGTAATGGAATTTCTTACTAATACCGAGACATGCTTTACGGTGCCGCCCGGCGATTATCGGGCTCTCGCACAGAAGATACTTGAATTGCGGGATGACCCGCAAAGACTTCAAAGGGTGGGAGAGCATGCATATGCTCTGTTCTTTCGCGAGTTCTCCCATAAGATTTTGGGGGAGAAGATGCTCCGTGAGATTCATTTGTGTCAAATTGCACCACGGTAATAAGCAGAGTAGAATAACGTAAACGCCAATATACTTTTCTATGACAAAGACAGCCTTAGTATGTGGGGCCGGAGGTTTTATAGGCAGCCACCTTGTACAGAGACTAAAGAGTGAAGGGTTTTGGGTGCGAGGTGTTGATTTAAAATATCCCGAATTTTCATCCACGGCTGCCGACGAGTTTATTCAAGGAGACTTGCGAGATCAGGAGGTGGTGCAGCGATTATTTGATCGACGTTTTGATGAGGTGTATCAGCTCGCGGCTGATATGGGCGGTGCAGGGTATATTTTTACCGGGGAACATGATGCGGATGTCATGCATAACTCCGCATCCATAAACCTAAATGTACTTCACTACGGGCATACGAGTGGAAATATGGGTAAAATATTCTACTCCTCTTCAGCGTGCATGTATCCTGAATACAATCAGTTGGATCCGAATAATCCAAAATGTTCGGAAGAATCTGCGTATCCTGCAGCTCCTGATAGTGAGTACGGATGGGAGAAGCTCTTCAGTGAGCGTTTATATCTTGCGTATGCTCGCAATTACAGTATTCCTGTTCGTATAGCTCGATTCCATAATATCTTTGGACCAGAGGGGACCTGGAGGGGTGGGAAAGAGAAGGCTCCTGCTGCTCTTTGTCGAAAGGTAGCTGAGGCCGCTGATGGTGGTGAAATTGAAATATGGGGTGACGGTGAGCAGACACGTTCGTTCCTTTATATTGATGAGTGCGTGACCGGAGTACGTACACTCATGAATTCTGATTTTCAAGGTCCGGTGAATATTGGCTCTGAAGAAATGGTGACTATAAATCAGTTAGCGCAGATGATTGCGCATATTGCTAAAAAGAATATTTCTTTGAAGCATATCGATGGACCTCTTGGTGTGCGAGGGAGGAATTCAGATAACAAACTTATTCGTGAAAAATTGCATTGGGCGCCAAGCGCTCCGCTCGCCGATGGACTCGAAAAAACATATGGATGGGTCAAGGGTCAGGTCTTGAAATCGAAATGAGCACGAGTCGCCGCGCCGCTTTCTTTTTCGTAGGGGCGGATAGAGCGGGGATGATGGAGGCTGTGCGTGATGGAGTATTGCCTGATTCGATACTGAGGGGCGCTAATTTTTTTGCCGAACAACCCGGTTGGCAGGTAGAAATAGTGAGTGCTCATCCGCTTGAAGTGCGTATGCCGCGTATGATCCGCAAGCTTGTTCCCATGTCGCTTATACAGCTACTGCTCATGCCGCGTCTACTTGCTTTTGATGCGGTAATCGCATCAGACGGATTTTTGCTCGGATATGCGGTAGCAATGTTTGGACGCCTGCCTTTTGTGCAGTTCCGTCCGAAGTGGATATTCGTCGCTATAAACAGTTCCATGCTTATTCATAGGCACAAGATGCATCCGTTCCGACGGTTTTTATTACGGCAGTGCTGGAACAGTTTTTCATCGATTGTTTGTTTATCGCAGATGCAGCAGAATGATCTCTTGAATGCTGGCGTCCGCAAGGATCTGATTTCGATAATTCCTTTCGGGGTTGATACGACGTATTTCAATGGCGATATAAAAGATGATGGTGAGACTGTAGTGAGTATCGGAAAAGATTCAGGGCGTGACTATGCGACTTTGTTTGAGGCGGCAAGTAAAGTGGATATGCCGATAACAATCGTTGCATCGCGCAAGAACATTCCTCGTGGTGCGCGTATTTCCTCAAATGTGACAATCCTTTATGATCTTCCTCTTGAAGACCTGCGAGATATGTACGCAAGGGCGCGTTTTGGCGTTGTTGTATCTTTTTCCGATGAAACAACGCTCGGTTCTGACTGTAGTGGGCAGACTGTCATTCTTGAAACCCTCGCGATGGGTCGTGCGGTTATAGCCACCGAGCGGGCATGGCTTGCTGAATATCTCGAAAACGGCAGAGATTTTATTTCCGTTCCCACGGGTGATGCTGACGCTTTAGCTCAAGCAATGCTCGGGTTGTGGAGTGACTCTTCTCTCCGAAAGAATATTTCAACTCATGGGCAGCGCATTGTCCGTGAAAAATATTCAACGCGTCGTTTTTCCGAAAAGCTACATCAGCTCGTTGAGCACTGTATTGAACAACAATGAAAATACGTTATGCAATGAATGCGAAGATTCCAACCCCGCGAGCTCACGGGCTGCAGGTCATGAAGACGTGCGAAGCTCTGGCGCGTCTGGGTGCAGATGTGGAGCTTGTAGTTCCGAAACGGCATAATTCAATTACAGCAGACCCCTTTGTTTACTATTCGATCGAACCGATATTCACGATTACATATCTGCCGACGATCGAATTCGTCTGGAAGGGTATTTCGTATGCGTTTGCTCTACAGACATTTGCATTTACGCTCTCGCTAGCGCGATATCTTTCGAAAAAAAACGGTGATGGGGCATATCTATATGTCAGGGGAGAGATCGGTTGGATGCTTCCTCTTATAAGCAAAGCAGAATTTATTTGGGAAAATCATATTAAGGTACGAAAGCCATCATCAGAAGCACGGGCAGTGCGCAGTGCAAAGGGTGTGGTTGTTGTGACGAAGCGATACAGCGAGGATCTTGTTAAGGACTACGGACTTCAATCTGATGCGGTGCTTGTCGCTCCTGATGCGGTTGATCTCGAGCAGTTTTCCTTGGGTATCGATCAATCTGAGGCTCGGCAGAAACTAAATTTGCCGCTGGATAAGAAGCTCGTTCTGTATGTCGGCTCCGATCTGCCATGGAAAGGCTTACATGTATTGCGCAGAGCGAGTTCGCTGCTTCCAAAAGAATATGAGGTGGTGTTTGTAGGTCCTATTGAATCGAAGGGGTCTTCATGGTCGGAAAGGTTCGCAGGTTCTCGACCAAACAAGGAAATACCTTTGTGGCTTGCGGCTGCTGACGCTCTTGTTCTGACAGGTGATGCACATTCAGATACGGCACGTCACTATACGTCGCCCATGAAGCTCTTTGAATATATGGCGGCCCGCCGACCGATCATAGCGACAGATCTGCCTGCGTTCAGAGACGTCATATCTGAAGAAACTGCGGTACTTGTCCGACCAGATGATCCTCAAGCGCTTGCACAGGGTATTGTGAAGGCGGTCTATGATCCAGTTAGTGGCACTCGTGTTGCCGCTGCATGGAGGGTGGTGCAGGACTACAGCTGGGAGAGGCGGGCAGAGCGCATCTTGGTATTTATCCGAAATCGTTGGATATCATGAACGGTATGATGCAACGCTTGCGAAATTTTATGTTTTTCATAAGGGCGTATGGAGCTGCTCTTGTTTCTCATCGTGTGGCTCCAGTCACTTCACAACGCATACTGATTGTTCCTGCTGGCAAACTTGGGGATGTGGTGTGTACGACACCAGTCTTGCGGGCTGTGCGTGAGCACCTACCGCAAGCAAGGTTGTATGTTCGTGATTATGGAGGCATTAATTCGGCACTGCTTGCGGACAGCGGACTGGTCGATGAATATATCAAAGCCGTCACCGTGCGGGGATATATCGCTGAACTTACGCGTGAACGTATTGATACGGTGCTCATCACCGGACCTTCTCTTGAAGATATTGCCGCCGCTCTTATAGTCGGTGTTCCTACTATCGTTGCTCCCCGTGTTGTAGGAGGGTATTGTCCGCAGCAGGTACGGCCATATTTAGCACTCCTTCGTTTCGTAACAGAATTTCCTTTCGCTATTCACGCATACGCACCTCGTGAACGCCTGCGAGCGTTAGATTCGATCGGAATCAAGGTCAGCGACACTAAGAAATATCTTGGATATTCGGAGTCTGCACTGACTGTGCGAGCAGATTTTCTGAAAAAAAATAATCTTAGGATTGGTGCGTATGCCATCATCTCGCCTTCCGCAGGGAATAAGATAAAATCATGGCCCCCAGAGCGGTTTGCCCGTGTCGCTGAACATGTGGCGCGCAAAGGTATGCCGGTTGTTGTCATAGGCGGTCAGCGAGATATTGATGAGGTGCAAGCGATGTTGCGTGAACTCAAGAATTCTTCACTTGTCGTGGATGCGACTGACCAGTTCTCACTTGATGAGCTTAAGGCTGTTATTGCCGGAGCGGCACTTTTCGTAAGTGTCGACACAGGGCCATTATATATCGCTGAGGCGTTTGATGTACCGACCGTGGACATCGTCGGGCCTGTCGATGAACGGGTGCAGCCGCCTATTGGTCCACGACATGCAGTAGTGGTGCCACACCGCACTAAGCCCATGCTCTCAATCATGAATGCACGTGTGTATGATCATGTAGAGGCTCGTAGACAAGTGGAAAGCACATCTGTAGGCGAAGTATGTGTGGCAATAGACGCTCTGTATGCTTCCGTGGTACCCTCATCTCATCAATGACGGAAAGTGATACACATTTCCGGCGCTGGGCGACCTGGTTGCAACATTCGGCAATCGGTCGTCGATTTTTGGATAAGAAATTCCTCCACTATACATGGATAGGGATCTTCGTATCCGTTCTAAATATTTTTTTGCTCTGGCTCCTCATAGATATTCTTGGGATTTCGACGATCATATCAAGCATCATCGCTGTTCTTGGCACTTTCATCCTCAGGTACGTACTGCTCGATTCTTTTAAGTCATTTTAAAAAATAATATGCATATGATTTCCATAATCATTCCGGTATATAACGAAGAGGGTAGTATTGCCGCTCTTCATGCTGAGCTCATCTCGGTCCTGACAAAGCTTTCTGTTCCGTTTGAAATAATTTTTGTGGATGATGGATCAACGGATCAGACGCTTCGAGTTCTTAAAACCTTAAAGCCTGTACGCATCATTTCGTTTGCAAGAAACTTCGGGAAGTCGCAGGCATTGCAGGCTGGATTTCATGCAGCCAAAGGGGAATACGTATTTACGATGGACGGAGATCTTCAGGATGATCCTAATGAGATTCCCCATTTTATTGAGAGTTTAGAACAGAATCATGTCGATCTTGTGTGTGGGTGGAAGAAGCAGAGACTCGACGATCCGATAAAACGTGTTGTTTCCAAAGTTGCCAATACGTTGACGCGTTTTTTTACCGGTACGTCGGTACATGATATGAATTGCGGATTCAAGCTGTATCGGAAAGAAGTAGTGAAGACAGTAAGCTTGTATGGCGATATGCATCGCTACATACCGGCGATAGCTGCTGCTCATGGGTTCAGGATTTCAGAGGTAGCAGTCCATCATCGCAAAAGAGAGTTTGGCGTCTCTAAATATGGAAACTTCAGACGCTTCTTTAAATCCTTCTTCGATTTCATCACGCTACTTCTGGTCCGGAGATTCATTGATCGTCCCATGCATTTCTTTGGTGTTATCGGTTCGTTTTCAGCTCTAGTAGGTCTCACAATACTTTCGCATCTTCTCTATATAAAGTTGTTTGAGGGGGCTGCGATAGGGAGTCGACCGCTGCTTCTTCTTGGTGTGCTTCTTGTTGTCATTGGTATGCAGCTGTTCTCTTCAGGTTTCTTGGGCGAGCTCATTATTCGTCAGAAAGGGAACCGAAATGTGTATACAATTCGGGAGGATGTTGAATTAGTGTAGGGACATATCATGGCGACTGACAACTTCAAAAAGCATTCCTCAAAAAATCCTCTGCAACGGTTTCTCATTGGGAAATTCCTCGATATTCTTATTTCGGAAACAGAAGCCTTGCATCCTGAAAAAATCCTCGACGCTGGGTGCGGGGAAGGGTTTACGTTGGAAAGATTACGGACTCGTTCTATTGGACAGGTTCTGAAGGGTGTCGATATTCAACAGAAGGCGATAGAGCTCGGTCGACAAGTGCACCCGCAGCTTGATATGCAGCAAGGGAGTTTGTATGAGTTACCATTCGAGAATGATACGTTCGATGTGGTTATATGTTCTGAAGTGTTGGAACATCTCGAACATCCAGAAAAAGCGCTTAAAGAACTGGGGAGAGTTACGAGAAAATACATTGTAATATCGGTGCCTAACGAACCTCTCTTTCGGATAGCTAATTTCTTGCGAGGAAAAAATATGTCACGATGGGGAAATGATATCGAGCATATTCAGCATTGGTCATCGCGCGGCATTGCTGAGTTTGCAGGGAAGGAGTTTGAGGTTAAAAAAATTAGAACGCCTTTCCCATGGACAATTCTCGTAGGAGAAAAAAGAATATGACATACCTCAAACAGCTCATTCTTGAGCATAAATGGGCTCTGATTCTTGCGGTTATAACTGCGATCATCATTGCGGGGCCGCAGGCATATTTCCGCTTTGCGCACGAGACAAGTACTTCACTTGCGGTAGAACTTATTCCTGATTCTCCTTGGGCTCCGCGTGTAGCCGAGGTCATGGACGGTTATCCAAGTCTGGGGAGTATTTACTATAAGGAAGGGAAAGACGATCCATATCTTTTCCAGCCGCTCGGAACCATGACCGTGGGGTATATGGGAAAGATCTTTTCGCTAGATATAAACGACACATTATTGTTCTCACGCCTCGTCCTCCCGTTCTTTGTCGTGCTATTGCTGTACGGGTTTGTATACCTTCTTTTCAGGGATCGACTGATCGCTCTTTGCGGCACTGCGCTGGTGACTCTTGCCGATCCGATCTTGACATATTCCGGCATGATGAATTTCTTGCAGGGCATCTCGCCAGCCAGTTTCTTAGGACTCGCAATGCCAGTGAATCATGCGATGATATTCATCCCGATCTTCGCGTTCTTGATACCGTTCTGGCTATTTTATACGAAACGTACCTGGATGTATGGCGTGATGAGCGCCGTCTTTCTTGGTCTGAATTTCTATAATTATTTCTATTCTTGGACATATCTCTACGCCTTCGGCGGCGTATTTGTACTACTCCTTCTCCTCCGAAAAGAATGGAAAGATGCTGTGTCTATGGGGAGTGTCTTTGTGGGCGGGCTCCTCATAGCTATTCCATACGGTCTTAATCTCTATGCCGCTTCACATTATCCTTCGTATGCGGAGGTCGCTATGAGGTTCGGTGTTGTTGCGAGCCACGCCCCTTTATTCATAGGGTTCACTGCGCTAGCTGCCTTGGGCGCATTCTGGCTATGGTTTCCGCGCGAGGATACGAAGCGATACTTGTTCGGTTTATCGCTTTTGCTGGCACCCATACTCACTATGAATCAGCAGCTCATTACGGGGAAGGTAATGCAGGCAGCTCACTATCACTGGTATTTTCACAAGCCGATGGCCGTCATATTTATGGCGTTTCTGGCATTCTATTTGCTTGATCGAGCAGGATTCGGAACATACAAAAAAATAGTCGCCGGAGTCGTTCTCGCAGTAAGTATTTTTGCCGGTGCATTTACGCAGGCCTCGTCTTATTTGAATGATCCTACGTATGGTGAAAACGCCTCTATAGCTCGGCAACGATATGCGCCTGCTCTTGAGTGGCTCAATAGGAATGCCGTCAAAGAGGAAGTTGTACTGGCAACTGACCAAATGTCGCATCTGACGGTCATTTATACGCCTTTGAACGTGTTTTATCATCGCGCCGCGTATGCTTCTCTGTCGGCAACTCGTGAACGCCTCCTCGATGCAGTATTCACTTTCTACCGTTTCCGGGGTGTTGGTGCTGATGATGCGCGAAAAGTATTCTTTGATGAGCGCAAATTCATCTCTTGGAATATCTACGGAATCTATTATCGGCAAGTGTTCGGATCATACGAAGCAATACCAGACGAAATGATGGAAGAAATTCTTGGAGAGTATTTGGCATCACTCAAGACCCCAAGTCACCTCTGGATCAAGAAGAAGTTGCAGCAGTATGACGTGCAATATGTGGTGTGGGACAAGCAGCGCGACCCGGACTGGCAGCTGAAGAAATACTCATTCTTAAAAGAAGCAGCTGTTTTTGATGATCTGGTGATCTATCATTTCGTTCCATGAAGGTAGTATTTCTCTCGGATGATTTCCCTCCGGCAAGTTTCGGAGGTGCCGGGATTTCTACTTTTGAACTTGCGATTGAGGTTAAAAAGGCAGGACATGAAGTGTGCATCATTACTACGTGCCGGTCTGCTCAAGATGCGGGGGAGAGTGAATACGAAGGTCTCAAGGTTATTAACATTGCGAGTGACTACCACGAACGGTGGCGTGCCTGGGTATCTCTCTATAATCCACCGGTTGTCCAGGAAATTAAGAGTCTGCTTAAGGAGCTGAAACCGGATGTGGTGCATGCGAATAACATACATAAGTATCTTTCATATCATTGCCTTAAGGTCGCAAAACAAAACACAAAGGTTGTGGTATGGACTGCCCGCGATGCTATGTCTATAAGTTATGGGAAACTGGCGACATCGCGTTACTTGCAGAATCGAGATTCTCGCGTGTCATGGATTGATCAGGTGCGGCAGGCGGGGAAGCGATACAATCCGTTCCGAGATTTTTTCATAAAATATTATCTCGATTATGCGGATGTAAAGTTGTCGGTAAGTAAAGCTTTGGCGGAAACTCTTGCACAAAATGGTATCAAAGGGGTCAAGACGCTTCATACGGGCATGTCTATTGGTGCGTGGCATATATCGGCTGATACGGTCCGGCAATTTAAGGAGCGTCACGGTATTAGCCACAAGAAAGTCATTTTGTTTGGAGGACGCTTAG
>Ga0208375_1002140_pt1 | contig 19400 bp, 17 predicted proteins | sample RifOxyD1_FD_184038 | JGI IMG/M metagenome (GOLD analysis project Ga0208375, IMG submission 184038) | Soil microbial communities from Rifle, Colorado - Rifle Oxygen_injection D1 (SPAdes) | ecosystem: Environmental > Terrestrial > Deep subsurface > Rock core/Sediment | place: Rifle, Colorado... | reverse complement strand
AATCTATTGAGAATGGTTTGACTGGTTCATTGTGTACAATCGTTTTTATGTATGCATTGAATTTATCAATATTAATTAAATCTGTCTCACTAAACGTTGGTTGGAATTCATGTTGGAGATAATTAGCATCAGTAACTCCAACACGAAACGCGATTAGCGACCCAACGTTACCAAAGACAGCGTTTTTCACTTCTTCTTCCATTTGTCCGATGAATTGATTTGCAACAATTAAATTGAGTCTGTATTTCCGAGCCTCAGATAATATTTGTGCAAAATCGGGAGTGGCAAAATTTTGAAACTCGTCAACGTACAGATAAAAATCACGGCGCTCTTGTTCCGGCGTCTCTTGCCTACTCATAGCAGCAATGAGAATGCGAGGAACAAGGATAAGACCCAAAAAATTACTGTTTTCCTCACCTAATTTTCCTTTTGCAAGATTCACAAGGAGTATTTTTCCTTCATCCATCACCTTTCTAAAATCAAAAGAAGATTTCGATTGACCGATGATGTTACGCATGAGTTTATTGGTGACAAACCGACCAAATTTCGAAACGATATAATCCAATACTTCTGACTTATGAAAGTCTGCTGTTTGAGCAATTTGATCGGTCCAATACCTTCGTATAATCGGGTCGGATACTTTTGGAAGTAGTTCCTGAACAAACGCTGCATCAGTGAGAATACGTACTACTTCAACAAATGTGTTTCCGGGTTCACACATAACCGTGAGCATGGCATTTCGGATCGCGTGTTCAAACCGAGGACCAATAATACCGGTTTTCATCGGATCATAGAGTTTATACATAAGTCCAACTATAGAAGTCACCACAAAATGTTTTTGTTCTTCAGTATGTGCCTCAAGCATATTGAGCCCCATGGGCCGTTCCGTATCAGAAGGATCAAAATAAATCACGTCTTCGGCGCGTGATACCGGCATTCTGGACATAATCCCAGTAATTAAATCTCCATGAGGATCAATAACAGCTACCCCTTTTCCTGCGTTTATATCTTGCATGACAAGCTCTTCTAATAATTGCGATTTTCCTGTACCGGTTTTTCCGATCACATACATGTGCCGCCTTCTATCGTCATCGCCTATGTATATTGGCCGCTCAACTCCGCGGTATTTTGAAAGACCCAAAAAAAGTCCGGATTCAGGGATAAGCATTGGCGCGGGAGCACGCTTCGCATTGAGCCAAAAGATATGTGGTGTCTCAACTGTTTTGTTGGGCAAATGAAAAAGTGTTGCAAGTTCGTCACTATTTAACACACTTGACTGCTTATAAAATGGGATATTCACAACAGGAAAATACCGATAGATAAAATCAATCATGAACACATATTTTAAAAAGAAACGGATTTCCCGAAATTCATTATTATCCGAAGAAAATTGATCAAACGATGCAAGAATATTTTTCAAATGCATCTCAGCTTGCTCTTTTGTGGCTGAAGTTACGACAATCCGCACTACAGTATTAAATCCTGTTTTTTGAACTTTTTGATTAATCGACTCGAGTGTTTTTTGATCCACTTTGAAATTTGCTTTTTCCGGATTTGCTTCATCTTTTTTGATTTTTGAAATAAACGAATGACCATTGGTCCGCCACCTGTCGTTTGCCGGTTGAATAAGAATTTGTATGACCGCTCCTTCCCCTTCCTGCATTTTGGCCAAAACTGAAGTAATTGAAGATAATGAGTCAGTCGGAAGATCTTTGTATGTCCGAATGGGAAAATAATTTGAATACTTAAGAACAAGTGGGACAAACGCAACTTTCCCCTCTTTTGAAAAAATGGAATATTCCTCTACCTCTTTGATATCAGCCCCAGGGTATGCTCCATGAATCTGTTTTTCCACAAGATCCATGAGATTTTTTGGGACGGAAACGTAAAACCTGATATCTTCACGACGGGCTACAATCTCAAAAGCTATATGGTCTTGCGGTTGTAAGAATGCCCACCATTTTTTGTTATAAAGTCCATAGAGACTGGCAAACATCTGTTCAGCTGCATCGATTTTTATTTCATTTTCCCGTGGAACCGCAATCTGCAAAAGCACATAGGAAAGCGATCGCTTTTCCCGATTTCGATATTTCCATAATAGAAAGGCAACATAGAGTAGTCCAACACCCAAACTTACACAAATAAGCACAATCAACAAACTTATTCCAAACATTTCTAATTTATAGGTAAGATCAGCGAATTGGTCTGTCATACTTTACTCTTTATTCCAAAAATCATCAGTTGTTTTTTACACCATTCTGCAAGCCACCTGAATGAATTCATAACACTGATATGAAGCCCTTTGGCGAGTTCACTATCAGACAAGGGAGTTGCGACAGATGGACTTGCTTGGATAGGAATATTTATTCCTGTTGGTTTTACCCCCAGTTGACTGACGGGCTGTGGGATTTGGACAACGGTTGGTTGTTGCGTCACCCCAATTGCTGAGACTTCCTTTGGAAGTTCAATTTCCGCTCCGGCAGCATGTAATCCTTGTTCAGAATCAGAAATGGTAATTCCTTCAGACTCTTTTCCGATTCCAATAGTTCCGGTTGTTGTTGGAATAGTCGATTTCCCGGCATCGTCGGGCAGAGTGTTCATAAACTTATCATATCATAAATACGGCTATCGTTAATGGGCTACCGCAAACAAATGGTTGTACATCCGACGTGTTTTGAGGAGAGTAAGATATTCTTCTATTTCCTCTATCTCATCATCCCATTTATCTGACACAATTTTCTGTATTCTTCTTGGTCGAATACTATCTTCTCCACAATATTTTCTCACCACTTTGCGCAAAAAATGAAGAAGATTTTGCAGTGTGCGAGTCGAATCTTGCGCTATTTCCACTTCTTCCACCGGCACAAATTCTGTCCTACTATTTGATTCCATCCAAACCAATTTTGTAACTGTTGAAGCAACGTCTCCTTTTGCAATCTGTTTTCCAACTATTTCTGTTACCATCTGTAGATCTTGAATAACTATTTGATCTACTTTATACACCACATTTGTTTTTTCTTCTAACATTGGCTGCACAACAACAGAAACAGATTCTACTATTGGTTCTTGAATTACCTGTTCAACATATTTTGGTTTTATCGCCGTTAGCGATAACGTAATTGCTTTTTCTTCATATCTTGGAATTGGTTGGAAATCAGACATAGTTACAAATGTCGTTATTGGTACCAATTTCTGTATTGGAGTGATCTGTTTTTCTTTTGGTTGTTTTCGTTCTTCTTGCTGAATAGAATCTGGTTCTTTTTGAAATACAATCGTTGGATGCAAACCAAAAGATTGTTCTATGAGTGTTATGTCTTGTATCACTTCTTTTGGTATTTTTTGTTCATGGGTACGTTGGTCAATAACAGGAATATTTATTTTTATTATTTTCTTTTCTGACGGCTCAAAAAGTGCAGACTTTTCTTTTTTTAATGGTGTGTCAAAAATAAGCCATGGTCTGACAAATACATCCCAAATTCTTCTTTGATGAATCCAACCAATTTGTTGCTGATCATTATAATAAGTTGGAGCTACGGGCAAATCGTCAAATGGGTTTTTACGTATTTGTTTTATTGCATATTCTTGCTTTTGTTGTTCGATAGTAATTGGTTTTACCACAAGAGGATTTTTAATAATTTGTTCTTCATTTACTGCAACAGTGCGGCATGTACCAAGGCTCACAGTGTGAGATTTTGTTTCATGACGCGTATCTAACACATCTTGTACAACATCAGCAATCTGTTGTTTGTTTTTTAAATCCAAAGTAATACTTCCTCGTACCACAGAATATAATGGACTATCTTTTCCTTCTTTAAGTACAACTCGTTTTGTTTCTTCTGAAGAAAATCTGTCCAAGAGGTCTGTTGCAGCGCCTTCTGATATTCCACCAACTAATCGCGTTTCATAAGAAATTGTATTGCCATGACGAGTCATATGCATCAAAGCGACCCCATCTTCCGTTGTTAACCCATTCATTACAAATCCAAAAAGAGATTCTCCATCTCGTAACGTCACTGCTTCTTGTTGAAATGCTCGAAATTGCCGAACTTGTTCTATAGCTGCTCTCCATGAAGAATGGGGAAGATTGCCTTCGTTTATTTGATCAAGTGTATATGCGACATTTCTTACCATGGAATCCGACATGGCACTACTGTTTTCCCGATGTGCTCTCCCCGGTATCATTCCAAGTTCAGAAGTTACGAGTGCAGTATTTCCGCGCCCATCAACGCCTAGTTGATATTCACCACTCCAGTATGCATCCACTGGATTATCTAATTCATTCTGGGCACTTTGTCTATCTCTCTCTATTCCAATTAACCGAGCTTCGAATGCCTGTGGACCTACCTCAGCGGCTTGTTGAAGACCTATTTGTGCAGCCTTATGATCGTATTTTAGTAATTCCATAACAATCCTGCTCGGGACATACATTCATATGAGAGTATCGGACTTTCCCTTCAACTTTTTTCAGGGTTCACCGTTGCGGCACAGTGGTTGAATTACTCGCCCCGCGAAGCTTTAGCGGAGTGGGTGCACAACCTTCCTCTATATATGAATATTATTCACACTTAATATTTTATGACGTTGTTTGTTCCAATATTTAACCACCTCATACCCGTAGTAAAAAATAAAACCATAGAAAAAATCACCAATAAGAGAATTTCTGAAAAATGGAAGGGCTGTGACGTAACAATGGATTAGACCAGTCAATGTTTTTGCATACATGCCGCCGGGTACAAGCCAGACAGCAAAATTAGTAATAGCAAAAAACACTATTGATGATATAAAAGTACCTTTCATAAATCGTGAAAGAGAATATTTTCTTTGAACCCACCAACCAATGCAAAGTGTGATCATAAAACTTCCGTAGGTCGCCCACATAACTGGATGGAGTCCAATTACTATATCGGTGATGAGCATTGTTGTAAACAGAATAATCATCCCTTTTTTCATACCAAACTTCGCACTTGAAAATAGTGCCGTTGCACCAACTGGGGTCATATTGGGAAGATGCGGAACAAGCCGGGAAATAATTCCAATAATTATAAGTGTTATTATTTCCATAATTAGTAAATAGGAGTTGTATATTTCCACTCAACGATGTCCCCTTGTTTTAATTCATATTTGTCAGAGGCTACTTCTCCAGACTTTCCATTGACGTAATAAATCCATGCCTTATCTTTTGTCATTTTTTGATCTCCAACACCTTCAACAAATATTCCGAAATCATACTGTTTCGTTTGAAGCTCACTATTGTTTTTCTTTGCAACTTGTAGAAGCGCTTCATAGGGAGAAGATGCTTGAATGTCTGAATATGATATTGAATTAAATACACAGGTCACTGTAGGAAAAGTTTCTTTTAAAGAAGAAATGGTTGGTGTTTGTTGACGCTGACCTCGTACAAACCACAAACCAAAGCCCAATATACCAACAACGATAACTAGAATGAGGATACGTGTAATTTTTTTCATTATTTTGTTCCTTTCCATGGTAATTCTTTCATATGAGCTTTTTTATTGATCACCCGTGCGTACACAAAAAAAAGATCTGATAATCTGTTCAAATACTTGACGATTATAGCATAGTGCATGTGATTACGTGTGAGCCTGACAATAGTCCGTTCTGCTCTTCGACAGACGCTTCTTGCTATATGCATGTATGATGCTGTTAGAGATCCTCCTGGGAGAATAAAATGAGTTAGTGGTGATAATTTATTACTAAACACATCCATATACATCTCCATTTGTCGTACCCTTTTTTCAAGCACATCCACATTTCCTCCCCATCCAGCAAGAACACTTCCAATTACCATCAAATCTTCTTGAACTGTATGAAAAAAATTGATTAATGGGTCTTTTTTCGAAAGATGGGAAACAAGAAGTCCAACAGTGCTTGTTAATTCATCAATTGATCCATATGCTTCTACTTGTGGATCTCCTTTAGAAATACGGGTTCCACCGAATATCGCTGTTGTTCCATCATCACCTGTTTTTGTATAAATTGGCATACGAAACTTTTAACATTCACTATATCCACAGCTGTAACACTTTTTACACGATTCCTCAAACACTAAACTTCCTTCTCCACAATGCGGACATAAATCAATCGTCACTAACCGTTGTTCTTCTGGAGGATGAGCGACAACTGTTGCTGGCGTTGCTCCCATTTTTTCAAGAAGTGCTACAACATTTTTTTCTTTTGAAACACTATCTGGAGTTGTGGTTGACTTTTCAAGATTATGTTTTGCAAAAAAACCAAAGTGTCTGTCAATTACTTTCGCAACAGCATCGGGAAGACTTCTCACACGGTTTTCCCCAAATCCTAGCGACCGAGCACCACCAATACCAATGAGCTCTGCTGCAATTTTCCGTGCCCGTTCCATCGCAGGAAGTGGAGACGCCATACGAAGCATGAGAGATATAAGTCTTCCCATTGCCTCAGCCATTGCTGTTACATCACTTCCGGCTTTTCCGACGTTCACAAACAGTTCCACTGGTTGATTTCCGCCATTGGTATTGACTGTCACATACGCAATACCAACTGGGGTTTCCACTTGATACGTTGATCCTGCAACAACCGGTGGTCTTGGTTTTACCTCGGGCATTCCTGCAATGATGCCATTTGCGTGGTCTTCTTTTTTCTCTTCTGTTGTTCTTGTTAAGACTCCCTGACGACTTCCCTCCCGCATGTACGCTATTCCTTTACATCCTAAATCATAAGCCATTGTATAGAGTCGTTTCACATCTTCCACTGTGTTGGAATTTGGTGCATTGACGGTTTTACTGATTGATGCATCGACATATTTTTGAATGGCAGCCTGTACTTTTATATGTCCTTCCGGAGTTAAATCATTTGCCGAGACAAAATAATCCGGTCTATCCTCTTTTGTTGGTTCCTTTCCGTTTGCAACACGAAATTCACTGCACCACTGGTCATAGAGCGGATGACGGATGATGTGTTCTCCCAACCTATCTCTTCGAATAAATTCAAATTCATATACTGGTTCAATACCGCTTGAGACTCCAGATAAAAGTGATGTCGAACCAGTCGGCGCCTGCTGAAGAAGAAGTGAATTTCTAATACCATAGCGTTTGAGTTGTTTTAATAACTGTTCTGGAAGTTGACTGACAAAATATCCTTCGCTATGTTTTTTCTTATCGATTTTTGGAAACGGTCCCTTTTCGCGAGCGAGCTGTATAGACTCTTCGTATGCGCTATCACGAATAGTTTTATAGATTTTATCAATTTCTTCTAGGCTTTCAGCAGACCCATACCGAAGTTTCATTTTGATAAGCGCGTCTCCTAACCCCATGGTTCCAAGACCAATGCGCCGTTCTCCTTCAAGTTGCACTTTCCGAATTTCATCAAAAATATACACATCTGCATCAACTACATTATCCTGAAACCGAACACCTATTTTTGAAACCTCTTTCAATTTATCATAATCCATCTCCCCTTTTTCATTGACTAGTGCTGCCAAATTAATCGAACACAAATTACATACCCCCCAATATGGTAATCCCTCTTCACCACATGGATTAACACAGTTTACAAACTCATAATAATAGTTATTAAATTGTTTATTGTACCTCTCCATGAACACCACACCAGGTTCTGCACTTGCCCATGCGGCTTTCGCAATAAGATCCCATAGGGAACGCGCCTTGATTGTTTTTGTTATTATTGGTTTTTTCCCAAGTGCGATCCAGTTTGGAAGATATCCATCCCATTTCGTATCATAATCAGGATCTGTCACATCTGGAAACATCAGATCCCAATCGCTATCTCGTTTGACCGCTTCCATAAACGCATCTGATACGCAGACGGACAAATTCGCTCCATTAATTTTATTTAAATCTTGTTTCACGGTGATAAATTCTTCGATATCCGGATGCCAATCCCATAACATGAGCATTAAGGCTCCCCGCCTTGTTCCTCCTTGTTGAATGATGTCCTTGGTGGCAACAGAAAACAGTTCTGCCCAATTAATTGGTCCTGAAGAAAATCCATTTACTTTTTTCACCCGAGCTCCTCGAGGCCTAAGACTTGATAAATTAATACCTACTCCTCCTCCACGGGCCATGATTTCTACCATATTTCCTAAGGTATCAAGGATGCCACCGCGGGAATCTTTTGGACTGGGGATGACGAAGCAATTGTAAAACGTCACTTTGTATCCGGTTCCTGCACCAGAAAGAATTCGTCCTCCGGGAACAAACACAAAATCTTCCATCGCGTGATAGAATTTGTCTTCCCAAAGTTTTCTCACGTCAACTTTTTCGATCGCTGCCACTGCTTTAGCAACGCGCCTCCACAATTCCTGCGGAGTTTTTTCAATAGGCTTTCCGGTCTCATCTTTGAGTGCATACCGATCTAAAAATACGGTATTGCGAAGGCCGGTTAACTCCATACATTATTCCTCCTTTAGGAAATTTTTTTTATTTCTTTTGCTACGTCTTCAATATCAACAAATTCTTTAAACACACTTGAAAACCGAATATACGCGATTTTATCTAATTTTTTTAGTCGTTTTCCCACAAGCTCTCCGATTATCTTACTTGGTATTTCATTTGTTTCTCCACCGATTAGCTCTCGCTCGACATCATCAACAATGGTATTGACTTGGTCTGCTGATAATGTTGTTTTTCCGCTTGCCCGCCAAATACCCCTTCGTAGTTTTTCCCGATCAAACGTCTCGCGCCTGTTATCTTTTTTAATCACAGTGATCGGTATCTGTTCTACTCGCTCATACGTTGTAAACCGCTTTTCGCATTTTGGACAAACACGTCTCCTTCTAATAATTGTTATATCTTCGTTATCTCTTGTTTCAAGAACATCTGTATTGGTATGATCGCAATAAGGACATTTCATACGTGAAAATCAAAACGCTATATATGGTGGACTAAATGAGAATAGAACACTAAATCTATGGGGTCAAGACGTATCTTCTATATCAAAACCAGTCAATATTCATTCTAGCTTCATTTAATTATTTATGAAGAAATAGTACGGAGATTATCATGACCGTTATCAACATCAGTACTCAATACATCAAAAATATACTGTTACTTCAATGCTTTTATCTCTTGTTGAATTCTTGCAAGTAATACAAATGATGAAGCTATTCCACTTTTTTGAGCTTCTGGAACTTGAACAAGTAACTCTTGTAAAACTTCTGCATGCTTTGCTGCCGCCTTTTCTGCATGTTCAATAACATATGGTGCTATCACACCGCCACTTGTTTTATATGTCGAAAGTCCTGTAACTGCCTTCTCCATGTATTTTTCTGCTTTTGAAATAGTTGTTTCGGCAAGTGAAAATTTTTTTTGCTCAATAAACATAATTCCCATCTGCAACCTTTTATCTGCTTGAAGAATATAGAATTCAGATTTCCGTACTGGTTCGATGATTACCATTTCAAGTACCGCATCCCGAACTCGTTTAACAAAATACAGTGGATGATCGGGAAGAATACCGGGATATGGGAGAGCATACTCAATTTTTATAACAACTGGCTCAGTTGCAATAACCGGTCGAACGATACCCATGCTAAGAATCAAAAAAATAACAGAAAGAATATATTTCATAACAGCTCTCCTTTATCCCCTAGTATACTCTGTTTTACAAGTTCTATCACCTTGTCTGGAGTTAACCCAATAGTAGTACACACAAATTGTTCAAGTTCTTTGACTTTTGGATATGCAGCATCCAAAATAGAAACCTCTTCTTTTGATAATTCTTCAGCTCTCCATAATGCAAATCGCGCATCAACAGAAATTGTTTCATGCTTCGTCATTTTATCTGCAAGAAACAACAATTTTTCCTCCCAAGCTGAAGGCGCGATTGTATCATCAAGTATTGCGTGAAGCGGATGAGTCCGAATGACATTCGCTACTTTGTCCATACCGATTTCTTTTAATATTCTCACTCCTGTATCCGGATGCAATTCGCCTTCTTTTGGCGGGATATTTTTGTCGATATCATGCAAAAGTGCCGCAGCAAGAAGTACATCTGTTTGAATAAAGGTCTGAATTTTTTCTTTAATTTTTGAAGCAAAAAATAATGCAAGTTTTGCAACAAGTAGACAGTGGCGTTGTTTGTGTTCTGGAAGGTTATATGTTTTCCAAAGTGAAATAGCTTGTGTATAGGTTGGAACCATACTCATGTTTCTTTTTGCTGACCGTTCATCTTAAAATATCCAAGCGCTTGAAGAACAAGATTTAACGTTTCTTTTGGTCCATGAGAATAAGTGTTAATGACAAGATCATAATATTTCGAATCCCAAAAATCAGTGACTCCATACATCCGTTTCCATTTTCCAATATTTGCATCTTCCCGATCTCGCAAATGTGCTTTTGCCTCCTCAACGCTTAAATTATCACGATTCACTACCCGGTCTATGCGAAGTGAATCTTCGGTCATGAGTAGTACTTTTAATACATGGGGAAGTCCCCGCATGTTCCATCCAGCAATCCATGATTCAACTGCAACATGAGTATTCGGATCAGATAATTTTTTTCGCATAGCAACATCAATCTGATGATCAATTTCATCACTATAATCTGTGGCGAGATGATGTGTAATATCTTTTGAATCATGTTTTCCGTTTTCAATTGCAAACTTTCTTGCCCAATCGCCACCGGAAAATGTTTCCCATCCCAGTGCTTCAACAAGAGGTTTTAGATTCTTTAGAAGTGTCGATCTGCCTGCCCCGGGACGACCGGAAATTGCGATGCTGGAATATTTGAGGGGGTGTGCTGATTGGTTTTCCATGTACCTATTATAGAACGAGGTTGACAATCGTCAAGAGTGTGGCATACTAATGGCATGAAATCTATATATCTTCCCATATCATGGTCGACATATTGCACATACACTCGAAAACTTGCCGAAGCAATTATTACCAGTGGCCCAACGGAAACACAAATTGTGGCTATCGCAAGAGGTGGATTAGTCTTAGGAAGACTATTGTCTGATTATCTCAGTGTTCCTGTTGCGACTATCACCATTCAAAGTTATAAGGATTTTACGAAGCCAAGTGAGCTTATTATTAGCGAACATCTTAAAGTAAATATTAAAGACAAAGCAATTCTTCTTGTTGACGATGTAGCTGACCGTGGTATTACATTTAAACGCGCTGTTTCATATCTCTTGCGATTTAAACCAAAGTCTATTACAACAGTCAGCATGTTATGTAAAACACAATCGACATTTCGGCCGGATTTCTTTGCACAAGTAACAGATAAGTGGGTTATTTTCCCGTACGAAGTGACTGAAACAATTCTTCATATGATCAAAACATTACGTGAACAGGGAAAAACAAAAATAGAAATTCAAACAATGTTGGAATCTCTTGGATATTCAGATGCTGAAATTTATTTTGTCTGCAAGCACTATTTTAAAGAAGAACATTGTTGCAAATAATTAATTATCTCCCGATATACATTGCCATCTCGATGAGTCTACATGCATATCCGTATTCATTATCATACCAGGCGCCAATGGAAATCATATCATCAGAAATAACAGATGTTATCTGTGCATCAACAACACAAGATGCAGAATTACCTATGATATCTGATGACACAAGTGGATCATGAGAAACCAATAATTTCCCACGTAATTCCGTACTCATGCTCGCCTTTTCAAACATAGCATTAATCTCTTCTTTTGTTGTTTTTCGAACCATCTTACAGGTTATTGCAGAATATGAACCGCAGATTACCGGAACCCGTATTGCGATCCCGTCAAATTTTCCTCTCATTTCTGGATAGCATGCAATAACTGCTTCTGCAGCACCTGTCGTCGTAGGTACAATGTTTGTTGTTGCCGCACGACCACGGCGAGGATCTTTTGACGACCCGTCAACAAGATTCTGATTTGCTGTATATGCATGAACCGTTGTAAGCATTCCTTTTTCAATTCCTATCTGTTCATGAAGTAATTTCATAATAGGTGCCACACAGTTTGTCGTACATGATCCGTTAGAAATTACTGTTTCACCGTGATATTTCTTTTCATTTACTCCTAAGATATATGTTGGAATTGCCGGATCTTTTGAGGGAGCCGAAATGATAACTTTCTTTGCACCTCCTGTAAAATGACCTTCAGCTTTTTTATCTGTAAATTTTCCCGTACATTCAAGGACGACATCAACGCCATGAGTTCCCCACGGAATAGCTGATGAATCATCTCCGGTTAAAAGCGCAATTGTTTGACCACTATATGATAGCTGATCTGTTGTATGACTAATAGGCTCAGGAAAATGTCCGTATACAGAATCATATTTAAGCCGCATCGAGATCGTTTGAGCATCGTAGTTCCCTTTTGTATTAATGGCAACGATATCAATCGGGTATTTTTCCTGAAGAACAGCTCGAAGAACGACAGTTCCAATTCTTCCTAATCCGTTTATACCGATTTTTATCCGTTTTTCTTCCATATATTTATCATAGCCTATGCTTCCCATGCGGGCAATGTGCCTTTTGTCAACAATTCAAGTAACATTCCCCCACCTGATGCAATGAGATTTATTTTATCCTCTACACCAATATGTGATACCGAAGCCTTGGTGTCACCTCCCGCGATAATTGTATACGCGGAACTCTCTGCGATTGCTCGTGCGATTGCGAGTGTGCCTTTTCTTGCATCTTCTTTTTCAAAAAACCCAAGCGCTCCTGACCAAATGATGGTTTTTGATAGCGCAATATATTTTTTAAATTCTTGTATATCATCATCGCTTAAATCCAATTTGTCTTCTCGAAGTTTTGCTACATATATTTTATCTCCCTGTTTTTGGGAAATAAATAAAGGAAGTTTTCCGCCGATACAGATATAGTCAGCAATGGGAATAAGGCTAGGAAGATATGAAAGTTTATCTTCTTTTGCTCCACCTAAAATAATTGTTATTGGTTTTTGAGGATTTTGTGTTACGGTAAGTATTTTTTCTACTTCGCTTATAAAGGCCACACCATAATATGCGGGTAATTCTTTAAAGAGCATGACTGACCGATGTTTTCGGTGCGCTACTGTAAGAGCATCGTTGACATAACAATTAGAAATTTTAATTAAGACTTTTAAAAATTCCGCATCATTTGATTCCTCACCCGACCAAAAGCGTATATTTTCAAGCACGCTCACATCACATAATTCATAATTCTCAATATCTTTAATAAACTGGTGACTGACACTCATTTTTTGATACTCTTCAATAAGCGATATAAGCGCTTCGTATACAGGATGTAACGATAACGATTGATCATTTCCCTTTGGTCGACCCAGATGACCGATAACACAAATTTTGCAATGTTTATCTAAAAGTAATTTTATTGTCGGGAGTGATTTTTTTAACCTGTCTGGATCCTCGATTTTCCCCTCATACATCGGAACATCTAAATCCATTCTTAAAATGACTTTTGAATTTTCCGGAACTTCATTCACCGATCGAAGCTTCATAAAATAATCATACCACAAGAGATATCTAACTATTTCTTCAATATGGTTACTCCCCAGGAAGAGTGGTGAATTTCGCGATTGATTATTTCTTTACAATCGTCCTGGTGATTTGCTATTTCGTCAAAGACACCTATTGATAGCGTAGCTGCATCACCTGCGGCAAGAATTAATAGATCGCCCTTTTCAAATGGAATATTTGATTCTTGGGATGACCAGTTGTAGCGTTCTCGTCCAAGAGCATCTAATTCATTGTGTTGTTCTTCATTAATATACCCTAGTAATCGGCGCTCCCCGTTTGTCCTTAGCTCATACATGCTCCCCTTTCCAATACATCCGATCCACGCAGCGCGTGTGCCAATATTACATAGTACACCCTCAACATATGCTCCGAGCTTGAAATTTGATTCTTTCTGTTTTTGAAATAATGCAATATTTGTTGTTCGGAGTATTCGTTTTAGTAATTTCTTCCGATCTAAAAAATAATATTTTCGTCTTCGGATCTGTTCATATCCCCACAGTGACGTGTCAACAGCAAGTTTTGCCGCTGTTGGAGCTGTTGTAAATACTGTTCCATGAACAAGCGAAAAAAAATCGGTCTCAACATTTCCATACGCAATACCGGAATCTGCCTCTGATGATGTAATCGTGGTCCAATCCATGCTTCTATTATATAATAGGAAGACAATGAAGATAAAAAAAAATATTAAGCGGTACGGAAAATTTGCATTTTGGCTACTTCCAATAAGCGTTGTCTTGTTTGTTTATTTATCCATTTTTAAAGATCTCCCCTCACCAACTAAACTTGGTGCATATGATGTTCCGCTTGCGACAAAAATTTATGACAGAAACGGAACACTTCTTTTTGATATTTTTACTGATCAAAATAGATCACTTGTCCCTTTATCTGAAATTCCAAAATATGTTCAAGAAGCAACAATTGCAATTGAAGATAAAGATTTTTATAAACACCAAGGGGTTAATCCCATTGGGGGCATGCTGCGTGCGCTCATTGCAACAATTTCAGGAAAACAACTTCAAGGAGGTTCAACTATCACCCAGCAGTTAGTTAAATCTGCGCTTCTTACTCCAAAACGAACTATCACTCGAAAAATTAAAGAAATCATTCTGTCGTATTGGGTCGAACTTATTTACCCGAAAGACAAAATACTGGAAATGTACTTAAACCAAGTGCCATATGGCGGAACTGCATGGGGAATAGGAACTGCTGCAGAAAAATATTTTGGAAAAGCGGTAAAAGAACTAAGTCTCGCCGAAAGCGCACTTCTTGCTGGTCTTCCGCAAGCTCCCACGTTATATTCACCATTTGGAAATAATCCAACTCTTGCAATAACCCGTCAACATGAAGTGCTCCGGCGTATGACTGAAGATGGATATATAACAAGTATTCAAGCTGAGGAAGCAAAAAAAATAGAATTGATTTTTAAAAAACCAACTAATATTAAAGCACCGCATTTTGTCATGTATGTCAAAGAACAACTTGTTGCTAAATACGGAGAGCGACTTGTGGAACATGGAGGACTCAAAGTTATAACTACACTCGATTTACCCCTCCAAGAATTTGCTCAAGATACAGTTGCATCGGAAGTTGCTAAACTTGCTTCCACGCATGTTACCAATGGGGCAGCGCTCGTTACTAATCCTGCAACAGGGGAAATACTTTCCATGGTAGGAAGCGTTGATTACTTTGCAACCCCTTCAGGAGGATTCAATGTCACAACTGCCCTACGTCAGCCCGGTTCTTCCATTAAACCAATTAACTATGCAATTGGCATTGAACGAAAATTAGTAACTCCTGCAACGATGTTTTTAGATGTTCCGATGTGCTTTGGGGTCATCAACCAACCGACGTATTGCCCACATAATTACGATGGAAAATTCCATGGACCAGTACAGCTTCGGTTTGCCCTTGGCAACTCGTATAACATACCAGCGGTAAAAATGCTTGCCATTAATTCACTTCGGGATATGGTTGCATCAGCAAGTGCATTTGGACTCACAACTATTACAAATCCTGATAATTATGGCTTATCGCTAACTCTCGGTGGTGGAGAAGTACGCATGGTAGATATGGGAGAAGCATTCGGAGTATTTGCAAATGGTGGCATACGAAGAGATTTAGTTTCAATAAAAAAAGTTGTAGACCGAACGGGAAAAATTCTTGAAGAATATTCAGATCCGAATCTTGATAAAGAAATTCCATCGCAACTTCTTTTGAAAGGAGAACGGGTACTGTCCCCCGAAACAACATTTCTTATCTCTCATATCCTTCTTGATAACAATGCCCGGCAAGACATGTTTGGACCATCATCACTTTTGGTTATTCCGAACCATGCGGTATCAGTAAAAACTGGCACAACTGATGACTTACGAGATAATTGGACTATTGGATATACCCCGTATATTCTCGTAGCTACATGGGTTGGAAACAATGATAGTTCCCCCATGAATCCCTGGCTTGTCTCGGGTGTCACGGGAGCAGCGCCTATTTGGAATAAAATAATTCAAAAGGCGCTTGCTGGAAAGCCAGATATCTGGCCAAAACAACCTGATGGGATTGTTGGAGCACAAATTTGCACTACATCAGGACTTCTCCCTCCGAAAGATGGTGATGGTGATCGAGGGTGTCCAACAAGATTTGAATATTTTATTAAAGGAACGGTGCCTACGGAAAGAGAAATTTTGCGTCAACCGGTTCTTATTGATAAAACAACGGGAGATCTTGCAGCTTCCGGAAAAACAGACAATGTTGAAATGCAGGATCATACTTTGTTGAAGGATCCGTTATCCGTCTATTGTCTTGATTGTCCGCATCCGGACAACAAACCAGTGTTTATCCGACCATAACAAGAAATTCCTTATTGTAATAATTTCCATCTGTGGTATAACACGAGAAGGAATATGCGTAAAATTCATCTTTTTTCCCGTGACACTCAAATACATATCAGGTCTTTTTTCATCGGTATTGTCGCTGCTATTGTCTTTTTATTCCTTCCATATTTTATTTATTCATGGCTCAAAGTTCTTCCCAATCCATCAATGCTTACCCGCAGGGATTTAGAAGTTTCAACAAAGATTTATGACCGTAATGGCTCTCTTCTTTATGAAATTTATGCAGATCAAAACAGAAATCCGATTCCAATTGGCGAAATTCCAAAAAATATTATTCAGGCAACGATCGCCATTGAAGATAGAGATTTTTATCGTCACAACGGATTTTCTCTAAAAGGCATATCCCGTTCACTATGGGAAATCATTGTTCATCACCGTATTCAAGGAGGTTCTACCATTACTCAACAGCTCATTAAATCTGCTCTTCTTACGCCAGATGTAACAATTGTAAGAAAAATAAAGGAGATCATACTCGCATTTTGGGCAGAACGAATGTATACAAAAAATCAAATACTTGAAATGTATTTCAATCAAGTGCCATATGGAGGCACCGCATGGGGAATTGAATCAGCAAGTCACACCTATTTTGGCAAATCAATTAAAGAGCTAACCCTTGCCGAAAGCGCACTTCTTGCAGGACTTCCTGCTGCCCCATCTGAATATTCACCATTTGGTAGTCATCCAGAAAAAGCATTCTTCCGACAAATAGAGGTGCTCAGACGAATGAAAGAGGATGGATATGTTACTCAAGAAGAGATGGATGCTGCGTATAAAGAAACAATTCACTTTACTACTCCAAATGTATCCATGCGGGCTCCTCACTTTGTCATGTATATAAAAGACATATTAGAAAAACGGTATGGAACTCGACTTGTTCAACAAGGAGGCTTGAGAGTTGTTACGTCTCTTGATGTGACAATACAAGAAAAAATGCAAGATATTGTCACGAGTCAAATAAATAATCTTTCATATCTCCAGGTTGGCAATGGTGCTGCACTCGTTACTAATCCAAAAACAGGAGAGATTCTTGCAATGGTTGGAAGCCGCAATTATTTTGATACAAAACAGGATGGAAATGTCAATGTTACTACAAGCTTGCGTCAACCAGGATCATCAATAAAAGTGGTAACATACGCGCTCGCTCTTGAGAATGGGTTTACTCCTGCAACCATTCTTGATGATTCCCCAGTTGTATATACGTATCCTGGATATCCATCATATGCTCCGGTTAATTACGATGGGAAATTCCATGGGCCCACTCCGCTTCGGTATGCATTAGGCAATTCATATAATATTCCAGCAGTGAAATTAGCTGCAAAATTAGGTGTAAAACAAATAATTGAAAAAGGACGACTCATGGGAATAGGAAGCTGGATTGATGAATCTCGCTACGGTTTATCCATTACTCTCGGTGGTGGTGAGGTCTTTATGACAGATTTGGCTGAAGTATTTGGAACACTGGCAAACAATGGAAAACGTATGGATTTAATTCCAATTTTAGAGGTCACTGACTATACAGGAAAAGTCTATGAACGAATCAAAGAACAACGTGGAATTCAAGCAGTGAAACCAGAAGTTGCTTGGATCATGAGCAATATATTAAGTGATAACGCAGCGAGAACAAATGCTTTTGGCGCACAATCAACGCTTGTTATTCCAGGAAAAACTGTATCTGTTAAAACTGGAACCAGCAATGATAAACGGGATAACTGGACTATCGGATACACGCAATCTGTGCTTGCTGCAGTGTGGGTAGGAAACAATGATAATACTCCTATGAATCCATATTTATCTTCAGGCGTAACCGGAGCAGCTCCAATTTGGCATGACATGATGGTTGAACTTTTGAAAGATAAACAGGATGAAATTCCTCAGAGACAGGATTCGATCGTTTCCCTCCCTTGTTATTTTGGCAAACCAGAATATTTTATTCGTGGTACTGAACCAGCTGGCGGTAGGTGCGCACCACTTCCCACAATAACACCAACGCCTACACCAAAATAACCAAAATCCCCCACCATAGGTGAGGGATTTAAATTAGTAATACAAATCACTTACACCGTTTTCGGTGGTCGTGCAATATTTACTACTAATGGTCTTCCTTCAATAGCTGTGCCATTTAAGGTTTCGATTGCTTTTTTCGCTTCTTCATCTGTGCTCATTTCCACAAATCCAAATCCTCGTGATCGACCGGAATACTTATCCACAATCACTTTCGCTGAGACAACTGTTCCAGCTTGAGCAAATGTTTCGCCCAATTTTGCACTATCCATGGTGTACGGAAGATTTCCGACAAATAGATTAATTGCCATAATGATTTCCTTTCTTCCTCAGGATTGAATTTCGAGAAGCAATAAGACGAAGAAAACACTTCGACAAAGACATCCGACTTCTTCCTAAGTCACCCGTGAGTATATCACAAACGTGCCTATTCCACCACTTCTTCCTCGTCGTAGCTTGCTTCTTCTGAAGCGGAATCGTTTGTTGTTTCTGTTGGCGTGAAGTCAAAACTGGATGCAATCGTACCAGCGACATCTATCCAATATAGATCTCCTTCTATTGGTTCTGCTTCGATAGTAAAAAGAATTTGATCAGAAATTGTACCAATAACTATTTTTTTTGAAGGAACAGAAATAATAATCTTTTTTGCAGGTTGATCACTAAGAGTGGTATCAACAGATGCAGCACCGGCTATTGTTTTATCTTTTATAACCCATGAACTTACATCCGGATACGTTGTGTCCTTTGCCCACACGATAAGTCTTCCAGAATGCGTTGCACTTGTAAATTCAATGTGTGCATAATTTACTTCATCTTCATCATGTTTATCAAATGATATTGCTTTTGGATATTTAAATGAAAATCCAGCCTGGTCTTCCCACAATATAAGTTCCTCCACTGGTTGATTCTGCGTTTGTGTAACTGGTTTTGTTTGTGGTTTTTGTCTCCTAAATAAAAATATTGTAACTACCACAATGCAAAGAATGCCGATTACAAGTAAAATAACAATAGGTTTTTTCATAATGACTGTATTATAA
>Ga0208375_1002137_pt1 | contig 19415 bp, 15 predicted proteins | sample RifOxyD1_FD_184038 | JGI IMG/M metagenome (GOLD analysis project Ga0208375, IMG submission 184038) | Soil microbial communities from Rifle, Colorado - Rifle Oxygen_injection D1 (SPAdes) | ecosystem: Environmental > Terrestrial > Deep subsurface > Rock core/Sediment | place: Rifle, Colorado... | reverse complement strand
AGGCGGGCGAAACCGCGCTGATGCATGCCGCTCACGGCGGTCACGTTGCTGCGGTGAAGTTGCTGATCGAGGCCGGCGCGGACGTCAATGCCAAGTCGCCGCAAGGCTGGACCGCCCTGGCGAAAGCCGCCTACAACGGTGACTCCGAGCGTGGCTATGTCGAGGTGATCGAGGTGCTGCACGGCGCCGGGGCGTCGCTCGACGAACGGATTTTCTTTGGCATCACGCCCTTGATGCTGGCAGCCGGTGGCGGCGATGCTGAGGTGGTGGAATGGCTGATCAACAACGGCGCCGACGCGCTGGCTGCCAACGAAGGCGGCCGCACCGCGCGCATGATGGCGGACGACAAGTTCTATGTCGACGTGATCAACCTGCTGCACGAAGCCGAGCAGCAGCTCGGCGTGTCGGTCGATGGTTCCTGCTCATCGACCAAGGGCGTGGCCAAGCCGCAAGTCGTCAATTTGATGAAGCAGACCTCGCACTGATTCGTACGGCGACTGGCTCGATCAGTGATCGAGCCAGTCGATCAACCCCTGCCACTGCTCGATCTCGCGCTCGACCAGATGATGCGGCAGGTCAAACAGGCTTTTGCCCTCGAACGCCGCGTTGACATAGTTTTGCGTGTTGCGCAGATAGGTCAGCACCGGCAATTCCAGCTGTTCCATAAACCCTTCCAGCGTGACACCGGCGCGGGTGCGCGGATCCGTCCGCATGCCCACTACGCCGACAAAGGCGTGGCCCTTGCGCACGGCTTTCTCATCGTGCAGAGCCGCCAGAAAATCCTGGCTGGCACGGATATCGAACAGCGATGGTGCAATCGGCACCACCACCTTGTGCGCTAGCTTTAACGCGCGCACCAGACTCTTGCCGTGTAGCCCGGCGGGGGAGTCGATCACCAGCCAGTCGCTGTCCTCATGCTGGCCCTCACGCATCAGCTCGATGTCCGGCAGCGCCATGTCGCGCATCGCCAGCCAGTGAGTAGCGGATTTCTGGCGGTCGAGATCGAGGATCGCAACCCGCTTGCCGGTAGACGCCAGATAGCCCGCCAGATTGGTCGACAGCGTGGTTTTGCCGCTGCCGCCCTTGGGATTGGCCACCAGAATCACGCGCATGATTGCTCCTTGAAAAAAATATTTATCCGCGAAGTACGCGAAAAGCCGCGAAGAAAGTCTTCACTGGTTTTCCTTCGCGGCTCTTCGCGTACTTCGCGGATAAAAAGCATTACAACGCCTCGACGCTGTAGCTCACGGACATCGTGTGAGTCTCACCTGGCGCCACGTTGACGAGGTTGTCCATCGCATTGGCGGATTCGACGCACACCATCTCGCGCCAGCCACTGCCGGATTTTCCTGCGCCCATGTCGCCCATCTTGTCGGCCTTTTCCGTCCAGGGCGTCCACACGATGGTGGACAGCGAGCCGGTCTTGGCGATGCGGATGCGGCGTTTCAGGCCGGCGTCCTCGATCACGCAGTCGGCCGGCGTATTCACATACACGCGGTCGACTTCGCCGCTAAAGCCAATTGCGCCGCTTTGCTTTTTGGTGGCGAAATTGTCGACCTTGTCGTGGAAAGTCGCGCTTTGGAGACCGCTGACCTTCACCGTGCCGATGTCACTGATGTGCAGATAGGTGTGCAGCGCTTCGCCAATCTGGATCGATTGCGCGCCGGTGTTGGTCGTGGCCAGTTGCATTTCCAGCTTGTCGCCCACCACCACCGTCAGCGTCAGCTGGCTGGGATGCGGCCATTGTGCGCGGGTCTGCTCGTTGTCCACCAGTTGCAGGGTGATCTCGGTTTTGGCGTCGTTGCGCTTGCGCGAGGCAGTCACTTCCCAGTCCACCGTGCGGGCGAAACCGTGCGCGGGGAATGCCGCTTCGGTCGCGTGCGCGCCGAACCACGGCCAGCATACCGGTGCGCCGCCGCGAATCGATTTGCCCTTCGCAAACTTGGCCGCATCGGACACCCATACCACCGGCTCATGCTGCGATTTCGGACGGTAGCTCACCACATGCGCGCCCTGCAGACAGATCGTCGCGCGGCCGCCGTGGTTGTCGATGTCGGCGTAGGTCAGGCCACCGGCACCGACGCGGAAACTCAACTGGCCGGCAATGGCGAAACGTGCCAGCGGATCGGCGTGAATCTGCGCTTCGGTCGCGTGTTCCACCAGCGACACATCGCGCACCGCGCCGAAGGCGGCCGAGGTCACCATCGAGGCGTAGGCGCGCAGCGCGGGCGAGACGGCGCGGATGCGGTTGACCGGCTTCCAGGCAAGTGCGCCCTTGGCGTCCATCGCGGCGCGGCGGCGTGCGAGTTCGGCCTCACTCACGCGCACGTTGAGGGTGCGATTGGGGATGTCGATGTCGATCATGTCGCCTTCTTCGACCAGGCCGATGGTGCCGCCCTCGGCTGCTTCGGGGCTGGCATGGCCGATGCTCAAGCCCGAGGTGCCGCCCGAGAAGCGGCCATCAGTCACCAGCGCACAGACCTTGCCGAGGTCTTTCGATTTCAGGTACGAGGTGGGGTAGAGCATTTCCTGCATGCCGGGGCCGCCACGCGGGCCTTCGTAGCGGATCACCACCACATCGCCGGCGACGATCTTGTCGGCAAGGATGGCTTCCACCGCCGCATCCTGCGATTCGAACACGCGGGCGGGACCGGAGAATTTGAGGATGTGCTCGTCGACGCCGGCAGTCTTGACGATGCAGCCGTCGAGCGCCAGATTGCCGTACAGCACCGCCAGCCCGCCGTCTTTCGAGTAGGCGTGTTCGAGGTCGTGAATGCAGCCGTTGACGCGGTCGTCATCCAGTTTGGCAAAGCGCTTGTTCTGCGAAAACGCCGTCTGCGTTGGCACGCCGCCGGGCGCGGCGCGGTAGTATTCCTTGACGTCCGGGTTGGTGGTGCGGCGGATATCGTAAGTGTCGATCTGCTCGCCGAGCGACTTCATCAGCACGGTCGGCAGGTCGCGATGCACCAGCCCGCCGCGCTCCAGCTCACCCAGAATGCGCATCACGCCGCCGGCACGGTGCACGTCTTCCATGTGATAGGTCTGGATCGACGGCGCAACTTTCGACAAATGCGGCACGCGGCGGCTCATGCGGTCGATGTCCTTCATGGTGAAATCGACGCCCGCTTCGTGTGCGGCGGCGAGCAGGTGCAGCACGGTGTTGGTCGAGCCGCCCATCGCGATGTCCAATGCAATCGCATTTTCAAACGCGTCGAAACTGGCGATCGAACGCGGCAGCACGGACGTGTCATTTTCTTCGTAGTAGCGGCGCGCATTTCTGACGATCAGGCGGCCCGCGGCGAGAAACAGGTTTTTGCGGTCGGCGTGGGTGGCGAGCAGCGAGCCGTTGCCGGGCAGACTCAGGCCGAGCGCTTCGGTCAGGCAGTTCATCGAGTTGGCAGTGAACATGCCCGAGCACGAACCGCAGGTGGGGCAGGCCGAGCGTTCCAGCTGGTTGACCTTGGCATCGCTGATCTTGGCATCGGCGGCCGACACCATCGCGTCCACCAGGTCGAGCTTGATGGTCTTGCTTTCCCAGATCACCTTGCCCGCTTCCATCGGTCCGCCCGAGACGAAAACGGTCGGGATGTTGAGGCGCAGCGCGGCGTTCAGCATCCCCGGCGTGATCTTGTCGCAGTTGGAAATGCACACCAGCGCGTCGGCGCAATGCGCGTTCACCATGTATTCGACGCTGTCGGCGATGAGGTCGCGCGACGGCAGCGAATACAGCATGCCGCCGTGGCCCATCGCAATGCCGTCGTCGACCGCGATGGTGTTGAATTCCTTCGCCACGCCGCCCGCCGCTTCGATCTCGCGCGCCACCAGTTGCCCCATGTCCTTCAGGTGCACGTGCCCGGGCACGAATTGGGTAAACGAGTTGGCAATCGCGATGATGGGCTTGTTGAAATCGCCGTCTTTCATGCCGGTGGCGCGCCACAGCGCGCGGGCACCGGCCATGTTGCGGCCACGGGTAGTCGTCCAGGAACGGTAATCAGGCATGGTGGTCTTCCGACTGTCTATATAATCAGCCGGATATTTTACCGGGCTTTGATCTCCCTGAATCCTGATCCCCGAACCTGACTCCTCCCACATGCTCATTCACCCGCAATTCGATCCCGTCGCCCTGCAGCTCGGCCCCGTCGCCATCCACTGGTATGGCCTGATGTATCTCATCGCATTTGCGCAGGTCATCCTGCTCGGACGCTGGTGTATCAAGCATCGGCCCTGGCTGGGCTGGGACACGAAAATGCTCGACGATGTGCTGTTCTACGGCGTGCTCGGCGTCATCCTCGGTGGCCGGCTGGGCTATGTGCTGTTCTACAAGCCGCTGGAGTACCTGGAGCATCCGCTCAATATCCTCAAGGTGTGGGAAGGCGGCATGAGCTTTCACGGTGGGTTTTTGGGCGTGATCCTCGCCATGGCGTTGTTTGCGTATCGTCACAAACTGCGCTGGCTGGCCGTCACCGACTTCATCGCACCGCTGGTGCCGCTGGGGTTGGCCTCCGGGCGGCTCGGAAACTTCATCAACGGCGAACTGTGGGGACGCGCCACCGACCTGCCGTGGGGCATGGTGTTTCCGCAGGCGGCGGACGGCATCGCGCGCCATCCTTCGCAGCTGTATCAGTTTGCCGGTGAAGGCCTGTTGCTGTTCCTCATCCTGTGGCTGTATTCGAGTAAACCACGCCCGGTCGGCGCGATCTCCGGCGTGTTCCTGATTGGCTATGGCAGCTTCCGCTTCCTCGCCGAATTCGCCCGCGAACCCGACAGCTTTCTCGGCTTGCTGGGGCTGGGGTTGAGCATGGGGCAATGGCTGTCGCTGCCGATGGTCGTCGCCGGCGTCATCATGCTGCGCTGGGCGCACCGTCAACCCGGCCAGCGTGCGGCATGATCCATCGTCTGTGGTGGGCCTGCGCCTGGCTCGGGGTGTTCATTACGCTATTCGTCTCGCTAATGCCGTCGCCGTTCAACGAAGGCGTCGCACACACTGACAAAATCGTCCACCTGGCGGGCTACGGCTTCCTGATGTTCTGGTGGGCGCAGCTCATCCCGCAACGGCGCTGGCGACTCGCCATTGCCGTGGTGCTGTTCGGCATTCTCATCGAGTGGCTGCAAGGTTTTACCCCCAACCGCCAAACCGACGCGCTCGACGTGCTGGCCAACAGCAGCGGCATGCTGCTCGGCTGGCTGGCCGCCCGCCTGAGCCCCAATCTGCCGCAGCGCCTTGGTACCCTTCTCGCGCCACGCTGCTGACGCTATACTTTCCGGCGTCGGGGGGGTAGCTCAGCTGGGAGAGCGCCGCGTTCGCAATGCGGAGGTCGGGAGTTCGATCCTCCTCCTCTCCACCACGAATCAAGGCCGGCTTTTTTGAGTTGGTGTTCCGCAGGCGTTCGTTTGTTCTGAACGCCTGTTTTGCATTCAGGTGTCGCACCAGAGGTTAATTCGGGCAAAACCCTTGCCGTAGCAAGGCTGGGGCAAGGGTGCGCATTGCCCGATAAGTCAGTCGGGATTAAAATGTCGAACTTTTCGCTTAAATTTTGGCTGGCCAAATCTGGCTGGCCGCGCTTGTTTTTGGAACACGCATGACCACAACTCAACAAGGCTGGCTCGACGGGACGCTGTATTCACCCGATTTTGAACAGGATAGCTGCGGCTTCGGCCTGATCGCGCAGATGGACAATCAGCCCAGCCACACGCTGGTGCAAAACGCGATTGGCTCTCTCGCCTGCATGACCCACCGCGGCGCAATCGCGGCGGACGGTCTGTCGGGCGACGGCTGCGGCCTGCTGTTCATGAAGCCGGATGCGTTTTTGCGCACGGTGGCAACCGAAGCGGGCTTCACGCTGGACGCGCTGTATGCCGCCGGGCTGGTGTTCCTGTCGCGCGACGCCGCACCGCAAGCGCATGCGCGTGCCACGCTGACAACCGAACTCGAAGCGCAAGGTCTGCTTATCGCCGGTTTTCGTGTCGTGCCGACCGACTCCAGCGTGTGCGGTGAATCCGCACTGGCTTCGCTGCCGCATATCGAACAGGTGTTCGTCAATGCGCCTGCTGGCATGAACGCCGACGATTTCGAGCGCAAGCTCTACATCGCACGCCGCCGCGCCGAGAAGGCGCTGGAAGCGACCGATCCGGTGTTCTACCTGCCGACCTTGTCGTGCCGCGTCATCAGCTACAAAGGCCTGGTGATGCCGGAAAACCTGACGGTGTTCTACCCCGATCTGAGCGATGTGCGTTTTGCCTCCAGCCTGGCGGTGTTTCACCAGCGCTTCTCCACCAACACCTGGCCGCAGTGGCGCCTGGCGCAGCCGTTCCGCTATCTGGCGCACAACGGCGAGATCAATACGGTGCAGGGCAATCGCAACTGGAGCCGCGCCCGTGAGCAGAAATTCGCCACCCCGCTGATCCCGAACATGGACGACATCCGTCCTATCGTCGGCACCAAGGGCTCCGATTCGATGAGCCTCGACAACATGGTCGAAGGCCTGGTGATGGGTGGTGCAGGCCTGTTCCGCGCGCTGCGCCTGGTGATTCCGCCGGCCTGGCAGAACGTCGAATCGATGGACGCCGATATCCGCGCTTTCTACGAATACAACTCGATGCACATGGAGCCGTGGGACGGCCCCGCCGGCATCGTGCTCACCGATGGCCGCTATGCGGCCTGCACGCTCGACCGCAACGGCCTGCGCCCGGCGCGCTGGGTGCTGACCAAGGACCGCATTCTCACCATCGCGTCGGAAGTCGGCGTGTGGCAGATCGACCCAGCCAACGTCGAGCGCAAGGGGCGCGTCAAGCCCGGCCAGATGATCGCGGCCGACCTCGACACCGGCCTCCTGCTGATGCCGGAAGACATTGATAACGAGCTGAAAAGTGCGCAGCCCTACCGCGAATGGCTCAAGGCCAATGCGGTCAAGCTCGAACTGTCGATCAACCAGGATGCCGATCTGCCGGTGATGGATGCGGCCAGTTTGCTGACCCACCAGAAGCTGTTCAACGTCAGCTTCGAGGAACGCGACCAGATCATTCGCGTACTGGCCGAAGACGGCGCCGAGGCGATTGGCTCGATGGGCGACGACACGCCGATGGCCGTGTTGAGCCAGAAAGTGCGTTCGCCGTTTGACTACCTGCGCCAGCAGTTCGCGCAGGTCACCAACCCGCCGATCGACCCGATCCGCGAAGCGATCGTGATGTCGCTCAATACCAGTTTTGGTCCCGAGCGCAACCTGTTCGACGAAACGCCGGAGCATGCGCATCGGGTGGAAGTCCACACGCCGCTGCTGTCGAAAGAGGCATTCGACAAACTGCTGAACCTGAACGACCCGGCCTTTGCCGCAGCCACGCTCGACCTGCATTACGATCCGGCGGCGACTTCGCTGGAAGCCGCGCTCAAGGCGCTGACCGCGCGTGCGGTCGAGGCGGTGAAATCCGGCAAGGTCATCCTGGTCCTGTCTGACCGCAACATCGGCAAGGATCGGCTGCCGATCCACGCGCTGTTCGCAGTGGGTGCGGTTCACCACGCGCTGATCGCAGCCGGCCTGCGCTGCAACGCCAATATCGTGGTCGAAACCGGCAGCGTGCGCGACCCGCACCACTACGCCTGCCTGATCGGCTATGGCGCGACCGCCGTCTATCCGTATCTGGCCTATCAGGTGATTGGCGAATTCGTCAAAACCGGCGAGATCAAACCCAACCTCGACAAGGCGCTGGGCAATTTCCGCAAAGGCATGGACAAGGGCTTGTACAAGGTCTTGTCGAAAATGGGCATTTCGCTGGTGGCGAGCTATCGCGGCGCGCAACTGTTTGAAGGCGTCGGCATTCACGAAGATGTGGTTTCCCTGTGCCTGACCGGCACCGTATCGCGGATTTCCGGCGCGCATTTTGAAGACTTCGAGTCCGACCAGAAACTGCTGCACAAGACGGCATTCAACCCGCTTCGCCCGCTGTCGGCCGGTGGCCTGCTCAAGTTCATGTTCGGCGAGGAATTCCACGCCTACAACCCGGATGTGGTGCAGCAACTGCAAAAAGCGGTGAAGCAAGGCGACTACGCCGAATTCAAAAAATATTCCGCGCTGGTCGACACCCGTCCGGTGGCGATGCTGCGCGATTTGATGAAGCTGAAGGCCGGCGCCACACCGATCCCACTGGAAGAAGTCGAGCCGCTCGAGTCCATCCTCAAGCGTTTCGATTCCGCCGGCATGTCGCTCGGCGCGCTGTCGCCGGAAGCGCACGAGGCGCTGGCCGAAGCGATGAACCGCATCGGCGGCCGCTCCAACTCGGGCGAAGGCGGCGAAGACCCGAAGCGCTACGGCACCTCGAAAACCTCCAAGATCAAGCAGATCGCTTCCGGCCGGTTTGGCGTCACCGCGACCTATCTGGTCAACGCCGAAGTGTTGCAGATCAAGATCGCTCAGGGCGCCAAGCCTGGCGAGGGGGGCCAGCTGCCGGGCGACAAGGTGTCGGTGATGATCGCCGGCCTGCGTCATTGCAAGCCCGGCACCCCGCTGATTTCGCCGCCGCCGCACCACGACATTTATTCCATCGAAGATCTGGCGCAGCTTATTTTTGACCTCAAGCAGGTCAACCCCGATGCGCTGGTGTCGGTGAAGCTAGTGGCCGAACCCGGCGTCGGCACGATCGCTGCCGGCGTCGCCAAAGCCTACGCCGACCTCATCACCATTTCCGGCTACGACGGCGGCACCGGCGCGAGCCCGCTGGCTTCGGTCAAATACGCCGGATCGCCGTGGGAACTCGGCCTGTCCGAAGCGCAGCAGGTGTTGCGCGCCAATGGCCTGCGCGGCCGCGTGCGCGTGCAGACCGACGGCGGCCTGAAGACCGGCCTTGATGTGGTCAAAGCCGCGATCCTCGGCGCCGAGTCGTTCGGCTTCGGCACCGGGCCGATGGTCGCTCTCGGCTGCAAATACCTGCGCATCTGCCACCTCAACAACTGCGCCACTGGCGTCGCCACGCAAAACGAGGTGCTGCGTAAAAACCACTTCATCGGCTTGCCCGAGATGGTGGTGAACTACTTCAAGTTTGTTGCCGAAGAAACGCGCGAGCTGATGGCAGCTTTGGGTATCCGCCAACTCACCGACCTGATCGGCCGCACCGATCTGCTCGAGGTGTCGGCAGGCGACACGCCGCGCCAGGGGCGGCTGAATCTGGCGGCGCTGCTGTCGCAAGGCAGCACCCCGGCCGACGCACCGCGCTTCTCGCAGCAGGAACGCAACCCGTCGTTCGACAAGGGCGAGCTGGCCGAGCAGATGGTGGTCGACGCGCTGGCTGCGATCAAAAACAGCACGCCGATCGAGCTGCGCTACCCGGTGAGAAACGTCAATCGCTCCATCGGTGCGCGCCTGTCCGGCGAAATCGCCAAGGCGCACGGCGGCAAGGGATTGCCCGATGACAGTATCCGCATCCATCTCACCGGCTCGGCTGGCCAGAGCCTCGGCGTGTGGAACCACAGGGGACTGACGATCACGCTCGAAGGCGATGCCAACGACTACGTCGGCAAAGGCATGGGCGGTGGCCGTCTGGTGGTCTATCCGCCGCGCGTCGCCACCTATGAGAGCCATCGCAACACCTTGATCGGCAATACTTGCCTGTACGGCGCGACTGCGGGCGAACTCTACGCCGCGGGTATGGGTGGCGAGCGCTTCGGCGTGCGCAACTCCGGCGCGCTGGCGGTGGTGGAAGGCATCGGCGACCACGGCTGCGAATACATGACCGGCGGCACCATCATCGTGCTGGGCGACACCGGGCTCAACTTCGGCGCCGGCATGAGCGGCGGCATGGCGTTCGTGGTCGACGACTCGGGCGACTTCATGGCCAAAACCAACAAGGAAATGGTCGAACTGGTGCGCATCGTCAACGACGAAACCGAGCCCTATCGCGTCTTCCTCAAGGCGCAGATCGAGCGCCATCTGGCGTTGACCGGCAGCGCGCGCGCCAAGGCTTTGCTGGCCGACTTTGACGCTACGCTCGCCAAGGTGTGGCTGGTCAAGCCGAAGCGAATTTCCATTGAAGATCTGGTCGAGGATATTCCCGGCCAGACACGTGAAGCAGTGAGTGCATAAAGATGGGTGACGTATTCCAGTTTTTGAAGCAGGCTCGGCGCGACGGTGCAAAAACCGAGGCGGTCGTGCGCAAGCACGAGTTCCGCGAAATCTACGCGCCGATGAATGCCGGCCACGCGCAGGAACAGGCCGACCGCTGCCTCGGCTGCGGCAACCCGTATTGCGAGTGGAAGTGCCCGGTGCACAACTACATTCCCAACTGGCTGAAACTGGTGACCGAAGGCCGCTTGTTTGAAGCGGCGGATTTGAGCCACCAGACCAACTCGCTGCCCGAGGTGTGCGGCCGCGTGTGCCCGCAGGATCGTCTGTGCGAAGGCGCCTGCACTCTCAATACCGACGGCTTCGGCGAAGCCGTCGGCGGCGGCCCGAACGAAGGTGGCTTTGGCGCGGTGACCATCGGCCAGATCGAGAAATACATTTCCGAAGAAGCCTTCAAGGCAGGCTGGCGGCCCGACATGTCGCATGTCGTTGCAACCGGTAAAAAAGTTGCCGTCATCGGCGCGGGCCCGGCCGGTCTGGGCTGTGCCGACGTGCTGGCGCGCAACGGCGTGAAGCCGGTGGTGTTCGACCGCTACGATGAAATCGGCGGCCTGCTCACCTTCGGCATTCCCGAATTCAAAATGGAAAAATGGGTGATGACCCGCCGTCGGGAAGTGCTTGAAGGCATGGGGGTCGAGTTCCGGCTGAATACCGATATCGGCAAGGATGTCTCGATCGAAACCCTGCTTCAGGATTACGACGCCGTATTCATGGGCATGGGCACCTACACCTACATGAAAGGCGGCTTCCCTGGCGAAGACCTGCCCGGCGTGCTCGAAGCCTTGCCGTTCCTTATTTCCAACGTGCGCAAATGCCTCGATCTGATGAAGCCGGACGAGGAGTATCAGGACATGAAAGGCCAGCGCGTTGTCGTGCTCGGCGGCGGTGACACCGCCATGGACTGCAACCGCACCAGCATTCGCCAGGGCGCGGCCAGCGTGACCTGCGCCTACCGCCGCGACGAAGCCAACATGCCCGGCTCCAAGCGCGAGGTTGGCAACGCCAAGGAAGAAGGCGTGCAATTCCTGTGGAATCGCCAGCCGGTGGAAATCGTCGGCGACACCAAGGTTAAAGGCGTCAAGCTCGTCACCACCGAGCTCGGTCCCGTGGATGCACGCGGCCGCCGTACCCCGGTCGTGATCCCCGGCTCGGAAGAAATCATTCCGGCCGACCGCGTCATCGTGGCGTTCGGTTTTCGCCCCAATCCGCAGCCGTGGTTCGAGGCACATCAAATCGCCGTCGACCAGGGTGGCCGCGTCATTGCCAAAGGCCAGCAACATGCTTTCCAGACCGCCAATCCGAAAGTGTTTGCGGGCGGCGACATGGTGCGCGGCTCCGACCTGGTGGTGACCGCCGTCTACGAAGGCCGGGAGGCAGCAAAGGGCATTCTGGCTTATCTCGGCCTGGACTGAGTCAACGCGTGTCGCGCGCAGATTGACGCCGCACGCCTGCCCCGCTACCTTCTGCTCCATGCAAACGCATCAACTTACCTCTTTCGCATCAGGGATGGCCAAACGACTGTGGCTGGCACTGCCAGCTCACTGTCGCAGCACATTCCTGTTTTAGCGTTCGTTATCACGGGGCAACTGCGGGTCTAACCGCGTTGCTTCTGTTCAAGACCTGCACTGCCCGTTCTTCGGGGTCTTGAAATCATGGCATTACCTTCACGCAATCCATTCAGCAACCGGCACGTCTTGTTCGGCGTGGTTTTTGCGCTGCTGGCCGCAGTGGGTTTTTCAGCCAAGGCGATCCTGGTCAAGCTGGCGTATCTGGATAGCCGGGACGCGGTGACGATGCTGGCGCTGCGCATGGCGTTCTCGGCGCCGTTCTTTATCGGCGTTGCGCTGTGGGTCAGGCGCCGCGATGCGGAGCCGCTCAACGCGCATGACTGGATGCTTGTGACAGGACTGGGTTTGATCGGCTACTACCTTTCCAGCCTGCTGGATTTTCTTGGCCTGCAATATATTTCGGCAGGGCTGGAACGCCTGATCCTGTTCCTTTATCCAACTGTGACGGTGCTGCTCTCGGCCCTGATCTACAAGCGTGCAGTGGGCCGCACTGTTATTGCGGCGATGGTCTTGAGCTATGCCGGCATCGCACTGGTTTTTCTGCACAATGTGGACACACAGGACGGCAGCATCGTGCTCGGCGCATCCCTGGTGTTCGCCAGCACGCTGTCGTACGCGATCTATCTGGTGGGAGCGGGTCATACCATCGCGCGCATCGGAACGACCCGTTTTACGGCCTATGCCATGGTGGTGGCGAGCAGCGCCAGTTTGTTGCAGTTCGCCATCATGCGTCCCCTGAGCGCGCTGGACTTGCCGCTGCGCGTGTATGGCTTGTCCATGGCCATGGCGCTGTTTTCCACGGTCTTGCCGGTTTTCCTGTTGTCCTATGCCATCCGCCGCATCGGCTCTGGGAGCGCCGCGCTGATCGGCACTATCGGGCCGGTCAGCACGATCTATATGGCTTACGTGATGTTGGGTGAGCCCCTGTCGCTGGTGCAAATTGCCGGCTCGTCGCTGGTATTGCTGGGCGTGCTCGTCATCAGCCTCAACAGCCGGAAATCCGCTTGATGCCCCAGTGACAGGACGGCCTGAAGCGGGGGTTTCCCCGCATCTGCCACGCCACACTTGGCGCATCGCGGTATCCTGCAACATTGCTCTCGCCCCCCGTCCGGATGCTTTCAGACCGTTATTACCCCCGCTCATTCACCATTCTGGTCATCGTCGCCATGGGTGTGCTCATCGTGCCGCTGGCCAGCGGCCTGATCAACGTGGTGCATGTGCTGCAGGGCGTGGTCGATACCCAGCGCCAGTTCACCCGCAACAGCCTCGCCATTACGCGTGAGGTGCGGCAGATCGTCGAGTCGGTCAGCCAGCTGCAGCGCGCCGCCGGGCAATATCATCTGCTGCAGGACGCCGAATTTGGCAGCGCGCTGCGGATGCGCTTCAACGAGTTGCAAGCGCAGTTGACTCACCTCGATACGCAACTCGTCGACGCGCCGTCGCACGCCACGCTGGCCGCCTTGCAGATGCGCAGCCGGGCGCTGTATCGGCAGGTTCAGCCGGTAAGTTTCCTCGACAGCGCACGCTTTCATGCGCTCGGCCCCGACTTCGATGCGTTGCATGCCGCAGCGCGCACCCTGCTCACCCAGGGGGATACCGCCGTGCAGCGCGAACTCAAGACGCTGGAAGCGACCGTGCAAACCACCCGCCAGCGCCTGATCCTGCTGGCACTGGCGCTGATCCCGTTGACGCTGCTGCTGGCGGCGGTGTTTTCCTGGCTGATCAACCGCCCGATCAAGCAGCTCAAAGCCTCGATCCAGCAACTGGGCCGCGCCGATTTGAGTCCGTTGCCGGCGATCAGCGGGCCGCAGGACATTGTCGAGCTGGGGCGCGAAATCGACTGGCTGCGGCAACGCCTGCAGGCGCTGGAAGAGCAGAAACTGCGTTTTCTGCGCCACGTGTCGCACGAACTGAAAACTCCGCTCGCCTCCCTGCGTGAAGGCGTGGCGCTGCTGGACGACGAACTGGCGGGCAGCCTCAATGCGCGCCAGCGCAGCATTGTCACCATCATGGACGGCAGCAGCCGCGACCTGCAAAAACGCATCGAGGACCTGATCCGCTACGGCAGCCTGGTGCGCGACGCCACGCTGTCGCCCCGCGCGCCGCTGCAAATGCTGGCCGACGCGCTCGACAGCGTGCTGGCACGCCACCGGCTCGCGCTCGACACCCGGCGTATCGAGGTCGACACGCAACTGGACGCGCCGATGCTGCACGCCGACCGTGGCCAGCTGGAAACCGTGCTCGACAATCTGCTGTCCAATGCGATCAAATTCAGTCCCGAAGAGGGGCGCATCCTGATTCGCAGTGAACTTTCCGCGGGTGCTACCCTCCTTGATGTGTGCGATCTCAGCGGCGGCATTCCGCAAGCCGAGCGCAGCCGCGTGTTCGAGCCCTTTTTCCAGGGCGCGCGCCAACCCGACAGCGCGGTCAAAGGCAGCGGCCTGGGACTGTCGATCGTGCACGAAACACTGCTGGCCGCTGGCGGGCAGGTCGAGATCGTCGACAGCCCGCCCTGGACCACCTGCTTCCGTACAACCTGGCCCTTGCCGCAATGACGTTTAAATCTGTTCTGCTTGCCGTGTTTCTGTCTGGATTGGCTGCGTGTTCTGTCCAGCCCCCGTCCGAGCGTCCGGCGCCCCGCTCCGGCCCCGTCGCGCCAGCCGTGCCGGCGTTATTGAGCGATCTTGCACGGGTGGCGAACCTTGCGCCCGAGCAGCGGCGGCGCGAACTGGCCGCGCTGGAAAACGGCCGCCGCCTTGACGACGCCCGGCGGTTTCAGCTGGCGGCTCTGCTCGAACGCGAAGACAGCGTCGACGCGTATGAGCGCGGCCTCAAGGCGTTGGCCGCGATGGAAGAAGCCGACTCCCGCACCCAGGCGCTGGTCGACTTGTTGAAACGCGCGCTCAAGGATCGCATCGACCTCAAGCAGCAAACCGCGCGTGCGGATGAACTGCAGGACAAGCTCGACCAGATCAAGGCGCTGGAAAAATCCCTGCAACAGCGCAGCTCACCTGCCAAGGCGCCATGAAAAAACCTGCCATTCTGGTCGTCGACGACGACGCGTCGCTGCGCGAACTGATCACCCTGCGGCTGGAAGCCAACGGCTTCCGGGTTGAAGCGGTGGGCAGCGGCGAAGCAGCGCTGGCGCAGCTGTCGGTGACGCGGCCGGACGCCGTGCTGACCGACATGCAGATGGCCGGCATGGACGGCATGGCGCTGTTTCGTGCCATCCATGCGCGCGATCCGGCGCTGCCGGTGATCGTGCTGACCGCGCACGGCAGCATTCCGGATGCCGTGGCCGCCACCCAGCAAGGCCTGTTCGGCTACCTGACCAAGCCCTACGACGCCCCCACGCTGGTCAGTTTGCTGAAGCGCGCCACCCTGCTCGCGGGCGGCGGCCCCGACAGTGGCGACGACAGCTGGCGCAGTGAAATTCTCACCGCCAGTCCGGCGATGGACACCCTGCTGGCCGAAGCGCAGCTGGCCGCGCAAAGCGAAGCCGCGCTGCTGATCCAGGGTGAATCGGGCACCGGCAAGGAGTTGCTGGCGCGCGCCATACACCGCGCCAGTCCGCGCCGCGCCAAGCCCTTCGTCGCGATCAACTGCGGCGCGATTCCTGCCGAGCTGCTCGAATCGGAGCTGTTCGGCCACATGAAAGGGTCGTTCACCGGTGCGGGGCGCGACCATCCCGGCCTGTTCCTCAGCGCGCACGGCGGCACGGTGTTTCTGGACGAGATCGGCGACATGCCCGCGCCTTTGCAGGTCAAGCTGTTGCGCGTGCTGCAGGAGGGCGAGGTGCGGCCGGTGGGCGCCACCGAAACGCGCGCGGTCGACGTGCGCATCCTGTCGGCCACCCACCGCAATCTGGAAGAAGCGATCGTCAGCGGCGAGTTTCGCGAAGACCTGTATTACCGCCTCAACGTGGTCAACCTGACGCTGCCGCCGCTGCGCGAGCGGCGCGAGGACATCCCGCTCCTGGCGCGTCATTTCCTTACCCAGCTGACGGAAAAGTACCGCCGCCGCATTCACGGCTTTGCCCCCGATGCGCTGGAAATGCTGGTGGCAGCCGACTGGCCGGGCAATATCCGCCAGCTGCACAATGTGCTGGAGCAATGCTGCGCGCTGTGTACCACCACGACCATTCCGGCCAGCCTGGTGGCGCGCGCCCTGCGCGACAAACCGGCCGACATCCAGCCGCTGGCGGAAGCGCGTGCGGCATTCGAGCGCGATTACCTCATCACCCTGCTGAAGTTGACCCGCGGTCAGGTCAGCGAAGTGGCGCGGCTGGCGGGACGCAACCGCACCGAGGTGTACCGGCTGCTGGAACGCCATGGTCTGACCCCCGCCCTGTTCAAGGAGCGCGACGAGGCCGGCTGAATCGGTTGCCCGACTGCCATCCACAGGGGAGCCAGGCTCCCCTTTTTTGCGCGCGCGCTGCGCGAAGGATGCGTTTGTCGCTCGCCGCAGACAAAAACGCCCAGCAAAATCAAGAAGCTGCAGCTGACCCCGCCAGACTGTCTCCGTCAGGCGACAAATAGCCTTGTCCAACGAGAAGGCGACCTGTCATATTTCTTGAAAATATTTCTATCTATATGATTTTAAGCGTAAAAACAGACCTGGCACGATCGTCGCTGTATCCCCTCTCGAGTGCCTCTGCATTCAAATTCATTTTTAACGACAGGAGATAGATCGACATGAGCACTTTTGATATTCGTATCCGTAATGCCGCCATTGCCACCTTGCTGTGTGCTTTCGCCGCTGCCCAGGCCTGGGCAGCTTCAACCAAGCCCGAGTTCAAGACTTACGACCAGAACAGTGACGGCATGGTCAGCCTGGAAGAATTTGTCGCTCAGGGCGGCGAAGGCAAGACTTTTCTGGCTGAAGACGCCAACGGCGACAACCACCTCAGCAGCGATGAATGGGTAAAAGCCACTCGCAGCAAGGCACCGTAACCGTATTGCTGATTGTCCATCGAGGCTGGCCGGACGCGCCCACACCGCTGTCGGCCAGCCCGAATCACCCTGGAGCAGCTAGATGAGCAAGACCCTGAAACACCTCGAAGACGAACACATGCGCTTGTATGAATGGAGCGGTGCCGGAGCGGGATGCCCTGTCCCGGCAAGATCGAAACGCACGCATCCCTGGCATGCCTCGTATAGCGTGCTGGCGATGATGACCAGCCTGCTGATCGTGAGCGGCTGCCAGTCCAAAAGCCCTGCCGAATCGGCGAGTGATCGCAGTAGCGGCGAAACCAATCTGAAAGAGGGGGCGCTGTATGAAGAAGCCTTACCGAAACGGGCAACGAACGAATCGCCGGAAGCTGCTGGGTATGCGCAGGGCGAGGCGCCCGCTGAAGCGCCAGCCCGCTAGCCGGCTGGACCCGCACCAGACCGATCAACGCGTTGTCCGGCGTTACCGTTTGCCGCAGCGTATCAAGAAAGCGGGGACGCAGCGGCTGCGGCCATTGTGACCCTGGGCGCTTTGGCTCACGCCAGCCTGGCCTTCAGTTCAACGGTAGCCAGCTTCGTTGGCGTTGTAGATGATCCAGGTCAGATACTGGCCGGTGCCGAAGCCGGCCTGGTTGGAGAAAATCAGCCGTCCCTGCCCCTTGTAGGTCGCTTCCCAGCGCACTTTGTCGCTACCGAAATAGAAGGGAATAAACGCCTTGCCGGTGACATAGGCGCCTTGATCGGTTGGCTGCCCGACGAGGTCGAACGCCTGCTGCATCGGCATGCCGATTTTCAGTTTGGTGAAGCGGCTGCCCCGGAACGGAAGGCCGGTGATCTCTCCCTCCCAGTCGTTGATGCCCTTAACCTGGGTGCCTTGTCCTGACTCGACCTTGCTTGAGTCGGTTACCGGCTTGTTTTTAGACAGGTTGTAGCCGCTCGTCGGAACGGCGGAGACGGGCGCCGCCTTGACGCAAGCCGGGTTCTGCCTGGCGTTTTTCTTCTTGCTCTTGGTCGTTTCCTGCTTGCACAGCGGCGCCTGGGCGACGGCGGGTTGAGGCGCGGCTTGAGCGGCCGGAGTGGCTTCGGCTACCGGTTCGTCCGGTCGGGTTTCGTTGCTGACGCAACCCGACAGGGCGAGGCTCCCGGTCAACAAAACCAGCAAACGGGCGGCGTGGGTGGGTGAGGAAGTCATGCGTACTCCTTGGTTAGAACAAGTGGGCGGTTGAGCACCGTCACGGCGGCGAGGCGTTCAACCGGATGGGGTTCAGGCCGCGACCCCTTTGGGGTTGGCGCCATATTCGTTGTCGTTCGGCTGACTGTCGAGCAGCATGAACACCAGCAGCACGATGGCGCCGATCAGGGGAATCAGGCCGACCAGCAGCCACCAGCCGGTGCGGCCGGTGTCGTGCAGGCGGCGTACCGTCACCGCCAGGCTGGGAATCAAAATCGCCAGCGAGTAAAGACCGCTCAACAGCCCCATGCCGAGTTCGGCATCGAGACTGCCGGTCATGAAATCAACCAGGGTCAGCAGCAGGCTGGCGATCAGGTTGAACAGGATGAAGAACCAGTATTCCTTGCGCCGGGCGCGCCCTTTGAACACCGCGTATTGCTTGAGTACGCCGAGATACCAGTCCATGTTTTTCCCTGTAGGTGTGTGTTTGGGCAATGTGGCCCATTTTTTATATCCGGCTGATTGGCCGCTGCGCCCATCTGGCGCTGCGCAACGATACACCTGACGCAGCGCGCGCACTAGCCTCGGGTGGCCGCGCGAATGGGTGTATGCGCTCACTAACTTAGGCAGCGTTCAGTCTGTGCCGGATCAAGCCAATCAACTCAGAAGCCGTCAGCCCCTCCGGTCCCAGCCGGTCGGCAACCGCGTCATCCGCCGCCTGGCCGTGCAGCCAGACGGCCAGGCGCAACGCCTCCCAGGGCGCCAGCCGGGTTAGAAACGCGGCCAGCATGCCGGTCAGCACATCGCCCATGCCCGGTGCGCTCAAGGCCGGATTGCCGGTTTGATTGCGCAAGGGGGGGCCATCGGGGCGCGCCAGAATCGAGCCGGCACCTTTCAGCACCACGCAGGCATTGAAGGTCGCGGCCAGTTCCTGTGCCGCCTGTTCACGGTCGGACTGGATGGCTTGCAGGGGGGCGTCGAGCAAGCGGGCGGCTTCTCCCGGATGCGGGGTCAGCAGAGTCGGTGCGCTTCGCAGGGCGCAGACACGTGCGAGATCCTTGCGTTGAGCCAGCGCATTCAGCCCGTCCGCATCCACCAGCAGGGGGGCGTCGTGGCGCAGCGCGGCCGCGATCAGGTCATGGGCGGCGTCGGTTTGGCCCAGCCCCGGCCCGATCGCAAGCACCGTCAGCCCGGGGTCGGCAACCAGCTTGGCGGGCGGCGCAAACATCAGTTCCGGTGCGCTGAAATCGACGTGCAGGGCGTCGTCCAGCACCCCCAGCGTGACCAGCCCCGCGCCGCATTTCAGCGCCGCCCGCCCCGCCAGCAGCGCCGCGCCCACCATGCCGGGCGCCCCGCCGACAATGCCGACGCGTCCAAACTGGACCTTGTGGCTGTCGTGCGGGCGGGCGGGAAGCAGGGGCGATTTCATCGGTGTCCTTCGTGGCGGCCAGGGAATGATAGTCGCCGGAAGGAAGGCCCGTCATGAAAAATGGGGTATGCCTGCGTTGTGCACGCAAGCAAACCCCAAACACACATCTTGCATGGCGTTAGCGCTGACGCGCTGTCGCTCCTCAACGACAGCGCGTCAGCGGTGAGTCAGTGGCTCGCCTTAACGTCG
>Ga0208375_1002135_pt1 | contig 19431 bp, 16 predicted proteins | sample RifOxyD1_FD_184038 | JGI IMG/M metagenome (GOLD analysis project Ga0208375, IMG submission 184038) | Soil microbial communities from Rifle, Colorado - Rifle Oxygen_injection D1 (SPAdes) | ecosystem: Environmental > Terrestrial > Deep subsurface > Rock core/Sediment | place: Rifle, Colorado... | reverse complement strand
CTGATTTGTCAAATCCTAAACGCCCCCGACAGGATTTGAACCTGCGACCTACTGCTTTCTTCCTTCATCATTAGAAGGCAGTCGCTCTATCCAGGCTGAGCTACAGGGGCTTTAATTTTATAATAAAGAATTATATTTAAAATGTTTCTATTTTAAGATACGATTAAATTCGCTTATGTTTAAAAGATGCTTAATAAAAAATATTAATTCTGCCTTTCATTCCATGCTTTTTTCACAGCCTCGGCAATTTTTCTTGGAACCTCCTTGTCAAGGGGCGAAGGTAGGATTTTCCCCTCGCTTGGCATTACCATCTTCGCCAGCGCTTCCGCAGCCGCGACTTTCATTTCTTTTGTAATCATTTTTGCCTTTACATCCAAAGCTCCGCGAAAAACCCCTGGAAAAGCAAGAATATTATTTATCTGGTTAGGAAAATCGCTTCTTCCTGTCGCAACAATCTTTGCACCGCCTTTTCTTGCGTCGTCAGGCATTATCTCCGGAATCGGATTTGCCATTGCAAAAACAATAGAATCCTTGCTCATATTGGAAACATTTTCGCTCTTAAGCAAATTTCCCTTGCTCACCCCCACAAACACGTCCGAATTTCTTATTGCATCAACCAAACTTCCTTTTTTCTTTTCCCTGTTTGTCAATTTTGAAATTTCTTCTTTGGATTCATTCAAATCGCTTCTTCCCTCATAAACAATTCCCTTTGTGTCGCACATCACTATATTCTTAAGTCCATAATCCAGAAACATCTTTGCAATTCCTATCCCCGCTGCGCCCGTTCCGTTTATCACAATCTTAATATCTTTGCCCTTGTTTACAACTTTAAGGGAATTTATCATTGCCGCAAGGACGACAATGGCTGTTCCGTGCTGGTCGTCGTGCATGACGGGAATGCCCAAATCCTGCAAAGATTTCTCAATCTCAAAGCACTCTGGAGCCTTGAAATCTTCGAGATTTATTCCCCCAAAAACCACGGAGATGTTTTTTATTGTCTCAATTGTCTTTTCTGTATTTTGCTCCTTCAAACAAATGGGAAAAGCATCTATGTCCGCAAGTTCCTTGAACAAAGCCGCCTTGCCTTCCATCACTGGCAGGGCGGCTTCAGGACCTATGTTCCCAAGTCCAAGAACGGCGCTTCCGTCGGATACGACTGCAACAGAATTTCCCTTCATGGTATAATCATAAATCTTTTCTTTATCCCTGAATATCTCCATGGAAGGAAATGCAACGCCTGGAGTGTATACCAAGGACAAATCTTCCTTTGAAAGGATTTTGTATTTTGATTTTGTTTCAATTTTTCCCTTGAGTTTTTCATGAAGTTTCAAGGATTCTTTTTTATAATCCATAAAAACCCAAATTCCGCCTGATTTAAAAATTTTAGGATAGTTGAGAAACGGCTCGTTCGTTCCACTCACTCACATTTAATGAAAAAATTATCTAAAAACTAACTGGTTTTTGCATTAAAATTATTATCCATATACGAATGCAGTGAGCCATTTTTGCTTAATAATTCAATAACAATTAGAATTTTCCAAGCAAAGCAAATTTCAAACTTCAACACTTTCAAAATCTTCCGCAATGCTTGTATTCTTGAATTCTTTTTTCGCATCATCCAGAATCCTTTTCAGGTTGTTTTCATACCTCTGGCTGATGTGCGTTAAGATTAATTTCTTTGATTTTGACTTTTTTGCCATTTCCCCGCACTGAAGCGCCGTGAGATGCTTTTTCTTCCTCGCTTCAGATTCAAGCTCCGAATGAAATGTCGCCCCGCAAACCAGCAAGTCTGAATTTTCGGCAAATTTAGGGATTTTACTGTTGACTAAAGTGTCAAGGACAAAAGAAACTTTCTTGTCATTTTCAGCAAAAGTCAGGTTCTTTGCGGAAATATTTTTCCCGTTATGAACTATGGATTTTCCTTTCTTCAATTTTTTAAGGTTTTCAATTGAAACTTCCTGCAATTTTTTCAATTTGTTTTTGTCAATTCTAATCTGCCCTTTTTTGACAAAAGAATAGGAATTGCACGGAACGCCATGAATCATATTCTCATATTCAAGATAAAATTCATCAGTTTCAAAAAATCTCTTTTTTCCCGAAAGCTCGTTTACCTCAATTTTGAAATTCAGTTGAAATTTAAACGCTTTCATCATATTTTTCATAAACTCCTTCGTGCCTATCGGGCCGTAAATAAAAAGAGTTTTTCCGTATCCCGAAAAGGAAAGAGTCTGCAGCAGCCCGGGCAAGCCAAGAACATGGTCTCCGTGCCAGTGGGTAAGGAGAATTCTAGTCACCTTGCATGGATTAAGCTTTGCTTTCCTGAACTGCCTCTGCGTTCCTTCTCCGCAATCAATCAAAATGTTCTCTCCCTTGTAAATCATAAGAATTCCCGTGTGGCTTCTTTTTTCAGTGGGGATTGCAAAGGACGTTCCCAAGAAAGTTATCCTTATCATTAAGCAGAAAAAGAAAAATCTCTTTATATAAATTGTGAATTATTCAATATTCACCCAGTCAACAATCCAAAACTAATTCTTTGTGTTAGCAGAAGAAGGAGAAATAAAGATTATTGTGTCCCCTCGCAAAAAAGTCAAGCCCATGTTTCTTTTTATCTCGTTGTTTTGCATCTCTTTCGTGTTGTCCAAAACCAAGTTGATGTGTATGTCAAAAGCCAGCAAGGTTCCAACAAATTGCTTGTCTCCTTTCAAATGAACCAATACTTCCCTGTTCTTCGAATTGTTCAGCAAGTCCAGCGGTCTTTCTATTCCGTTAGCCATAAATTACCTCGTCCAAAATTGTTTATAAATTTTTCTTTAGTAAAAGTGTTGTTTAATAATTAGTCTCCGTGCGCAAATCCATTCTTTAATCAGAGAACAAATTTAATTCTTGCAAGATGGTAAAAATTGGAGCATCCAGAATACAACAGGGTTTTATAAAAAGGTTTAAATATCATTCCGCGCCTCTAAAATAAATCAAAATGAAAAAAGGAAAGAAAAGCTCGGGTGGGAAGTACATAAAAAGAAGAAAGAAAAAGCATTATGAGCTTTCGGGGCAAAAAAACACCATCAAGCTTGGAGAAAGAAGGGAAAAAATAAAAAGAATCAGGGGCGGAAGCAGGAAAAGGGTTGTTTTAAGAACAAACATTGTAAATGTAAAGTTAAACGAAAAAGGGAAAAAAGTTATGATAAAAAATGTCCTTGAAACCCCCTCGAACAGGTTTCTCGCTAGGCAAAATGTCATAACCAAGGGAACAATTGTGGAAACGGAGATTGGAAAAGTAAAAATAACCAACCGCCCGAGCCAGGAAAGCGTGTTAAACGGAATTCTTGTTAAGTAATCACTTTTAAAGATATATTATCACTTTAGAGTATTACAGAAAAAGGAAGATTTATAAATAGGAAACATTTATAAACCTTACGTAAATTCCTGCAACTAATATGGCTACCGGTTTTATAAAAAAATGCCCTGAATGCGGAGGCGCAAACCTGACTCATAATGTGAATCTCGGGGAAGTTGTCTGCAATGACTGCGGGCTGGTTGTCGAGGAGAAAATGGTTGACACAGGGATTGACTTGCAAAGCAAATTTGACAAAGGCGAAAAAAAAGGGCGTGGAGGTGCCCCGATAAGCATGCAGAAATTCGATAGAGGACTAACGACAAACGTCGGGGAAATATCGGACATTTACAAGCTGGAATCTGGGCAAACCCGTAAGTTTCTAAGGCTGAAAAAATGGCAGGAGCGCGTCTCTACAAGCATTGAAAGAAATCTGAGGCTTGCAATGGCTGAACTTAGAGTTATAGCATCATATCTTAATCTTCCAAATGTCGTTAGGGACGAGGCTTCAAGGATATACAATTATGTCCTTCAAAGGGGGCTGGTAAGGGGAAGAAGCATGGAATCCGTTATTGCCTCGTGTTTGTATATTGCCTGCCGCTCATACAACATTCCAAGAACGCTGGATGAAATGTCCACCGCTTCGGACGTTGAAAGAAAGGAAATCGGAAGAACTTACAGGTTCATAATAAGAAAGCTTGGAATAAAAGTAAAGCAAAGCTCTCCAAAAGACTACATCTCCCGCTTTTCCTCTGTTCTGAAACTTTCGCCGAAAACACAAAATGATGCGCTGAAAGTTCTAAGGCAGGCGGAAGGATTTGAGCTAACATCGGGCAGGGGCCCTGCAGGAATCTCCGCAGCAGCATTGTACGTCGCTGCACTTATGAACGACGAAAAGAAAACCCAGAGGGAAGTCGCGGACATTGCGGGAATAACTGAAGTCACGATAAGAAACAGATACAAGGAACTTATAGAAAAGCTCAAGCTCGAGGATAAAATCAAGGCAAAGGAAAACGAGCTGAAAGTCAAAAACAAATAACTTTTTATATAAATTCTATTAAAATCGGATTCGCTGACGCTCACTTATCAATTTAAGAACTAACTTCAATTTGCTTAATTTTATAGGTTATTTCACCAAGCTGTTCTATAATTAGTAATAAAGTGAAAGTCTGTGAAGAAAACAAAAATGAACTTAAATAATTAACTTTTTAATCCATAAAACTTATTCATCTTCATATGATTTCACCGGAGGCAGTTAGAAATCACCGTTCAGCGCTTTGAGGAAGTTATGCGGAGTTGCCGGAGTGGTCAAACGGGCGAGGTTTAGGCCCTCGTAGCTTAGTGCTTGCAAAGGTTCGAATCCTTTACTCCGCATTACACATTCGCAGAATATATGGATTCGACAAATCAATTTTAAACTAAGAGGGAAAATAGAAAAAAACCACAGGTTGTTTTCATTCGAATTCTTTACTCCGCATTTGTGCTGTTGAACAAAGTGAAATAGCATCGGATTCGACAAAATGGTTTAAATGAAAAGGAAGCTAGAAAGAAACTACGTGTTTTTTATTCGGATTCTTTACTCTGCATTCACACAAATTTTTATAAACAAGAAATATCCCCGAAGTTTATGGTAAAAAACCTTGCAGGAATTGCCGCGGCAGGTTGTGTTTTATTCGGTTCTATGCTCTTAGAAGGGTGTACCCAACACATGAGTTATGAAATCACTCGTTCGAATGAGGTAAGAAAAGTAGCAAAACAACCAACCATAATCACGGGATATGTAGGGAAAAAAGAAGTGGGAGAAATTGTAATAGGAATGCCTTTGGCTTTGGTGCCTTATAACTATCATGATAAAAAACCAAAATTCCCTATGCCTCAAAGAAAACCTGAAGTGCAATATGAAAAACCAATTATTAATATTCCCGAAAGAAAACCAATAAACCTTATGATTCCGTTAACAAAGAAGGAATTTTGTCCTACACTAAAGGAGCTAAATATTATAGAAAACACATTCATAGCCACAAAAAATTTGAAAATTTCCTGCATTAGAAAAAGAATTCCAAGATACAAAAAGGGATACACTCAATTTTCTCAAGAAAAATTTGCGGGTTTTTTTAGGAGATACAACCCCCTCGGACCATTTGTGGGAGAAACAATGCAGGAAGGAAAAAAGTATCGTCTCTTAAGATTTTATCTCGAGGATATTTATAATGTTAATTAAATGTTATTTTTAATTATAAAAATCAAAATTTTAATAACTAAAAACCAAACTCATCAATTTGGTTTTTAATTGCAATAACCGACTGGGCGTAGGTATTTCCTGCTTTTTGCGAACACTCATAAAAGATTATTAGTCCCCCATAAGCATCTTTGCAGTTATTATTTATATTTCCTATTCCCCAGTTATATGCCAAAAGAGAATAATCAATAGAATCCTCCTCGGAAAATCCAATTAAAGAGTCTTTCAGATAAACATTTCTTATAAGGGAATAATACGCGGTTCCTACATGGATATTTTTCTCTGGGTCTTTTAATTCCGTTTCATAATTATCTATGTTAATATTATTTATGGAATCGCTGCAATATCTTCCAGATACACCGCAATATTTTTGCTTCACATCAACTAAAGCCCCAGCTTTAATCTGCATCAATCCAATAGAAGTTCCTCTGTCCCCAACAGCATCAGGATTTCCTGTAGATTCTTTAAAGATAATGGCTTTAATCAGGCTAATTGGAACATTATAAGTATTTGATGCTTCAATAACAAAATTAGAATATTCGCTGTTAATTTTCCCTACAACTGGACTAATTGAAGCTTCAATTTTCACTGAACAGCTGTTTCCACCAAAGATAATAGGAACTCGAGTAAAGACGCAATTATTTCTAATGCTTTCACATTCTGTCTTGTCACATGCATTTAAAACGCCACTCCCGCAACTATTGCATTCAGAAGTAACAATATCGGGAAGATTTGTTACCGCAACAGGAATTACAGGAGCCGCCGTTCCTTTCGGAATAATCTTGCTTATCACAAGCTCCGCATAAGCGCCGCCTTTTATCATTATCAGCTTCGCTTTCTGTTTTGTGAAAAGAGCCTTTTTAATGAGCTCCTTGCCATTAATGTAATTTATTTTTTCCTGAGGAGTATTCAACGCGCTTATCTTATCAATCTCTGCGTCAAAATCGACAAGGTACGTTCCGGGCTGAAGAAGATTGTTAATATTATTCTCAACTGTCTGAAGAGTCTGATTCTTAATGTCAATTGATTTTATCGTGCTTGTTACACTCTTCTTGTCAATGTAGCAGTTTAACTCTCCTTTCCCGTTATCGCAGGTTCCTACTTTCTGCCATCTTCCGCTGGGAGTTCCTGAGGCAGGGTCTGTTCCTCTTCCCGGATTTTCAGTGCTGCAGACGCGGACAATTCCCGCATTGTAAAGCTGAGGGTCAATAATGTTTGATGCTCCTGCCTGCAAGTTGGGGTTCAGCAAGCTGTACGCGCTTGAAGTTCCAGAAACGCACTGGGATTCCGTTTTTATGTCCGTCTGGCTTGCCTGTTCCTGCAAATACTTGTCTTCAAGATAATTGACTGCAAAGCTCGTCGAGACTTTCTGAAATCCGCATTCTTCCTGTGTGTTCACTCTTATGCACATTTCTTTATATCCTGAAGGAGCCGTGAAGTCTTTTGTCTCGGATGCATAACCTCCTTTGCCTATGTATCCTGAAGCGATTGTCACCGTGTTGGGAGTTTGGTAGTATGAAGTTCCGGAAGGGCTCTTTAAGTAAACTGTATAATATGCACCTATATTATTTATGCTGTCCTCTCCTGCATAAATATGATAAAACGCCTTGTATTGTGATGTCGCTGGTATCGTGGCAGTTGTATAAGTCTCTTCAGAGAACCACGCGTGAAACTGGGGAGGGCTTCTTGGCTTTATCAAACTGCTCAACCCCACATCAGAAGGATATGTCGCGGAAACGAAATTCTGGCACACTGCTTTTCCAATTCCTTCCGTCGCCTGAGCCTTAAATGCCTGGAAAGAATTAGCCCTGTAATACTGCGCCATGTAATCGGTAGAATCTTTTGCATTTTGCCATGCGCTCTGGACTCCAAGATATTCCCCTCCGCCTCTTGGACTTGCACCTATGTTGAAAACATCTCCTGGTTTTGTCTGTCCCGCAAAAACCTCGATTATTTTTGGAATCGCGACTTGCGCGAAAGGCGCCGCCTGGCTCCAGAAGAAATCGCAGAGGTAAATGCTGTGAATTTCATCGCATATTCCAACTGTCTTTCCTGTGTCAAGATTTGTCTTAAGGCAGTCCCTGTAATTTTTCTGCACGGAAATCAATCCATCAATTCCTGCCTTCACGCCAGAAAGACAGACGGGAATTTTGACATCGGGAAAATTTGGAAGGCATAAAACGCTGCTTCCAACAATGCCAGATTGCACGACGTCCGCAACTGGATAACTTCCCCCCAAATCGCACCTGCTGCTTGGGCATACGACGGGGTCGCATACATTGAAAAGCAGATTGCATTCGGTTGGAGACATGAAGTTTTGGCACTGAAATTCCGGAACATTGACGGCGGGCTTTCCAACTCTTATTGATTCCCTTCCTATTCTCACCATGCCCGTTAGCCCTGGCTTGTAAGCCCTTGAGGCGTCATTGATTGCGCTTATTGCCTTTGAAACAAGAATATTTGTTTTTCCTGAATCCAGTCCGGGAAATGTTCCCGCAATCAATCCTGTTCCTGGATTGAACTGCTGACATATGTCATCTCCTACTCCAGAATTAAATTCCGCTTTTCCGTTCTCTCCAACGTTGCAAAGGTAAAAACTGGAAACCTGCCCGGAATCATCATACGCCCTTATGTTTCCGAATCCGGGAAGAGTCTGCTTCATTGCAGTATACCATCCGTTTGTCGTGTCAAATGGAACCAATGCAGGCCTTCCCTTGTAAGGCTCCGTCTCAAAATAGCTCACTTCAGGATTTATGAATTTGTTTGTGTAAGAATTTTCGTCGTACTTTTTGAAACCCTTTCCGAATCTAGATTTTATCGTGCCTACTTTTGGATTATCATCTTTGAGCAATGTTCCATCTTCATCGTAGACATTTTGTATGGAATAAGAATTTCCCCCGTTGTCTTTCAATGTAACATAATACCTGTCGTTATTAAAAGAAATTGGTTGTATCAGCTCACCTATAGAAATGTTTCCATTTTCTTTGACTGTTTTTGCGCCTCCATAGTTTCCCACAACCGGATTCCTGTCGCTGCTTTGGAAATCCACATTTTTTGCCCCTGAAATCCAGTCTTGCTTCTTAATATCATCAAGAAATTTATTGTATTCCGCAAGATTTCTCACATTCGCATTTATTTCATTCAAGAGAGCATACCTTTTCATCTCCGCAGCCTGTCTCAACTGTTGGCTGACTCCTGAACCGGAATCAATGATTTTGTTTAGTCTTTCCAAATCCTTTGCCTGTGTTAAGGAAACTTTCTCGCATTTGCCTGTCTCATCATCAGGAGAAAATGCAGCCTTCAAGTCAGGGGAAATTTCAAGCTCTTTTATATTTCTTTTTTCGGTTCTTCCGTTCGTCACTTTGTTTCCTAAAGAGGATTGTATCTCGCTGAGCTTTCCGCACAAGCCACTGTCCGTGATTGCATCCTGGCTTTGTATCACATTGAAAACTGCGTCAACATCCGCATCAATCTCCTTAGAGTGTCTAAGGAAGCAGGAATCCAAAGATTCTTTCGTCGAGGCAATTTCAGATTTGCAAATGTCAGTCCACCCCCCGCTTTCAGTCATTATTTCCTGCCTTGCAATGGATTTCCCATCCATGTTTGTAAAGAAATTTTTCACGGTAAGGTAAGTTCCCGTCGTTAAACACGCCGCATTTAGTCCCTCAACTACACTCCCAAGAGAATCCGAGGTGCTTTCCCATTTGCCTATTGAATCGTCAAGAGTCTTTATCCTATCTTTTATCTCTCCAGGAGAAAGCTGAATCCCCCTCTTTTCAATTCCTATCTTGAAGCTAACATTCGTCTCCGATTTTGCATTGTCAATCGTCGGAATAACAGAGACTTTTGCCTGATTTTTAACATTGACTTTTATCAGTGTGAAAGTATACTTGCTTCCAAAGCTGTCCCCTATATCTTTTTTAAGAGTTTTTCTCGAGGAGCTTATTGCCGCTTTTTGAACCGCACCTATAAAAGTTGTCGAGTCAAGATTCACATTTAAAACGGCAGAATCCCCTTTCGTGGAAGTTCCCTTGCTCAGGGAAATAAGCTGTATAGACTCGCTTGACTGCTCCTTCACGGCATTTTTTATTGAAAGAAGACTGATTCCTTCCTCAAAAGTTGAGGCGGCCAAGGCATTTATAACCCATACTTGTTCGGAAACAGGAACAGCCCCTATATACCCTCCAGCTTCAGCTCTTGGCTCTGTATTATAAGAACTCTCCATCCAATAAATCTTATCAGGAGACCATTGCCATCTGTTGTTAGAATATCTGTAATAAATTGGGGTGCTTCCGGAAAACTTAAGCGAATAAATATCCATTGAATCTTTCAAGTAAACCACTTCGTTCTTTCTCAAAAGGAAAACATTTGACTGCGGATTTCCGCTGTTTCTAACCAAAACTTCCGCACTGTAATCATCCCACGTTGGTTCGTAAACACCTTCAAAGGAAATTTCCTTAACATTCCCGTTCAAAAAAATGCTTTTTGACGAAATTTCCGAATTGGAAATCTTTAGCGAGTTCTCGCAATAATCTGGAACGCCCGACGACTCAGGATACTTTTCTGCAAATTCCTTGCACAGCTCAGCCATTGTCTTTTTCTGCTCCGCCTGTTTTGCAAGTTTAATTGAACTCAAAAGCGCTCTTTCTCCGTAAGTCTCCTGGGAATTTGAGTCTTCTTTTTCATTGGGATATTGGTTGATAATCGTCCTGTATTCATTCATCGCAAAATCATAATTTTGTTTTGAATTTTTGTCGTTTTCAAAAGACTTGATGTCGTCTTTTGGGCTTTCAAATCCGTATACCCTCACCTTTTTCCCAAAAACGTCTTCTGCTCCTGATACGGAGCCTCCTGCATTATACCCTAATCCGTAAAATCTCTTTCCCTCTATTGCATACCTCGCTGCCCGATTTGCAACGGCACCATAAGTCTTGAAAATATTTGTTGTGAAGTCAATAACTCCCACACCAGTGTATTTCTGATAAGTAAGCATTTTCACCATGGTGTTTGCAGAAGAAATCTCTTCCTTGCTTAGCTTCTCCTCTACTTGCGGCATTTCCATAAAATAAACGAACAAATCCTTCTCGTTGCCAGAATTTTCTTTTGTTCCCGCATAAGCGAGATAAACGTACTTCCCTGATGACTGGTATAAGTAGTCGCCTACGGCAGCGGTTACGGGCTTGCCGTCAATTTCCAAATTTACCTTAGGCGAAATTTTCAGGACAAAGTTCTCTACTCCGTCGTCCGTCCTGCAGCTTACTCCTACATTCTGGCTTATTCCCTCTTCTTCCAGACTTCTCACATAACATGCGTTGTCAAGAAATCTTTCCCCGTCCGCAACTTCGACAATATTCCCGTTTATATTCAGCTTTGCCCTTGTGTCGGGCGCGTCCAGGCTGTCCAGTCTGAGCTGCAAACCCGCCTGGCAGAAAAAACCCGGAAGATAAATCTTGTTTGAAGTTTGCCCTTTCTTAAGATTGACAGAGGAAATTTTTTGCTCCTTGTTCAGGTAAACAGAAACAACCGCATTGTCCGAATCAATTCCCTCGACCCTTAAGAATCCCTTCCCGTTCCAGAATCCATATTGCTTGTATTTTTCATCCCATTCAAAATTATCAAGCTCGGGAAGGTAATATGTCGCCTTTCCTATTCCAAACGCATCCTCAATGTTGTATTTTATCGTGGCTGTCAAATTTCCATCGACAAAGTCGGGCATGGACGATTCATTTGGCTGCTGCTTCAGGACTATGACTGCATATCCTATATTTCCTAAAACAGGAGAGTTAAGAAGCGTAGTTCCCCTGCTTTTGACTGCAGCCTGCGCGGGATAATACCCTATTCCGGAAATTCCCTTGGAATAGTCTCCCTGGAATGAAAGCTTGTCAATTGCATTAACCTTTATTAGAGGATTTATCTGTGTTGCCTGCAGCTGGCAGAAAACGGGAACATTCTGCTCTTCAAGCAAATCGCTTCTCACGACGCTAGGGGAGCATCCGAAAGGCGCAACCTGAACAATGAAATCCTGCCCTGCGCCGCATTGTTTGCTGTCAAAAATGGGGTAAAGATTTATTCCCTGCGAGCTTAAATGGTTCGTGCTTATGCTCGGGGAAATAAACTGGGGATTGGAATATGACGCAGAGGAAACAAAAAGCATGGAAGCCATGATTCCAATTAGGAAAATCATTCCCGACAGCAGTTTTTTCCCGTATTTCATTTGAAGTTGATATCCAGTCCTTTTTCGTCGAATAGCAAATAATTATTCTGCAATTGCTCGATTGTCGTAGGAGTTTTAAGGGACTGCGCATTTATCTCCAAAACGCCGTTGTCCCTTATCTGAGATTCGGATATGTAATAATTCTGCTTTCCTCCCCCGGCAAGCGCATTGCCCACTTTCTGGGAGGGGAACTCAATTGTAAAGCATTTCTGTTTTGTAAACCCGAAAAATCCGCCTATTCCCGACTGCGGAACGTCAACGCACTGCTGGTTTTTTACAGCCCCGAAAATCAACGGCGAGTTTTTATAAACATAAACCTGAACTTCATACTGCCCCTGGCTCAGGCTTACCTTTCTCTGGGAGGGGTAAACAATTGTCTCCGTTCCCTCTTCGGAGACGAAGCTTATTGTCGCGTTTTCATTGTAATCCTTTCCGTCAAGTTTAAGATTAACATCAACATCATAAAGCTTGTCCATTATTATATCAACGGAACCCTTGTTGATTGTGGAATATTCGTATCTTGCATTTTTGTATCCTTCCGATTCCACAATTACATCCCCATTTGCGCACTGCGGAAAGCTTTCTTTCAAAACCCCAACATTGGTTTCTCCAATGTCGCACTTTACCCCGAAGCATTCGTATGAAATCCTTGCGTCGCTGATTAAATTCAGCTTGGTATCATAAATATTCACGGAAATTTCGGTATTCTTTTGGCTGCACAGTTCGGGAACCGAAAAATCGACGGCGCTTGCATTCAATGAATGTCTTGGGTTATTCCCCTCTATGACAACCGCAAGAGGAAACTGGAAAATCTCATTGTTATCAAAAACCTGAACAAGCACGGGATACTTGAGATTGTAAACATAATGATACGGAACATAGCAGAATCCCAAAATGCCCAAGCCCTCCTGGTTCCCGACGGGTTTTGAAATCAAAACATTCCCCTCTGTCGGGTTTACTTCAATTGCGTGAGGCCATTCCTTTGAATTCAAAAATCTCACATTTTCATTTACAGGAATGTCCTTTACAAAGTACTTGTTTTCTTCAGAATTAAGCGAAAAGTCTCCGCTCTTTACTTTTATCGCATTTGTATTCGCCTCTACGGCATTTTCAATTTTGGAAAAAACATCATTTGCAGTCCATGTCAATGGCGCACAGGTCAGTTCGACGCCGTCTACGGGGGCGTACAATCTTAGCGTGTCCACCCCGTATTCTTCAAGGAATAAATTATCCTGCTCATAATCATAAATTTTTCTTGCCGAGTTATACAAAGTTCCAAGTTTTGAATTGACGGAAACATCATGGCTTTTTATCACAACATTATCCTCTCCTTTTGAGATGTCCATGTTCATTGACACGGAAACCTTGACATCATTGTCATTTATGCTAACGCTTGTCTCTGGAGTTCCGGAATAAATCTCAAATCCCTGCTCGTAATAACTGTCAAACTTGCAGTCATTTATTCTTTCACTGATAAAACCTGCAAGTTCTTCTTCCATATTGTTGACTGTGGGAATTTTTTCTTTCTGAAGATTATTTCCCGAAACATAATACCAGTACGGAACAGGGTTTCCTAGAAAATCAAGCTGGGAAGAAAAAGGCATGTAATAGCTTCCGGGCTCAAAGTCGGGCAAGTTGATATATCCTCCCTGTCCTTCAAGAACGCTTATCCCTGCCAGAGTATCATCCTGTAAGCACGATAAAAAGGAATTGTAAGCGGGCTCTATGCTTGCGGGAATTGTGGAAAGTATGATTGTGCTTCTGAAAACAAAGAAAAGCGCGACTCCCGCAAGAATTATTATTACAAGAATTATAAAAATGGTAACCTGCCCCTTATTTCCTTTCATTTTCGCGCCTCTTTTGTTTTCTTTTTTATCAGTTCCACTATTTCAGTGTTAATATCCTTTGCTATGCTTTCCTTGAACTTTTCCCAAAGTTTTTCATCCTCTATCAAAAGCAAATATTTTTTCACCTTGAAATTTCCTTTAAATCGGCTTCCAAATCTCAAACAGATTGTGCGTTCAGGAATCGGAGCCCTCTTTTCAACCTAAAGAACTGCAACATATATAAAGTTTTCTTAATAACTTAATTACTAAGTTACTTAGTAAGTAAAAATGATTTTCCCTGAAATGTCAGCAATCTTCTAGGAATAGCGAACCATTCTTTTGTTTTGGTAACGAAAAGCGCCTATTAAAAGCAGAATGCCCGCAAGAGCCATTATCCATTTTTCAAACCCCAAAACCGCGGCTGGAACGGGGTAAAATCCGAAAGCGGAATTGATAAAATAAGCTGCAAGGACAATGTTCATCAAAACCAAAATTAAATATCCGCCCCTCATTTTTTAACAAGAATACCAACATATTTAAATATTTTTAATTTCGGAGAAAGATAAATGTTATGGTCCTGTAGTCCAACGGCCAAGACGCATCCTTGACGTGGATGAGACCGCGGTTCAATTCCGCGCAGGACCATTTTTGAAATTTTCTTCAATAACCTTTAAAAACATATTTTTGCCTATTCTTTTATGAAGATTCCAAAAACAACAAACAGGTTTTGCCCTTATTGCAATAAAAAAACAAAGCAGAAAATAAAGTTGGTGGGGACTGGATTTACAAGAGGTACTTTAACCAGAGGTTCCAAATCCAGAGCCAAATTGAGAAATAAAGGAAGAGGAATCGGAAACAAGGGCAAATGGGGTTCTAAACCACCAATTACGAAGAATAAAAGAAAATCAAAGACTAACAAGAAAACAAATATAATGTACACCTGCGACAAATGCAAGAAATCGCATTACAGGAAAGGCAGGAGAAATAAACGAACTGGGAAGGTATTGCAAGAATAAAATGATAAATAAATTAAAAGTTGGTTATTTTGTGATTTCGTCAAGGTGCTTGGAAATTACATTTCATCTCTTCGGGGTTGGAAAAAAAGCTTGTGACTTTGTCGAGGTGCGTAAAAAAGTCACCGTTCAGCGTTTAGAGGAAGTTGAAAAGAAACCAGCGGGTTTCTTTTAAATGGCAAAGGCAAAAAGGAAAAAAAGATTTTTTGACGTGGAAATTCCATTGATTAAAAAGGAAACTCAGCTTCAAGGCTACGAAATTGAGGACCTAAATGGAATATTCATGAGATATGATTTGACAAGAATCCTGAAAGGAAAAAGCATGATGCTCATGCTAAAAGTTAAAATTGAGGGGAAAAAGGCTGTCGCAATTCCCAGAGAAATTAATCTGATGCCTTACTTCCTTAAAAGGATGGTGAGAAAAGGCACGAATTATGTGGAAGATTCTTTTTCGGCAGAGTGCAAGAACGCGCAAGTCAGAGTGAAGCCTTTTCTTATAACAAGAAGAAAAGTCTCTAGGGCAATAAGAAAGGCTCTTAGAAACAAAGCCAAAGAAGAGCTGGTTAATTATCTTAAAAGCAAGAATTCAGAAGATGTTTTTGAAGAGGTGATAAAGGGGCATGTTCAAAAAAACCTCAGCTTAACGCTGAAAAAAATATATCCTCTTTCTCTCTGCGAAATAAGGGTTTTGAAAGTTGAAAAAGAAAAGTGATTATTTCTTTGGATCAAAAATAGCGTCAAATCCTTCAGAAGATAGTCTTTGTGATGGTTTCAATAGTTTTTTATGAGCAACTAGTCCTAGTTCCAACACCCTACTCTCAACATCTCCACTTTTTTGAATTTTTATCAATCCTTCCTGCTTATCATAATCTAAAAGAACCATCCCTCTTGTGTATCGCCAATCATTGTCAGGATCAACATTAATGACTACTGGATAGTTTTCAATCTTCCAGCTATGCATATCTTGAATAGGAACAATCAATTTGGAACTTTGCCCATCAAGATATTTTTTTGTTTCAGAAATAGATACTTCATCTATCATAAAAATTACTTTTGGAAATAAAAATCTTCTAACTTGTGCTACACCGCGTTGCTCATACCATCCACCCAAAGATTTCAAAAAAGGAGAGACGGAAGCCGCATATTTTTCCAGAGTCATTCCTGAATCTCTAATAGCCTACATTGTATTAGGACTCTTTGGATCAAAATCAAAATGGGGAACATAAATCAAAGCCATATTCCAATTAACTATTGTAGATTTAAAAGAATTTATGTAGAAAACAAAACAAGAAATCTTTTAAAGAAAACTTATTCTATATAATTAAGCCTGTATAGCTCAGTGGCAGAGCATCAGTTTTGTAAAAACAGGGTTTCCTTGTTTTGCTCAGGAAACTTGTTTCATGACAACTGGGGGTCGGGGGTTCAAATCCCTCTACAGGCTTCCACTATCAAGCGAAGAGAGATAGTGTGGATTTGACAAATCAGTTTAAACGAAAAGGGAAAATAGAAAAAAACCGAAGGTTGTTTTCATTCAAATCCCTCTACAGGCTTCCACTATCAAGCGAAGAGAGATAGTGTGGATTTGACAAATCAGTTTAAACGAAAAGGGAAATAAGACAAAGAAGTTAATAAACTACAAAATCAAATAACATAAAATGGTGTGGCAGGATATTTTGATAGCAGTTATGAACATGATGATGGGTTATGCCCTGATTCCCCAGGTTTACAAGGGGTTCAAGGAAAAAAGAAAAAACATAGCCACTCAAACGGGGTTTTTGACATTTTCGGGAATTTATATCATGGGAATTGCCATGTTCACATTAAAGTTATACTTCACCACAGCCGTGTTATTTTTCAACGGAACTCTCTGGCTAATTCTTTTCATTCAGTCATTAATTTACAAAAACTAGGATTTCTTTATTACTTCCGCCTTTCCGTCATCAACAAGTATCTTCGCGATTTCTTTTGGGACTATCGCCGTCTGTCCCTTGAGAAAGCCCCCTATCTTCTCCCCGTTTAAATCCACAAATTCCCCCACATCTTCCTTGAATACAAGAGCATCTCCATCGATGTTCCCTTTCCCGTTAAGGGCATTTCCAATTTTCTTCTCGGACTCTGAAACGCACTTCATCAATTCGTCGAAAAGCTCCTTCTCAAAAACAAGCATGCTGTCAAATTCCTTTTTCGATATTCCCGTTTCGGATGCGATAAGAACCAAATCAAGAATCTTTTTCCTCCTTCTTATAATAAGCTCCCTGAAAAGAGTCAGAGCATTCTCCAGCTGTTTTTTTGTCTTGGTGATAACATCCGAAAAATCAACGTCCTGCTTTGAAGCGACTTCTTTTTTTTCCCTTAGGTAATCGGAAACATCTTCCACAAATTTCTCTGGAAGTTTTCGCAACTCCTTTGAATCCCTCTCGTTTCTTGCAAAGTCATATATGTCCTTGAAAGTTATCATTCTAAAAAGGAGATAAACTCAATTTTTAAGGATTTTTGTGCTCGGGGATTTGATTAGAATACCCTTATTTTTATTAGCTTGTTAAACAAAAGGCTCACTGCGTTCGCTTATTGGTAAAATCTTGGTATGTTCAGTGTTTCGCGAAGCGTATGCGTAATCGCTTATTGGTAAAATCCTGGTGTGTTCAGTGTTTCGCGAAGCGTATGCGTAATCGCTTATTGGTAAAATCTGTTAATACAAAAAAGTTTTCTATTAATCTTCTCATCAATTGTGAGCGAGCGACTTTGCGAAGGGCAAATTTAAAACATTAATTCCGAGCAGGGTCGGGAGTAGAGGGCGAACCATTCTAAGCAGAGATTACCTGTTAAAAAAACCCATATTCAGGTGAATTTTATCCTTTCAAGCAAATCTTTCCCAAGAATCCTTCCCAGTTTCCCTTTTCGCATTTCCCTCTCGCAGAACTTTTTTGCCCTGGGTATTGAATTGTTGTAAAGCATCACAGGTACGGGATCTGCAGAATGTCCCTTGAGCCCGCAGGGTGTCGAATGATCCCCTGTCACAGCCACCCTTATTTTTTTGGAGGGGGCAAATTTTCTGAGAAAGTTAAACAGGGTTTTGTCCACATGCTCTATGATTGATTTTTTCTCCAAGGGTTTGTTGTCATGCCCAGGCATGTCCGTTTCTTTTATGTGCACGAGCGCGTAATCAAATTTTTTATGGTTTCTCTTTATTGCTTTTATGGCTACTTTGCACGCTTTGTTCAGCCCTTTGTGAAGATTAAGATAAACATCAAGCTTTTTCATTTTGGGGTACTTGAATGAAACTACTTTCATATTTGAGAGTTTTGAAAAGCCTTTTATTACGGGAACATATGCGGCAGAAACCCATTTGTGGTAAGATTTAAGCTTTGGAATCTCAATCCCTCCTCCTCTTATCAAAAGATAATTTGCGGGCATAAGCCCAATCTCCATTCTTTTTTTGTTAAGAGGGTGGTTGCTTAAAATGTCATAAACCTTTTCAAGAAACTCATTGACAACATTAACCGTGTATTGGGTGTTTTCGTCTTCTTCTGTCGCCCTTGCAAAAATATCTTGGCTTGCCTTGACATTTCTTACAATGTCATTCCCTATAATATCATCTGAAAATCCTCCTCTAAAAACCAAGACTCCCCTGTGCTGAATTGTCGGCTGGAATACGAACTTGCAGGGAAGTTTTATTTTGTTTATCTCCTTGGCAAGAACTTGCGCCTCTTTCGTTGTCAGCGTCCTGCCGGCGCGCCTGTCCAGAATATTCCCTTTTTTTATGGAGTCAATCGTCGCGAAATTTGTCCTGAACGCCAAATCACCTCTTTTTACATCAATGCCCACTCCGGCAGCCTCAAGCTGCCCTCTCGAGCTCATTCCTATGTCATTTCCAAACATTGAGACAAAAGCATCGTCCGTGTCGGGAATGGAACCAGGAGTTATGGAATACATATATCCTATTTCTCCCCTGTTCGCCAAAAAATCAAGATTCGGAGTATCTGCAGCCTCAAGGGGGGTCTGATTGTTCAGCAGGCTGTTCGGCAAGTCTCCCAAGCCGTCAAAGATGACAAGTACGCCCTTCATGCAATAAACAAGCCCGTATTCTTTATAAAAATTTATGTTCACTTAAGAAAAGAAATAAGTCAAAACCACAGAGTTTATTAATATTTTATCTCTACTTAAAACATGTTCAACAAATTAAGGGAAAAACTGAAGAGCTGGACTAAAAAAATTTCTGAAAAAACCGAATCTAAAAAGGAAAAGCCGGCCGAAAAAGCCGGGAAAATAGGGAAAAAAGAGAAAACAAGGGAAATCCCCATTCCTCAAAAGTTCAACGTGGGGTTGCAGAAGTTCGAGCCGGACTTGGAAAAGATAAAGGAAGTTAAAAACGAGCTGGAAAAGGAAGAGAAATCCAAGCCGGGAGAGGTAGGATTCTTCAGAAAGATAGCGTCAAAAATACAAAAAGTTAGAATTTCGGAAAAAGAATTCAAGGTTTATTCCGAAGAGCTTGAAATGCTTCTATTGGAGAACAATGTCGCTCTTGAAGTGGCGGAAGAAATAATTTCCAAGTTAAAAGAAAAGATACTCGACACTTCTTTCCTTAGAAAGGAAGTTGAAGGGCAGGTGAAGGAATCGCTGAAGGATATAATTGAAGACATACTTGTTGAACCCTTCGACATTGCGGAAAAAATAAGGGAAAAAATCTCCTCGAACGCCGGTGGCTCGGAGCCTTATGTGATTCTGTTTTGCGGAATCAACGGCACGGGAAAGACCACCAGCGTCGCAAAAATCGCCGAAAGACTGAAAGACAGGGGAATTTCTTGCGT
>Ga0208375_1002133_pt1 | contig 19448 bp, 20 predicted proteins | sample RifOxyD1_FD_184038 | JGI IMG/M metagenome (GOLD analysis project Ga0208375, IMG submission 184038) | Soil microbial communities from Rifle, Colorado - Rifle Oxygen_injection D1 (SPAdes) | ecosystem: Environmental > Terrestrial > Deep subsurface > Rock core/Sediment | place: Rifle, Colorado... | reverse complement strand
CAAGCAGGTGGGCAGCAAATGGTGATGGACAATGGATAACTTATGAATTAAACCAGACAGCAACAGTCAGTTATGTGAGATTAGCATTTTATTCAACTTCTCAAAGATATTTTGATATTCAATATTCAGCAAATAATGCAACATGGATAAACACCTCAGCTCAGGGATTAACAAGTGCTGCAAATATGGCTAATCAATATCAAACATTTAGTTTTACTCCTATAAATGCAAGATATATAAGGATAGTTGGACATGGGAGCAGTGCACCTAGTTTATGGAATTCAATTGTTGAAACTGATGTTAATGGATTTGCATTGGATTTGCCTGTACCTTCAGCACAATATTGCGGGGATGGACATTGCAATAATGGAGAAACCTGTTCAACTTGTTCAGGTGATTGTGGAAACTGTGGAAGCGGGAATGCTGAATCAATTATGCTTTTGGGAGTTCCTTTGATTCACGACCAGACTTTTGTTATTCCTGAAAATGCAGTTTCTGGTGACACGGTTGGTGACCTGAACTTGATGTGGGTAGATCCTAGTCAGAGTATAGTTTTCAGTCTGGTTGACAGCGACGGTGGGAGGTTTGACATGCAAAGGCTCACTGGAAGGAGCACAGTTTCAAACCACAGATTGAATTATGATCTTAGGATATCGGTGGCAACTCCCAATTTTGATTACGATTCGCAACAGCAAAGGTATGTAACAGTCAGAGCTACTGACTCCTTGACAGGAAAGTATCAGGATGTAATTGTCACCATAAAACTTTCAAAGGCTGAGAATACTAGATTTATTGACCCTAGCTACTCTGGCACAGAAACTGGCTCGAGGAGCCAACCTTACAATTCATGGAGCGACGTCGTGGGAAGCAATCGCATGGGGCTTGTGGCTGGATATACATACTTACAGAAAAGGGGAACCACCAGCAGGTCTCAGACCATAATCTATTCCAGTGGGACATCTTCCCAGCATATTACCATTGGGGCCTATGGCTCAGGAGAAAGGCCCATTTTTGACGGAACCAGCGATTCCGGGCTGTATTCTGTGGGGCTTTATCTTGGCAGCACCACATTTTCAGACTCGGGAGCAGACTATCCGGTTTCCTATTATGACTTGTACAGTGTTGCTTTCACTGGATGGTATTCAGGCGTGATGACAGGAAACATGGGAACCCACCACTGCACCTTCACGGATTTGTACATGACAAGGAACAGGGGCATGGGAATTTACCTGTTCGGTGATTATTCCAACGGGGTATACACCATAGACATGCTTTACCACAGGGTTGCGGACTCCTATTCCGAGTATACTACAGGGGAAGGTACAGACGATTACGGCTTCAAGTCAGAATCCGGTGCAGTGGAGTATGTCTATGACGTTGCCAGGTTCAATGACGCCAGCGGATTTTCCGGAGCGTCAGGGAGCTATCAGAACAGCATCTCTTACTCGCAGGCATACGATTCCAATGATGGTATAAAATCCCACGGCGACGGTTACATAATAGATCACTGCCTGATACAGGACAATGCAAGGTGGGGCATAAACCTTGGAAATTACTATCAGTCGAACGGTCTCACGACGAGAAATTTCAGCATCACGAATTCACTGGTCAAGGGAAACGGTGTTGGGATACACATAAGCCAGGATGTCAGTGGGGGTCTCATAGAGAGCACAGAGTTTATGGGAAATACCAGGGCAATAGGTTTTTACGTGGACAGTGGCTTTACAGGTGCACCTGAGAACTTCATGATAAGAAACTCCAGGTTCCGCGGGAATCAAGAGTCAGTCTACATCGGGAACAGTCAGTCGCCATACCCGAAAAACATCACAGTGGCCTACAACCTGTTCTACGATAACACCCAGACCCCGATAATTGTCACAGAAGGCACAGACGTGAGAGTTTACAACAACCTGTTCTATGCCAATACAGGCTCTTATGATATGCAAGTTTCCAGAAATGAACTGTTTACAGCAAGGAACAACTTGCTTGAGGATGGAATATCTGCATCAGTGGTTTCAGCTCACATAATGGATCACAACCTGAATTACCAGAGTTCATTTTTCGTCAGTGCCAGCTCAAGGGATTTTCACTTAGTTTCTGAAAGCTCTCCTATAAATGCGGGAATAAATGTCGGATTTGCAAAAGATTTCGATGGCAAATCGATTTCAGGAAATCCAGACATCGGAGCTTTCGAGTATTGATGCATCTTTTATTCAATGGCGATGAAATTGGGTTAATCCTGTACAAATTATGTTTGCACAAAACTCTTCAATCTTCACAATAATTTGGCAGATAAGAGGAATATTGGATCTTCCTAATTGGCTAATGTAATTTATTTAGGGAATTCTTCTTGGTATCCAGAGTTTTTTGCTTTCAATTTTCTTTATTTTTGGCTTTTTCTGAATTTTTGCATTGGATTTTCTCTCGAGAAGTTTTTTTAATTCCTCCAGTTCCTCTGGTTGTGCTTTTTTTCTTGGAGAATTAAGAGATTCTTTATCATATACAGGAAGAACATTGATTATTATTTCCCCAAAAGCTTCTGTAGAAGAGATTAAGACCTCGTTTGGATTAAATTTGACTTTTATTTTTTTTGAAACCCTGTTTGCAAGAGTTAAGATTGTTTTTGAAACTTTTTCTGGCTTTTTAAGGGCTTTTTTTGGAATTATAATTGTATGAGATTTTGAAATTGGATTTATTTCAAGGACAGCAATTGCCTCTTTATTTTCATCTATTTTATAAGAAGGGATTTTTCCTTCAGCAATTAATCTAAAAGGAGTTTCATCAGAATCTCTCTCCTCAGAGATATCTGCTTTTTCAGAGGAATTAATTAAATTATTTTCTTTTAAAAATTCTATAAACTGCTTTTCATTCATTGAATTTATCTGTTCAATCATTGAATTTCTTTGTTTTTCAGGTAATTCAGTGCTAATCTGATTAATTATTTGTTCTTTTAACTGATTGAGCTGTTCTTTTTGGATTCCCATTTTATTAAAAGAAAAAATATCTTAATAAGGTTTATGCAATTTTACGCATATCAATTGTCTGGACTGACTGAACATTTTTAACGGCCTTTAATTGCTCTTCAAGAGAATCTATTTCTTTTTCCTCTGGCCAATGAAAAAAAGCAATTATTGCCTCGAGCCCAAATGCAATTGGCTCTTCTACATATTCCTTGTTTTTTCCCCCATTATTTTCAATAATCTTTTTTACTTTTTCTTTTATTTCTCCCAGATTTACATCCGGAGAGGTGGGCATTATTTTTATTTTTATTCCTGCAATTCCTGTCATAAAATAGTATAATAAAAATGGTTTATAAAGCTTAATGTTTCTGTTGTCTTGAATTTTAGTATCACAATACTTATAAAATCCTATTATTTTTTGAACTTATGATCCTTGGAAATTATGAAAAAATTATTGAAAAGATAGCACAATTTTCTGGATTAAAAAAAGAGGAAGTAAACAGAAGAATAGAGGCAAAAAGAGCCAAACTTTCCGGATTAATCAGCCAGGAAGGAGCTGCCCAGATTGTTGCTGCTGAATTGGGTGTTAATTTTGAAAACGAAAAACTGAAGATTGATGAACTTCTGGCTGGAATGAGAAAAGTTAATACCTCTGGGAAAATAATTAATCTTTTTCCTGTCAGGACTTTTAAAACACAAAAAGGAGATGAAGGAAAAGTCCTTAATCTTATTATTGCAGATGAAACCTCAAACATTAAGGTTGTTCTGTGGGACACAAATCACATTTCCTTAATTGAAGAAGGGAAAATAAAGGAAAATGATGTTGTTGAATTATTCAATGCTTCAATGAGAGAAAATGAACTTCATTTAGGAAGTTTTTCAGAGATAAAAAAAAGCAAGGAGGAAATTAACAATGTGAAAACAGAAAGAATTGTTAAAGAAAAAAAGATAATTGATTTTAAAATAGGAGACAGTGCTTCTGTGAGGGCATTTATTGTTCAGTCTTTTCAGCCTAAATTTTTTGAAGTGAACAAGGAGACCGGGAAGAAGCTAACAGAAGAAGAAAAAGCAAAAGGGCTGCCTGTTGACAGGAGGGCTCTTCTTAATATTGTGCTTGATGACGGGACAGAAACAATCAGGGCTGTTTTATTTAATGAAAATCTTTCTGCACTGGGAATAAGGGATTTGGAGAATCCTGAAAAACTTTCTTATCAAATTGAGGATTTGCTTGGAAAGGAATTTATTCTTTCAGGAAATGTAAGAAAAAATAATTTCTTTAATAATGAGGAATTTATTGTGGATTCTGTAAAACCTGTTAATTTTGAGGAATTATTGATTAAACTTGAAAATTGAAAACTTCTTTAAATACTCTTAACTAATACTTTTTATGCTGATAAAAACACATTTCCTCATAACCATTATTGGAATCTTAATTTTAATTTCAAATGTTGAGCATAAAGTAGTTTTTGTGATTGTTGCATTAATGGCGACATTTATTCCTGATATTGATTCAAGGTATTCTGTTGTTGGAAGGAGAAAAATAAACAGAATACTGCAGTTTTTTACAAAACACAGGGGAATAACCCATAGTTTTGTTTTCTTGATATTAATTACAGTTTTGCTGGTTTATGTCCTTCCAATTATTGCACTTGGATTTTTTTTAGGGTATGGACTGCACTTGTTTGGGGATAGTTTTACCTTAAATGGAATCCAGGCTTTTTATCCAATTTCTAAGAAAAAGGCAAGTGGCCCTATAACTACAGGAAGGAAATTTGAGAAGGTTTTGTTTGTAATCCTGCTTTTTCTGGCTCTTTTTATACTTTGGGTTAAGATTTTTTAATATAGATTTTTCACCTAAATAATCTTTATAAAGCAAAGGGGGTTTGGAAAAGTATGGGTTCAAAACAAGATTATATTTTAGATGATTTTCCTATAAATACAAGCAATTGTAATTTTATTTATGGTGCAATTTCTAGAGCAATGTATAATCGGGAAAATCCAGGTATCAGAGGAAGCGGATTGTATGGAACTCATTCTTTTTATACACCTAAATCCAATGAAGTTCTTCCTATTTTATTTGGAACTCTTTTTAATGGAGATGAATATGCAGAAGTTTTATTTTTAAAATCTCATGAAAATGAAAATGGAAAATTAGAAGTAAAGCTTTTTGGAGATAATGAAGAAAGATTGTTAGAGATTAAAAAAGGAATTAAATTAAACATTGATAGAGTATTGGAGAAACAAAATGCCTAAAAAAGATGATATTGATGAAGAAGAATCAGAAAGTGAAGCAAAGAAATCCAAGAAATCAAAAGGGGACAAAGAATTAGGATTAACTGATTTACCTGGAATTGGACCTGCTGTTGCCGCAAAGCTTGAGGGTGCAGGGATTTTTGATTTAATGTCTCTGGCTGTTGCAAGTCCAGCAACAATTGCTGATGCTTCTGGAGTAAGCCCTGCTGTTGCAAGGAAAGCAATACAGGCTGCAAGAGAGATGCTGGATTTAGGATTTCAGGATGGAGTGGAGTATGCACTGAGAAGGTCCAATGTTTCTTATGTAACAACAGGGAGCAAGGAATTTGACAATCTTTTGGGTGGAAGAGGAGTAGAAAGCAGAGCTATTACAGAAGCTTTTGGAGCTTATGGAAGTGGAAAATGTATAAGCAAAGACACAGAGGTTTGTTATTTCAATGATGAAACTATGCATGTTGAGTGCATAGAACAAACTTATGAAAAGTATAAGATGAAAAACGGAGAAATTAATGCAGAAGAAGGATTTGCAGTTCCTGTCAATAGTGTTAAAGTTTTAGGGTGGGTGGATGGAAAATTCAAAATTGTAAAGGCAGATAATTTATATAAGGAAAAAGTAAAAAAACTTTTTTTGATAAAGACAAAAAGGGGAAGGGTGCTTAAGGTAACTGGAAAACACCAATTATTGAGTTTTTCAAAAGGGGTTAAATGGAAGAAATCAATGGATTTAATGCATGGAGATTTAATTGCTTCTCCTAAGGAGATTTCATTAGAAACAGAGAATTTTTACAATGAAGATGATGGGTATTTTCTTGGACTATTTGCAGCAGAAGGAACATTTAATCCTTTTTCAATTTCAAACAGCTCAGAGAGGATAAAAGAATGGGTTTGCGAATATGTTAAAAAGAAATTTAATTATCTCCCTACTGTAAAGTGTGATAAGAGAAGAGAAAATGCAGTTTATACTATTTTATTAAGAGAAAATACAAGGGCCATGATGGATGGTTTGGACAGATGCAATTCTTCTGAGAAATTTATTCCTGAAAAGATATTTTTATCAAATAAGAAGGTTATTTTATCTTTTTTAGGGGGTTATTTTGACGGGGATGGGGAGGTATCAAAAACAGATATTTCTGCAACAACTAAAAGCAGAAAATTAGCAAGCCAATTGAGTTATTTATTATTAAGATTGGGCATATCATCCAGCTTGGCAAATAGAATCACCAAGGGGGTAAAATATTATGTTCTTAGGGTTTCAGGAGAAGATAGAGAGAATCTTAAAGAGGTTTTATTTAAGATAAAATCTTTTGATTTCACATTTAAAAATAGCTCTTATGGATATCCCAAAAAGATTATGTCTTTTATTTCAGATTTATACAGGGAAAGCCTTGGGGGGAACAGGGGGAGTTTGAGAAAAGAAATAGGGAAAAGAAATATTCAAAGAACAGCTTATTCAAATCTTATTGGAAATTCTCTTGCCAAAGCAATAAATTCTAAAACTCTGAATAGAATAGAAAATATTTTTGAGAGACAAAAAAATACTTTCCTTAATGTTATTAGTTCTCTTGAGAATGCAGATTTAACAACAGAGATTTTAAAGGAAAATTATCCCAAGCTTCCTTTTGCATTTAATTCTCTTGCAGATAAGATGGGAATAAAGAAAAAGAGTATAAGTAATTACTATCAGAGAAAACTTCCTGAAAATAAATCTAATTTGCTTAGAAATTTGATTATTAATGAGCTTAAAACAAGGGTTGATTTAATTTATCTTGCTCTGGAATTAATTTCTGAAATAAAAATGTTTAATTGGGATATTATTGAGGGCATAGAGGAAATTGATTATGATAATTATGTTTATGATTTTGTTGTCCCAGAAGGGAATTCTTTTGTTGGAGGAAATATGCCTACAATGATGCATAATACTCAGCTGGGATTGACTTTGGCTGTCAGGGTTCAATTGCCAGTTGAGAGCGGGGGTGCAAATGGAAAAGCTGTTTTTATAGATACAGAAGGAACTTTCAGACCTCAAAGAATAAAACAGATTTCAGACGGGCTTGGTGCAAATGCTGAAAAAGTTTTGAAAAATATTTTTGTTGCAAGGGCTTTTAATTCAGATCATCAAATGCTTCTTTTGGAAAAAGTTACTGAAATGATAAAAGCAGGAGAACCTATAAAATTGCTTATTATTGATTCTTTAACTGCTCATTTCAGGGCTGAATTTGCAGGAAGAGGGCAATTAGCAGACAGACAGCAGAAACTAAACAGGTATATGCATGATTTGATGAGACTTGCTGAGACATATAATCTTGCTGTTTATGTTACAAATCAGGTCATGGCAAATCCTGCTCAGATGTTTGGGGATCCGACAACTGCAATTGGAGGAAACATTGTTGGACATGCCTGTTTAACAGGAAATAGTTTAATACAATTAAGTGATGGAGTTATAAAAGAAATAAAAGATATGAAACAAGAGAAGGTATTTTCAAGTAATTTTTCTGATTTAAAATTAGGTATTGCAGAATCTGATAGATTATTTATTAATCCAGATGTAAATAAGATTTATAATATTCAGACAACTAATATAATAAATTGCTCAGAACTGCACAGGTTTTTCAGTGTTGAGAATTTTTCTTTAGCAGAAAGAGAAGCAAGGGATTTGAAAGAAGGCGATTTTGTTGCTCAGGCAGGAAGAATTGATGTTTTGGGTGAAGAACAAAAACTACCAATGGTTAATTTGAGGAGGATTGGCAAGATTTCAAAAGAGGAAGGAGATTTAATTTCCGGAGAATTAAAAAAGGAAAATATTACAAGAAAAGAAATATGTGAAAAAGTCGGGATAACCCAAAGGCAATTCAGGAGAGTTTTAAATCAATCATACCCTACAAATACAGAGGTGTTTGACAGATTAAGGGAACATTTTTCAGGAAGACTTCAGTTGCAAATGATGCCTGTTTATACCTATAAGCATAAAAATTTAATGATGCCAGAAATTATGAACTCTCAGTTAAGCCAGATTTGCGGGTATTTTATTGGAGATGGAAATTTTGAGGAAAGAGGTTTGAGATTTAGGGATGCAAGAGAGGAAGTTTTGGAAGTTTATAGTAATTTATTTAAAGAAATTTTTGGAATTGAAGGAAGCATAACCAAGATGAAAAACAAAAATTGCTTTACCTTAAACATTAATTCAAAAGAGATAAAAGATTTATTTTCTCTTATATTGCCAGATGTGCTTAATATGATTGCAAAATCGAAAAAGGATGTTGTTGGCAGTTTTATTAAAGGGTTTGTTGATGCTGAGGGGCATATTGATTCCAAGAGGCCAAAAATAACTGTTGTTCAAAAAGAAAAACAGATATTGAAATATATACAACTGTTTTTATTAAGATTTGGAATAAGAAGCTTTTTGAGATTTGAAGTGGGAAGCAAGAAAATTTCAAATCTTTCAATAAGGGACAGAGATATTGCCAAATATTTAGAAATTGGATTCAGTGCTTCTGATAAACAGGAAAAATTGCTGAAATGGTCAAAATATATAGATAATACCTATGAAAAAGAGATGATGCCTGTTAAAAGAAAGGATATTTGGAATCTTCTGAAAGATGCAGGATTAAATCCTTCTTTAATTATCAAATCAAGACCTGAAAGTTATAAATGGATTAATAAAAAAGAACTGGAGAATGCTCATCTGGCTTTGATGAATGTTAAAATAAAAGACAGACAAATAAAACAGAAAATAGAGTTTATTTTTAAATTGCTGAATTCAGATATAAAGTTTGAAAAGATTAGAAATATAAAAATTCTGGATAATAAGGATAAAGAAAATTTATTTGATTTTTCTGTTCCTCAAAAAGAGAATTATATTGCAAATGGATTTGTTGTTCATAATTCGACATACCGCCTATATTTACGTCGTGGCAAACAAGGAAGTAGAGTTGCAAAATTAATAGATTCACCAAATCTTCCTGATAATGAAATTGTGTATTTTGTAACAGAAGCAGGGGTTACAGATAAGGGAGAATAAAATGGGAAAAGAAAAGCATTATATAACCCATGTTGTTATTGCAAATCCCCCAGAAGAAGGATTTGATCAATTATTCTATTATACAGTTAGAGATAAAACTTTCAAGGATGGAAAATTCTACTGGGGTTGGGGAAATAACTCAATTGATAAAGATTACATAAATATTCTTTTAGTTAATAATAAAATTCAAAAAATTAATACAAAGACATACCCTTTTCCTATTAAGGATAATGAAAGTTTATGGGTGGATAAAGAAGGGATAATTTATAGGGCAGATATAAACAATCCTTTAATCAATCAAGATAAAATTTGTACTTTGGAGATTTTGGCAAGGAAATAAAATGACAGAAATTAATTTTAATCAATATAAAATAGAAAAACTTATTAAGCAAAGTAATTTGGTTTTTTAATGGTTATGAATGAGAAAGGACAGATGAGGACTATTCTTATAGTTGTTGTTATTGTAATTGTTCTTGGTTTATCTGCTTATTTTGTCGTAAAAGGATTATCTTCTTCGACTGGAAAAGTAATTACTAATAATGGTTTCACAGATAATGCAGCAGCAGATAACAATGCTAATAGAATAACAACACCCGCAAGGGCAGCGAATACTAATCCAAACCTAACTTCTAATAATCTGGCAAAGACTTCAATAACTGGCGATGCAATCACAGAAGGGCAGTAGAGCAGGAATTATTATCAGTGGAGCAATTTTCTTGTGGCAGTAATTGTTTTTGTCTGGAAAAAGTTTAAAAGTTAAAGAGATTATAGAATTATATGCAAAAAGAGGAAAAGAAAAAGTGGCCTATTTGGATATGGGTAGTTTCAGGTTTTGTTTTGGCAATTGTTTTGATAATTGTTTTGGCAATTATATTTGGATCAAATAAGGGGAGTAGTAATGAGAATTTTCTGGAACTTGGGACAACATATTATCTACCTTCTGTTATGAGCGGAGTTTATAATCAATACCCGGATTTAGATCTCTATCTCTTAACATACAATTTAACAAATAATGATAATAATCCAATAAGCGTGACATTTGTTTCTGAAATCCAAGATTATACCTCTCAATCAAAAGATACTCTTGTGCTTCAGCCTTATGAATCAAAAATATATTCACAACACCCATTATTAAAACCTTCAGTACAAATTGATGAAATTACAAATGCAAATTTATATTTTAAAATTGTAACTGGTAATACAACTCTTGATGAAGAAACAATACCCATAAAACTATATTCAAAAGACACAATGATTTGGGGATTTGAAGAGGAGGGGATATTTATAGATACATCTTATTTAATTGGTGCATGGGTAACCCCCCATGTAAAAGAAATTGACCAGTTAATTAGAATAAGCGCAGAATACCATCCAGATAGAACAATTACTGGATATCAGTGCTCTGACTGCGAGAGTGAATATGATTGGCAAATATATACTGACCTCCAAGTTCAGGCAATTTATAATGCACTCAAAGAGCAGTATTATATTATTTACATAAACACCCCCATCTCTTATTCTTCTAAAGGAGAGTTTTCTCAGAGAGTTAAGCTTCCCAAGGATGCAATTGATTTAGCTTCTGCTAACTGTATTGATGGAACAGTATTATTTGCTTCTGCATTAGAATCCGCAGGCATAAATCCGAAGATTATTCTTATTCCCGGCCATGCATTTGTATGCTGGGATCTTTCTCCGGATCTTAATGTTGTAGACTGCTTAGAAACAACAATGATTCAAAATTATGATTTTATTGACGCAGAAAACGAAGGACTTAGAGAATACAAGGATGAACTTGATTCAGGAAATTTTGATAGTGGAATTTCCCAGTATATTTCTATCAAGGAATTGAGAGATTACGGTATAGTTCCGATGAGCTGATTTTTATTCAACTAATTCCTCTTTGGAAAACCAGATTGAGATTTCTTTTTCTGAATTTTCTGATGAATCAGAAACATGCATTACATTATCAAAATTCTTTGTCTTGGAATTAACCTTTCCATATCTCCCCCTTAATGTTGAGGGAAGTGCTTCATCTGGATTAGTCTTGCCTGCATAATCCCTTAATTTTTTTATTGCATCTTCTCCACTATAGGCAATTGCAATTATTGAATTAACATCATGAAATTCTCCTAATATATATTTTAACAAATCAGGATAAAATGGTTTTTCTTTATGGTCTTCATAATGCTTTTCAGCAAGATGTTTTTTAACACTAATTAATTTTAATCCAATCATTTTAAGATTTAACTGGGATAAATCATGAATTATAATTCCTGCAAGCTGTTTTTGCATTGCATCTGGTTTTATTAATACTAAAACTTTCTCCATAAGTCTTTTTTTATAATAGAGTTTAAAAAGTTTTGTTTATTTGGTGTTTTTATCTTTTTAGGTTATAAATCAGACTTTATACAACGAAACATTTATAAATTTAAATCCTCTTTTTATTTAAGAGGTGAAAATGAAGAAAGGAGTATTTAATTTATTTTTTTGTAGTTTAATAATCTTAATCTTTGTTTTATCGACGAATTTTGTTTTAGCTAATACAATAGCTACAAATGTTATTTTTCAAGGAAATGTAACTCCTTATTATGACGAGGGGGTTTTTACAATTAATTGGACTGCAGCAGGAAGTGCTGCAGCAAATTACACCATTTATTTGTGGATGGATGGTCATTATGTTTCTACTACTGCAAATGCAAATACGAGTGCAACTGGTTATGCCAGATCTAATATTACAGAAGCAAACTATACTTTTACTATTGGAGCAGTAACTGCAGCCAATTCAACAATAACAAATGCAACAAATGTGTCTATGTATGTGGATAGAACAGCCCCACTGGTAAATTGGACAGGTTCAGGATATAATAATGTAACTTATAAAAAGAATACAGATAAACTTATTCTTAATATTTCTGTTGGAGATGTTCGTTCTGGAGTGGGAAGTGGAAATAGTTATTGTGTTTTTGAGATTAACGGAACAAACGAAAGTGTTGCTGTTTCAAGTGGGTGGTGCAATACTACGCAATTAAATCTTACTGGTTTAGCTGATGGAAATAACTCAATTGATATTTGGGCAAATGATACTATAAACAATGTTGGAGTTAATCTTTCATATTATGTTGTATGGATAGATACTACTGCACCCCCAACACCCACATTTAGTTGTGCACCTACTTCTGTTTATGCTACAGAAACAATTACATGTTCATGTTCTGGTACAGATGCAAGTTCTGGTGTTGTTTCTACTTCTTATACAACAAATCCCTCAACATCTACAACAGGAACTTTTGATACTTCCTGCACTATTACAGATAATGCAGGTAATTCAGCAAATTCTTTAATTTCTTATATTGTTGGGGGTGTAAGGAGCATAGGTTCTCCTGTAACTTCTATTTGGACAAGTACTTATGTAGTGCCTGATGAGCAATTTAATAAGGGATTTACCAAGGAATTAAAAGTGAATAATAGAGTTAAAATAAAAATAGAAGGGGAAAATCATTATGTTGGATTACTTGAATTAACAGAAACTGCTGCTAAAATTGAGGTGTCCAGCGAGCCTATTCAGATTAGTTTAAATTCTGGTGAGGATGCAAGGATAGATGTTAATGAAGATTCTTTTTATGATTTATATATTTTGTTAAATTTTATTTCAAATAATTATGCTAATCTGACTGTGCAGGGAATTCATGAGGAGATTTTAGAAGGAGAAAAATCTGTTTTAACTACAGGAGAGATAGGTGGAGAGAGTGAAGAAATTGCGGGAAATGCAGAAGAAGAGGAAAAAGAAAGAAATTACTGGTGGATTTGGGTTATAGTAATTGTTGTTTTAATTGTTATCTTTGGTGATTATTTATTTTTGAAAAAGAAAAAAGGAAAGAAAAAGAAATCATAAATTATTTAAGTAGACTTATTTTTTTAGATTCTATGATAAATAAAGACTGGTTAATAGGTGATTTGCATTTACATTCCAGATTTTCAAGAGCATGCAGTAAAGATATTACACTGGAAAATCTTGAAAAATGGGCGAGAGTTAAGGGATTAGATTTACTTGGAACAGGAGATTTTACTCATCCAATCTGGTTTAAGGAAATAAAAGAAAAATTAAAGCCAAATGGAAGAGGATTTCATTATCTAGGAGATTTTCCCTTTATAATCACAGGAGAGATATCCCTGATTTATTCCCAGGGAGGAAGAGGAAGAAAAGTTCATTTGGTTATTTTAATTCCTTCAATTGAAATTGCAGAGCAGATTCATTCTTATATTGATAAAAAAGGCTTTAGAAGAGATTATGATGGAAGACCTATATTTGGAATTTCATGTGAGGATTTTACAAGAGACTTAAAGAATATTTCAGATGACATTGAGATAATTCCTGCACATATATGGACTCCTTATTTTGGGATATTTGGAAGCATGTCTGGATTTGATTCATTAGAAGAAGCTTTTGGAAGTCAGCTTGAAAAGATTTATGCAATTGAAACAGGAATTTCTTCTGACCCTAAAATGAATTTAAAAATCAAGGAAATTTCAGAGAGAAATATTTCTATTGTAAGTTTTTCTGATTCACATAGTTTCTGGCCCTGGAGATTGGGCAGAGAAGCAACTATCTTTAAGAAAACAGATTCTTATAAAGAATTAATAAGACAAATAAGGGAAAATGATTTTGTAGAGACAATTGAAACAGACCCTGCTTATGGAAAATATCATTGGGATGGGCATATTAATTGCAATTTCTCCTGCTCTTATGAAGAAACAAAAAGATTAAATGGGATTTGCCCTAAATGTGGAAATAAACTTATAATTGGAGTTGAGAACAGGGTTGAGGAATTAGCAGAAAAAGAATTTCAAAGCAAAAGAAAGGTATTTTTTCATAGTGTCCTGCCTTTACATGAAATTATTGCATTATATTATAAAGTTGGTGAAAATTCAAAAAAAGTCTGGGGTGTTTATAATAGATTAATTGATAAACTAAAAAATGAAATGGATATTCTGTTAAATATTTCAAAAACACAGATAGTTAATTCAGGGGTTGATTTGAAACTTGCTGAATTAATTATTAAAAACAGAAACGGGCAAATAAAAGTCCAGCCTGGTTATGATGGGGAATATGGAAAAGCTATTTTAGATGAAGAAATCTCAAAGAATAATGATGAAAAACAAAAGAAGTTGTTTTAGTTTTCTACTTCAATCTTCTTGAATCCTTTTATTAACAAAAATTCTTCTAATTCGCAATTTTCACTAATATCTTCTAATTTACCTGATTTTTTTATATTATATTTTGTTGTATATTCTATGCTATTTTCTTCATTTATTCTTGGACCTAAATTTCCACCAACATCATAATGATAAAATTGCTTTCCATCAAATCCCATCCCATTAATTCCATAGACATTGAATTTTGTTTGAACTTCATATCTTATTAAATCATCTTCTTTTGATGTTATTTGACTAAAATTTCCAGTTCCTTTACATATTCCACTATTTCTTGATATAAAATTTCTTTTATATTGAACTTCTTTTATAACCATATTATTATTCATAGAATTTAGTTTAAATTATTAATTGTTATTAGAAATATATTTTAATTTATCTTATTCCTTCTTGTCTGTTCTTTCAAACCCTTTTATTAACAAAAATTCTTCTAATTCGCAATTTTTGCTTATATCTTTTAATGTTCCTGCTTTTGTTATAAAAAAAGTCGTGGTGTATTTTACATTTTCAAGAGTATTTACTGGAACTTTTGGTTTTCCAGTAATACAATAATTATACATTTGTTTTCCATCAAATCCTTCTCCGCAAGAATAATCAAATTTTTCTCTAATCTCTTTTCTTATTGAATCATCTTCTTCTGATGTTTCCTGGGTGATTTTAAGGCATTCAGGACTGTCTCTTTGTGTTATTGATGTGAAATCCCTGGAATAATTCACTTTTCTTATTGCCATATTATTTTTTATTAAATTTAGTTTAAATTATTAATTGTTCTGAGAAGTATATTTCTGTTAGTTATTTTCTTCTTACAATATTTGGATTGCTAGGAGGAGCATCTCTTATTTTAATGAATTTATAATGAGCGTCTTTTGTTTTTTTATTATTGACTTCCTCTTTTAATGTATAAATCTTTTTCCCCTCTGAATTTTCAAAGAATTTTAATTTCATTCTAAGCCAAAGACATATTCCTTTAATCTTGTTGGCAATTTTTCCTTTAGTTCTTTTTCAGCATCTTTTGGCTTAATCCATTTTAATTCCTCTACTCTTTTTCCTTTTTTTTCTTTTCCTTCTGTTGCTTCACAAAGAAAATATAATTCAAGAATTTCTTTTTTACCTTTTACCTTATTTTTGGCATATATTGACCCCAGATTATGAATTTTATATCCTGTTTTTTCTTTTGCAACTTTTTTAAGGGATTTATCAAGCTCTTCTTTGAAATTTAATTCTCCATCCAAGAAAGTATATTTTTTATCACCAAAATTTTTTCCAACAAGTATTTTTCTGGATTTTGGCTCAAATACAATTCCAACAATTTTTACCCTGAATTTGTCTGTCATTTTTCCTTTATTTCAAAAGAAACTCCAAGTTCTTTTGCTTTTTTTTCTGCTTTTTCAATGAAATTTTTTAATTCTGAATCCTGCTTTTTTATGTCCTCTCCTTCTATTTTAAGAGAGTATTTTCCTGCTGCAATATACTTTATTTCTATGTTTTCAGGTTTTTTAAGAATTTCCTTTATTAATTTCACTCCTTTTGGATCTGAAGTTCTTAAAAGAAGAATTTTCTTAAGGATTATCCTTTTTTTCTTTTGTTCAGAAATTATGCCCAGAACTTTCTTTGAGTTTTCTTTTCCTATTAAATTTTCAAGTTCTTTGGAATCCTTTTTTGAATCCTGGAGAAAATGATATAATCTTTCTTTTTTTGTTATTTTTTCAATTAAATCATCTGCTTTTTCATTTAAAATGCTCTTTAAAACATTGATATAACTCTTTTCCTGATTATATTCTTCAAGCAATTCTTTTTTTTCTTTTTGCGTGACTCTCCTTAGAGAGAGGGCAATGGTATCATTAGAGACTCTTAAAACCTTGCAAACTATTCTTTTTTTTGGAACTACATATTCCCTTAAATTTCTTATTCTTCCTGGTGCGATTTCACTTAGAATTATGCTCCCTTCTTTTTCTTCCCCTTCTATTTTTACAAATACAACTGTTCCCACTATCCTGTCGACAGTGCACAATACAATATCTCCTTCTTCCATAATGGATTATGAAGAAATATAGGGGTTTTAAAGGTTATCTTTATTGTTTTTAAATTTTTATTAATTCAACCTCAAGATTCTTTTTAAGCAAATTTATGAATTCTTCTTCTTTATTCTGGTTAATTATGCATCCTGCAGCATGTTCATGCCCTCCTATTTCCCCGCCTATTGTTTCTATGACTGAATTGAGTATTTTTCTTATGTTTCTTCCGTTTTTCCCGGCAATTCTCGCAGATACTTTTATTTTATCATCAGAATATGCCATTGCAGCGATAATAGTTCCTTCTTCATACATAGAAGAATTTGAGATTATGCTTGCAATTGTTCCCACCATTGTATCTTTTATCTGGTCTTTTGTATTAATTATTACAAATCCATTTCCTTTTATTTTCTCAATTTCAGAAACATAATTCAATCCTGTAATCAGACTTTGTTTGTATTTTATGTGGGTTAATTCAGCACTTCTTTTTGCAGAAGGAATTTCAAGACAATACTGAACAGCCAGTTCTGGCTTTCCTGAACGAGAGCAGGCATTGATAATTGCACTCAAATCCCTTGCATCTTCCAGTTTATTAAACATTTTTATTAAAAAAATATCCCCTATTAAATCCTTATTTTTTATCTTGGGATTTCTAAGAAGAATAGCTGTTGTTAATTTTTCCATTTCCTCTTTATCTAATTCAATCAGGCTTTTGTATTTCCCTTTTTCAGGAGTCAATCCAGCTTCTCTTAATAATTCAAGAACTCCCTTGAAGTTTCCTGTTACCTCTGGTATATAAGGATTAGAAGAATATTCCAGAACCCTATTTACTGGCCTGGTTGAAGGATAAATAAGCAAGCCTCTTTTTTTCTGGATACTGCTTTCTTCAAGAATGCCATGATTCAAAAAACCTATTTCTTTTTCAAGAGAATCCCCTATCATCCCCAATACTGCGAGTTTTGCAAGTTCTTTAGTGTCTTTTTCTATTTCTTTACAGAATAAGTAAGTTAATCCTGAACCGCTTATTTTTTGTTTATTACTTAATTGGGGGTTAATCATCTTTACGTTTTTAGGCATGATTGCGGAATTTATTTCATGATGATCTATTATAAAAACATCCTCCAAATCTGAGTTTTTAATATGAGAAAGACTCCCTGAAGCAAGATCAAGAAAGAGAATTAGTTTGTCTTTTGGAAGTTTCTTTATAAATTGTTCATTTAAACTTTTTACAATAGTCAGAGAAAATTTTTTATCCATTTTTTTCAGGGTTTTAATCATTATGCTGGCTGAAGTTATTCCGTCTGTATCAAAATGGCTGATTATTTTAATTTCTTTTTTTTCTGCTATCTCTAGGAACTTTTCTGCTATTTCTTTAATTTCTCTTTCTAAGGTTTCTTCCCCTTTTTTCATTTTTAATTTAAGAATTTAATTATTCTGTTTTAAGATATCTTTTTACTTTCCTAATTCCTGAAAAGACCCTGCTTCTTTCTCTTTTTGCTTTTTTATCCTGTAAATTTTTTTGTGAATGCACCTCAATTCTGGCCAATTTTTTCTCTAAATTTGCCAGTTCAGGATTTATGTACCTTTTTCCAAGTATTTGGGATATTTTTCCGGAATACTCTTTTGGATGTATTCCCTGTTTTTTAAGCTGTTCTCCTATTTTTTCTGCTGTTAAACCTTTGTTTGAGAGCTCCAAAACCTTTTTCTCATATTCTTCCTGACTTAATTTTTTTGGATTTTCGTCTGATTTTTTTGACATTCTAATAGTTCGTAAAAGAGTTTTTTAAAGCTTGTTGTTTTCTTAAAAGTGCCTAATGTTTTGAAATATCCTTTGATAAGTTATTTAAACTAATATATATTTTAGAGTATATGAGTAAGACTTTTGGGATTTTCTCTTTAAAAGGAGGGGTTGGAAAAACAACAGTTGTTATTTCTCTTGGTTCTGCAATTGCTGGTTTTGGAAAAAAAGTTCTTTTAGTTGATGGAAATTTATCTGCCCCTAATCTTGGAATTTCCTTTGATATAGCGAATCCGGAGTTTTCTTTTCAGGATGTTCTTGAGAGAAAAGCAAATCCTTCTCAGGCTGTTTCTAATCTCACTAATATGGATATTCTTCCTGCTTCAATTTTCAGCACTTTAAATGCAAATCCAATGCAAATGAAAGAAAAAATAAGGCATTTGAAAAGAAGTTATGATTTTATTTTAATTGATTCTGCCCCTTCTTTAAATGAAGAGGCTCTTGGGGCAATGCTTGCTTCAGATGAGATTCTTGTTGTCACAACCCCAGATCATCCGACATTGAGCTCTACATTGAAATCAGTTAAATTTGCAAAGCAAAGAGGAATACCTATTTCTGGCTTGATTTTAAATAAAGTTTATAATAAAAATTTTGAAATTCCAATTATAGATATTGAAAGAATAATTGATGTTCCTGTAATGGCTGTTATTCCTCATGATATTAATATTTTGAAAGCCCTGTCACAATTCACTTCTTCTGTGGATTTTAAACCACATTCAGAAGCAAGTGAAGAATATAAAAAACTTGCAGCAACTTTAATTGGGGAGAAATATTCTCCTATTAGACTGAGAAATCTGCTTGGATGGATTTCTCCAAAAAAACAGGACATAAACAGAACTATTTTCTATGACAGGATCTTTAGATAATTCTTTCAAAAGCCTTATAAATTATTCAAAAGTTGTTTTCTTATATATTCACAAGCCCACTTGCATCAAGGGCGATTGGGTTAACTCGTGAACATTGCTCAGCCCTATAGTTCAGTGGTCAAGAATGTGGCCCTTTGGTGTTATTTTGATAATGAAGAGAGGCCAAGACCCAGGTTCGAATCCTGGTAGGGCTATTTTCAATAAATTTATATATATCTGGAAATTCTATTTTATATGGCAACTAAAGAAAAAGAAGTTCCTATTGGAATTGTTTCTAATTACTTTGATCATGTAGGTGTTGCTGCAATTAAATTGAAAACAGCCCTACCA
>Ga0208375_1002131_pt1 | contig 19453 bp, 22 predicted proteins | sample RifOxyD1_FD_184038 | JGI IMG/M metagenome (GOLD analysis project Ga0208375, IMG submission 184038) | Soil microbial communities from Rifle, Colorado - Rifle Oxygen_injection D1 (SPAdes) | ecosystem: Environmental > Terrestrial > Deep subsurface > Rock core/Sediment | place: Rifle, Colorado... | reverse complement strand
ATTTACTTTGTAACCAAGGTCTTCAATCAGCCCCAATGCTTGATTAATCTCTTTATCAAACAAACTTGAACCACCATAACCTACCCGTTCATACAAACTAACCATTCTACCCCTTAATCTAACATCAGTCTTATCAGCTAAATACGCTTTAAGTAAAACTATCAATTCTTGCCTCAAAGACTCTAAATCAATTTCAATTGACATAACAATAATCTATAAATTAGTAATATAAAGTTCTTCCTTAGATAAGCACTTCATCAACATCAAAGTACTTCTTAATCAAATCACGAGTTCTCTTAATCTTACCCTTGATAAACGCCTTAGGATTAATATGATCACCTGACTCAATGGTAATCTTAATAACTCGCTTACCATCATTCTTACCTGCATCACTAATATCCTTAACCTTAATAGGCCTAAAGACATTATTTAAGAAATCAATAAGATTACTATTAAACTCAACAATCTCAACTTTCTTCTTAACTAAACGCTGAAGATTCTTAATATTAACACCTTCCTTACCAATAGCCATACCAGCTTGACCAGTGTTAACAACAAAAAGAATTTTATCCAAATCAATAAGACAATCCTTAGCACTAGCCTTAGTAACTGATTGGAACAAACTCATATGTCTCAAACAATCAGCATCAAGTTTAATCCTATAACCATTATTAATCATTTCTTTAAATCCCCATCAGTACCTATTAAACCAATAACAGTACCATTAAAAGGCCTCTTGCACTTAATGCCAAGCTCCTTAGAATTCTCCTCAACAAGAGTAACAAGAGTTTTACCAGAAACCCGCTTAATACTTGGAATAAAATTCTTGCCATTACTAGCAACAATAACTTCCTTAATGCCACCAGCTTGCAAAGCTTTTAGAACACTCTTAAGACCAATAATCAACTTGTTAGTCTTAACCGCTTTATCCAATCGCTCTAATGACTTATTTTCCACGTTTCATCACCAATTTAAGCATACCAGTACCAATAGGAGCTGGTTGGTTAATCATAATATTCTCGACAATGCTTGTTAACTTGTCGACTTCCCTAGTAGCAGCTGCTTTAAATAAGTGACGCAAAGCAACTTCAAAACTAGCCCTAGCAAGAACTGAAGCTTTACCCTTAGTAATACCATAACGATTAGTACCCCTGATATCACCTTCAATAGTCATCATATCACTAACAAGCATTAAATGACGTTCATCAACTGATAAACCTTGATCCTTAAGCGTCTCCTTAGCCTCAAAGATAATACTGTTTCTTGCAGCTTCAACACCAAAAACAGCTCTAACCTCAAAAATATCATTAGTAATACACCTAGTCTCATCAATTTCAGGAAGCTTAACAATCTCCTTTAAGTTTGAACCAGCAGTCTTAATAATCCATTCATTAGACTTCTTAACAGGAAGAACCTGTGTGATTCTAGGAATACCCTGAATATGAACTTCCTTAACTTTAGCGCGCAACTTGTAAACCTTACTTACATCCTCCTTAGGACCTTTAACATTAATGATATTACCCTCAAATGAACAATCAACACCCCTAATCTTTTTGGCAACCTGCTTACTAATCTCATCAGGGGAAATATCAAACTGCTTAAGTTTAGCGCTATCAAGCTGAACAACAATAGTATTGTTAGCAAGCTTAACAGTAATCTTATCCATAACATCACCAACTGTTAATTCCAACATTTTAGTTGCAATAGTCTTAACAGCTTCTTCATCACTCTTAAATTCATCCTTTAAGAAAATAGTCATACTAGGCGTAGCAGGAGTTTTTCTAGCGTCAAAAATCTCAATAAGCCTAGGAAGACCTAGTGTAGTATCAATCTCAGTGACACCAGCAAAGTGGTGCGTTCTCATAAGCATCTGAGTACCCGGTTCACCAATACTTTGAGCAGCAATAGTACCAACTGCTTCGCCCGGAGTTATTAATGAATTCTCATAAGTCTTATCAAATTTCTTAGCATCTTCTTTACTCATACCATCTTTAATATTTTGAAGCTTAAGTGGCATCATTGCAATTCACCGCCATTAGTCTTACTGACATCAACGCCATCATCACCATAAACAAACTGGATGATATTATTATTACTATCCCTAACAGTTCCATCATAATTAACCTTAATATCCTGTAAGGCATTAATAAGTCTTCTCTGTAAATAACCACTCTTAGGCGTTCTCATTGAAGTATCCATCAGTGAGTCCCTAGCAGTAATTGAGTGAAAGAAGAACTCAAACGGATTAAGACCTGCTTTGTAACCATGCCTGCCAAAACCATGAGATTCAGCGCCAAGGTCACCCTTAACGAAGTGAGGTAATGCCCTTTCAAAATAACCCTTATTGATACGCTGACCTCTTAAAGCCATCTGACCAATTGAAGCAGCGACCATACTAAGATTAAGTAATTTACCACGAGCACCGCTCTCTGCAATTATAACAGTACCATTACGCGTGCCAGTAACATTCAAGTGCTCCTCGACAATATCACTAATCTTACTTCTTGCATTGCTAAGAACTGAAAGAATCTTATACTCAAGAGTCTCCTTAATAGTTTTACCAGGGTAAGCCTTAGTTTCGCCAGCATTAAACTCTTCAACTAACTCGCTAATCTTATTATTAGCACCATTAAGAGTGCTCTTAATCTTCTTAACAGCCTCATCAGGTAAGTCAGAATCACTAGGTGATACACTAACGCTTTGAGTCTGCAAGTAATTAATAAACAACAATGAAGCCCTGTTCAAAAACTCACTAGCCTTATGAGTACCATAAGCGCTGATTAATTTTTGCAACAATAAACCATCACCAGCACCAAGACTCTTCTTGTCTAAAACACCCGAGATGAATTCACCATCTTTGATAACAATCTTATTGCCCTTACTAGTCTCGAAATCACAATTAAAATCATCCTCAAATAAATAACTAACAATCTCCTTACCAGAGAATTCTTTTTGCATACCTAAATCAGCATAAACACCGCTCTTAGCAAGTAAGTCCATTGTATCTTCACGGCTAATAGTAACACCCTCCTGAGTAAGCAAGAATGCACCTAGAATATGGTCATTAATTAAACCAATAATAGGCAGTCCATGCCTTGGTGAAACCAAATGATTATCAACATCAAGTAATACCTTAGCCTCAGCTCTAGCTTCTTCAGTCTGAGGAACGTGCAAGTTCATTTCGTCTCCATCAAAGTCGGCGTTGTAAGGTGAACAAACACATAAGTTAAGTCTAAGAGTCTTATTAGGTAAAATCTTAGTGTGGTGAACCATCATACTCATTCTGTGAAGACTAGGCTGCCTGTTAAACAATACAGGGTCACCATCAATCAAATGACGTTCAACAACGTAACCAGGAGCTAACTCCTCTAAGATAGCATCAGAAGTCTCAGGTGAAATCTTCTTACGCTTGCCGTCAGGCGTGATAACATAATTAGCACCAGGGTACTCATTTGGGCCATTCTTTACAAACTTCTTTAACCATTTCAAATTCCATTCAGTAACCCTTTCAGGTACAGTTAACTCAATAGCCATAACCTGTGGGACACCCACTTCATTAATCCTTAAATTAGGGTCAGGACTGATAACTGAACGAGCGCTAAAGTCAACCCTTTTACCAGCCAAGTTCTTTCTAAAACGACCCTGTTTAGACTTTATTCTTGAACTAAGAGTTCGTAGTGGTCTGCCACTTCTGTGTCTTGCTGGCGGCATCTGTGAAACATTGTTATCAAAGAATGTAGTTACATGATACTGCAATAAATCCCATAAATCATCAATAATAATTTCAGGCGCACCAGCTGATAAGTTCTCGTATAACCTCTGGTTAGCTCTAACTAAGTCACCTAACTTGTGAGTAAGGTCATCCTCACTCTTAGTGCCAGACTCAAGAGTAATTGAAGGCCTAACAGTAACAGGAGGCACTGGAACAAGAGTTAATACCATCCACTCAGGTCTGCCTGCAAGCGGACTAAAAGCTGCAATCATTAAATCATCATCACTGATTCGCTCAAGCCATTCCCTGACATCAATAGGTGTTAACTTCTTCTTACCATCATAGAATGAATAAGGCTTAACTAACTTGACTGATTTTTTCTTAGCTTCACAGTTAGGGCACTTCTTCCTGTTAACAGCAATCTTAAGTAAACCCTTTCTTCTAGCAGCTTTTAGTAATCCAATCTTACTAGCTTTCTCATCATCAGTCATCTCATTTCTAAGAGCCATAATCTCATCATCACTAATTAATATCCTGCCACAATCCCTGCAAGTAGCCCTTAGTAATCGATAAACCCATTTAACGTATTTAATATGAATAACTGGCCTAGCCAAAGTAATAAAACCAAAGTGACCAAGACACTCTTTGACACGCTCACCGCAAGTCCTGCACCTCATACCCGGGTTAATAACACCCATACGCAAGTCCATAAGGCCACCATCAATTGGGTAACCATCAGCATCATATAATTCAGGGTTAACAATCTTAACAACACTCATTTTTTCAATAATCTTAGGACTAAGAATCCTAAACTTTATTTTGCCAACTTTATCCCTGATAACATCAACCATAAATCATCTCACTCCTTAGGAGTCACCTCTAATTGTGGGTAAATCACTAATGACTTAAGCTCATCCAGTAGGAGCTTAAAAGCATAACTCATTTCGACTAGTGCAATCTCACTGTTGTCGCCACACACAGGGCAAAGTCCCTTGTTCTTGAACTTATTGTAAATAGCTACAAGACCGCAGTGTTTGCAAATAGGTATAATTGCTTTATCACTGCTAAATCTTTCCTGTAATAATAAACTTGAACCATGGCTAATAAGACAGTCTTTTTCCATCTCACCTAACCTTAGACCTCCTTCCTTAGCACGACCCTCAGTTGGCTGCCTTGTAAGTAATTGTAAAGGTCCTCTGCTTCTAGCCTGTAACTTACCCGCGACCATATACTTAAGTTTCATGTAAAACATATTACCGACCATGATACGCGCTTTGTAAATCTTACCAGTTCTACCATCATAAAGAGCTTCAGTACCATTGTCCCTAAAGCCCAAATCAAACAACTGCTTTCTTAGACCTGCTTCATTAGCGTCCTCAAAAGCAGTGCCGTCAATGCATTCACCATTAAGCGCAGCAACCTTACCGGCAAGACACTCAAGTGTCTGGGCATAAGTCATACGCTTAGGAAGACTTAAAGGATTAAAAATAATATCAGGAACAACACCACCAGCAGTAAAAGGCATATCCTCCTGTGATACACTTAAACCAATAATACCTTTCTGACCATATCTACTAGCAAACTTATCGCCAATCTCAGGGATACGTTCATCACGAATAATAACCTTAATCATCTTGTTACCTTCGCCGCTTTCAGTAATCATAACAGAATCAACAGTACCACTCTCATCGCCTTTCATAGCAGTACTAGTCTCTTTACGTGACTCAACACCAACTCTAAATTCCTCAAGAGTAGTCATAAACCTAGGAGGACTAGTCTTACCAACTAACACATCATGAGGCTTAACAGTTGCCTCAGCATGAGTAATACCATCCTCTTCCAAATGAGCATAAGAATCTTCAGTTCGGTAACCATTAACATCCTTATCAGGGATGCAAATCCTATCCTTGATACCACCAGCATACCTTAACTCTTCGGACTTATACGGCTTAAAGTAAGTATTCCTAAATAATCCCCTATCAATAGATGATTTGTTGATAACAATAGCATCCTCCATGTTGTAACCATCCCAAGGCATAACTGCAACAACAATATTCATACCAATAGGGTGAGAATCATAATTCATTAAATCATACATAACAGTCTTAATCAAAGGCCTTTGAGGGTAATGTAAAATACAAGCGTTAGTGTCATCCCTAATAATATAATTGCTAGCATAAATACCAAGACCCTGCTTTAACATCTTAGCGCCGTAAATAACTCTAGTAGCCATGTTGTGCTCAGCATAAGGAACCATAGCTGCTTGGTTACCAAAAATAACTATTGGACTAATCTCAACATGAGTGCTTGACTCAGTAATCTCATCTTCATTAATAGCAATACTAGCGTTCTCCTCTTCAGTTGAATCCAAGTACTCAATAATCCCTTTCTCAACTAATTCAACCCAAGTCATTTCCTTAGCTTCAAGCTTTTTTATAACTTCAGGAGTTGCAAGCGACTTGCCGTTCTTAACAACAATAACAGGTCTTCTAGCCCTGCCTTTCTCAGTTGTTACTTCAACATTATCATACTGCTCATCATAATAAACATTCATTAGGTAGCTAAGCTCACCTTTACGTCTCTTATCCCTGAATTTACTGACAAAGTGCTCAGGCTTTTCAACTGTGCCCATGAATACGCCATTAAAAAATAAATCTGCCATTTTAATTACACCTCTTTAACTCCCAATTCCTTAATAAGGCTTAATATATTTTTGTTGTCCTCTTCAGTTACTGGAGTACTAATCTCACAAGTAATAGCAAGCGTCTTACGAAGACCGACGCTCTGACCTTCAGGTGTCTCTGATGCGCAAAGCTTACCCCATTGTGTTGGGTGCAAGTCCCTTGCCTCAAAGTTTTCCCTTGAAGAACTAAGCGAGCTAACAACCCTCTTTAAATGAGAGACCATAGCCACAAAATTATTTCTCTGTAAGTGCTGACTGACGCCGTGCCTGCCACCAACCCATTCACCAGTAGCAAGACTACTCTTAATCCTAGATGTGAGCAACTGCTTTCTTGTAATCGCCTGAAGACTAGGCAGTTTGCCCCTCTTAACCAGACGCTCAAAATTATATTTCATATCACTAGCTAAAATCCTAAATGAATACCTGAATAAACCCTCAATTAAATCGCCGCAAAGTCTTAAGCGCTTATTAGCATAATGATCCTTATCATCTGCTTCAATAATACCATATGAAAGCTTTAGCAACTTCTTAACCATCTTAGCAAGATAATGAGCCTTAAGCAATCGGTGAGATTCCTCATGACCAATGTGGGGGAATAAGTACTTGTCAATAATCTTAAGTGATCTCTCAACAACAATATCCTCTTTCTTAGCGCCACCCATTCTAACACCAAGCTCTCTTAACGCATCGTCTTGATCCTTAATAGTTGATGTTTCGTAAAAATTAATGTATAACTCACTCATCATTTTATCAGTTGGCTCAATAGCTTTTACAATATCATTATCCTTAGTAACTCCAAGTGATTTCATAAGTAGAGTGAACGGGATATTCTTCATTCTTGTAAAACTAACAGTGATTAAACCATTCTTGCTTTTTTGAACAGCGTGCGGAATCCTTAACTGAGCATCCTCGCTAAATACTTTGCAAACTTCAGTATACCGGCCACTAGCTTTCTTTTCAACAAAGAACCTGTTAGGTGACAAGTCTTCAATAATAACTACAACTCTTTCAGTACCATTAATAACAAAATATCCGCCTGGGTCATCAGAATCTTCCTTTTTGTTAATTAACTCTTCTTTGTTTAAACCCTTAAGCGTGCAAATATCACTCATAACCATTACAGGAATATTACCAATATTAATCACCTGCTTTTCACCCTCAACTCCATCCTTTAAGTAAAACATTTCCATTAAAATTGGCGCTTCATAAGTAACATCACGTAGCCTTGCTTCCATTGGCGTTATCTCCCTTCTTGTACCATCTGACTCCATAATGTATGGCTTTTCAACCCAAATTTTACCAAAGCGAATTTCAAAATCCCTAACTTTAGGGGGCAGGATGTCAGGAATTACCTTGTCAACTTCATCAATAACTTTTTGCATCCTATCAGTAATAAATGTATTATATGAATCAATATTAAACTGGTTTAGATTCTTACCTTCAAAAAATACTTTTAATAATTCTTTGCCACTACTCATTAATAATCACCCTGTAATAAATTGCTTCACCAGCTGTTACACTGTTTCTTGTAATCTCAACAATATCACCAATCTTAGCATCAATAATTGTTTTTACAACAGGATCCTTAATGCTAATCTTAGGAAGTTGTTTTAATTTGACTTTAAATTTTTCCAAAACTTGGCCCTTCTCATCATTAGTAAGCAACCTGTGTTTTGGTACAAGAAAATGTTCATTGACGCTCTTTTTTAAATCCCTTTGCTCTTCATTGTTTATAGGAATCTTCTCAGTAGCAGTCATTAGTAAAAAAAACAACTAATAAGCCTTTAAAAACCTTTCGCCTAGCTACTTTTTCTTTAATAAACTCGCTATTCGATTCATTTCAACAGCACTTAATTCCTGTGTAGTCCATTCTTCCAAGTAATTTACTTCATCACCTTCATAACGCGGAATCAAATGAATATGGAAGTGAAAAACTGCCTGCCCTGCCTGAGCACCATTATTCTGAACAATCTTAATTCCATCAGGATCCATTTTTGTTTCAACTGTCCTAGCCAAGTCCTGAACAACACCACTAATATGTTTAAAAACAGTACTAGGCATATCAGTAATAGTCTCGTAATGCTCTTTACTAACAACTAACAAGTGACCGGGGTTAACTGGTTTAGCATCAAGAAATGCAACACACTTTTCATCCTCATATACTTTGTAAGAAGGCAGTTCATTACTCACTATCCTGCAAAAAACACAAGACTCTTTTGAGTGACTCATAACTAATTACATACTAACTACGCATTTATTAAATTAAGTACTCAATGAGATTAACACAATCAGTTGGAACTAATAACTTAATAACCGCTTTATCATTTGGTTTATAACCAACAGAACTATTTGACAAACCTGCAATTAACCTCTCCTGCCTAATGCTACGCCAGTTAATTGAAATCCTGCCACTAGGCGCATCAAGATAATAGTTAATAGTGTCAATAAAGAAAATTCCATTGCTTAACTCCTCCTCTAAACACTTAGGACCCACATAACTAAATAAACCATCACCAACAAAACTATAACCTGATTTACCTCTATCAGTTCCAAAACCCATTTTTGAGTATTTAATTAATATATTTAACAAATCATCATCACTGCTTAACTCTTTTTTAAACTCTAAAGAACCAGTATTAACAATCATCTTAATATCTGATACTAACAACCATTCATTAGGTAACTTGTCATCTTTTACTTCAGATAAACAAGTTTTTAAATCACTAATAAGCATCCTTAGCTGCGCCAAATAATGTCTCATTAATCATTAATTCAACTAATTAACTTATATTAGTTTCTATAACCCATATAAGCAAGTAATTACATAAATTTTAACTAATGAGCAACAAACTCTTTAGCATGCTTGAATTATCAAACAAAGGTTTTCCCCATAATGAGTTTTACGCAATAGACCTATCAAGTGTAATGCCTGATGAAATGGAATCATTCTTACGAGACGGTCTTAGGAATTTTCGCTCAAAAGTAAACTGCAAAAGCCTAACAGTTAGAACTGGCGTAGCAAATAATCCCGAAGTTAAACTATACTTAGCAACTGATATTGACGCAAGCAAAGACGAGCTAGTTCTAGACAAAATGAAAGAAGCATTGTCCTTCCTAAGCAAACGATTTAACGGTTATAGCAACGGTTTTATTATACTGCAAAAATGGACTCATGAAGATGACTACCTTTACTCACTAAACTTAATGCCACTAAACAACGAGTTCATTGTTGAAGCAGTCAAGGGAAACCACTTTTTATTAGACCGAAAAGAACAAGAAATCACCACAATGAGAATATCAAGTAACGGCGTCGAAATAATAAAACCCGGATTACACCCTGATGATTTAATACTGCTTAACCGGCACATAACTAAACTAATTAACAATCACTCATTTGAAAATAACTGCGTCTATGAATTCTCATTCCTAAAAGATAACACATCCTTTTACCAAGTAAAAAAACCAGGCAAACTGTACAAGGAAGTTCTGACAAAAAATGAATTCTACGAAAAACTAAAACAAAACAAAATACCCTTCAACGGAAAGATACTAAGAAAAAACTAAATAAGAAAAAATAAAAATGCCTTCACCCCAAAAAGAGAAAAATAAAATTAATAAAAAAAACAATGCGAGCCCAAGGGGATTTGGACCCCTGACCTTTGGATCTCTTTGCTCTATTGTCGTTCTGTAATCGACAACCCTTATTTGATAAAGGCTGTGCAAAGCACAGAGCGAGGACCTAATTAAGGTCCGAGCGTAAAAGTCCACTGCTCTACCAGGCTGAGCTATGGGCCCATCAAGATAAGCCTAAACTTATTTGATACTAAAAGAAATTATCATTTGTTTTATAAGGTTTATCCCTTAGCTAAATTCTCACTTAATAAGTAATAACAAACCTCTTTAATTAACATTAAATCCGCTTTTACCCGCGAAGAAGCAATTTTACAGTAATAACCATTAATTTTACTTCTTAAACGCCTGATTAAATCATTATTATCAAGCGCTTTAATACTATCATTAACCGATTCAGCCCCTTCCTCGCTAATAAACTCCTTAACACTCTTAACCAAGTAAATCATATCCTCACAAGCATTAATCTTATCAGTCAGTGAGTTATCAACCTCAACTATCCTATTATTAATCTTAGACAAGCTAGACACAATCTTACCAGTCAATTCATCAGGATTTATGGGTAACGAAAGAATCAAACTATACAACACAGGGTCCTTATCTAACTCGTTAATAACAACACGCTCATAAGGCATTAAACTAGGACAACCACTAATAGCTTTAAGAACAATCAATTCATAATTAGACAACGCTTTATTAATCTCATAAAGACCAATACTAAAGTCATCCATAAACAAATAATTCTCTTTCAACCCACTATCAAAACCAACCATCTGCAATCCTTACTACTTGACTGAACTACTAACAAAAAAGATGAGACAAGCAAAGCAGTAACTAACACAACAATAAATTAACCTGCTTAACTAGCCAATACATCAAAAAAAATAGTGCAATTTAATACTTATAAAAATTTCCCTAATTGTAAATTTTATCTAGCTTAATTTGCAAATATTTACTAACGTCAATTTTAATAAAATCTACAATCTCTTTTAATTCCTCTTCTTTAGATAATAATCCAACAGCACTTTCAAGAAAACTAAACATCTCTTTATTATACTCTTCAAATTCTTTTCTAGTTGGGTACAACTGCCTTGTTATCTCATCAATGTTTTCTTGCTCTCTTAAAAAACTCTGGTAATTACTTGATTTCTTTTTACATAAACCCTTAACAATATCAATAATAGAACAATACTGGCCCAGTAATTTATTGTATTGATCCTCTAACTTATTTGATAAATCAGTTAATCCATCAAACATGCTTGATGCTTCTTTAAATTCTTCATCACTTTCTAATTCACTATCAGAATCTAATAAATTGACTAAACCCGCCACGAATGTACCCATGTTTGAGTATGATTTAACTTTTGAAATTTCCCCCTCAAGAGTAGTCAATTTTTCAATAGGATCATTCTTTGAATTAACTAAAATAGCTGTTAACAACGTACTAACAGGTGAATCTATTTTTGAAAAATAATCAATTGTTAATTCAGAATTCTTAGTATTATACAACTCTAATAACTCCCTATTGGTCTTAATCTTTCTTAAACACTTCTTTTTTTCAATGACTTTATCATAACTATTCATAATTAAAACCTCTCTAATAGTTAACTATTCACATAAATTAAATTATAAACCTTTCTAAAAAAAATGAAAAAAAGGGGAAAAATTTTATGGCTGGCAACACTGCAATAAATTGCAGGTGCCTGCCATCACTCACGCTCCGGCCGGGATTCGGACCCGGGTCCCCGGATCGACAGTCCGAGATCCTAGACCACTAGACTACCGAAGCATTTAGAATACTGAAATCATCAAAGTATTTTTAAGGCTTACTATACTAATCAGTTTTTAATGAACATCAGTTACAACCCTAATTTCAAGGAAAAAGCAATGGAATTAAGACAATTCCTAAAAGAAAACAATATACAACTTGATTTAAACTACATTGTAGGCGGTGACGGCTCTCTATTTACTTACGCGTCACATGATAAACCTAATTTTTTAATCAGCCCGAAAACAAGTGTGGGCTATTACGCGAGCTCCGGGTTTAACAATTATAAAACCAAGTTATTAAACTATAATCCCAAAAGAGACAACAAAGAATTTGCAACAATCGAAGTAACCATTAACAATAAGAAACTGCCTGACAAGGCAATTAATGACGTGCTAATAACTGAAGGGTTACACAAATACTCAAAGATGATAATAGACGGAAACGAAGAATTTAATTCAGGCGTGATTTTTTACACACACCACGGTTTTAGCGGTTATGCCAAAAAGATCGGCGCGCAAAAATACGGACCAGATGACATTGGCTTAATCGCTTTCTTCCCATCAGAAAACAGCCAATTAAACAAATCAATTAAGTCAAATGAATCCACAATTAACTTAATCAAGCGACAGCAAAAACAGTCATTTAATTTATACATTGACTGCAAAGATATTAAACCATTTAACAAGAGCTGTACTGACTGCAAAAAAGTTTACTATAAGACCTACAAACTAAGACCGGGCGATAAGATAATAATCACCAAAGGCAGACCAGTAATTATCATCAAATAAAATTCTTAAAAACAAACTCGCTTTCAGTCTCGCGCTTAACAATATTATAAATACAGACATCCTTTAAGCCGTCATTATTAGTTATTAATTTACAATTATTAATATCACACGTCTTCCAATGATAAGAAATACACTGGGTTGATGAGTAATAAATACAAGAATTCCTAAGTGACTCATTAACTATGCCATTGCAAAATTGAGGCTTACCTAAATACCTGCCAACAATATTCAAGCACTCGTTATTATCCGCAGCGTCTTTACAAATTGAAGCGTCATTCCTAAGATAAGAGAAGTGAGCAAAACACTTATCCCGCTTAGTGGTGTTTAAATCAAAACAATAACTAAACCTGTTATCCCTTAAAGCATTACATTCATCAAATAATACCTCTGTTAAATTAAGAGTGTTATTTATACCACTGCAAGGACTTAGCACATCAGTCTTAGCATGATAAACATAACAAGCAAAAATTTCCTGATAAGCCGTGCTGTTATAATCAAAACCAAAACGGTCGCAAATAGAATAATTAGCTAAGTGATTATAGTAACTGCTCCTATTAGCTGACTGCATGCAGTTATTAGCAAGCGAAGGATTGCTAATTAAACCGCAATAATAACTGTCATCCTCAACACTACCCCTGACGCTTAAGTAATTATCAATACTTGCATAACAAAGGCTTCTTGAAGAAGGCTCAAGTATATCACAATACGTCTTATCATTGTTAATAATCGCCCTGCATGAATTCCTGATAAAAGAATTATTAATCTGGCCACAAAGCGATGAGTTAAGAGTCAATTTAGCTAAATCAAGTGTGCACTCCTCAAATGAATCATCTTCACAATAATTATTATCCTTTAAAAACATAACATTACATTCTGATTTAATAGCGCCATCACTAATATCATCGCACGGGTTACTAACAACACAAGACTGAGTCACATCAGGTTTACTAGTTGTTATATTACAATTATCCAAATCAATACAAGTCCTAGACTGCGAATTTATTACACACTCACTCCAATCAGTGCAAGACCAGTCAGGCGTGCAATCACCAGGTGTTATTACATCACTGCCGCCATCAGCGCAATTCCAAGCGCAGGCACAATCAGGGTACTCACCACTAATAGCCCATGAACCAATACACTGAATATGGGGCTGACTAGTACAATAATCATCACAAGTTAACTCAACTTCTCCTTCTTGTTGGGTGCAACCAGCAATAACTAATAAAGATAACAACCCTAAAAACGCCGCCTTTCTAAGCATTAACTAGATACTAAGAAGTATCATTTTATAATCATTTCTTATCAAGAAAAACACTTTTACTGAGTGTCAAAAGTTACTGTGTAAGTTAAGTAATAAGTACCATCAGGTGGTAAACCACTAGTCCAGTAGCAAGTGCCATCAGTTACTACCTGCCTGCAACTCCAGTCACTGCCGCTTAAACTGGCAGTATTTGAAACCATAACCCAAACTTTATACTCACCAGCAGGCAGTGTGCTAGTATAAACCATTGATTCACTCCCAGTAGTTAAGCTATCCTGCCAGCCATAACCATTAACCCCTACCTGCCAATTACCCTCAGGTTTTACAAGAGTAATTTTAACCTGCTTTTCCTCACTTAAAACTAAAGTATAATACTGGTATTGTAAACCAATAAAATTATCACTTAAACTATCACACATTGATACAGTGTATGCAGTATCAGTTGTATCATGACTTATCACACCAACAGTTTTAGAATTAAAACCAGCACACGAAGTAACAACTGGTGCGCTTGATGCAACAACCTCAAGTGAATTATTAGGCGTTAATTCTGAAGTGCTTAACTTTAACCTGTAACCTAACTCTTCTGTTTTTTCACCACTAATCCAATAGCACGTGCTATCAGTAACAAACTCAAAACAACAATTACTTCCTATACAAGTGCTTCCAAGAGCATTCATTAACCTGACATACAAAGTGTAAGTCCCAGCGCTTAAGTTAGCAGTGTAAATCACTGACTTTCCATTAACACCATCAACCCAATCCTTGTTAATAATACCAACCTGCCACCTACCTATATTAATGCCATCAACCATAGCGTACACGCTTCCTGCCTCACTTAAAGTAAACGTATAATATTTATGATTAACACTATTCATAACATCATGATTAATCGAGCAAACACTCACTTCTTTAGCATTAACTACAGTATCCTCACTTAGAGTTGTAACCTGCATTACAGCATCAGCAATAGAATCACAAACCACATCTGAAAAGATGTTACCAGTTTCGTTAACAATACTAAAATCAGTATCATTAACAACTGTCTCATTAACCAAACTAGTGCCTTTAGTTTCATTACTTAAAGAATCACTAGTTGACGTGCAACCAGCAACTAATAACACTAGTAGTAACATAAGAATCTTACCAATCATAATAACTATCAAACAAAGACCATTTTATAAATCATACTGTTAACAAACTATCAATAAAAATTTTAGCGCCTTAAATTAACTATTAATAACTTTCATGAACTCTTTTGCCTTTTTTACCGCTTTAGGGCTTTTACTATCAAGTAATTTCTTAGCGAAATCAATTACTTCTTTATCAGCTGGCAAGTATTCTAAAAATGAATCAATTGCAGCGCTTCTAAGCAAGTCAGGATGCTTTGTTTTAGCATAATCAATCTTAAGCAGTGCTTTAGTTATCTTACCTTTAAGTTCAGGTTTTGCTTTAGCAATCTTTCCAAGACCTGCTGCTACGTGCATTGCTATCACGAAACTATCATCATTTGCTAAAAGAATATAATCATCAATGACTCTTTTAATCCTATTTTCTTTATCAACGACGACTAATTCAGGTAGTAAGTCAATACCGTGAAACTTATGCGTATTATCCTTAGAGAATATCTTACTACTAATCTCATCCCAATAAGGGTAAACTTCCTCTGGTTTGGCTTTACATATCGCTAACAACTTAGAGTAACTCTTAAACCGGTTAGCGCACGAGAATTCCTTCTTAGACTTATCACACATCAATTCATCAAGCAATTTCTTAACAAGTTCACTCATAAACTAATAACTAAACATCTTGGCTCTTTTATTATTTCTCAAATTAAGACAAGGTATATTAACTACAGTTAATCTATCTTAATCATGCAATACCTTAATTTACAAACAGTTTTAGTAGGCAAAGACGGCGTAAGTAAGGAACACTTAGTCAAAGCCTTAAAAGACCATAAAATGATTAAAGTAAAATTCCTAAAAAAAGAGTTCATGACCATTGAACTACCTGGCGAGATTGTTCGAAAAATAGGCAGAACAATAATACTAAAAGAGAAATAATTAACTGTCTAAGTCTTCTTCAGTTAGTGGCATTATTGAATCACCAGTATTATTAACATTAATGCTGTTAACTTCATCTGATGCAATTTCAATATCACTTAATATATTAATAACACTAATTGTTACATTTCCATTAATCGTGACATTTGTTAGTGTATTATCAATTGGCTCGCACTCACCATGATAATAAGCCCATTCTTCACACTCACTTCCATTAGGGAATATACAATAACCTGCCGTACCATTATCATCAGTTCTCATTGTTAAATTATAACCCTGCTCTATACAATAAACAGAAGCGGGATTAGCAATCTGTGTATTATTAGTATCTTTCGCGCTAGAAGTGCAACCAGCAACTAAGATAACTAACATTAACGCGAACATTAAATTTTTCATACAGTTCCACCTACTGCTTGATTAGAAACTTGCGCTTCAGTATTACTTATTGATAAACTCATAGCTTTTGCCTTATCAAAAGCCTTTACTAAAAAATTTTGAGCATTGTTAATAAAAGTTCGCACTTCACTAGCTAAAACGCTTATCTCATCTGCTGAATTCATCTCGGCATATTTAGCTTTCGCATTAATAACACTATCCTTAGTGCTTGCTAATTCAATCTTATAATCATTCAATGAACTCTCTAACTCAGTAACATCAATTCCAATAACCTTAAGCTCGCTTAGTTTAGCTTCCAGTTTAACTGTTATATCATCAGCTTTAACCATTAACTTATCCATCTGAGTAATTAATTTTTCAGTCTGATTCCAAGTAGCTGTTTTTTCAATATCATTAACAAGGTCTTCTAAGTTTTTTGCAGTGCTTTTAACAAGATACTTGCTTGAAGCTTGATTCTCAAAAATCGTTTTTGCCTCTGATAATTGATTATTAATATCATTAATATTAGGGAATGTTATGTTTTTATCATTTAATTGAACAAGCCTTAAATGAGTTAAGTTAAGTTGTTTTAATAACAAGTTAATCATTAAATGTCTAAGCCTAGTCCAACAAGTACCTGATGGCGCTTGGGTAATCATTACTTCCTCTTTACACTGCCTTTTTTGATCAATATAACTTTCTTTGTCATCATAAAACGCTTCAAGTCTTTCTTTTAATGGCACATCACCATCACCTTGAGGTCCTGGTGGTGTTGTAGCATGAGCTAAAGAAACAGTAAATATACTAATAAGACTAAATATGATTACAAGCTTTTTTATATCTTGCATAGAAATATGTAAACTTAACGGATTATTAACCTTTTAGTTTAATAAATTTCAAAAAAGAATTGATAAACTTACATTATAAAAATAATTCTTTTATTTTAATTTTTTTAATAATTAAGATTATTGCTTAGCGTCACTGCCTTTGATACAGTAATACATTTTCTTAAAATTGTGCTTTACTGCAACAGGGCAACCTGTTTGGCATAAACAACCCCTTGATTTCTTAATGCAATTAATACTCTTATCAGTTAAACAGAAAGCTTTCTTATCACAGTCAATAAATGTAGGGCATGTTGGACAAATACATATGGGCTCTGGAAGTTCAATCTTTTTTTCAGCCACAATTTTAGTATTTTTCATGTTAATATAACGCTTTACTCAACGATGATTACTCCTTGCATTGTCGGGTGAATACTGCAGTGATAATTATAAATTCCTGCAGAGTTAAAAGTGAACGAGTAACTAGCCCCATTATTTAACACAGGCGAAGAGAACACGCTATTATCAGATATTATTGTATGCGGAGCACTATCCTGATTAACCCACGTTACTGATGTTCCCACGTCAATAGTTATTGATGAAGGCGTAAACTCATAGCCACTGATAATAATCTGATTTGATGTGTTATCAGATAAATTCTGGGCTGATTGCTGAGTGCATCCAACTAGGATAATTAATAAGCTTATAATAAAGATTAAGCTTTTCATTAAAGATTATTAACAGCGCGGTCAATTAAATAGTTTAGTAAAATAATTTTATTACTAGTTTAATGTGTAATCATAAACCCAATCTGTTGGCTTGTAATTTCTTGAAAATCTTAATGCAGTCATCACATTCTTTGCCAGAAGCTTAACTTCCTCATCATAACATTCGCTAACGACTATCTTCTTGTCTTTATACGTTGAGTTGCAGACATTTGACATTGCATACATATTGCTAAATGGCGGAAAAGTCATGCCATAATGATTCAATGTCATAAATAAACTGCTAATAACCATCGAAGCACCTTCTTCATGACCTGTGGTAATAATACCCGCAACCTTACCTAAAAACCTCCTTAACATACCACTGCCTGGAATATCATTATCCGCAGTTAGCTCGATGAATTTCATGTGCTTAATATTTAATCCCCTATCCTTAGGCGCTTTGGGGTTTGCTGGTCTCAGGCTGCCGTCAAGACTTATGCACCTGTCAATGAATGTTTTCATCAGTGTCGACATACTAAAGTTATTAACTGGTGTTGCAAAGATAATCCCATCAGCATCAATCACTTTATCATAAATGATATTTGTCATGTCATCACCGTTAGGTCCTTTAGGATAACATGAGCAATAGAAATGGCATTGTGTATTAGCAGTTGAGTAGCAAGCTTTACAGTGCTCGATGCGATACTTCCTTAAAGGCAATAACTCAACTTCTGCGCCCATACTCTTGCAGTAATTAAGACAATTCTTGAGCAACTCCTCAGAGTTGCTGTTCTCTTGAGCAGTGTCCTCCTTGTCGCGGGCACTGCCCGAGATTCCAAGAATCTTAATCTTTTGATGTCTTGGTTTAGCCATGGCTTTAGCTTCACTTAACGCCGCAGTCCTGACGTTCTTAAACATCTCTAAAGTTTTGGCATCAATATTTAAAGTGCTCATTAACTCCTTGTCAGATAAAGACTTAGCCATTGATTATTTAACATAGCCTGTAGGTATATTTAAAATGTATGCAAACTACTTTTTGATTTACACATAATACATAAAGTATACAAGAATTCCCAGAATAAGTACAGTCATCCATAGTAAAAACATGATTATCATATGACTGCGGCTTTTTGTTATAAACTTGTCAAATGCAAGGAGTATGCCTGCAGTCAGTGCGATAACGCCCAGTATAGCATGTATAACTGTAAGTAAGTTTGGCAATTCAGACAAATTTATTGATATTACCGGTGCATTAGTCACTAATGAGCTAACCATCCATATAACTGCAACTACTGCTAATAGTACAGTAATTCTTGTCATTAGAAAGTGTTTTTTAAATACTTTTTTTTTCGCGTACACAACTGCAATGCACAGAATAACAAACCCAATTATTTGAATAATCAAACTTAAATCAGCAAATAATAACGATCTAGTGCCTAAAAAACTCATTTTTAAATTAACACCTTCATTGTTATAAAAGAGTAATAAGTTACTAATAAAATTACTGAATCATCTATTAACATAGACCCGAGTCAAGAACTAAAATAAAATGGTCCCGCCTCCCGGATGGTTAAACTATGTTCCGTTTACTTCCTAATAGGAACTTAATAATTAAGCTTAAACATTATTAGCTTAA
>Ga0208375_1002130_pt1 | contig 19494 bp, 20 predicted proteins | sample RifOxyD1_FD_184038 | JGI IMG/M metagenome (GOLD analysis project Ga0208375, IMG submission 184038) | Soil microbial communities from Rifle, Colorado - Rifle Oxygen_injection D1 (SPAdes) | ecosystem: Environmental > Terrestrial > Deep subsurface > Rock core/Sediment | place: Rifle, Colorado... | reverse complement strand
GTGCGCGCCTCAAGCCAGATTTCCTTGTCCGGAAGAAGCTGCTGGTCAAGGGCAAGCAGCTTGCCTCCTTCGAGCTTGAGGCCGGTGGAAAACATTTCTTTCATAGCGTCCGGTCTCCACGTTTTGCGCGCATGGCGCGAAGTGCTTCCATCTCGTCAAAGGGCAGGGAGCTGAGGCGCCCGAGTGAATGAGCAAGATGCAAGATCTGCGCGGCATGCTCAAGCCGTTCCATGCCGTTGTACGCCTCGATCACGCTTTCGCCCCAGGTAACGGCCCCATGGCGCGAGAGGATCATCACCCGCTGGCGCGGCAGGAATTTGCGCAGATTGCGGCCCATTTCTTCGGTGCCGGGACGGGCGTAGGGTATGATCGGAATTTCGCCGACCGCAAGCGTGACCTCGGGCATGGCTCCCGCGGGCAGTTTATCAAGATGTGGTTTTGCAATTGTCCAGGCGGTTGCCATGGGAGGATGCGCATGTACCACGCAGCGGGCAAGCGGACATTGCCGGTATATTTCAAGATGCATGAGGCGCTCGCTCGACGGCTGGCCCTTCAAGGTGCGGCCGCTGATATCCATCTCGGCCATTTCGTGCGGCTCAAGGAACGCCTTGTGCTGCCCCGAAGGCGTGATGATTATCCGGTCGTCAGAGGCGCGATAACTCACATTTCCGTCCGCGGCGGCAAGCATGCCCCGCTCGTAAAGACAGCGGCAGACTTCGATGATTTCTTCGGCGGCGCTCATTTTGTATATTGAATCACCGAGCGGACGCGGCGGGCGCCGCCCCATTTGAAGTCGTTCAGGTATTTGAGATCGATGAGGACCGAAACATCGTTGACGCCGTAGCCCGCTTTTTCGCTGAGTGCGATGGCGGCCGCGAGCGTGCCGCCCGTGGCCAGTACGTCATCAATCAAAAGAACGCGGCCCTTGCCTTTTTTCATCTCGATCGTGTCTTCGCCGTATTCGAGCTTGTAGGAATGGCTCTCAAAGGGCGGCGGCAGCTTGCCCTTTTTGCGGATGGGGACGAAACCCTTGCCGGTTTTAATGGCAAGAGCTGCGCCGAGAATAAAGCCGCGCGATTCGATGCCGGCGATAAGATCGACTTTTTTCATGTCAACGCCCTTGATCATGGCATCAAGCGCTTCGTTGAAATTCACGTTGGATTCCAGCAGCGGCGTGATGTCGCGGAACATGACGCCTTTTTTTGGAAAATCAGGAACATTAACAACATAATCCTTGGTCACTATGGTTTCCTCCCGGATATTATTCTTCCACCAGATCGGTGCTTGGCGGAGCTGTGAAGACAAACATTTCATCGCCCAGTTTTTTTCCGAGTTCAATCGAGCTCAGCGTTATTTCCGAGCGGTTGCCGCCCTTGTGTTCGAGGATAACGCGTTCAATGATTTTTTTCTGCAGGTTGACGCTGATTTCGGCCCGCTTGACCGTGCCTGCGGTGCCGGGCTTTGGTGTGAGCGTAAATGTTGTGTCGTTTTTACGTTTGATCTTCATGTCCTTTGCGATCGAAAAGGCGCCGGACAGCAGCGCGGTGGCGACGCGGGATTGCACCTGCGAAGTCCTTCTTTTGATGAGCTGGCCGCGTTCGTCCTTGTCAAAGGGCGGGGTATAAAACCAGAAAACGCGTCCGTCGCTGACCAGAAGGTTCGGGTCCGGCTCCAGCGTTTCCCAGCGGATTTTGTTGGGGCGTTTTGCCGCAATCATGCCGGAACTCACTTTGCGCTGTTTCATGGCGGCCACGTCATTGACTTGTTTAAAGCGCACAAGCAGTGTTACGGCTGCGGCGTATTTGCTTTCGATTTCCTTCAAAAGCGGGGGCAGGGGCTCTGCCATGGCGGGAGCCGCAAGCGTCAGCATGATGATAAAGGCACCAATTTTCATGGTTAACAACCGCCTCACAAGTCTGATACAGGGTTGATAGAAGAATTCATCCATAATTACAAGGAGACATTCATTATGCCGTCATTTGATATTTCGTCCGAAGTGGACTGGCAGGAGCTGGATAATGCCGTCAACCAGGTCGTGAAGGAGGTCGCCCAGCGTTTTGATTTCAAGGGCGTGAAAAGCGAAGTGACCTACGACAAGAAACTGAAAACAGTGACGCTTTTTTGCAGTGAAGAGGGAAAGCTCGATTCACTCAATGATATTTTTCAAAACAAGGCCATCAAGCGCGGCATGTCCCTTCTCTCTTTTGAATACGGCGCCGTGGAACCGGCTTTTGGCGGCGCGGTGAGGCAGGTGATCGCGGTGCAGGCGGGGATTTCAAAAGAGAAGGCGAAGGATATCATTCTTACCATCAAGGACATGCGCATCAGGGTGCAGGCCCAGATAAATGATGAAAAGGTGCGCGTGACCGGCAAGAACCGCGACGATCTGCAGAGCGTGATCACCGGGCTCAAGGGACACCAGGATACGCTCAAGATCCCGCTGCAGTTCGGGAATTTCCGGGAATAGCCAAAAGGTGGTCACCACCTTTTGGTTGAGGCGTGCGTCAAAAAATACACTTTTGGTGGTACACTTTTAGTGGTACACTTTTAGTGTATGTGTAAAACATTCGAATATAATACGGTGCTGGATGAAAAGGATCTGTGCGACAGGAAGAAGGAGCTTGATGAGCTGTCGTTGATGCTCGCAAAGGGTAAAAAAATTGTAATTTATGCCCCCAGGAGATATGGCAAGACATCCATCGCCAGAAATATTCTTCCCGCCAGGTTCGCGTCAAGACATAAAAATTCAATATCAATATATGTTGATCTGATGGGGGTTGGCTCGGAAGAGGATTTTTCAAACAGGCTGCAACATGCGCTTCAGTTTTCCATGCGAAAATATATGAAATTTTCGGCGGTGGTGGATGCGGCAAAAAAATATCTCAAAGGACTTGGAATAACGGTTTCAAGCGGCGGCGTGCCCGGCAGTGAGTTTGAATTGAAGATCGGAAATAGTGCTGGAAACGGAAACGCTGCGGCCGGGAATCTCCTGGAGGCCATACTGGAACTTTCAAAAAAGCGGAAGATGCTGCTTGTCTTCGACGAATTCCAGGATATATCCGGATTTTCATCCATGATGGGACGGCTTAGATCCAGCTTGCAGATGATGAGAGGCGCCGGCATTTTATTTCTTGGAAGCAACCGGAAATTGCTCTCCCAGGTGTTTGCCAGCAGGAATTCGCCATTTTTCAACTTTGCCGATGACTATGGTCTGGATCCGATCCCGGTTGCGGAGTGGTTGCCTTATTTTAATGACAGGCTGAAAGCTTCGGGGGCCGGCATAACGATTGAGGCCTTGCGGGAACTTGACCGGATTGCCTGCTCCGTGCCGAATACGATATGTGAAATAGGGGCATATTTATGTGATGTCGTTTCAAGAAAAAAAGTGGATGTTGCCGCAATACGGGGCTCGGTTGGGGAGATCATATCCAGGAAATCCCAATCCTACAGATACCAGACGTCCCTGCTGACGGAAAATGAGAAGAGGTTCTGTATCGCCCTCTCCGCAATGAGGCCTGTTGTGTCCATACTGTCAAAGGACTTTCTTGCAGAGGCGGGGGTATCGGCTTCCGGTTCGAAAAAAATATTTTCCAAACTGTCAAAAGCGGGCTTGGTTGAAGATGACGGCAGGAACGGTATAAGAATGTCAAATCCGTTGCTGGCTGAATTTTTGAAAAATGAGGTTTAAGCGGTATGCCACGGACCGTTCATCTTGTCAGTCTCGGCTGCCCCAAAAATCTCATTGATTCGGAGGTCATGCTCGGGCTTTTGCAGAAGGACGGCTATGTGCTGACGGACAATCCTGCCAAAGCCGATGTTATTGTTGTAAACACCTGCTCGTTTGTTCTCGACGCCAAGCGCGAGTCGGTTGAGACGGTGCTGGAGCTTTCTGAAAAGAAAAAACCGGGCGCCAAACTCGTGGTGTCCGGATGCCTTCCGCAGTTATATGGAAAAAAAATCGCGGCCGCAATGCCCGAAGCCGAGCTGTTTCTTGGTACGGGGGAATATCACCGGATTGCGGATCTTTTGCGCGTCAGCGCAAAGAGCATGGGTAAAAACCGCGTTCATGCGGGGGCGCCCGGGTTCATCCATTCCGACCACCATCCGCGCGCGCATACGGGGCCGGCGCACACCGGGTGGCTTAAAATATCCGAAGGCTGCAGCCGCCGCTGTGCGTTTTGCGTGATTCCGCGCATACGCGGGAATGTTCGCTCAAGAACCGTGGTTTCGCTTGTCAAAGAGGCCCGTGCACTCGTCTCCGGAGGCGTCAGGGAACTCAATCTCGTGGCGCAGGACCTGACCGAATACGGGCGTGACCTCAAAAGCGGCGACAATCTGGAAAAACTGCTGCCCGCGCTTTGCCGCATAAAAAAGCTTGAATGGATCCGTCTTTTGTATGTATACCCCGACGATTTTTCGGATCGTCTTGTCGATATGATCGCGGGTGAACCGAAAATCGTCAAATACATCGACATTCCGCTCCAGCATACTTGTGACAGAATCCTTAAAAGCATGCGCCGGGGGGTGCGCAAAAGGCGCATCCATGAACTTGTGAGCCGTCTGCGTGAGCGTGTACCCGGGATCGTAATACGAACATCGATCATCGTGGGATTTCCCGGAGAAACAAAAGCTGATTTCAGGGAATTGTGCCGGGATCTCGCCACGCTTGATCTCGACCGCGTGGGCGTGTTTCCGTATTCGCGGGAGGAGGGCACGCCGGCGGCAAAAATGGCGGGACAGGTCGCGCGCATGGAAATAAAAAAACGCGAAGCCGCTCTGCTCGGGCTGTTGCAAAAACAGTCGCTTGCCAGGCAAAGCGCAATGATTGGACGCCGCGTGCGGGTGGTCATCGAGGGCGGAAGCGGCGAAAGTGAAATGCTTTTGCAGGCCCGCATGTCAACCCAGGCGCCGGGCGGAATCGACGGCTGGGTTTACGTGACGGACGTTGCACGGGACATTAGAGCGGAGGAGCTCCTGCCTGGAAGAATATTCGACGCCGAAATCACCTCTGCCATGCCCCACGACCTGACCGCGAGAGTGATTGGAATATGAGCGTGATATTTGAAATATTCCTGCGCGAAGCAAATGCCGAGGGTTTTTCTTCGTCCGGCGGCGTGGATGCGGAGGCGTTTTTCAAAAGCAAGCTGTACCGCAAAAGCATCGAACATTATTCAAGGGCGGTAAAAGACGACAGGATCGCCGCCATGGAATATCTCGCGCGTGGCGAGGCCCCGCGCCGGGACATTGAAAAAGTCATGCCCGGCACGAAGGCTCTTCTTTGCGCCGCGCTTCCGTACGGACATTGGCCGCATGCGATGCCGTCTCCGAACGAAGGGCCCAGATATTCGAGATATGTCCAGGGAGGCGATTATCATCGCGAGGTCACGCTCAAGCTTGAAAATATCATGCGTAAAATCACCGCAGAACACAACGAGCTGAAATACAGGATCTGCGTGGATACGGCACCGGTGCTCGAAAAAATCGTGGCCGCCGCCTGCGGCATCGGGTGGATCGGTAAAAACACCCTTCTCATGAACGAACGCTCGGGCAGCTTCATGTTTCTTGGCGTCGTGTTGATTGACGCCACCATAGGAGCGGACGTTGAGGTGATGGATGATTCGGCCTGTGACGGATGCTCAAGATGCGTTGATGCGTGCCCCACGCGGGCGCTTTGCGCTCCGATGAAGCTCGACGCCAGGCGGTGCATCAGCTACCAGACGCTTGAGAACAAGAGCGGCCCGGACCTGTCGATTGGGCGCGCGAATTACGGCAACTGGGTGGCGGGGTGTGACGTCTGCCAGGATGCCTGTCCGGTTAACGAGCCGCTCAGGCGCCCGCCGCACAGGAGTCTCAGATGGTCGATGAACTGGAACGAGCATATCGAGGAGACGGAGGCGCAGTTCAGATCACGCGTGCAGGGCACGCCCCTTGAGTGCATGAGCCATGAGCGGTTTTTGAAAAATATTGTAATTATGGGAGGCTCGGATTGATGAAGATATTTGTTACCGGCACGACAGGGTTCATCGGGATTCCGCTCATGCGCGCGCTTGCCGCCCGCGGAAACGAGGTGGTTCCGTTCAGGGGCGACGTGCGTAATGCAACTGCGGTCGTGAAAGCCATGCGCGGGTGTGAAGCGGTGTTTCACCTGGCCGGAAGGATTTCGTACAGGGCCTGCGACAGGCCGCTCGTCCGCGCCGTGAATGTCCAGGGAACGGTAAATGTCCTGGAGGCGGCGCGCGCACTCGGCATCAGGCGCATGGTTCACACCTCGTCTATTGTCACGGTCGGTGTGTCGTGGGATCCGGGGCAGGTGTTGGATGAAGATGCGGTATTCAACGCCGCGAGGCTCAGACTTGAGTATTTTGATTCCAAACGCGAGGCCGAGAACCGGGTAATGGAGGCGGCGGCGCGCGGCCTTGATGTTGTAATTGTAAATCCGGGCGTGGTGGTCGGAGAGCCCGGGGATTGCGGGCGTCCGGGGCCGGTCAATAAATCGGTGCGCACTCTCGCGCATCTGCCGTTCACGCTGCCCGGCGGAAACAGCTGGGTTGATGTGAGGGATGTTGTGGCCGGTCATCTGCTTGCCTTTGAAAAGGGGAGGAGCGGCAGACGCTATATTCTCGCGCATGAAAATATCAGCAATGCCGACGTGAGAAGACGTTTTGCCGTGGAGACGGGAGGCAGCCTGCCCTTCATTCATCTGCCGGCACGCGTGCTGCGTGCCTGCGCCAGGATGACCGGCAGCCAGGTCGCAATGCGCATCGGCGGTTTTTATATGTATTATGATTGTTCGCGCGCAAGGAAGGAGCTTGGATGGAATCCGCGCCCGGCCTGGCCGGCGATCAAGGCAATGGCCCTCAGCGGATAATGCGTATTCCGTGAAGTCCGACCGAGGTGCGCTCCGCCGCCGTAAACCGCAAGGTGATCTGGGTTTTGCCGGGAGGAATTGATTTGAACGCGTGGTACAGGCGCGTGGTATCCGCCTTGATGCAGGACTGTCCCTCTTCGTCGAACGTGAGATCTTCGGAACCGAAAACCTCGAACGCCGGGGCGCCATCGAGGTCGATCACGACCTTGGCCATTTCGTAGGTTTTTTCCATCGATTGCGCCACCAGCGAGAGTCCCGGATGCGGACAGCAAAAACCGATTTCGGCCTCCTTGTCCCTCGTGAAGATCCTGTCGCCGTCCTGGTGCCATTTCCCCTTTATGAAGAATTCTCCCTCTTTCATCACCTGGGGGCGGTCCCCCTTGAATTCGGCATAGCCGGTTCCGGGTTTGTCTTCAAGCGGCTTGAATCCTGGCTCTGGATACTTCACGTTGCGTCCGCGTCCCAGATCCATGATGTGAACGTCAGCGGACAGCTCGCCGGATTGCTCTTTGAATAGTGGAAGAAGCGCAAGGCCCGGATCAGTGCTGCGCAGGTGTTTTTGCAGCTCCTCTTCGGGTTTTTCATTCCAGCCATCTCCGCTATGACTGTAAAGCACTTCCCGTTTGTTTACGACTGCAATGGCGGGCAGCTTTTTGACATCAAAAGCTTCACAGATCAGATAATCCGGGTCCACGGCCACGGGACAGGTTATCTGATGGCGGCGGATTATGGCCTCGATGGCGGTTCTATCCTTGAGGTAGGTGTAAAAAGAGGGGATTACGACGAGAAATTTTACGTTGTTTACGTGGTAGCGTTTTTGCATCTCCCTGGTAAAGGAGATCATTTTCTGCCCGCTGAAGGTCGAGGGGTTGAGGATCGTTATCATCCACGAGAATTCATCGAAATCCTTGTCCAGCGGGAAAACCGAGGCCTTCCGGCCCTCGGCCCTGTAAATCACGAATTTCGGCGAACAGCCGAACCAGAAAGGAAGATTTGCTGCGCGCGCCTGTTCGATCGCTTCCTCTTTTGTGAGCTCTTTTTCTTTTTTCTTCCAGGCGGTCATCTCAGTTGCCCCGATCTTCGGGACCGCGGATCGGTCCACGTTTCTTTCCAAGGGATGTTATCATGGCAAGTATTGCAATCAAACCGGCCACCAGCAGGGCCAGATGGAATGAATCGATGAAATTCCCGCCTGACTTTTCCATTTTCCACGCAAACACCCCGGTTGACATGCCGGTGCCGGTTACAAATCCGAGATTTCTTACTGTTGCGGTGAGTGCGGACGCTACGCCGAGTTTGGACGGCTGGACGGACGACATGACGGCGTTGTTGTTGGGGGACTGGAACATGCCTGTTGCAAGCCCCAGCAAACAGAGGCCGAGCACGATTGCCACCGGGCCGGTATCGGCTTGCAGGCCCGGGCCGGTGAGTCCGGCCATCAGAAACATTCCGAGCGCCGCCATGAGTGCTCCCGAAAAGCTGAGTTCCTGGCTTCCCAGTTTGTCCGAGAGCCGTCCGCTGAAAGGCGCGACCACAAATATCGTAAGCGGGATTGCGGTCATGAAAAGGCCCATCCGGTCCGGGGAATATTTCAAAATCTCTTCAAGATAAAACGGCATCATCACATACAGTGACGAATACGATGCGAACATCAGAAAACTGGAAAGCAAGCCGGTCCAGAACGTCCGGTTCCGGAGCAGCGACAGATCAAAGAGCGGAGCCCTGGCTTCGGCTTCAACTTTCACGAAAATAAGTGCTAGCAGTACTGATACGGGAGTCATGATCCAATACGATATCTTGAGCGGTGCGCTGCCGGACACTGAAATGCTTGGAGGGTCCATCAGCAGGATGAACGAGAGCAGCAGGAGCGTTTGCAGAAACGCCCCGCCCCAGTCAAAGGGCGGTGATGGCCTGTCCTTATGGTCTGTAGTGATGAAACGGTGGGCAAGGGTTATTCCGAGAAGACCGATTGGAATATTTATAAAAAATATACTGCGCCATCCCATTTTTGCTATCAAAATGCCGCCGATGCCCGGGCCGGAAATGAGTCCGGCGCTAACAACCATGGCAAGGGTGCCCAAGGCTTTGCCGCGCTCGCCCGCCGGGAAGGCCGCAGTTATGATTGCGGGGCTGTTGGCCATGAGCATTGATGCGCCCACGCCTTGGACTGTTCTTGAAAACAGCATCCAAGCCAGGGTGGGCGATATGCCGCACAGCAGTGAGCCGATGATAAAGACAAGAAATCCAAACTGAAAAATCCTTTTTCGTCCGTATTGGTCGGACATCCGTCCGAAGGGAAGCAGAAGGCAGGTAATGATGATTGAGTAGATTATCGCAACCCACTTGATGCGGCCGAGGTCAGCGCCAAGCGTTTTTGTTAGTGTGGGCAGGGCTATATTGACAATGCTCGAATCGAGCGTTGCCATGAATGTTCCGCAGGCCACCGCCGTAAGTACCAGCCACCGCTGTCGCATTAAATAAATTTAACAAGAATCATTGTGACGTCAATGTAATAGGTGCTAATCTTCTGGTCATGAAAACGCCTGAACTTTTATCTGTTGCCAAAGAGCTTAGGGTCTGGATCATCGAAATGCTGGCCGAGTCACGTTCAGGGCATCCCGGCGGCAGTTTGTCGTCGGTTGATCTGCTTGCGGCGCTCTGGTTTTCGGAGATGCGGGGAGTGGATGCGCCGGGCGGAATCAAGGATGATCGCGACCGTTTCATCATATCAAAGGGGCACGCAGTGCCGGCGCTTTATGCGGTTCTGGCGAAAAAAGGATTCATAGCCCCGGAAGAACTCAAGACGCTTCGCAAGACCGGAAGCCGGCTCCAGGGGCATCCCGACAGGATGAGGTTGCCGATCGTCGAGACTTCGACCGGATCGCTGGGGCAGGGACTCTCGGTTGCCCAGGGGCTTGCGCTCGGGCTCAGGATGGAAGGAAAAAAATCACGCGTGTACTGCCTGCTCGGCGATGGCGAGATCCAGGAGGGGCAGGTCTGGGAGGCCGCGATGTCGGCGCCCAAGTTCGGGCTTTCGAACCTGTGCGCCATTTTGGATGCTAACGGCGCGCAGATTGACGGACCCGTGAGCCAGGTGATGCCGCTTGAGCCGCTGGCGGACAAGTGGCGCGCGTTTGGATGGCACGTGATTGAGATCGACGGGCACGACATGGAAAAAATCCTGCATGCATATAAAGAAGCCAGGGAGCTTGGTCAGAGCGGCGCGGGCAGGCCGGTGCTGATCCTTGCGCGCACCATAAAGGGCCGGGGCGTTTCGTTCATGGAAGGAAAAATCGAGTGGCATGGTGTCGCGCCGGACGGGGAACAGGCAAAAAAAGCGATTGCAGAGATAAGGGGGGGCGGGTCCAATGGCTAAGGCAACACGCCAGGCGTTTGCAGAGTCGCTTGTAAAACTTGCCGGCAATCACCAGGAGATCGTGGTTCTGGATGCCGATCTGGCAAAGTCCACAAAGACGGAGCTTTTTGCCAAAAAGCATCCTGACCGTTTTTTTGAAATGGGAATAGCCGAGGCAAACATGATCGGCACGGCCGCGGGGCTTGCGCTTTCAGGAAAACTGCCGTTTTTGTGCAGTTTCGGGTGCTTTCTGACCGGGCGTTACGATACCATAAGAATGAGCGTCGCATATTCGCAGGCCAATGTAAGGCTTGTCGGCACGCACGCCGGCCTTGGAATCGGCGATGACGGCCACAGCCAGATGGGACTTGAAGACATCGCCCTGATGCGCGCGCTTCCGACCATGGGGGTTTTTCAGCCCATGGACGCCCGTGAGACGGAACTTGTGATGGAATATCTTGTCAATGACTGGAAGGGGCCCGCATATCTCCGTCTGACGCGGCAGAATGTCCCGGATCTATATCCCGAGGGCCGCGTGTTCCAGCCGTGCAAGCTCATGGAAATTGTCAAAGTTGATGTTGGCAGGCCGGGAGTGGTCTGTTTTGCAACCGGCGCGGCGGTTGCCGAGGCGGTTGCCGCCGCAGGGGCGTTGTTGCCAAGCGGCATTGCCATGTCCGTCTGGAATGTCCATTCACTCAAGCCTTTTGATGAAGAAGGCATGCTGGCCGCGATCAAGGGTGCCCGGCTTGTTATTTCAGTCGAGGATCACAGTGTGATCGGCGGACTTGGAAGTGCCGTGGCGGAGGCGCTTGCGCGCCACGGATCGCACCCCCCGCTGATACGGCTTGGTGTGCAGGATACGTTTGGACAAAGCGGCGAGCCGGTCGAGCTTTACGACATGTATGGCCTTTCGGCCGCAGCCATTGAAAAGCGCATCAAGTCGCATTTGATTTCAACGGGGAAATAAGCGTGCTTTTTCTCGGGCATCTTGGAATCGGATACAAGCTGTCGGCACCGTTCAACAAAGGGCTGAATCTTTGGTGGCTGTTTTTGGGGATGCTGCTGCCCGATCTGATAGACAAGCCGCTTTATTACGCCGTGCTGCTTTTGTCGGGGCGGGGCCATACAGGAATTATAAGTTGTACGCATGTTTTCGGGCATACCGGGCTTTTGCTTCTGTTTCTTGTCGCCCTGGCGTTTGTTTTCAGGTCAAAGCCGCTGGCGGCCGTGGTTCTTGGCATGGTCACGCATCTGCTTATCGATAATTTGTATGAGCATTTTTTCTATCCGGGGGCATCGAGTTCGTTTCTGGCGCTTGTATTTCCGCTCAAGGGCTGGCGCTTTGCCGACATGCCGTTTGAATCTCCGCGGGAGCATCTCGCCAGCGCGGCGTTCAATCCATATGTCGTTGCCGGAGAGATTGCGGGCGCGTTTTTGCTGCTGTGGGATTTTGTCATAAAAAAGAAGCTTGAGAGAAAACGCCGGTTGCGTCATCATTGATTATTGCAATGGCTAATCCGGGTTTGAAAACTTACACACCAGGCCAGTACATCTTCAAGGAGGGCGATCCTTCGCGCAGCATGTATCTTGTAAAAAGAGGCACGCTCTCCGTGCGCAAGGCCAAGGGGCAGACTTATATCGAGGTCGCCCGCATTTATCAAAACGAGGTTCTTGGCGAGCTTTCGTTTTTCGACCGCCTGCCCAGGAGCGCGTCGGTCATGGCCATCACCGAGGTCGAGGTGATGGAAATAAAATTTGATTCGCTCGACAAGATCTATACGCGCGTGCCCGACTATCTCAAGACGATCATGGCCGCGGTTGCGGACCGCTTGCGCAAGGCAAACGACATGATCCGCAGGCTCCAGAAGGATGTCGTGCAGGACGAGAAGATCATCAAGGGCTACAAGGACGGCCCGAGCGCGGCCGATGCGCTTGCGATTGCAAGCCAGGTGGGCGCCGAAGTCGAGGAGGCCGCAGAGGCCGTCGAAGAGGGGGCTCCGGCCGGGGCGGACAAGTCGCTCGAAGGCCTTGATGAGGTTGCCGCCGACGGCGAGGGCGGCGAAGATAAAAAAGAGTGAATCCCGCCTGGTCATGCCTCAAGAGAAGCGAGCCACCGCGAAGCTTTTCTGATTTTAATCCCGCCAGAATCCACGTCACGTTGCAGATTTTTTACTATTTGAAATATGCCCTTCGGTTTGAGAAATCTGCCGAAGTACTCCAGTTGCTTTGCCGGATTGCCGTCTGACAGCTTAACTTCAACCAGATATTCGGGACGGCCATCCCGGACCGTCAAAAAATCAGATTCTCTTTTCAGCTTGTCGCGCACATAGAAGATGCCGGTTTCATCGCCGGTCGTATCCGTTATAAAATGCAGTCTCTTGAGCAGCGAAACTGCCATGGTATTTTCAAGTCTTGCGGCTTCATCCCCGATTACGCTGCCGGTGTCATAAAAATAAATCTTGGGTTCCTTGAGAATCGCTTTTGCGATGTTTTTGGAATAAGGCCTTACCACAAAAACCACCAGCAGGGCTTCAAGAACCCCGATCCATTTTTTTACGGTATTTGGGGCAACCTGGAGATCTTCAGCAAGGGACTGGTATGAAACAGCGAGACCGACCCTTTCGCGAAGCAGATGTACAAGGGTCGCAATTGACCGGAGGTCGTGAATCTTTTCAAGATCCTGGAGATCATCCCTGATGATCCGTTCAATATTGGTGTTTCTCCAGCGCTTGGCGGCCGTTTCTGATCCCTTTAAGAGAGGTTCCGGAAAACCGCCGAATTTGAGCAATGATTCGAGGGCTTCGTCGGGGCTCATGTGTTTTTTGAGTTCTGCAACCGAGAACGGATCAAGCCTGTAATAATAATGCCTGCCTGCCAGCGAATCTCCGCCTTTTTTATATGTGTCCAGTCTGGCGGATCCTGTGACAATGATTCCGGGCTTGATTCCTTCCGTGTCATATACCCCCTTGATCCAGGATTTCCATTTCTTCATTTTATGGATCTCGTCGAGCACAAGGAGATCACAGTCCCTCTTCCATGCGGTACCGGTTATGATTTTCAAATCATCCAGCCTGTCATAGTTCAGATATTCGGTGGAGTCCGGATATATTGCCCTTGCAAGCGTGGTTTTACCCACTTGCCTCGGCCCCATGAGAAGGACCATCTTTTCATTCAAGTCCGTCTTGATGTGTGAAGCAACGGATCGTTCAAGCATAGGTACCATTATGCACTATCTTGCGGTTTGGTCCAGACTAAAATGCAATACACTGCTTTTTGGTACTACACGCTTAGCGGCTGGTATACGGCTTATGATTACTGCGGCGTGGCAAGAATTATCATCGGCCTGAAATGCGGGCGTGAGACCTTGTGGCCCGGCAAGCGCGTAAACAAAATGGATGAAACGGGGCCGGATTTTACTCTGTAGCCTTCGCGCTCAAAAAATGCGGGGATTTCAAAAAGGTCCTGATCCTTGTGATAAACGCAGACAAGAAACGAAGATCGGAGTGCCTTGATGGTCCGGCGAGCCCCGTGTAGGGCGCCAAGCTCGGCTCCTTCAATGTCCATTTTTACAAGATCGAGCCGTTTGATCTGGTGTCGCTCCACGAAATCGTCAATCGTGGTGACGTTGACCGCTTCACTGCCGGCGCCGGCATTCAGGCCACATTCGAGCGAGCTGCCGCTGATGTTGCTGCCGGTGAAATTGAAATGCATTTTTTGTTGCCGGTCGTGGATTCCGTTTTCAACCACTATTACCCGGCCTGAAGCGATTTCGGGGGCAAAGGTCCTGCGAAGCCCTTCTGCAATATCCCTGATAGGTTCAAAGGCATAAATTTCGGATACACGGTCCTTGATGAGCCAGGTAAAAATACCCTCGCAGGCCCCGACGTCAAACACGACGCTCCCCGGCTCCGGCGTGTACAGATTGAAATAATTGTGAGGGCAGTGCTTGTTTGTTTGCTCAAAAAAGCCCTGCTTTACGGCTGAAAGCGCATGCCTTGCCGGCCAGTGCAGCTTGACGTCGCCCATGGCGACAAGATTGAATCCATCCCTGCCGGGCGTTACGTCCGGCTCCAGCGTGTTTCGTTCAAAAGCGCGCTGCAGGCTCGCAATGAAAAATTTCAATATTTCAACGGTGCCCGCCGGCTCCCTGCCGGTGAGCTTGCCCCAGACGCCCGAAAGGCAGATTGAAGAATAGAAAAGGAGTTTTTTTATTCCGGGAATTCGCATTTCAGGCGCCAAGCTGCCTTATTGCCTCGTAAACGGCAATGCTTGCGGCGTTGGAAAGATTGAGCGAGCGGACGCGGTCGTCGTACATCGGGATTTTGAGCAGGCATGGAGTGTTTTTTGAGAGCAGGCTTTCGGGCAGTCCGGCGGTCTCTTTTCCGAAAATGAGCCAGGTTCCGGGCTTGAACTTGTGGTCATAGATGAGGCGTCCGGCTTTTTTTGAAAAAAACACCCGGGGCGCGTCCACGGGCATTGCTTCAAAAAAATCAGCGGCTGACTTGTGAACGGCAAGCTTGAGATGCTTCCAGTAGTCAAGCCCCGCGCGCCGGAGCTGCGCATCGGAGATGTCAAACCCGAGCGGCTCGACCAGATGAAGCGTGGTGCCCGTTGCAAGACAGGTGCGGCCGATCGAGCCCGTGTTCTGCGGGATCTCGGGTTCAACCAGCACTACGTTCAGGTCGTGCGGCACTGCGCTTACGGCCTCAGCACGCCCGGCATGCGCGGAAACGGCACGGTCTCGCGCACGTGCTCGACGCCGGTGAGCCAGGCCACAGTGCGTTCCACGCCGAGGCCGAAACCCGCGTGCGGCACCGATCCGAAGCGCCGGAGATCAAGATACCAGAAATAGTCGTTTTCTTTCAGGCCGTGTTCGGCGATGCGGCGCTTGAGGGTGTCGACGCGCTCTTCGCGCTGGCCGCCGCCGATGATTTCGCCGTAGCCGTCGGGCGCAATGAGGTCACACCCGAGAGCGTACTTGCCGGTGCCGGCAACGCCTTCGCCGCCCACGCTGTCGGATTGCTTGAAGTAGAAAGCCTTGATACCGGAAGGCATGTGATGCACCCACACGGGGCCGCCGAATTCCTTTCCGAGCGCCGTCTCGTGCGGGGCGCCGAAATCCCCGCCCCACGGAAGCGGGACGCCGTTTTTTTCGAGCACCTTGAGGGCTTCGTCATAGCTGATGCGCGGGAAGGTGCCGCGGATGCTTTGCAGTTTTGAAAAATCGCGCTCAAGGAGCTTGAGTTCGGAGGCTTTTCTTTCGAGTACTGTCTGGACGATGTATTCCATGAACGCATCGCCGAGCTGCATCGTGTCCTCCAGGTCTGCGTATGCAACCTCGGGTTCGACCATCCAGAACTCGGTCAGGTGCTTGCGGGTTTTTGATTTTTCAGCCCGGAAGGTGGGCCCGAACACGTAGATTTTTCCGAAGGCCATCGCGCCCGCTTCGCCGTAAAGCTGGCCCGACTGGGTGAGATAGGCCTTTTCGTCGAAGTACGGCGTTGAAAAAAGCGTGCTCGTCCCCTCGCAGGAGCTCGGAGTCAGGACCGGCGCATCAAAGCGGATGAAGCCGCGCGCATAAAAGAATTCCTCGATACATTTCATTATTTCGGAGCGGACGCGCAGGGCGGCCCACTGGCGGGTGCTCCTGACCCAGAGATGCCGGTTTTCCATCAAAAACTCGACACCGTGCTCTTTCGGCGAGATGGGATACGCCTCGGCAATGCTCACGATCCGGAGCGCCTTGACGCCCAGCTCGTAGCCGCCCGGTGAACGCGGTTCCTTGCGCAGCACGCCGGTGACTTCCACTGCGGATTCCTGCGTGAGTTTGTCAAAATCCGCAAACGCCTCTTCGGGGCATTCGCCCTTGAAAAGTACGCACTGCATGAAGCCGGTGCCGTCGCGCATGATCAGGAATTTTATTTTTCCGGAGCTGCGCTTGTTGTAGACCCAGCCGCGGACGGTCACTTGTTTGCCGTCGTGCTTTGACGACTCTTCGATGTAGAATCTGTCAGGCGTCATTTTTCACCCCGCGCGTTTTTTGGTCTTGTCCGTAGGTTTCCGCCAGGCGGGCCAGCGTGCGGACGTACATGCCGCTTGCGCCCCGCTTTGGATGATAGTCGATATGGGCGGCGCCGTAGGCCATGGCCGCAATATCAAGATGCACCCAGCGCGTCTTCGGGCGGATGAACTGTTTGAGGAATATCGCCCCGCGGATCGTGCCGCCGTTTGCATCGTTGCAGGAATTTTTCATGTCTGCTGCGTCTGATTTCATGTCTTCGAAATATTCGTCGTAAAGCGGGAGCTGCCAGATCCTTTCGCCGCAGTCCGAGCCGGCGTCGCGGACGGCTTCAAACAGCTTGTCATCGTTGCCTAGCGCCGCGCAGCACTGTTTGCCGAGGGCGACCGATACCGCGCCGGTCAGGGTTGCGGCATCGATTATAATGTCCGGCTTGTGCGGCCCGAGATCCTGCGTGTAGTCAAGCGCGTCGGCAAGTATGAGGCGGCCTTCGGCGTCGGTGTTTATGATCTCAACGGTTTTTCCGGAGCGGGCTTTTATTATGTTGCCGGGCTGGACGGCCGCGCCGCCGGGCATGTTTTCGACAAACGCCATGACGCCAAGCACGCGGTTTGGAACCTTGAGGCGGGCGCTTAGCAGGACCGCACCCATTATAGTGGAGGCGCCGGACATGTCGTGTTTCATGTCTTCCATCCTGAGCGACGGTTTTATCGAGATGCCGCCGCTGTCAAAGGTGACACCTTTTCCGACAAGGGCTACGGTTTTGCATTTTGCCGCGTCTTTGGGCGCATACTCAAGAACCACTACGCGCGGCTCGCGCCTTGACCCCTGGTTTACGGCCAGCAAAAGGTCCATGCGCTCCTTTGCAATTTCTTTCGGACCGAGGACGAGGCATTTGATGCCGGTGCTTTTTGCGATTTTTGCCGCTTCAGCGGCAAAGTGCTCCGGCGTTCCGGTGTTTGAAGGTTCGTTGGACCAGTCGCGCGCGAGATTTACCGCTTCGGAGATGGCGCGGGCGCGGACAAGCGCCGCTGAAAGCCGCGTTGCATTTTTCTTGTCCCTGACTGCAAAGATGATTTTTGCGGGCCGGTCTTTTGCGGATTCTTTTTTTGATTTGTATTTGTCGAATTTGTAGGAGGCGAGCGACAGGCCTTCGGCAAATGCGCCAAGAAGCTCGGCGGCGTCATGCCCCAGGCCCTTTGCCGCCAGGAAGAGATCGGCCGAAAAGGCCGCAGTGGTGGATTTTTCGGCCGCGAGCTTTGACCAGGCATGGGCCCCGGCGGAGCGGGCTTTTTCTGCCGTGAGAGCGGCGGGCCGGCCAAAACCCGCAAGAAGCAGGTTTGCAGCAGGCTTCCGTCCGCCGAAACGGATGAAGTCCAGGGAGCCGCATTTTGCGTTGAACTTTCCGGCCTTTTTTACGGCCGATACCGCTTTGGAATAAATCCCGGCGGGAGGGACCGCTTTTTTGCTTTTGTCCTGAAAAACAGGAATCATGGCCGTATCGCAGGCGGGAAGGGAGGCTGAAACGGTTATGGACGGTGTTTTTGCCATTATTGTGACCTCGCTGGTTGCTCGAACCACCTCGTTCGGGTAAGTATTGCTTTAACACAGGCATAAATCATGTTGAAGCGGTATCACCACATAATGGGCGGCTTTTTCAGGGGGGTGGATGTAATTGTCATCGCCACCTGCTGGCTTGCTTCTTACTGGATGCGGTTCAATCTTCCGTTTTTTGAGGTAACAAAGGGGTTCCCTAAATTTGCCACCTATGCGGCGCTTGCGCCGCTGGTAGTGATTTTATGGATGATGGTTTTTTCGGCCATGCGCGTGTACCGGCCGCGACGCATGCTCCGGCGCACGCACGAGGCGCATCTGCTCATCAAATCCCATGGCGTGGCGATGCTGTTTTTTATCGCGCTCACGTATCTGTTCAGCGAATACAAATATTCCAGGGGTGTGATGCTTTATTTCGGCGTGAGCGGCGGGTTTTCGCTTGTACTGTTCAGGCTGGTGCTTCGCAATTCGCTCCGGGTCATGAGACGTCGCGGTTACAATCAAAAAAACGTCCTTATAGTAGGAAGCGGCGGCGCGGTTGATACGCTCAAATGGAAGATTGAAAAATTTCCGGAGCTGGGCATAAGGATTTCGAGAGTGCTTGCGGATGGTTTTGAGCAGGTAGCCGGGATTGTAAGGTCCGAAAACATCGACCAGGTGCTTATCGCGCTGCCGCGCCACCAGTATGGCGAGCTTGATCGCATATTGCGGGATCTCAACGACGAGATGATCGAGATCCAGCTTGTGCCCGACGTTCACGAATACGTCACGCTTGGCTGCGAGGTCGAGGATTTTGACGGGATGCCAATTGTCCAGCTCAATGATTCGCCGCTGGGCGGCTGGAACGCCGTGTTCAAGCGTATGACGGATGCGGCCGTGTCGCTGCTTGCGCTTCTGGTGCTTTTACCGCTTTTTGCGGTTATTGCGTTGCTGATCAAACTGACCTCCCGCGGCCCGGTGTTTTATTCCCAGGACAGGATGGGGCTGGACGGGCGGGTTTTTAAAATGGTCAAGTTCCGGTCGATGAAGCCGGGATCGGATGGCGGCATTGGCGCCGGCTGGACGCGCAAGGATGATGACCGCCGGACGCGGCTTGGTTCTTTTCTTCGCGCTACAAGCATGGATGAGCTGCCGCAGTTCTGGAATGTTTTCAGGGGCGATATGTCTCTTGTGGGGCCGAGGCCGGAGCAGCCTTTTTTTGTCCAGCAGTTCAAGCGGCAGATCCCGTTTTATATGCTCAGACACAAGGTCAAGGCCGGTCTGACCGGTTGGGCGCAGGTCAACGGTTGGCGCGGTGACACCTCGCTCGACAAGCGCATCGAGTGTGACCTGTATTATATTAAAAACTGGTCCCACACCCTTGATCTGAAAATAATGTTCATGACCGTCTGGCGCGGTTTTATAAATAAAAATGCCTACTGAGTACTTGTGTAAAAAATTTTTATACAGTGTAAAAAATACCTGTTTCTTCCAAAAACACATTACATGCTGACAAAATTCTGACAGTTGATATTTGATCTCATTAAAAAACGGCTGTTTTTAGAGGGTTTTGTGGATAACTTTGAAATCACACCACCCTGTTGGCAATATAAGAGAAAATAAGCAATAATTACAAATAGATAATAGATGTGGATAACTTGCGGTTTTGATGTGGATAACTTAGGTGGCTAGGGTGTTGGAGTTGGTGTCGGGGTGGAG
>Ga0208375_1002129_pt1 | contig 19496 bp, 18 predicted proteins | sample RifOxyD1_FD_184038 | JGI IMG/M metagenome (GOLD analysis project Ga0208375, IMG submission 184038) | Soil microbial communities from Rifle, Colorado - Rifle Oxygen_injection D1 (SPAdes) | ecosystem: Environmental > Terrestrial > Deep subsurface > Rock core/Sediment | place: Rifle, Colorado... | reverse complement strand
CCAGGTGAAAGCGCGCGAACAGCTCGAAATCTTCATTCATGCGGCCAGGAAGCGCAGCGAGGCGCTCGACCATGTGCTGCTGTTCGGCCCGCCGGGGCTGGGCAAGACCACGCTGGCACACATCATCGCGCGCGAGATGGGCGTCAACCTGCGGCAGACCTCGGGGCCGGTGCTGGAACGCGCCGGCGATCTGGCGGCCCTGCTGACCAACCTCGAACCCAACGACGTGCTGTTCATCGACGAGATTCACCGCCTGAGTCCGGTGGTCGAAGAGGTGCTGTATCCCGCACTGGAGGACTTCCAGATCGACATCATGATCGGCGAAGGCCCGGCGGCGCGCTCGGTCAAGCTCGACCTGCCACCGTTCACCCTGATCGGCGCCACCACGCGCGCGGGCATGCTGACCAACCCGCTGCGCGACCGCTTCGGCATCGTCGCGCGGCTGGAGTTTTATACGGCCGAAGAACTCGGCTTCATCGTCCACCGTTCGGCCGGGCTGTTGCAGATGAACCTGGAGGAAGCCGGCGCGCTGGAAATCGCCAAACGATCGCGCGGCACGCCACGCATTGCCAACCGCTTGTTGCGGCGGGTGCGCGACTACGCCGAGGTGAAGGCCGATGGCCACGCCACCGGTGCGGTGGCCGATGCGGCGCTGGTGATGCTTGACGTCGATCGCGCCGGGCTCGACATGATGGACCGCAAGCTGCTGTCGGCCGTGGTCGAAAAATTCATGGGCGGTCCGGTCGGGCTGGACAATATTGCCGCCGCCATCGGCGAAGAGCGCGACACCATCGAGGATGTCCTGGAACCCTATCTGATCCAGCAGGGCTATCTGCAACGCACCCCGCGCGGCCGCATTGCCACGCCGCTGGCGTACCGCCACCTCGGCCTCGCTGTTCCGTCCAGTGAGGCCGATCTGTTTTGAATTCAGTGTTTTGAACATGACGTTTCAGTGGCCCGTCCGCGTGTATTGGGAAGACACCGATGCCGGCGGCGTGGTGTATTACGCCAACTATCTGAAGTTCATGGAACGCGCGCGCTCGGAATGGTTGCGTGCGCTCGGATTCGAACAGGATGTGCTGCGCGACACGCACGGCGCAGTGTTCGTGGTGCGGCGGGTGGAAGTCGATTACCTGTCGCCCGCGCGTTTCAACGACGCTCTGGACGTGTCGGTCAGCCTCAGGCGCATCGGCGGCGCCAGCCTGATGGTGGAACAAACCGTGGCGCGCGGCGTCACACCCCTGATCGCGGCGCGGGTGACGCTGGCGTGCGTTGATGCCGCGCTTTTCAAACCCGTTAAAATTCCCGCGTTCATCCTTCAAGCCCTGGAACCTGCCACGTGAACCCTGAACTCGGTCAAGACCTGTCCTTGCTGCACCTCATCTGGAATGCCTCGTTGCCGGTTCAGCTCGTCATGCTGCTGCTGCTGGGAGCCTCGCTGATGTCGTGGTGGGTCATTTTCATCAAGCTGTTTGCATTGAAGCGCGCGCGCCAATTGACTGACCAGTTCGAGCAGGAGTTCTGGGGCGGGGGCGACCTCAATGCGCTCTATCAGCGGATATCCAGCGGGCGGGAGAGCGTGTGCGAAATGGGGCGCATCTTCGAAGCCGGGTTTCGCGAATTCATCAAGCTGCGCGGCCAGCCGGGGCAGGCGCTCAGTGTCATTCTCGACGGCACCCGCCGTGCCATGCGCGCCACGTATCAGCGCGAACTCGACAGCCTCGAGTCGCATCTGTCCTTTCTTGCCACGGTCGGTTCGGTGTCGCCCTACGTCGGCCTCTTCGGCACGGTGTGGGGGATCATGATTGCCTTCATCGGGCTGTCGAGCGTGGCACAGGCGACGCTGGCGCAGGTCGCGCCGGGCATCGCCGAGGCGCTGATCGCCACCGCCATGGGACTGTTCGCCGCGATCCCCGCCGTGGTCGGCTACAACCGCTACACCCACGACATCGACCGCCTGGCCAACCGCATGGAAAGCTTCATGGAAGAGTTCTCCAACATCCTGCAGCGTCAGGTCACCAAGGCGGTCTGAGTCATGGCGCGCACCCGCAAGCAGGTTGCCGAGATCAACGTCGTGCCGATGATCGACGTGATGCTGGTGCTGCTGGTCATCTTCATGGTGACCGCGCCCTTCATCAACCCCGCCCAGGTCGAGCTGCCGAGCGTCGGCAAGACCTCGCAAACGCCGTCGCAACCGCTTGAAGTCATCATCAAGGAATCGGGCGAATACGTGCTGAAGAACCGCGCCACCGACAGCGCCGAGCAGGTGGTGACGAAGCGGGAACTGGCGGCCGCAATCGATGAGCTGCACCGCGCATTGCCGGATCAACCGGTGGTCATCGCGGCGGATAAAAATGTCCGCTACGAAGAAGTGATGCATACGATGAACCTCCTGCAGAAGGCGCAGATCACCCGCATCGGCCTGCTTGCCAAACCCGCGCCATGAGGCTTGCGGCAGACACCCCGGTTAGCCGCAATACTGACAAGCGTGTGGCGGGCGCGCTGGCGCTGGGGGTACATGCGCTGTTTGTGCTGTTGTTGGTATTTGGAGTGTCGTGGCAAACCGAGCATCCCGCGCCGGTGATGGTCGATTTGTGGCAGAGCTTGCCAGCGGAAACGTCGTCACCGCGTGCGGTGAGCCATCCCGATCCCGTCAAGCCTGGGCCCAAGCCCGTACCCAAACCTGCACCCGTGCCCAAGCCGGTGGCCGAAGAGCCGCCCCCCAAGGCACCCGATATCGCGCTGGAAAAGAAACGCGCCGAAACCGAACGGCAGAAAAAGCTGAAAGCGATCCAGCAAGCCGAGGCAAAGGCGCGGGAAGCGTCTGCGCGGGCCGAGGCAGACGCGTTGCAGAAGGCGCGTGACAAGCAAACCGAGCAGAAAAAACAGGCCATGCTGCGCCAAATGGAAGCCGACGAGTTGAAACAAAGCATGGTGAATGAGGCATCAGCGAATGCTGCCCGGGCGGCCAAACAGGCCGAAGCGCAGGCGGCGGGCGCGCGCCAGGCTGCGCTGTCACAGACCATTGGAAAATACCGCGACCTGATCAGCGCCACGGTGCGGGGCAATACCCGGCTGCCCGACAACCTGAAAGGCAATCCGCAAGTGCGCTGTCTGGTGAAGGTGTTGCCCACGGGTGACGTGGTGAGCGTGCGGGTGACGCAGTCGAGCGGCAATGCGGCGTATGACGCTGCCGTGGTGCGCGCCATCGAAAAATCCTCGCCGCTGCCGTTGCCAACTGAGCGCGAGGCGCGCGCTGCATTTGTTCCGGAACTTTCCTTTACCCATCGCCCCCAAGAGTGAGCGTGGTTGTTGACGCTTTAGCGGCTTTACAAACACGGCCGGCCCTTCGCGGGTCGAGCCCGAATATGGGCTTGTCGCAGTCGGCTATACTCGACCGGCATCCAGCTATTTAATTTGAGACTTCCGCCCATGTTGCGTGCTGCCTTGCTGTTCCCCCTGTTTTTTCTGGCGATGCTGTGTGCACCGTTCACCGCGCGCGCTGCGATGGAAATCGAAGTAGTCGGCGGAGCGGCCAACAAGATTGCAATCGCCCTGTTGCCGTTTGGAACCGCACAAAACCAGCCCGTACCGGCGTTGGCCCAAATTGTGGGCGATGATCTCAAGCGCAGTGGGCAGTTTGCGTTTCTGGACACGGGCGGTACTCCGCCACCGGCCGATATCGCACGCGTCAATGCTGGCGTGTGGCGCAGCCAGGGCGCCGAGGCGGTGGTGGTGGGTCAGGTGGTGGCCTTGCCCGGCGGGCGCTTTGAAGTGAAATTCCGCTTGCTGGATGCCGTCAAACAGACGCAGCTGGCGGGCTTCAGCTACACCATTACGGCTGGACAATGGCGCACCACCGCCCACCAGATCGCCGACATCATTTACGAAAAACTTACCGGAACGCGCGGCGCGTTCAGCAGCCGCATCGCCTATGTGCAAAAGCAGGGAAAACGCTTTGAATTAAAGGTGGCCGATGCCGACGGACAGAATCCGCGCACCGTGGTGCGTTCTGGCGAGCCGTTGATTTCACCGGCGTTTTCGCCCGATGGCACGAGTCTGGTTTACGTGTCGTTCGAAGACAAAAAGCCGATTGTCTATGTGCAGTCATTACGTGATGGCGGCCGTCGCAAGGCCGCAGCGTTCAAGGGTTCCAATTCAGCCCCTGCGTGGGCGCCCGATGGCAAGCGGCTGGCCGTGGTGCTGACACGTGATCAGGCATCGCAGATCTATCTCATCAATGTCGATGGCAGCGGCTTGACCCGTCTCACCCGGGGCGGCAACATCGATACCGAACCGGTGTTTTCGCCGGATGGCCAGATGCTTTACTTCACCTCGGACCGTGGCGGCAGCCCGCAGATTTATCGCGTGTCGGCCAGCGGTGGCGAGCCTAAACGCCTGAGCTTCAACGGCAGCTACAATGTGTCGCCGACGGTCAGTCCGGATGGCCGTTATCTGGCCTATATTGGTCGGGAAGGTGGCCGCTTTCGCGTGGTGCTGCAGGAGCAGGCAAATGGGCAAACCCGTGTGCTGACCGATAGCGCACGCGATGAATCGCCCAGCTTCGCACCCAACGGGCAGTCGGTGTTGTATGCCACCGTTCAGGGTGGACGTGGGGTGTTGGGTACGGTGAGCCTGGATGGGAAAACCCGTGCCCGGCTGTCTGAATCAGGTGTCGATGCACGCGAGCCCGACTGGGGTCCATGAGCATCATTTGGTGCGTTGTTTTTTTTATCAACAGGAGAGATCAACATGAACAAGATTTTGGGCGCATTACTGCTTGCTTTAACCCTTTCTGCCTGCAGCACCACCGGCAAGGAAGCCACCGTCGAGGACCGCACCAGCAGCGGCGCCACGCAATCAGCAAGCGGCACGCCCGCGGGCACGGGGACTGAAACCAGTGGACTGGGTACGGATAGTGCGACCGGCAGTTCGCTTGATGGCAGCGGCAAATATGCTGGCGACCCCCGCAAAGACCCTGCAAGCCCGCTCTCCAAGCGCAGCGTCTATTTTGATTTCGACAGTTTCGTGGTGAAAGACGAATTCAGCCCGGTGCTTGAAGCGCATGCCGCCTACCTGGCGTCCAAGCGTGACTCCCGCGTGATTCTGCAGGGCAATGCCGACGAGCGTGGCAGTCGTGAATACAACCTGGCTTTGGGCCAAAAGCGTGCCGAAGCGGTTCGCAAAGCCTTGATGGCGCTGGGCGCGACCGATGCGCAACTGGAAGCAGTGAGCTTTGGCGAAGAAAAGCCGCGTGACGAGGCCGATACTGAAGCGGCCTATGCCGAGAACCGTCGCGTCGATGTCGTGTACGGAGACGAGTAACGCGTGATGAAGTCGGTGTTGAATTGGATGGTTGTGGCGGGGGTGTCGTTGGCGGCACCCCTTCATTTGGCGCAGGCGGCGGACATGACTGATATGAACCAGCCGTTGCCCGTCGCAGCGGATGCCGGTCTGGCCAAGCCGGAAAATGGGACTCAGCCAACCCCGAATGTGCTGAACCTGCTGCGGGAAATCGAGACGCTCAAGGCCGAGGTGGCCAAGCTGCGTGGCTTGACTGAGGTGCAGGCGCACCAACTGGATACGCTGGACAAGCGGCAAACCGATTTGTATGCCGACCTCGACCAGCGTCTGACCGAGCTCGCCAAAGAGGCCAAGGCCGCCGTGCCCGTGGCACCTGATGCCGCCACGGTTGCGCCCCCTGATGCCCAGGTGGAATCGGCCGCCTACGAAGCCGCGCTCAAGCTGTTTCGCGAGGACAGCTACACAGCCGCCATCGCGGCATTCAAGACGTTTCTCAAAACCTATCCGGACAGCGCGCTGGCACCCAACGCGCAATACTGGATCGGCTATTCGTATTACGCATTGAAGGACTACAAGACTTCTCTGGCCCAGCAGCAAAAGCTGGTGGTGGTTTACCCGACCAGTGCAAAGGTTCCTGATGCGCTGCTCAACATCGCCTCCAACGAGATTGCGCTGAACAAGCTTGCCGCCGCGCGCAAAACGCTGGAGCAACTGGTTGCCCGCTATCCCGGCACGCCTGCTGCAGATCTGGCGAGCCGTCGGCTGGCCACGCTGAAGTAAGCATGTCCGATGTCTTGACGCTGCACCCGCAAGGAGTAGGCCGTGGTTGCGCCCGCGAGCACCCGGAAGGGCATAAAGGGGAGGCCGTGATTGTGGAGCCGATAAATCGGCAACAACCACGCACTCAAGCCGATGAGTCGACAACAACCACGCTGCGTTTAACCGAGGTTTTTCTGTCGTTGCAGGGTGAAACCAGCCGCGCCGGCTTGCCGACCGTGTTTGTTCGCCTGACCGGCTGCCCGTTGCGCTGTCGCTGGTGCGATACGCCCTACAGTTTTCAGGGCGGCGAAACCGTCACGCTGAATGCCCTGCTGGCGCAAATTGCGGCGTTTGGCGTGCCGACCGTGTGCGTGACCGGTGGCGAACCGCTGGCGCAAAAAAGCTGCCCGGCATTGCTGACGGCCTTGTGCGACGCCGGTTATTCCGTCTCGCTCGAAACCAGCGGCGCGCTCGATGTCAGCCCGGTCGACCCGAGGGTATCGCGCATCGTCGACATCAAGGCGCCGGAGTCGGGCGAGGAGGCGCGCAATCGCTGGGAGAACCTTGCCCACCTCACGCCGAATGATGAAATCAAGTTTGTTCTGGCCAGTCGCGCCGACTACGATTGGGCGCGCGAAGTCATCCGCGCGCAGAACCTGATCCGCATCTGTCCGGTGCTGGTGTCGCCGGTTCAGGGGGAGCTGCAACCGGCGCAACTGGCCGACTGGGTGCTCGCCGACCGGCTGCCCGTGCGGATGCAGCTGCAACTGCACAAAATACTCTGGGGCAACACGCCGGGAAAATGAAGCCTGCTGTCATTCTGCTATCGGGCGGGCTCGATTCCGCTACCGTGCTGGCCATCGCGCGCGAAGCCGGCTATGCCTGTCACACCTTGAGTCTCGATTACGGCCAGCGCCACAACGCCGAACTGGCTGCCGCCGCGCGTCTGGCACGGAGTCTGGGCGCAGTCGAGCATCGGGTCGTGAAACTCGGCCTGGGGGATTTTGGCGGCTCGGCGTTGACCGATGCCTCCATCGCCGTGCCCGAAACGCCCACCAGCGGCATTCCCGCCACCTATGTGCCGGCCCGCAACACCGTGATGCTGTCCCTGGCGCTGGCCTGGACCGAGGTGCTGGGCGGGCGCGACATCTTTATCGGCGTCAACGCGGTTGATTATTCGGGCTACCCTGATTGCCGGGCTGAATTCATCGCAGCCTTTGAGCATATGGCCAACCTGGCCACCCGTGCCGGGGTCGAAGGCGCGCAGTTGCGCGTTCATGCGCCGCTGCAATATCTGTCCAAGGCAGAAATCATCCAGCGCGGCATTCAACTGGGCGTGGATTACGCGCAAACCGTAAGTTGTTATCAGGCCGACCTTGAAGGCCGCGCCTGCGGACGCTGTGATTCCTGTCGCCTGCGACGTGAGGGCTTTCTCAACGCAGGCATTCCCGATCCGACACACTACTACTCAGTCGCCGACTGAGCCGGGCGCGACGCGCATGCGGCCACGCCGCACCGTACGACATCATGTGTTTTCCTCTCACAGGCACGCAAGCCCGGCTTTGCCCAAGCGCCCCAATGGTATTTATTGGTCAGCCTGGCTTGTGCGCAAACATATTATGATTCTCTAATTTTTCCGGGCGCCCGCAGCGGCCCGGCATTCTGTTCCCGAGGAGAAATAGCCGAATGACTTATGAAGATTTCGCCAGTGCGCACTCGTTTTTTCTGTGGTCGACCTTTGCGATCGCGATGATCTTTGGCGCCGTGGTCAACAAGACCAACTTCTGCACCATGGGCGCGGTGTCCGACTGGGTCAACATGGGCGACACTGGACGCATGCGCGCCTGGATACTCGCCATCGCGGTCGGCGTGCTGGGCGTGACGGGCCTCGAGGCTGCCGGCCTGGTCAACGTCAGCAGCACCTTCCCGCCCTACCGCCAGAACAGCTTGCCCTGGCTGGAATACGCACTCGGCGGCGTCCTGTTCGGCATCGGCATGACGCTCGCCTCCGGTTGCGGCAACAAGACCCTGATCCGCATCGGCGGCGGCAACCTCAAGTCGATCATGGTGCTGTTGGTCATCGCCCTGATCGCCTACTTCATGATCAATCCCTTTCCGGGCAGCGACAAGACGCTTTATTCCACCCTGTTCTATCCCTGGACCAATCCCACCGCAATCGCCTTGAGCACCAACCAGGACCTGGGCGCCATACTCTTCAGCGACGATGTCGCAACCGGCCGCATGGTGGCGGGAGGCGTCGTCGGCATCGTGCTGCTGGCATGGGCCTTCAAATCGGCAGATTTCCGCACCAACTTCGACAACGTCCTCGGCGGTCTCGTGGTCGGCCTCGTGGTGCTCGCCGCCTGGTATCTCACCAGCAACATCATGGTCAACGCTGACGGCGAAGTGATGTCGCTGCAAGCCTACGTGCAGAGCTGGGATTTCTACGCGCCCGCTGACGCCGTTCGCCCCGATGTCGCCCCGCTTGCCGCGCAGTCCTTCACCTTCATCAACCCCATGGGCCAAACCCTTGGTTACGCGGCCAGCGGTTTCGATCACACCTTGCTGACCTTCGGCATCATGGCGCTGGCCGGGGTGATCTCAGGCTCCCTGCTGTGGACGCTGATTTCGCGCAGCTTCCGCATCGAGTGGTTCGCCTCCGGCGGCGACTTCGTCAATCACTTGGCCGGCGCCATCCTCATGGGCTTTGGCGGCGTGCTGGCGATGGGCTGCACCATTGGGCAGGGCATCACCGGCTTTTCCACCCTGGCGCTGGGCTCCATCCTGACCTTCGTCGCGATTGTGGTCGGCAGCGCGGTCACCATGAAGGTGCAGTACATCCTGATGATGCGAGCCGAAGGGTAAAACGCGCCTGACGACATTTTGCCCGTGTCGAATGCGCCCGGTTCTTCAAAAAACCGTCATAAGCCTTTACCCGGGCGTACCGATTCGGCTATAATTTCGCGCTTTCACGGATAGGGCTTCAGCCACTCAGGCTTGAGTCAAATCCACGGGTCGGTAGCTCAGCCGGTAGAGCAGCGGACTTTTAATCCGTTGGTCCCGAGTTCGAATCTCGGCCGACCCACCAACAATGCAAAGCGCCACAGAAAACCGTGGCGCTGTACCAAACGAAAAGCCACGGGAGACCGTGGCTTTTTGCATTGTTGCGGCAATATCGATGGGATTTAAATCCATGAGTTCCTGCAAATCGCCTTCTGCCCGCTCGGTACAATAGCAGGCATGCAGGCGTGAGCCTACAATGCCTGCACGTGATAGCACAAAAGGAGAATGAAATGGCTAACCTAAGCATCCGCAAGCTGGACGACGACACCATCCAGCGCCTACGTATCCGTGCGGCCCATCACCAGATATCAATGGAGGAAGAAGCGCGGCGCATTCTTCGGCAGGCGGTCAACACGCCCAAGCGGCTGGGCGACCTATCCGTGCGGTTTTTTGGGGCCGAGTCCGGGGTTGATTTGGAACTTACCCAACACGCTCCACATGATCCGCTGGATTTCGACCGATGATCGTCGTTGATACCAACGTGATTTCAGAAGTCATGCGCCCGCAGCCTTCATCGCAGGTTCTGAGTTGGTTAAATACCCAGGACAGCAACCAACTATTCATCACCACCGTGACACTGGCAGAAATCGGCTATGGCCTGCGTGTTTTGCCAGAAGGTCAACGCCGGTGGCAGTTACATAGCCGTTTCGAACAATTTGTCGCGCAAGCATTTGAGGAGCGGGTACTTGATTTTACTGGCGCTGCCGCCCGTGCTTATGCCGAAATTCAGGGGCATCGCAAAGAGCTTGGCCGCCCCATGAGCCTGCCGGATGCACAAATTGCGAGCATTGCCCACACCCATGGGTTTGCCTTTGCCACCCGAAACATCAAGGGCTTTGAGGACTGTGGTCTTGAGTTGATCAATCCGTTCGAATTTGAACATTAAGATTAAGAGCGAGGACGCCGTGGCTCGTTTCCAGGCTGACAAAATACGGCACATCCTGCCCGGCAAGGGCGTTGCGATTGCGTCTGTTTGGCGCAGCCGGAAGCCGTCGACTAATCGGCGGGAGTCCGCAAACCCCTCGTCGCACAAGGCCTGCAGCGTGAATGGATGAATTTAACGCGAGCTTGCCTAAAGTTGGCACGGTCGCTGCACGTTAATGTGCCAGACACAGCGAACGCGTGTTCACATTCATCAACTTAAGGAGCTCTAAAATGGAAATGAAAATGATGGCACGTAAGGCACAAAGCGGTTTCACCCTGATCGAATTGATGATCGTGGTGGCGATTATTGGTATTTTGGCTGCAGTGGCGATTCCGGCCTATAAGGACTACACCATCAAAGCAAATGCTTCAACAGCGGTTGCCAGCCTTGATGGCCAGAAAGTGAAAGTTGGCTTGGCTTACAATCAGACTGGTACAGCAAATCTGTGCAAAGAAGATGGTGACGCAGCAGGAGCAACAATCCCGAACTGTACAGGTGCTGGCGTTTTGGCTTACACATCCGGCGTGGCAACTGCAACCTTGACGCCTGACTTTACTACTAAACCTGGTGAAATCGCTTGGGGTTGTGTACTTACTGGTACAAACAACGTGACAATCAAAGGCTGCACGGCAACTTAAGCCCTCGTTGATTTCAAGTCAGTGTTTGGCCTGAAATTGATGTGCAGAATGAACAAAACCTCCTGCTGGAGGTTTTGTTCATTCTGCAGGGCCATTAGTCATCATTGTGAAGGTCTCATCCTGAATATCGCCTCAATGACTTTGCTGCGAATCGTTACAAAATATTGACCACAAGATGACGAATCTATCCCGCCAGTTTCACCTGCTTTTCCTGTTTGCGCTAACCTTGCTCATCGGGGTGGCTGTGGATCTTAGCGGAAAAATAAGTTGGCATGACCAGCAACGAATGGGGCAGATTGCCTTGTTGGTTATCACCATGTTGGGTAGCGCAACCATTTGGCGTGCGGATTTGGCTGGCATGCTGGCGCGCTTGCCAACCTGGGTTAAATGGTCCTGGGTGTGTGCTTTTGGAATTGGCCTGGTTTCTGCAGTCCGGTCTGACTACCCTCGCTTCGCCTTGATTGAATGGGCGAGTTTTTTGCTGTTGCTTTGGTTGACGTTGTTGTGGGCGGGGCAAGTTAGCAAGGCGAATAATCTGGATAAGTGGATACAACGTCTGATTATTGCGGTAGCTGTCATTATTGCAGTAAAGATTTTGGCGAGTTATCTGGGTAGCATCATCCCTAAAATAAAACTGGACACCACTATTCTGTTCACAGATGGCTTCTCGAACCGTCGGTTTTTTGGCCAAATAGCCAGCCTACTTATTCCGTTATTGGCCTTTCCCTTGCTGCATGGAAAGCTCGGAAAAATTAAACGAACAAGTTTTTTTCTGCTGTTATCAATTTGGTGGACGCTGGCGATAGCTTCTGGAACGCGAGGTACTTGGCTGGCCTTAGCTTTGTCGTCTGGAGTCTTGATGGCTGGCGCATGGCGATCGAGCCTGCCTTGGCTTTATGTTCAAGTTAAAGCATTCATGCTGGGGATGGCCTTGTTTGTGCTTTTGTTTGTATGGGCACCGCAGCTATCGCAGTTGGACGCATCTGTAGAAAACCGATTTTCCAACATAACGACGCTGAGCGGACGCGAAATACTTTGGGACACCGCGGTGGACCAGGTTCGAACTCATCCACTGCTGGGTATTGGCCCCATGCATTTAGCGGCAACAAAGAACCATATTGCCGCACACCCCCATAACTCAGCTTTGCAGTTGATGGCAGAGTGGGGAATTCCTGCTAGTTTGGCATTAGCCATGCCTTTGGCCATTGGACTAGTCTCGCTACTATGCATGGTCAGAAAACCGCCAGATGGTGAGGCTAATTTGCTGGTTTGCTTGCTTGCAGCTCTGCTTGCGGCAACAACACAATCGATGGTCGATGGGGTGATCGTGATGCCATATACCCAACTCTGGCTAGTTGTAATAGGAGGATGGGCTTTAGGTACGTATTACAAAACAGTGCCCCGGAAAATTGATTTAAGACCTTCGCTGCGAATTGTTTTGGTGGCACCGCTGGTTTCAATTATATGTTTGGCCTTACTTTTGGCCAGCATTTCTCCAGAAGTTATGAATTGGCAAGCGTCGATTCAGCGTTATGTGGATGAAGGCTCATTTCTGCCACCCCGTTACTGGGTTAGAGGGTGGATCCCGACGGGGCAGTGAGTGTGCAAAAAGGCGGGGTTTTCTTCCCTTAAATAGCACTGCACGCACCGCGGTTTCAGGTGTGGAAGTTGCCTTATCGAGAAACAACAAGGGCCGCAAATGAGGCCCTTGTTGTTTGTGCATGCGAAGGATTACTTCTTGGCAGTCCGCCGCAGGCGGTTCAACAACCGCCGTGCCAGTTCGCCGAACAGCTCGGTCTGAGTAGGATGCGGGAAGATGGCCCAGGCGACTTGGGTCAGCGTCATGTCGCCCGCGACCATCATCACTGCGGTGCCGATCAGGGTGTCGGTGTGGTCGGCGAGGAAGTGCACGCCGATGATCCGCCCGGTTGCCTTGTCGGCCACCAGCTTGATCATGCCGTCGGTTTCGCCGGTGATCATCGCCTTGGCATCAATGCTCATCGGCATCTTGGCTTCCACCGCGTCGATGCCCTTGGCCTTGGCCTGTGCGACCGACAGACCAACAAAACCGGCCTGCGGGCGCGAGAAAGTGACGCCGCAGTCGCGATCCTGGTCGTATTCGCTGGCATGCCCCAGCAGGTTGTGGGCGGCGACACGGCCTTGCGTGGCGGCGGTGTGGGCGAGCATGTAGCCGCCGATGACGTCGCCGACCGCGTAGATGTGCGGCACGCTGGTCTGGCCGCGCGCATTGACCTTGATCGCGGCGCCGTCGAGTTCGACGCCGACTTTGTCGAGGTTGAGCTTGCGGGTGTCGGGACGCTTGCCGGTGGCCATCAGTACGATGTCGCAGGCAAAGGTGTGCGCTTCGCCGGCGGCATTTTTGTAGGCGACACTCATGCTGCCCGGCGTACCTGTCGCGCCGTCGATCGATGCGTTGGTGACGACGGTGATTTCCTTTTCCAGCAGGCCGATCAGGGTCTTGCCGATCTCGTCCTCGATTTCGGCGAGGATGCGCTCGTTGCGCTCCAGCATGAGGATTTCGGTGCCGAAGTCGCGGAAGATCTGCGCCATCTCGACGCCGATGACGCCGCCGCCGATGATCGCCATTTTCTTCGGCGGTGCGGCCAGGTTCCAGATGGTGTCGGAGGTGACGACACCGCCCGTCGCCAGGTTCTCGCGCGCGCCGGGGATCGGCGGCACGAAAGCGGGCGCGCCGGTGGCGATGACGGCTGCACCGAAGCTGACGGTGTAGGGTTCGCCTTCAACCGGGGTGATTTTCAGGGTGTGGGCGTCGACGAATTCGCCGTAGCCTTCACGCACGTCGATTTTCATGCCCTTGTCGGCCTTGAGCGCCATTTCGCCGCGGCTGCTTTGCACCCAGCGGCGGTGCTTTTCGACCTGTGCCCAGTTGAGCTTGGGCGCCTGCGTGCCGTCGACGCCGATTTCAGCGTCGTGGCTGCGGTTGCGGATGACGTCGGCCGCTGCGCGCCAGGCCTTGGACGGGATGCAGCCGCGCCACAGGCATTCGCCGCCGGGGAAGGGTTCGTTGTTGACCATCATGACCTTGATGCCGTGGTCGGCCAGATCGCGTGCGCAATCCTCGCCGCCGGGGCCGCCGCCGATGACGACGACCGGGAAGTCCCAGTTGCCTTCCGGAATCGGCGACACCGGCGCGGTGTGGGTGGCGGGTGAAGCGACAGTCTCAGCTGCCCCGCCCTGACCCCCGGCCCCTGACCCCTGAATCCAGCTGTCAGGGGCTTCGATGGTTTGCTTCAGGGCATTGAGATACAACGCCACTTCGGCGCCATTCAGCACGCGGTGATCGCAGGTGAGCGTAAAGGGCGTGCCTTGCGGGCCGTTGGCTGCAATCGCCAGAATCGCAGCGATGCCGGGGGTAGGGATGGCGGTGAAATGCGACACGCCCATCATCCCCATGTTGGAGATGGTGAAGGTGGGGTTGGCGTATTCGGCCGGCGCCAGTTTGCGGATGCGGGCGCGTTCGACCAGGCTGCCCCAGTCGCCTTGCAGCGTGGCCAGGGATTTCTTTTCGATGCCGTGCAGGATCGGCACCACCAGGCCGCCGTCGTTCGAGGTGACGGCCACGCCGAAGTCGTGATTGCTGCGCTCGACCAGTTTGTCGATCGGCTGGTAGGCCCAGTTCATGCGCGGGAATTTTTCCATCGCCACCGAACAGGCCTTGGCGATCGCCACCGTGACCGAGACCTTGTTGGTCTTGGCGGCAGCGGTCAGCGCAGTGGTGCTGATGTTCATTGTGGCGTTGAAGGTCGGCAGCGTGAGCGAGGCGGTCATCGCGTGGCTGACAGCTTTTTCCATCGAGCTCATGGCGCGACCCTGGCCCGGTACGTCGACCTGCGGCAGCGAGTGCGCGACTTCCTGCATCGATGGCCGCGCGCGCGCGACGTCGGCTGCAACGATCACGCCGGAGGGGCCGGTGCCGGCCAGGCCGGTGAGGTTCACGCCCAGTTGTGCCGCGACCTTGCGTGCATACGGGCTGGCCTGACGACCCTGCGGCCGTGCGACGGGTGCTGCGTTGCCGCTGGCGGCAATCTGCGCCGGTGTGGCTTTGGGGGTGGGGATGTGCGCGGGTTTATCGGCCGCGTGGGGCGCGACCTGATGCGTGCCGCTAACCTTGTGGTCCGAGCCGAGCGTGACGCCGGTGTCGTTGGCCTTGGCAGCGTCGTCAACGATGAAGCCCATCGGGTGGCCGACTTCGACCACGCTGCCGACGTCGGCGATCGGGCCGGACAGGAAGCCCTCTTGGAACACTTCGACGTCCATGATGGCCTTGTCGGTTTCCACCGTGGCGACGATGTCGCCGCGGCGGATGCTGTCACCGGGCTGCTTCTCCCAGGTGACGACGACGCCTTCGGTCATGGTGTCGGACAACTGCGGCATCACGATCGGCGTGCCGGCGTGGTGCGGAATCATTTCGGTCTGCGCCTGTTCCTCCACCACTTCTCCGGCGGCAATCGCCACGTCGCCCGCGGTGTCGGTGATGTAGCCGAGCGCTGCGCCGACGGCGATGGTTGCGCCGACGTCAGCCAGCGGGCCGGCCAGATAACCGGCCTTGAAGACTTCGACGTCCATGATGGCCTTGTCGGTCTCCACCGTGGCGACGATATCGCCGCGCTCGACGCGGTCGCCGGCCTGCTTTTCCCAGGTGACGACGACACCCTCGGTCATGGTGTCCGAGAGTTGTGGCATCGTTATTGCGTAATGTTGGGACATATTTATTCCTGAAAAACTTTCATCCGCGAATACCCTGAGGGGCATAAAGAACGCGGGAAAACGCGAAGAAGGCGAACCGGAAAGACGTTTTCTTCGTGTCCCTTCGCGTCCCTTCGCGGAAAAAAGGGTTTACGCTTTTCCGAACAGTTTCAGAACAGCCTTCACCACATCCTCGTGATCCGGGATCGCCGCTTTTTCCAGCGTGTGGTTATACGGTTGCGGCACCAGCGCCGAGTGCACGCGCACCGGAGCGGCATCGAGTTCAAAGAAGCATTCTTCGTTGATGATGGCGATGATTTCGGAGCCGACGCCGACCGGCGCTTCGTCTTCTTCCGCGATCACCACGCGATGGGTTTTGCTGACCGATTGCTTGATGCCGGCGCGATCCAGCGGGGCCAGCGAATACAGGTCGACGACTTCAGCCGAAATGCCGTATTGCTTGTCGAGGATCTCGGCAGCCTTCAGGCACCAGTGCACCGAGATGTTGTAGCCGAACAGCGTGACATCGGTGCCGGAGCGTGCGATGTCGGAGCCTTCCAGCGGGTGGAAATATTCCGCATCCGGCACTTCGCCTTTCATGTTGTACATGAGTTCGTGTTCGTTGATGAACACCGGGTCGTTGCTGCGGATGGCCGATTTCAGCAGGCCATAAGCCTGTTTGGGATTGGACGGCGTGACGACGCGCAAACCGGCCACGCCCATGAACACTTTTTCCATCCGTGCCGAGTGCTGCGCGCCGAGCTGGTGCGCCGCGCCGCCGGCCGAGCGGAACACGCAGGGCGCTTCGATCTGGCCGCCCGACATGTAGCGGATTTTGGCGGCGGAGTTGAACATCTGGTCCATCGCCAGCCAGGCAAAGTTGACCGACATGATTTCAACAATGGGCCGCACGCCGAGGAACGACGCGCCGATGGCCAGACCGGTGAAACCGCCTTCCGAAATCGGGGTGTCCATTACGCGCAGCGGGCCGTATTTTTCGAACAGACCTTTGGTCGCCTTGTAGGTGCCACCGGCCACGCCGATGTCTTCACCCATACAGATGACCAGCGGGTCACGCGACATTTCTTCGTCGTGGGCGCGCTGGATCGCTTCCCACAGCATGATTTGAGCCATTTTGTTTCCTTTAATTCAGTGTCGCGTCAGCGCCGTGATTGAACAGTCCGCGTTTCAAGCAGCTTTGCCGGTAAGCCAGGGCTGCTGGCTTGCACGGTCGGCGAGAACGTATTTTTCGAGGTCTTCGACACGCGGTTCGGGCGACTCTTCGGCGAACTTGATGACTTCGTTTTCGATGTAGGCGTCGGTTTCTTTTTCCATGGCTTCGTAGTCGGCCATGGTGAGCGCGCCTGCCGTGATCAGGCGGTCGCGCAGCATGAAGATGGGGTCGCGCTGCTTCCATTCTTCTTCTTCTTCGCGCGAACGGTAGCCGCGCGAGTCCGACATGGAATGGCCGCGATAGCGGTAGGTCATCAGTTCCAGGAAGTAGGGGCCGTTGCCTGCGCGCACGTGGTCAACCGCCTTGCGCGCGTGTTCGTAAACGATATCGATGTCCTGGCCGTCGCATTCTGCAGACGGGATGTTGTAGGCTGCCACGCGCTTGTGCTGATGGACCACGGCGGTGGAACGCTCGATCGAGGTGCCGATGCCGTAGAGGTTGTTTTCGCAGACGAACAACACCGGCAGTTTCCACAGCGCGGCCATGTTCAGGGTTTCGTGGAACACGCCCTGGTTGTTGGCGGCATCGCCGAGGAAACAGATGGCAATTTCGTCGCCGCCCTTGAGCTGGATCGCCTTAGCGATGCCGGCAGCCAGCGGGAAGGGGCCGCCCACCAATGCGTAGCCGCCCATGAAATGATGCGCTGCATCAAAGATGTGCATCGAGCCGCCGCGTCCCTTGGAGGAGCCGGTTTCCTTGCCGTACAGCTCGGCCATGACTTCTTTCGGATCAGCGCCGCACTTGATCGCGTGGACGTGGTCGCGGTAGCCGGTGATCACGTAATCCTGACCGGGGCGGGCCGCTTCCATCACGCCGTTGCAGCAGGCTTCCTGACCGGGATAGAGGTGGAGGAAACCGCCAATTTTGCGTTCGATATAGGCCTGGTAGCAGCGTTCTTCAAAACGACGGTGCAATACCATTTCGCGCAGTACGCGCTTCTTGTCTTCAATCTTCATTCGGTTACCCTGTGTTGGGATAGGCCCGGAAAAGGCGCTGGAAAAATTCAACCGGCCGATTATCCGGGAAACCCTGCCAGCCATCAAGAAAAACGCCACCCCCAAGGACCCCTCATGCTGCCTAAACTCGCTGAAAACAAACAGGAAATCACCGAAAAATCACTGCAATCGGCGACCCACGTCCTGCTGCTGCTGCCGGTATCGAAAGCCTTGCCCGAGCTGCCGGGGAGCGTTGAACTCAAGGCAGTGATGAAGCGGCGTGACCTCAAACCGGACGCGCTGGCCAAGTCGCCGGTGGCCGTGCAGTTGCCCGGCGGCACGCTGGCGGTGTATGCCATGCTCAAGTCCGACGCGAGCACGTTCGAGGCACACGAGCTGGTGCGCAAGGGCTTGGCGCTGCTGCTGGCCGAGCACCCGAAAGCGCTGACGCTGGCCATGTTTGGCGACGCTGAATTCAAGGCGCGCGCAGCCGACGCGGCGGTGTACGCGGCGCTGGTCAATGCGGTGAAGCTGCCGTCAAGAAAATCCAAGCCCGATGCCGCGCTCAAAACGGTGCAGGTGTTGGGTCATGAATCCGCAGACGGCTTTGCCCGCGTGCAGGCGCTGGCCGAAGGCAACAGCCTCACCCGCAGCCTTACCGTGCAGGGACCGGATGAACTGACGCCGGGCGTGTACCGCAAGCGCATCAAGGCACTGGCCAAGCAATACGGCTGGACGGTCGAGGAATACAGTTTCGACAAGCTGAAGAAAATGGGTGCCGGTGCGTTCTGCGCGGTGGCGCAAGGCTCGCCGGCGAAGGATGCTGCCATCGTGCGCATCAGCTACAAAGGCAAAGCCAGCAAGGGCAAGCCAGTCGCTTTCGTCGGCAAGGGCATCTGCTTCGACACCGGCGGCCACAACCTGAAACCGGCCAAATACATGCAGGGCATGCACGAGGACATGAACGGCTCGGCCGTGGTGCTCGGCATCCTGGCGGCAGCCTCAAAGCTGAAACTGCCGGTCGCGCTCGACGGCTGGATGGCGCTCGCCGAAAACCACATCAGCCCCGAAGCGTATCGCCAGAACGAAGTGGTGAAGGCGCTCAACGGCACCACCATCGAAATCGTCCATACCGATGCCGAAGGCCGCATGGTGCTGGCCGATACGCTGACACTGGCCGCGCGCGCCAAGCCGCAACTGATCGCCGACTTCGCGACCTTGACGGGTGCCATGCATTACGCGCTGGGCAGCCGCATGTCCGGCGTGTTCGCCAGCTCCAGCGTGCTCGCGCACCAGGCCTCGCGTGCCGGAATTTCAAGCGGCGAACGCATCGTCGTGTTCCCCTATCCCGAGGACTACGACAGTCAGCTTGATTCGACGGTAGCCGACGTTAAACAATGCAGTATGGAAGGCGAAGCCGACCATATTCTTGCGACGCGCTTCTTGTCGCGCTTCGTCGGTGACACGCCGTGGCTGCACATGGACCTGTCGGCGCACAGCTGCAAGGGTGGGCTGGGCGCGGTGATGAGCGATGCCAATGGCTTTGGCGTGGCATGGGGGATCGCGCTGCTGGAAAGCCTCAAGGCATAACCCCTGCGCTGGGCGTGGCTGCGATGACGGAACCCTCTGTGCCGCGCATCGAGCCGCTATACGCTGACGCCAGCCTGCTGGTGTTCGACAAGCCCAGCGGCCTGCTGGCGGTGCCGGGGCGCGGTGCAGACAAGCAGGACTGCCTGAGTGCGCGGGTGCAGGCGGCTTACCCCGATGCGCTGATCGTGCACCGGCTCGACATGGCTACCTCCGGGCTGATGCTGATGGCGCGTGACGCGGCCACCCAGCGCGCGTTGAGCCAGGCCTTCGCTGCGCGCGAGGTGACGAAGCGCTACATTGCCGTGGTGGCGGGCCGGCTC